>Ga0172375_10009424_pt1 | contig 12881 bp, 15 predicted proteins | sample LakKiv1m_FD_114537 | JGI IMG/M metagenome (GOLD analysis project Ga0172375, IMG submission 114537) | Freshwater microbial communities from Kabuno Bay, South-Kivu, Congo - kab_092012_11.1m | ecosystem: Environmental > Aquatic > Freshwater > Lake | place: Democratic Republic of the Congo... | reverse complement strand
TCCTCGGCATCGTGTTTTACAAAATCGAGCCAATGGATGAACCTGTTTTCGCGAATGGCGCTGCTTTCACGGTCTGGAATACCAAAATGAAAATCGGAAGCAAAATATATTTTCTTACCTGGGTTCAAACAGTCGGAATTTTATGTTAAAGCTGCAAAAGTAAAGAAAGATTGATTGGAAAGACTTACCGGAAATTTTTCAGGATTTCTGACAACTTAGCTGATTTATCCAGGATTTTCCCTTCATTATCAATCAGATAAAAATAAGGAAGATCGTCAGGAACATTGTATAGCTTTTTAACTGGTGAGTACAAGCCGCGTAAATCGGAAACGTTTATCCACGGAGTTTGCTCGATGTTGATGGCCGCTTTCCAGAATTTTTCGTTATGATCGAGCGAAATGGCCAACACCTGAAAATCCGGGTCATTTTTTTCGTGATAAAATTGCTTGAGTTGTTGCATAGCAGCCCTTCCAGGAACCGACCAGGAAGCCCAGAAGAACAACAAAACAGTTTTTCCCTTGAATGTGGAAAGTGGCATAATTTTACCGTTGTGATCGGGTAATGAAATTTCGGGAGCAGGCTTACCTTTTCCAAGCAAATCCTCCGTTTTTTTTTCCTCTTCGATTTTTTCCTTTAAATCAGTTACACGTAAATGATGGCTTTTAACGTGTTTATTTTCAGGATAAAGTGCCATCAGACTACTATCTAAAAGATTAAAAATATTGTTGTTATTTTCCGGATTTAAAAGCCGGGTATTGCCAAAATACTGGTTTAACAGCAACAGTGAAACAATTTCAGTAGGATTTTCATGGATAAGTTTGATCGTAAATTCCTTTTGTTCCCTGAATAATTGAGCAAAGGATGAATCGAGTGAAGTTTTTATTTCATAAAAATTATCGAGGTATTGGCTGTTAGCAAAAACACTGCTTAATGAATCCAGGATCAACTGGTTGTGCAGTGTTTTTGTAAAATATTCGTGTAACAAACCGGAGCCTTTGTTCCCTTCAATTTTGTATTTTCCGGGTAATGACTTAAAATCGGCGGAAACTCTGATTTTGCTGCCTTCATCAGCATAAAAAGTTATCAAACCTTTTGATGGCAGTGTAAGGGCAAATATTCCGGGTTGATCGGATGACCAGGAAAATTTAAACCGTCCCTCTTTATCCAGAAAGGTTGAATCGATTTTAATCCGGTTTTCAGGTGTAATTTCTTCAAGTACAATTCTCTCGTTTTCTCCATTCAGGACTACACCTGAAATTTCAAATCCGCCGGGATTTCGCTCATGTGTGCAGGTGGTGCACACAAACACCAGGGTTGTTAGTATCAATAAAAATATCAGGTCAGTTTTCTTCATCAGGTTATCAAAACGAGATGGTTGATAATTTCTTGTTTTAAAACATTTTTTCAGAAATGCCCTTCACCTCTTATTTTTTTTTACTTTCGGGTCTTAAATAAAAATCATGAAAAAATTCTTCAGACACTTCATGCTTTTTTCATCTTTATTATTGGTTTCTAATGTGATAGAGGCACAGCAATATTTTGTTATTGAAAATTCAAGATCACTAAAAAATTTCAAATACCAGGTGGGTGATGACATTGTGATTGTGCCACGACCAGGGGATTTCACCTTTTCAGGAAAAATTACCCAAATCACTGATTCCAGCATATTCATCGACCATTTTACTGAAATTAAAGTACATAATATTCAGGCAGTGGTAAGAAGCAGTAAATTTATTAAAAAAATGTCCGGTCTGTTTTTCATCAGGGGTGGCCTGGTTTATCTTGGCGTTGTTGGAATAAACAGCGCTATTAACCATGAGAACCCGATCATCGACAAACAAACAGCCATCATCAGTGCCACTATGGTAGCGATCGGGTTTGCACTGAAACCTTTCATTAAGAGGAAATATGATGTTGACAACGGCTGGCGGATTAAAATTCTGGATTTCGACCGGATTAACGAACCCGGACTTTATTCTTACTAAGACAGAAAAATCCCAAATTGTTTGCTGTTACAACCTTTCGATCATTCCAAGCAACATTTTTGTCATTTGCGGCTCGGCAAGGCTGGCGGCGTCAATTACATGATCGTGGGTGATATACTCAATTTTCCCTTCCACACCCAAATCGGAAATAACCGAAACAGCAAAACATGAAAGCCCCATGTGGCGGGCAACAATGGCTTCGGGAGCAGTTGACATCCCGACAGCATCAGCGCCAATTTTCCGGATGTATTTATACTCTGAGGGTGTTTCATAATTTGGGCCGGTCATCGAAGCATAAACACCAACCCGGTAGTTAAGTTTTTCGTTTTCAGCAATCTCAACAGCCATTTTAATAAGGTGTTTATCGTAAACTTCGCTCATATCGGGGAAACGGGGGCCCAACCGCTCATCATTCACACCGATCAACGGGTTACGGTTGGAAAGATTGATATGATCTTCTATAATCATTATGTCGCCAACCCTGAAATATGGATTCGTGCCGCCGCTGGCATTGGATAAAAACAAGTGCTGTATTCCCAAAAATTTTAGCACTCTGATAGGAAAAGTTACCTCCTGCATGGTGTAACCTTCGTAATAGTGGAAACGACCTTGCAGGGCCACCACTGGCTTATCTTTTACCCAACCGAAAATAAGACGGCCATGATGTCCTTTTACAGTGGATACCGGAAAATTGGGAATTTCACTATATGGAATCGAATCAACGATTTTAATTTCGCTGGCGAAATTACCAAGTCCTGTTCCGAGAACGATCCCAAACTTAGGATTAATGCTGGTTTTTGTTTTTATAAACTGAACTGTTTCCTGAATTTTCTCGTACATAATTTTCGATTTGATCATTAAAAGCTTGTCTGTAATCTCTGTGAATTTTTATTTCGATGGGTATGTAAAACATCGGTAAGTTGGCCAACGCTCCCGGAATTTCGGGGAATCCAAGCCTCATCGCATCTTTTTCGGTTGTGATGATGATTTTGTTTTTAGAAAAAATGCCGTCAAAAGTATCCTTGATCTTTTGTAAATCGCGGTGTGAATATTTATGATGGTCGCTGAATTCAAGTATTTCCACATTGTTAATCATCAGTTTTACATGTTCAATTAAGGGATACATGTTTGCAATTCCGGCAAAAACCAGCACTGACGAAATTTTTTCAGGCAAAATGGCAGCTTCAATGCCACGCATGGGTGTGAGTTCGCCATATTTTATGTAAGAAAAATAAAGTTTTTGATGTAGCTTGGGTTTCAAAACGTCGTTTATCCGGCGAACGGTGATGGGTGATAGAATTTTAGGATTTTTTGTAACAACAATGATATCGGCACGTTTTGCGGCGCTTCTGAATTCACGCAGCCGTCCTACCGGCAAAGGATAATCTTCGGCGTAGAGGTTATGAAAATCGGTGAGAAGTATCGACAAGCCGGGTTTTACAGCCCTGTGCTGAAAAGCATCATCTAACAGGATCACCTGTGTATCGGGGAAATCCTGTGTGATTTTTGCAATTCCATGGACCCTGTTTTCATCCACAGCCACCAGCAGGTTTACAAATTTCTGGCAAAACTGAACAGGCTCATCACCTACTTCGTTAAAAGGTGAATTCTTGGTTACAACACGAAATCCTGTGGTATTCCTGCCATAACCACGGCTTAATGTTGCTGTTTTGTAATTTGGCAATAAAAGCCTGATAAGGTACTCAACATGAGGTGTTTTTCCTGTCCCTCCCACCGAAAGGTTCCCGACTGATATTACAGGAAAACTATATTTGGTGGATTTCAGGAATCCCCAATCATAAAATTTATTCCTAATGACCATAATAAATCCGTACAGCAGGGCGAAGGGAAGGAGCAGAAATAGTAAAATTCTCAATGTTGTTAGTGTTTAGTAGTTAGTATTTAAGCCAAAATTAACTCCCATCAAAGTAGCGCTGAAAGTTGGTTGTAAGGATATTAACAAAGTTGGTCAAGGGTCGTTTTGCCATCATTTCAATCATTGGCTTCATATCTGCACAAATTTCGAAATAGCCTTGTTTTTCAGAATTTTCAGAAGTTTTCAAATGAAAATGTAAGACAAAATTAACTTTTGAAACCTCGTTGGAAACGAAAGTAAAATGATCAGGAGGTTCAAATGTTCCTTTTTTCATTCCGAGATTTCCCAGGTTTTTGATTGAGAAACTGCAACTATTTTCGTCTGATTGCCAGTTTTCGACCTGATCGGGCATAATAAACCTGAAATTGTTCATGTCCTCAAAAAAGCCCGGAATTTTTTCCGGATATTTTGAAAAATTAACGCTATTTCCAGTAAAACAACTCATTTTCAATATATTAATTTTGATTCCAGTGTTCAGGATCATGCCGCCAGTTTTTCAGGACAGCTAAATCATCCTCATGAATGTAATTTTCTTCAAGAGCCTGCTGCAACAAAAAATCGTAGTTGCACAATGAAAAAACCTTACCACCAGCCTCTTCAAATTTCTTGTTGGCAACTTCAAAATCATAGGTAAAAATGGCAATCAGGCCTTTAACATTTGCACCTCTTTCCTTAACAGCCTGCACAGCCATCATGCTGCTCATCCCGGTTGAAATCAGGTCTTCAATCATTATTACCGATTGACCTGACTCGATAATACCTTCGATTTGGTTACTCAAACCGTGATCTTTTTTTGCAGTTCTTACATAAGCAAAAGGGAGCCCCAAATCCTGGGCAACAAGCGCTCCGTGAGCAATACCGCCGGTTGCGATTCCGGCAATTAGATCGATGTCGCCAAATTCATCATTGATTATCTGGACAAATTGTTGCCTGATGTATGTCCTGATAACCGGGAAAGAAAGGGTGATCCGGTTATCACAGTAAATTGGAGACTTCCAACCCGACGCCCACGTAAACGGATTTTTAGGATTCAGCCTTATTGCTTTGATTTGCAACAGGTACTGGGCAATTTTAAGAGCAGCTTCTTCTTTTACAACGATCATAAATTTTTGTTTTAGTTAATTAAAGGAAATAATTGAAATGGTGTTATCTTGGAATGTTATTTATTCTCTGGTTAAACCTTGAACTCATATTTTACTTCTGATAATTCGCTGTTGGCCTTTACAATTTTACTTTTAAGGTTTTCTTTAAAGTTGATCATGCGTTCAGCAATTTCATCGTTCCCGGTGGCCAGAATCTGAGCCGCCAGAATTCCGGCATTTTGTGCACCATTAATTGCAACCGTAGCAACCGGAATTCCCGGTGGCATCTGAACGATGGCAAGTAACGAATCCAATCCTTCGAGGGAAGATTTAATAGGAACACCAATAACTGGAATCGGTGTCATTGCGGCAATTACACCCGGCAAATGAGCAGCCATTCCGGCGCCGGCAATTATCACTTTTATACCTCTCATAACGGCGGTTCTGGCAAACTCTTCAACTTTTTCAGGGGTACGGTGGGCTGATAAAGCGTTCATTTCGAAAGGAATTCTGAGTTCATTCAAAACCTTTGCAGCCCCTTCCATCACCTGCAAATCAGATGTACTTCCCATGATAATGCTCACTAATGCTTTCATCGCCGGTTTTCTTTGTCAATTGTTTGATGGGCAAATTTATAACTTATTTGATTCATAGGATTCTCTTTTACGATTATCTTTGCCCGAAAATCATTTAAAATGAAAAACAAACCAAAGCGGGTAACTGTTCATGACAAAGTGTTTGAAATTTATCTCCCATCTGAGAAAATACAAGAAGCAATAAGTGTGATTGCCGAAAAAATAAACAAGGACATTAAAGGTAAAAATCCACTGTTTTTGGTTGTCCTGAACGGAGCATTCATGTTTGCTGCCGACCTTTTAAAACATATCACCACCGATTGCCAGGTCTCGTTTGTGAAATTGTCATCGTATGTGGGGACTACTACTACCCAGACTGTGAGAGAACTCATTGGCCTCGATGAGGTGTTGAGAGGCAGAACCGTTGTTATAGTCGAAGATATTATCGATACGGGTATTACTATGTCGGAGACCATTAACAAGTTACAAAAACTGGAAGCTACTGAAGTTAAATTAGCCACATTGCTTTTTAAACCCGGAGCTTTTCAGAAAAATTTCAACATTGATTATATCGGCCTCGAAATTCCCAACGATTTCATTGTGGGTTATGGCCTTGATTATGATGGACATGGCAGAAACCTTCCTGACATTTACAAAATAGTTTCTGAATAATTTCGCGCAAATCCAAACTTCAGATGGCGAGTTCAAATTTTGTTGATTACGTAAAGATAAATTGCCGTTCGGGTCATGGTGGCGCGGGTTCAGCACATTTTCACCGGTCGAAAACCAATCCGCGTGGTGGCCCCGATGGTGGCGATGGCGGGCGGGGCGGCCATATCGTCCTCAGAGGTAACAGCCAGCTCTGGACCCTACTTCATCTTAAATATACCAAGCATCTGATTGCCGAAAGAGGCGGAAACGGTTCAGGACAGTTAAGTTCGGGCGCTAACGGCAAAGATGTTATTGTTGAAGTACCCCTGGGAACCGTTGCCCGTGATGCTGAAACCAATGTTGTTGATTTTGAAATTACCCACGATGGTGAAGAAAGAATCCTGGTACCTGGTGGAAGAGGCGGATTAGGAAACGATCATTTTAAATCGGCTACCTTTCAGGCGCCCAGGTTTGCCCAGCCAGGTGAAGAAGGGCAGGATGTCTGGAAAATCCTGGAACTAAAACTTCTGGCAGACGTTGGGCTTGTGGGATTCCCAAATGCAGGAAAATCGACACTTCTGAGCAAAATTTCAGCAGCAAAACCCGAAATTGCCGATTACCCTTTCACTACCCTCACCCCAAATCTTGGAATTGTCCGCTATCACGATTACAAATCGTTTGTGGTTGCCGATATTCCCGGAATTATTGAGGGCGCACACGAAGGAAAAGGCCTGGGACTACGCTTTCTGAGGCATATCGAGCGCAATTCGATCCTGCTTTTTGTTGTTCCTGCCGATGCAAAAGACATTAGGCAGGAATACCGGATTTTACTAAATGAACTCAAGGAATTCAATCCTGAATTGTTGGATAAATCAAAAATATTGGCCATTTCAAAAGCTGACCTGTTGGATGAGGAATTGATCAGCGAATTGAAAAAAGACCTCCCTCCTATTCCGCATGTTTTCATTTCGTCGTTTACCGGCCGATCGCTGCAAAAGCTCAAAGACATGATCTGGCACGAACTCAACAAAGAATAACCCAATCGGCCATTGATTTCTGAACTTAAAAATATTGATACGGAAGTTTTCCTTTTCCTTAACGGATTTCATAATTCTTTCTGGGATTTTGTAATGTACTGGATGAGCAATAAATTAATCTGGGTTCCGCTTTACGCCCTGCTTATTTACCTCATCATCAGAAAATACAAGCAAAAATCAATCTGGATTTTACTTTTTGTAGCGTTACTTATAGCAGCCAGCGACCAGTTTTCAGTTTTCATTAAAAACTGGGTTGAGCGCCCCCGTCCATGCCACGATGAAAATATTGGACAACTGGTTCATCTTGTAAAAAATCATTGCGGAGGTTCGTTTGGTTTCTTTTCTTCACACGCCTCAAATTCTTTTGCTTTAGCTGTTTTCCTCCCGGCTTTCCTTCGTAACAAGATCAGATATTTTACCACTATTGCCCTTCTTTGGGCAACACTCGTTTCATATTCAAGAATTTATCTTGGCGTACATTACCCGGGCGATGTTTTGGCCGGAGCCATTTTCGGAGCTGGCTTTGGCTATTTATTTGCATTTCTTTACAGGCTTTTTATCAACAAATTCTCCCCTGAAAAACCCTGAAAAGGTTATTTTTCAATGTTTTACGGGCGTGTCATGATGGCAGTTTGCTTTTTTCATTCCTGCACATTTGACAAAAAAGTGTACTTTTGTACCTGCTTTTGCAGGAAATTTCAAGAACAGAACAATGGAAATTCAAACAATAAAATTAAGATTTGGGATTATTGGAAACTCATTTGAACTGGACAGGGCTATTGACATTGCCCGTCAGGTTGCCCCAACCGATTTAACAGTGCTTATTACAGGTGAAAGCGGAACAGGTAAGGAGGTTTTTCCCCAGATCATTCATCAGCTTAGTTCAAGAAAACATGGGCCTTACATCGCAGTAAACTGTGGTGCAATTCCTGAAGGAACCATTGATTCAGAATTATTTGGCCACGAAAAAGGGTCTTTTACTGGCGCCCATGAAGCCCGGAAGGGCTATTTTGAAGTGGTTGACGGTGGAACCATTTTCCTGGACGAGGTGGCTGAGTTGCCCCTTTCAACACAGGTAAGACTGTTGCGCATACTTGAAACCGGTGAGTTTTTCAAAGTTGGTTCTTCAAAAGCAATTAAAACCGATGTCCGCGTAATTGCCGCTACCAATGTGAACATCCCCGATGCGATCGAGCGCGGGAAGTTCAGACAAGACCTGCTTTACCGGTTAAACACGGTACCAATTTTCATCCCACCATTACGCCATCGAAAAGATGATATTCATCTCCTTTTCAGGAAATTTGCATCCGATTTTGCCGAAAAATACCGCATGCCCCCTCTGCAACTCGATTCACAAGCTATCGAAGTTCTGACAAATTACCGGTGGGACGGAAACATCAGACAACTGAAAAACATTACCGAACAAATTTCGATTATTGAAGAAAAAAGGCTGATAAACGAGCACACCTTATTAAAATACCTTCCCGAGGCATCCATTTCAAAACTACCGGTGCTTTATAACCGTGATGATTACGGCAAAGACATGACCGAGAGGGAAATTCTTTACAGCGTTTTGTGGGACATGCGAAAGGATATTTCGGATCTCAAGCGGGCCATCAGCGAATTATCGCATCACGACGAGTCCCAGAAATATCATGAGACTATGCCTGCACGTGTCAAGAAATCATTTCAGGACGTGGATATTATAAAAGATTACGATGAAAACATTGAGCTACACACCAACTATGAGCAGGTTCAGGAAGAACCGATCCAGGACCCGGTTATCATGGAAGAATCGCTTTCGATACAAAAAAAGGAAATCGAAATGATTAAAAAAGCGCTTGAACGTTACTCCGGCAAACGAAAACTTGCCGCAAACGACCTGGGAATTTCCGAAAGGACGCTTTATAGAAAAATTAAAGAATACGATATTTAACCCAATATTTTGTAATGAAAAAACCGCTGACATTTTTCATCATCACTTTCTTAGTAGTTTTCATCCCTTCGTGTAAAGTAAATTACTCGTTCACAGGCGCATCCATTGCTCCAGAGGTAAAAACCATCCGCATTTCCAATTTTCCGAACAATGCTACCCTGGTACATCCAACTCTTGCCCAGGATTTTACAGATGCCTTGAGAAACAAATTCCAGTCGCAAACAAGCCTGAACATTGTAACGAAAGGTGGCGATCTGGTGATTGAAGGAGAAATTACCGATTACAACACCCGACCCACAGCCATCCAAGCCGATGATATTGCAGCTCAGAACCGTTTGACTATCACTGTAAAAGTGACTTTTACAAACAACAACGATGATTCGCAAAGTTTCACCAATCAAAGCTTTTCACGTTATCAGGATTATCCCAGCAACCTCGATTTTGCATCGGTTCAGGATACTTATGTTCTATTGATTGTTGATTACCTTATCGAGGATATTTTTAACAAAGCAGTGGTTAACTGGTAGTTCTTTTGGTTATTAACATCATGTTTTTCAATGAAATAAAATCATTCGTTAAAAAATTTGTTAAATATGGCGCTCATAAAAACAGTAAATGGCTTTACTCCGCAATTTGGTAAAAACTGTTTCATTGCTGATAATGCCACCCTTGTTGGCGATGTGATTATTGGTGATGAATGCAGTTTCTGGTTCAATTCGGTTGTCAGGGGCGATGTGCACTACATCAGGATTGGAAATCATGTGAACGTACAGGATGGGGCCATCATTCACTGCACCTACAAAGTCGCCCCGGTTAACATTGGAAATTACGTTTCCATTGCCCACTCTGCCATCGTTCACGGGTGCACCATCCACGACAATGTGCTTATTGGGATGGGAGCTATCGTTATGGACAATGCAGTAATTGAAAGTGATTCGATTATTGCTGCTGGAGCCATTGTTTCAAAAAATACTGTTGTAAAAGCAGGATCAGTGTATGCCGGTATTCCTGCAAAAAAAATAAAAGACATTGATAAAGAGCTAATTGAAAGTGAAATCAAGCGCATTGCAACCAGTTATTCGATGTATGCAAGCTGGTACAAAGAACCGGAAAACCAACATTGAATCAACCTGATGTGTTAATTTTTCATTAAGTTTTTTATGTGCAATCAGTTTAAAACAAATATCGGATTTCAGGTTTTTTCAAAAATTATCACTATTTATTAAATTTATGTTAAATAGTTGACAAACTGCAATAAAGTAAAATCAGGTAAGTTTTTGAATCTGTTTTAAAAAAGACTATGCATTATAGACAGAATTATAAAGAAAGGAGTTTTTTAGCATGAAAAAAGTTCGTTTAGGCCTCATGGGATTTGGTGAAATTAACCGCCATTTGTACCGTTTGTGCCTCGAAGACGACAAGATTGAAGTGGTAGTCATCAGTGATATTGGCCGCCCCGAAATCCTTGTTTACCTGCTTGAAGCAGAATCGAGAAAAAACAAAGGTATGGTTGATGTAAAACTTGAGGGTAATTATCTTGTTTCAAACAATGGCAGAGCCAGGTTTGTTGCAGGGAAAGCACCAACAGATGTAGCATGGGATGCTTTTGATGTTGATGTTGTGGTTGATTCAACGGGAAAATATCGTTCACGCAAAGAAATGAGCGGACACCTTGAATCAGGAGCAAAACAAGTGATTTTAGGTTCGTTACCAACCGAAGAAGTTGATCGTATTGTTATTAAAGGTGTAAATGAACACACCATGAAAAAATCCGACAGACTGGTTTCAGCAGGTTCGTCAACAACCAATGCCACAGCCATTATGCTCAAAGTGCTGGATGAAGCATTTGGTGTTGATTATGCCATGCTTACAACTGTGCATTCCTACACTGCCGACCAGCCTCTGAGAGACACAGTGGGTACCGATTTCAGAAGAAGCCGCTCGGCTGCCGAGAACATTATTCCCAACGAAACACCCACCCCAGCCTGGATTCCGGTGATTATGCCCGAATTTAAAGGCAGAATCGAAGGTACAGCTTTGAATGTACCGATTCCGGCCGGTTCGCTGCTCGATCTCACACTTGTTCTAAAAAATAAGGATGTTACGATCGACCAGATCAACGCAGCCATCGAAAAAGCAGCCGGAAAACTTCCGGGAATCCTTGAAGTATGCGAAGACCCGATCGTTTCGGTTGACGTGGTTGGAAACAGTCACTCGGTTATTTACGACAAACAGGCTACCATGCGTTCAAAAGGAAAAATGGTGAAAATTCTGGTGTGGTATCACAACAGCTTTGCAATGGCTTCCAGAATTAAAGACATGATTATTGCCTATCGTAAAATGAATGAGGAAGGAGGTTCCAAATGAGAGTAGCAATTAATGGTTTTGGACGAATCGGAAGATCGGTTTTCAGAATCCTGGATGCCCGTCCAGATATTGACGTTGTAGCAATTAATGATCTGTACGACAATAAAGTTCTGGCTTATCTGCTTAAATACGACACCGTTATGAGTGGTTTTGGCCAACAGGTAGAACTTGAGAACGATTTCCTGGTTACCCCGGGCGAAAAGGTGAAAATGCTCACTATAAAAGACGCAAAAGAATATCCGTGGAAAGACCTCGAAATCGACGTTGTGGTTGAAGCTACCGGCGTTTTTCGCGATCGCGCAAAGCTGATGCCTCACATTGATGCTGGTGCAAAAAGGGTAATCCTTACTGTTCCGGCAAAAGATGAAATTGATGCAACCATTGTTGTGGGTGTAAACGATGAAGTGTTGAAACCAGAGCATCAGATTATTTCAAACGCAAGTTGTACAACCAACTGCCTTGCCCCAATGGCAAAAGTTCTTAACGATGCTTTTGGCATTGTTGAAGGATTGATGACAACAACCCATGCCTACACCAACGACCAGCGTCTTGCCGATGTACCACACAAAGACTGGCGCCGTGGCCGTGCTGCTGCCGAAAATATCATTCCAACCACTACCGGTGCTGCCCGCGCTGTTGGTAAAGTTATCCCCGAATTAGCCGGCAAACTCGATGGAATGGCTTCACGCGTTCCCGTTCCTGATGGTTCGGTGGTTGATCTTTTCGTGGAAGTAGCTCACGATGTTACCGTTGCTGATGTTAATGCTGCCGTAAGACTTGCTGCCGCATCAGAAAAGATGAAAAATATTCTTTACTACAGTGATGGGAAAATTGTTTCCTCCGACATCGTAGGTAATTCATATTCATCAATTTACGACGCTGAATACACTAAAGTGTTAGGAAAACGCTATGTAAAAACACTCAACTGGTACGACAACGAATGGGGTTATTCCAACCGCGTGGTTGACCTCATCGCCATGATCAGTAAGTTTGGAAAATAGTTTTTCCCCATTACGGGAAATAAAAAAAGGGAGGAAGATGTAGCATCTTCCTCCCTTTTTTTTGCAAACTGGCCTCTGAAATCAAAAAATCAAACACTTATCAGATAAAATTTTTAATCATCAAAGATTTCAATCAAATATTAGCAGATTAATAAGGAGGATTTTTACTTTTGTTTAAAATTCAATACAATGGGTATTATCCAGGTAAAACTAAGTACATTTTGGAATTCTGTATTGGTTATCACAGTAGTAATAACTGCTTTTATACTTCCGGTTATCGAAAACAAGTTGCATTATTCAATCATCCGTTTGGTTTTTTCGTTGTTGTTTTTCTCAGCCATTTTTTCACTAAAGGAAAGAAGTAAAATGAT
>Ga0172375_10009423_pt1 | contig 12882 bp, 12 predicted proteins | sample LakKiv1m_FD_114537 | JGI IMG/M metagenome (GOLD analysis project Ga0172375, IMG submission 114537) | Freshwater microbial communities from Kabuno Bay, South-Kivu, Congo - kab_092012_11.1m | ecosystem: Environmental > Aquatic > Freshwater > Lake | place: Democratic Republic of the Congo... | reverse complement strand
CCGCATGGTCGATGACGAGGGCAGCGCCAATCCGACGGTCATGGAAGCCGCCGCGAAGGGCCAGCCGCCGGCCGGCACCGAGTACTACATCGAACGCGGTGGCCGCGCGCTGCTGGTCAAGAAACAGGTCGTCCTGACCGGCGAACGACTGACCGACGCCCAGGCCGGCTTCGACAGCCAGACGCATGAACCGGCGGTGCACCTCACGCTCGACTCCGCCGGCGCGCGCATTTTCAAGGACGTGACGCGCGACAACGTCGGCAAGCGCATGGCCATCCTGCTGATCGAAAAGAGCAAGGGCGAGGTTGTCACCGCCCCCGTCATCCGTACCGAGATCGGTGGCGGCCGCGTGCAGATTTCCGGCCGCATGACCACGACCGAAGCCAGCGATGTCGCCTTGCTGCTGCGCGCCGGCTCGCTGGCCGCGCCGATGGAGATCATCGAGGAACGCACCATCGGCCCGAGCCTCGGCGCCGACAACATCGCCAAGGGCTTCAACTCGACGATGTGGGGTTTCGTCGCCATCGCCTTGTTCATGACTGCCTATTACCTGCTGTTCGGTTTCGTTTCCGTCACCGCGCTGACCGCCAACCTGCTCTTCCTGGTCGCCATCCTCTCGCTGCTGCAGGCGACGTTGACGCTGCCCGGCATCGCCGCCGTGGCGCTCACGCTCGGCATGGCCATCGACGCCAACGTGCTGATCAACGAGCGCGTGCGGGAGGAACTGCGCAACGGCGCGCCGCCGCATGCCGCGATCACCGCCGGCTACGAACGCGCCTGGGGCACGATTCTCGACTCCAACATCACCACGCTGATCGCCGGCGTCGCGCTGCTGATCTTCGGTTCCGGCCCGGTGCGCGGCTTCGCGGTCGTGCACTGCCTCGGCATCCTGACTTCGATCTTCAGCTCGGTCGTGGTGTCGCGCGCATTCATCAACTGGATCTACGGCAGCCGCCGCAAGCTCGACAGCGTGAGCATCGGCCAGGTCTGGAAACCGGGCGTCTAAGGGGAAAATCATGGAATTCTTCCGCATCAAGAAAGACATCCCCTTCATGCGCCACGCGCTGGTGTTCAACATCATTTCGTTGATCACCTTCATTCTGGCGGTCTTCTTCCTTGCCACCAAGGGCCTGCACCTGTCGATCGAGTTCACCGGCGGCACGCTGGTGGAAATCGGCTACGCGCAACCGCCGGACCTCGACAAGATCCGCAAGCAACTGGAAACAGATGGTTTCACGGACACCCAGGTCATCAACTTCGGCTCCTCGCGCGACGTGCTGATCCGCGTGCCGCTCAAGGCAGGCGAAACTGCACGGGTGAGCGAAAAGGTGGCCTCCAGCCTGCAAGCCCTCGGTGGCGATCCGCAGATCAAGCGTGTCGAGTTCGTCGGCCCGCAGGTCGGCAAGGAACTCGCCGAAGATGGCGCGCTGGCGCTGCTGCTCGTCGTGATCGGCATCGTTGCCTATCTCGCCTTCCGCTTCGAGTGGCGGTTCGCCGTTTCGGCGATCATCGCCAACCTGCACGACGTGGTGATCATCCTGGGCTTCTTCGCCTTCTTCCAGTGGGAATTCTCGCTGCCGGTGCTCGCGGCCGTGCTCGCCGTCCTCGGCTATTCGGTCAACGAATCGGTGGTCGTCTTCGACCGCGTGCGCGAAACCTTCAAGAAGAAGCGCGGCCTGACCACGCCCGAGGTCATCAACCACGGGATCACCAGCACCATTTCGCGCACCATCATCACGCACGGCTCGACGCAGATGATGGTGACCTCGATGTTGATCTACGGCGGCGCGGCGCTGCACTATTTCGCGCTGGCGCTGACCATCGGCATCCTGTTCGGCATCTACTCCTCGGTGCTGGTCGCCAGCCCGCTGGTGATGTGGCTCGGCGTGACGCGCGAACAGTTCGTCAAGAAGAAGGCCGAGCGTCCCGAAGGAGCGACCGAAGACGGCGCCTGCGTCTGACGGCATGAAGGCCTACGTCTGGGACATTCCCACGCGGCTGTTCCACTGGTCGCTGGTCGTTCTGGTCGTGGTTGCCTTCGTCACCGCCAAGATCGGTGGTGCCGCGATGGTCTGGCACGGCCGGCTGGGGCTGGCGATCATCGGGCTGCTGGTGTTCCGTATCGTCTGGGGCTTCGTCGGTTCGACCTACGCGCGCTTCCTGAATTTTGTGCGTGGACCGGATGCGATCCTCACCTACCTGCGCGGCGAATGGCACGGGCTGGGCCACAATCCTCTCGGCGCGCTGTCGGTGCTCGCGCTGCTTGGCATCCTGACGGCGCAAGCCGCGACCGGCTTGTTCGCCAACGATGACATTGCCTTCGAAGGCTACCTGCTGCCACTGATCGGCAGCGAACTCAGCAGCAAGATCACCGGCATCCACCTGCTGCTCGAAAAAGTGCTCATGGCGCTCGTCGCACTGCACGTCGGCGTGATCATGTTTTATGCCCACGTGAAGAAGCACAATCTGGTGAAACCGATGCTCGACGGCTGGGCCGAAGGCAGCCCGGAACACTCGGCCCAGGGAGGCGGAGCGATTGCCCTGATCATCTCCCTGCTGGTTGCTGCCGCAGTGGTCTGGGCAGCTTCAGGCGCCCTGTTGCCGCCCCCGCCTCCCCCCCTCGCTACCGAAGCACCAGCTTTCTGAGTGCCGTCCCGCCAGCGCCGACTTTTGACACACCCATAGAAAAGGCCACCCGCGGGTGGCCTTGCGCTTGTCCGGGGATAACTGTGTTCAGTCTTCCTTGCGGAATTTCTCGTGACAACCCTTGCAGGCTTCGCCGAGCTTGCCGAACTGGGCCTTGACAGCCGCAGCGTCGCCGGTGGCGGCAACCTTGGCCATCTCATTGGCCTGCTGGCCAAAGTTTCCGGCGACCTTGCCGAGGGTTTCCTTGTCGGTGAAAAACTCCGATTTCAGGCGGGTTTCCTTCCAGCCCTTGCCCTTGTCGGAACCCGGCTGGTACAGCGCGCCCATCTTCGAGTTGGCGATCGCCTGGATGACGTTGGCGGCTTCGACGACCTGCTCCTTGTTGTAGGTACCTTCGACGTTGGCCTTGATGCGGCCCATGCTCCAGGCCATGGTGTGATAGGCCGACTGGCGCCAGCGAATCTGGTCTTCCATCTTGCCGACGACCTGAGCCGCGGCGGAACCGGCGATGGCGGCGAGCGTCAGGCCGGCGACGAGGGTTTTGACTGTTGTTTTCATGCGTTTCTCCTGTGTGGTTGGGGTGCAGCAAATTTATTGTATGTCATTCACCTGCGGCGAAAACCTGCTTGACGCGTAATTGTCCGCCTTCGGTAACCAAAGTCACCAAGCGGTCGATATTCGGATGCTTGCCGGGATGCGCCTGTGCATCGGCTGCATGTTCGGCATAGAGTTCCAGGCCCTTTTTGGCGGCTTCGGCAGTGATCGCGCCATACAGTTGCGCGAGATGGTTATAGACCGCCAGCGAGCCGGTCTGGCCAGGCTTGTTCTCGATGGTGGCGACGATGGCGCCTTCCTTGTCGACCAGCTGCAGCGCGGCCAGATGCGAGACTTTCGGCAACTGCTTGAGGTTGTCGGCAAAGGCCATGTCAAATACCTTTGGCCAGTGCCACGGCCTTGCCGATGTAGCTGGCCGGAGTCATTTCCTTCAGGCGGGCTTTCTCGGCAGCGGGAATCGCCAGCCCGTCGATGAAGGTGCGCAGCGCAGCCGGCTCGATGCCCTTGCCGCGCGTCAGTTCCTTGAGCTGCTCGTAGGGATTCGGCACGCCATAGCGGCGCATCACCGTCTGCACCGGCTCGGCCAGCACTTCCCAGCAGGCGTCGAGGTCTTCGGCCAGGCGGAGGGGATTCGCCTCGAGCTTGTTGAGGCCGCGCATGGTCGAATCGTGCGCCAGCACCACATAGCCGAAAGCGACGCCCATGTTGCGCAGCACGGTCGAATCGGTCAGGTCGCGCTGCAGGCGCGAGATCGGCAGCTTTTCCGAAAGGTGGCGCAGGATGGCATTGGCGATACCGAGGTTGCCTTCGGAGTTCTCGAAGTCGATCGGATTGACCTTGTGCGGCATGGTCGAGGAGCCAATCTCTCCGGCCTTGGTCTTCTGCTTGAAATAGCCCATCGAGATGTACTGCCAGATGTCGCGGTCGGCGTCGATCAGGATGGTATTGCAGCGGGCCATGGCGTCGAACAACTCGGCCATCGCGTCGTGCGGCTCGATCTGGATCGTATAGGGATTGAACGACAAGCCCAGCGACTCGATGAACTGCCGCGCGATGCCTTCCCAGTCAAGTTCCGGGTAGGCGGACAGGTGGGCGTTGTAGTTGCCGACCGCGCCATTGAACTTGGCCATCATCTTCACGGTGGCGATGCGTTCGCGCGCGCGGATCAGCCGCGCGGCGATGTTGGCCATTTCCTTGCCGAGCGTGCTCGGCGTGGCCGGCTGGCCGTGGGTGCGCGACAGGATCGGCAGCTCGGCCAGATCATGGGCCAGTTGGCGGAAACGCTCGATGACCTTGTCGAGGCCGGGCAGCAGGATCTGCGCGCGCGCGTCGTTCAGCATCAGCGCGTGCGAGGTGTTGTTGATGTCTTCCGACGTGCAGCCGAAGTGAATGAATTCGGACACCTTCATCACCTCGGAATTGCCCTTGAAGCGCTCCTTGAGCCAGTATTCGACGGCCTTGACGTCGTGGTTGGTGACGGCTTCGATCTTCTTCACCGCCTCGGCATCGCTGACGGAAAAGCTGGCCGCCGCGGCATCCAGTTCCGCGACGGTTGCGGAGGAAAAAACGGGTACTTCGGCAATGTCGGGATTGGCCGCCAGCGCCTTGAGCCATTCGATCTCGACGCGGATGCGATTCCGGATCAGGCCGTATTCGGAAAAATGGGCACGCAGCGGCTCGACCTTGGCGGCATAGCGGCCGTCGAGCGGAGAAAGCGCCGTCAGGGCGCCAAGGCTGGAAATGGTCATGGTGGCACGGGTCTGGATGGAAATGTCCATTTTATCAGTGCGCCCGACTCGGTATAGTTACCACATGGATATCCGGCTCGTCGCGCAACCCAACTGCTCCGCCGCGGAGGAACTGCGCTGCGAGCTGAGCTTCGCGATGGTCATGCTGGGTATCCCGGAAAACTTCCCGATCCAGCAAAGCAACGACGCCTCGGTCCACTCGCCGCGCCTGTTCATCGACGGCAATCTGGTGCGGCCCTGCCTGCCCGAACAAGGGCAAGTAGCCTGCGGCGCCTGCCTGACCACGCACAGCATTCCCGATCGCGAAGTCGTGCGCTGGCACCTGGCCCGCGCGCTGGGCCGCAAGACGGTGCTGTTCATCTGTTCCGGCAACGCCGTGCGCTCGCAGACGGCCGAAGCCATCACCAATCACTTTCTCGGCAAGAACTGGGCCGCCTTTTCCGGCGGGCTGTTTCCCATGCCGCTCTGGAAGCCGGTCGCCACGGCGCTCCACGAGATCGGCATCGAGCTGACCGGCAGCAAGCCCAAGCATATCGAGCTGTTCCTCGGCTGCCGCTTCGATGTCATCGTTTCGCTGTGCTCGAGCGCGGACGAATTCTGCACCGCATTCCCGGGCCGGGGGCGGCGCAAGCACATGCCTTTCGACGATCCCTTCACCAGCCCCTTCTTCGGCATCGGTGACCTCAACCGCACGCGCAAGCTGCGCGACGACATGCGGAGCAGGATCTGCGCCTATCTGGGGGGCACCGAGTGAAGCTGTCGGATTTCTTTTCCAGACCGGATTTCGGGTCATTGCGAACTGCATCCAAAGACGGCCATCAGGCGCGGTACGCGCATTTCCGTGCACTGCTCGACCACAATCGCGATGCGCTGCGCCACATGGCGGAGATGGAGCAGCTCTACTACAGCGGCCAGCCGATCGATACCCGCACGATCAGCCACAGCCATGCGCAACTGACGAACCATGTCCTCGGTCTCGCCACCGCGCTGAATGATCTCTCCGGCGGCAAGTTCGCCGAACTGCCGGAGGTCTGCCGCGCCATCGACGCCGCCATCGCCGCGGAACGCGCACCCGTTGCACCCTGGCGGCCCGACCCGTCCACACCGCTCATCCTGCCGCTGGAACAGCTCGGCGCCGACACGCTGGCCAGCGTCGGCGGCAAGGCCGCGAATCTGGCGGTGATGAAAAATATCCTGCGGCTCCCGGTACCCGACGGCTTCATCATGACCGCTGCCGCAACCACGCACTTTCTTGACGGCAGCGGCCTGGCCGAGCCGATTCGCGAGGAACTGGCCCGGCTCTCGCCCGCGGACATGACGAGCCTGGAAGCCGGCAGCACGACGATCCGGCGGATGATCATGGACGCGTCGCTGCCTGCCGGGCTTGCCGCTGCCATCAGCGCCGCCTACGCGGAACTGGAAGCCCGGACCCGCCCCGGCATCCGGCTCGCGGTTCGCAGCAGCGCGGTCGGCGAGGACGGAGAAGCCTCTTTCGCCGGCCAGTATGCGACAGTCCTGAACGTAACGCGCGACGGACTGTTCGAGGCATTCAAGCGCGTCGTCGCCAGCAAGTATTCGCCGCGCGCCATCACCTACCGGCAATTGCTCGGGCTCGCCGACGAGGACACGCCAATGTGCGTGATCGGACTAGCGATGATCGACGCCAAGGCCAGCGGCGTGATGTACACGCTCGACCCCGCCACGCTCGATGACTCGCGCGTGAAAATCAGCGCGCTATGGGGCCTCGGCGAGCAGCTCGTCGGCGGCGAGGCGACGCCGGACGCATTTCTCGTCGACAAGGCCAGCGGCGCGATCGTCGAGCGCCAGATCGCGCGCAAGGAAGCCCGGCTGGTCGCGCTGCCGGAGGGAGGAACCCGCATCGAAGCAATATCCGCAGCCGAGCAGGCCGGTACCTCCCTGACGGATGAAACGCTGCGCCAGCTCTGTGATGGCGCAGCGCGGATCGAACGGCACTTCCAGGCCACGCAGGATATCGAATGGGCGGTCGATGCGCATGATCGGCTGTTTTTCCTGCAGGCGCGACCGCTCCATCTCGAGGCGAAAGCCACACCGTCGCCGGACGAGGATTTCTCCGCCTGCGACAATCTGGACAACTTGCTGTCGGCAGGCTGCGCGGCCGCACCCGGCATCGCCGCCGGGCGCGTGTTCATCGCGCGCAACGAGCGCGACCTGGCGGCCATCCCCGACCATGCGATCCTCGTCACCCACACCGCCTCGCCCGCTTATGCCGCGGTGATCGGTCGCATCGACGCACTGATCGCCGAGGTCGGCAGCATCACCAGCCACCTCGCATCGGTGGCACGCGAGTTCGGCATTCCGGCGATCATGGACGCTGGCAATGTCACGGCGATGCTGTCTCAAGGCGAGGCCGTCACCGTCGTCGCGGGGGCGCGCGTCGCCCTCTACCGCGGCGTGGTCGAGCCATTCCGCGCACGGATGCGCCCCCCGAAAAAACGCTACATCGGCAGTCCGGCGCACCGGAAATTGCGCGCCATGCTCGATCGCATCGTCCCGCTCAACCTGACCGACAGCCGTGCGCCGGCGTTCAACGTGGCCGGCTGCCGCACTTTCCACGATGTCATCCGCTTCTGCCACGAACACGCGATGCGCGAGATGTTCGACAGCGCGTCGACCGCCGCAGGCTCGGGCGCAGCCGTCAAGGTCGTCACGCATCTGCCGCTTGCGGTCTATGTCATCGACCTCGGCGATGGACTGCAGTGCGAGGAGGCAACACGCAAGCGCCGCAAGTCGGTGACGCCGGATGCCTTCGCGTCGCTGCCAATGCGCGCGCTCTGGCAAGGCCTGACGCATCCGGGGATCAGCTGGGAGGGCACGGTGAATTTCGCCGCCAGCCGCTTCATGTCGCTGATGGCGTCGATCGCCACGTCGGAGCTGGGGCCGGAGCCGGGTGGCGACAGCTATGTGCTGCTCGCGCGCGACTACATGAATTTCAGCGCGAAGTTCGGCTACCACTTCGCGACGGTCGATGCCCTCTGCGGCAACGACGCCAGCCACAACTACATCGCCCTGCAGTTCGCCGGTGGCGCCGGCAACTATTTCGGGCGTTCGCTGCGCATCCAGTTCCTCGGCACGGTGCTCGAACGGCTCGGCTTCGAGATCGAGCTGCAAGGTGACCTCATCGAAGCGGCGTTCAGCCGGCACGACCGGGATGCAACGCGGGACCGGCTCGACCAGCTCGGCCGCCTGCTCGCCAGCTGCCGACTGCTCGACATGACGCTTGCCAACGAAGACGCGGTAACCACGCTCGCGGACGCCTTCATGGCGGGCGACTACGATTTCCTCAAGCCGCGCGACGCCGCGCATCCGGAAAACTTCTACACGCAACAGGGACACTGGTCGCGCCGCGAGCGTGACGGCATCGCCTGCCTCTATCAAAGCGGGCGATCGGCTGCGTACCCCCGTGCAGGAGCACTGGCCGGTGTCATCGGCAAGACCATCGGCACTGCGTACCAGGAACTGCTCGACAGCATCGGTGCCTACTACTACTTTCCGCTGGCGATCGCCAAGAACAGCGACATGGCGGATGGCATCATCACGGTCGACCTGATGCCCGCGGGCGGCATCATCGACCGCGCCGGCGGCATCATCTTCGGCCTGCGGAACGCGGCAAACTACTTCGTCTTCCGCATCAATGCGCTCGAACATAACGCCATCCTGTTCGAATTCGCGAATGGCCGCCGCATCGAGCGTGGCAGCGAGAAATTGGTCATCATGTCGGGCCGCTGGTATCGCCTGCGCGTGGACGTCGCGGGCCGGAACGTCCGCTGCAGCATCGATGGGCAGCCGGTCATCGCCTACGCTGCAGCGACGGCCATCCGGGGCCATGTCGGCGTCTGGACCAAGGCCGACTCGGCGACCTGGTTCCGGCCGCTTACCACCGAAACCACCGCAGGCTCACGGGTTTTCACCTATTGATTGCCGATTTTTATCGGCGCATATCTTCACGCTATGCAATGAAAATCCCGCTCGTGCGATGATAGGATTCATTACATCGCTTTAACGGCACCACCCCATGAAACTGCTTGGATCGCCCACCAGTCCTTATGTTCGCAAGACGCGCATCGTCCTCGCGGAAAAGAAGATCGACTGCGAGTTCATCGTCGACAATGGCGGTCCCGATGGAACGGGACTCGCCGAGCACAATCCGCTCTGTCGCATTCCCGTGCTGCTGCTCGATGACGGCGGCAGCCTGTTCGACTCGCGCGTGATCGTCGAATACCTCGACAACCTCGCGCCCAACAACCGTCTGATCCCGCCGCCCGGCCGCGAACGCACGCTGATCCGCCGCTGGGAAGCCTTGTGCGACGGGACGCTCGATGCCGCCGTGGCCGCCGTCATGGAAAGCCGCCGGCCGGCCGGCGAGCGCAGCCAGGGCTGGATCGACCGCCAGCGCAAGGTCATCGATTTCGCGCTCGCCGCCTGCGCGCGCGATCTGGGCGAACAGTCCTGGTGCCACGGCACGGCCATCACGCTGGCCGACATCGCGCTGGGCAGCATGCTTGGTTACCTGCTGTTCCGCTTTCCCGACATCGACTGGCGCGGGCAGTATGTCAATCTCGCGAAGCACTACGACAAGCTGATGCAGCGGCCGTCGTTCGCGGAGACAGCTCCTAAAGGATGACGCCGCCGCCGAGGCAGACGCGGCTTTCGTAGAGCACCACCGACTGGCCCGGCGTCACTGCCCATTGCGGGTTCGCGAAGGCGACTTCACATCGATCACCTTCCAAAGCTTCAATGTCGCACGCCGCATCGGGCATGCGATAGCGTGTCTTGGCGGCATAGACCCAGTGGGTGCGCGGCGGGTTCGGTGAAATCCACGACAACTGTCCGGCCGTCAGGCGCGGCCGCAGCAGGGCAGGATGTTCGTGGCCCTGCACGACGTAGAGCACGTTCTTCGCCATGTCCTTGGCGGCGACGAACCACGGTTCCTCGGGCGCGTCCTTCATCCCCCCGATGCCCAGTCCTTCGCGCTGGCCGAGCGTGTAGTAGGCCAAGCCTTCGTGCTGGCCGATCACCCGCTCGTCGTCGAGGCGGCGGATCTCGCCCGGCTGCTTCGGCAGGTAGCGGGCGAGGAACTCGCGAAAGCGCCGTTCGCCGATGAAGCAGATCCCGGTCGAATCCTTCTTCGCATGATTCGGCAGGCCGGCTTCCGCCGCGATCCTGCGTACGTCGCGCTTGTAGATCTCGCCGAGCGGGAACAGCACCTTGGACAGTTGCTGCTGGTTCAACCGATAGAGGAAATAGCTCTGGTCCTTGGTGCCGTCCTCGGCCTTGAGCAACTGATACTCGCCGAGAAACTCGCGCACCTGCGCATAGTGGCCGGTGGCGATCTTGTCGGCGCCGAGCCGCAGCGCATGATCGAGGAAGGCCTTGAACTTGATTTCGGAATTGCACAGGATGTCCGGGTTCGGCGTGCGTCCGGCACGGTATTCGTCGAGGAAGTTGGCGAAAACTCGTTCCCGGTACTGGTCGGCAAAATTCACCGCTTCCAATGGAATGCCAATCACCTTGGCGGCGGCACGCGCGTCTTCGAGATCCTGCCGCGCCGAGCAGTAGTCGTCGGTATCGTCGTCTTCCCAGTTCTTCATGAACAGGCCGATGACTTCGTGGCCCTGCCGTTTCAACAGCAGCGCGGCGACCGAGGAGTCGACGCCACCGGACATTCCGACAATTACCTTAGCCATAGTGGCGGATCACATCCAAAGGAAAGCGCCGTCCGGCGAGGTAGTCGCGCACGCATTGCAGCACCAGCGGGCTGCGGTGGCGTGTCTGGCAAGCCTCGATTTCTTCCACGGTCAGCCAGACCGCGCGCAGGATGCCGGTATCGAGCTGTCGTGCCATCTCGCGAGCGCCGACTTTCCCCGCGAAGGCGAAGCGCAGGTAGGTGATGTCTCCCTGCGGACGTGGCCATTGATAGACCCCCACCAGTTCGGTCGGGATGAAGGCATGGGCGGTTTCTTCCATGGCTTCGCGGCTGCAGGCAGCGACGAGCGATTCGCCCTCGTCCAGATGGCCGGCGGGCTGGTTGAAACGAATGCCATCATCCGTCTCCTCCTCGACGAGCAGGAAACGGCCGTCGCGTTCCATCAACGCGGCGACGGTGACGTTGGGCTTCCAGATGCGATCCATGCCATGCATTCTACAAGCACGATAGAATCAGCTTTTCAAATTTGCACCGGAGATCGAACATGTCCATGGCAGACCGCGACGGCTTCATCTGGCACGACGGCCAACTCGTGCCCTGGCGCGAGGCCACTACCCACGTGCTGACCCATTCGCTGCACTACGGCCTCGCCGTCTTCGAGGGCGTCCGCGCGTACAAGACCGTCAATGGCACGGCCATCTTCCGCCTCAAGGAACATACCGACCGCCTGTTCAACTCGGCGCACATCTACCGCATGGCCATGCCTTATGACAAGGAAACGCTGATGGCCGCGCAGAAGGAAGTCGTGCGTGCAAACAAGCTCGAATCCGCCTACATCCGCCCGATCGCCTTCTACGGCTCCGAGAAGATGGGCGTGTCGCCCAAGGGCGCCAAGGTGCATGTCTCAATCGCCGCCTGGCCGTGGGGCGCCTACCTCGGCGAGGAAGGCATGGAGAAGGGCATCCGCGTCAAGACCTCCAGCTATGCGCGCCACCACGTCAATGTCTCGATGTGCCGCGCCAAGTATTCTGGCACCTACGCCAACTCGATCCTCGCCAACATGGAGGCCATCGAGCATGGCTACGACGAGGCGCTGCTGCTCGACGTCGACGGCTTCGTGGCCGAAGGCTCGGGCGAGAACCTCTTCGTCGTCAAGGACGACAAGCTCTACGAACCCGAGATCGCCTCGGCGCTGACCGGCATCACCCGCGCCACCGTTCATACGCTGGCCGCCGAGCTTGGCTATACGGTCGTCTCCAAGCGCCTGACGCGCGACGACCTTTACATCGCCGACGAAGCTTTCTTCACCGGCACCGCCGCCGAAGTCACGCCGATCCGCGAACTCGACGGCCGCCAGATCGGCGCCGGCCGCCGCGGCCCGCTGACGACCAGAATCCAGAGCCTGTTCTTCGACGTCGTGAACGGCAAGGTGCCCGCCCACGCCGACTGGCTCTCGGCTGTCTAAGGAGCAACGCATGAGCACGCTGAACGAAAAGGATCGCGAGGTCGCCGTCACCGCGCACGACCTGCCGCTGCACTGCCCGCGTCCCGGCGCCCCGCTGTGGGCGCGCCACCCGCGCGTCTTTCTCGACGTCCTGAAAAACGATGAAACGATCTGCCCGTACTGCGGCACGAAATATCGTTTCAGCGGCGAAAAGCCCAAGGGTCATCACTGAGGCCATCGCTGAAAATCCTCGTTGTCGCGCCGTCCTGGATCGGCGACACGATCATGATGCAGCCGCTGCTGATGCGGTTGCGCGAGCTGCATCCCTCGGTGGAACTTCATGTGCTCGCACCGGCATGGAGTGCGCCATTGCTGGCGCGCATGCCGGAGGTCACTGCCAGCATCGAGAATCCCTTTGCCCATGGCAAGTTCGACTGGGCCGGCCGCAAGGCTCTGGGATGCCGTCTCGCCAAAGCCGACTTTCAGCAGGCCTATGTGTTGCCGAACTCCTGGAAGTCGGCGCTCGTGCCCTTCTTCGCGAAGATTCCCGAACGCATCGGTTACCACGGCGAAGCACGCTACTTCCTGCTCAACCGGCGCTTCCGCAAGAGTACCCTGTCACGGCTCGTCGACCGCTACGCCGCGCTGGCTGGCGAGTTTGCCACGCCGACGCCGGAACCCCGGCTGACCTCGACGCCGGAACAGCAACAGACCGCCCGCGCAGCGTTGGGCCTGCCACTCGATGCAGCACCCATCATCTTCTGCCCCGGTGCGGAATACGGCCCGGCCAAGCGCTGGCCGAT
>Ga0172375_10009422_pt1 | contig 12883 bp, 20 predicted proteins | sample LakKiv1m_FD_114537 | JGI IMG/M metagenome (GOLD analysis project Ga0172375, IMG submission 114537) | Freshwater microbial communities from Kabuno Bay, South-Kivu, Congo - kab_092012_11.1m | ecosystem: Environmental > Aquatic > Freshwater > Lake | place: Democratic Republic of the Congo... | reverse complement strand
GGTGCCCCCGGGGCCTCGAATCCCCCTCACTGTACCGGCGGGGTCCCGTCCGAACAGCCTAAAATCGGCGTTGCACCGTGGCCCGTTGCGGCGGGGGGTGGCTCGACTACTCCACGGGCGCCGGGCTGGCCCTCCCCATGGGGTAGAGACTGCCCCGTCTCCATGGGGTCCCCCTGGTCTCCATGGGGTCCCGTCTCCATGGGCGGGGGCGTGGGCGCGGGCGCGCGCGCGCGGCTGGGCGGTCGAAAGGCACCCCCCCACCCGGGGCCCTATCGGGCCCCTCCAACCCTCTCACCCTCCCCCACAAAATCCCCATTGAAACTTTACTTCATCCACCGCTCCGTCACCAACACCTCACGCGCCGTGCCACCGCTCACCAGTGTCATGCTCCCGATCTTCATCTTCTCGCCCGGCATCAGCGGTCCCAGTTCTCTCCCGTCTGCCAGGTTGACGGCGATGGCTTCGTCTCCGGTGTTCCTGACGCTCATCGGCTTCTTCGGTGCCTCCATGGGCAAGGTCAGCGTTCTCGTTCCCGTTGCTTCGATTTTCATCTCACTCATCGCTCGCCTCCTTCAAAGATCCCACCGCCAAAAACGGCCGGTCCACTTTGTCGTCCATCAGCATCTCCCTTCCGCCTCTACCAGCATGTCCCGTTCGTCCCGGGTCAGTTCAACCGTCTCGCCGAGCCCGTTGTCTCGCATCACCCGAGCCGTCCGGGGCCCTTCGTAACGCTCCCCCATAGAGACGGGCAGACGGCGAGGGCCTTCCCAGGACGCGACGAGTCTCCCTTCCGCCCGCTTGATGGAGGCGTGGAAGGTGGTGCTCTCCCGTTCGATGTAGGTGATGCGGCTGAAACCTGCTTCTAACGTCGATGTTGAAAGAGAAGCGGTGGAATTGCCTGCGGCCTCTAGACTAGCGAAAACGGCGTCCATGGCTTCTTGGTAATCTGCTACGGTGGTTGCGTTCAAAGCCTTGGTGCAAAGCAGGTTCCACCACGCTGTGAGGGAAAGATCCGGGGGTTTTTTCATGGTTCTGGCTCCTGATTTTAGACACTTCTACGACACTTCTGATCATGCTACGATTGCGTCACCGACGATGTTTAGACACTTCCGACACTATTTGCGGGAGGTCGGCGCGATATATGAAGGAGACTAGTTTTTTGTTTTTGGACCTATCTACAAAAAAAGTGTCGGAAGTGTCTAAAGCGCGTCTACGACGGTGTTTCAAGTGTCTTTTGAAGTGTCGGTGTAGTGTCGGAAGTGTCTAAACGCCGTGGCCGACGTGATCGTAGATGGTTTTTTCATGCTTCGGCCTGCGGAGTCCACGTCGACTGTCGGTTTACCTGGACTCCTCTCTTGAGCCCGATACCTTCCCAAAACCTTGCTCCAGTGCGGCTTTGTGTGTAGCAGCGGTCTTTGAGGGCGCGAGTGAGCCAACGGTGGCTGCGGGGGCGTTCACCGCGTTTTACGAGCCACTGGCTGAACGCCTGATAGAGGTCGCCGTTTTCGACGGTGTAGATGGAGCCAAGGTCGCAGCATTCGCCGATGAAGTCGGCCAGAACGTCCATCTCGGAGCGGTATTCTTCGGTGGCAGCGCGTACGTCGTCGGGCGGGGTCAAGCCCTGCTCTTGCCAGGCCAAACAGCCGTCTACAGCCCACCGGAGGATGGCGGGGGCTTCAGCCATGATGCGGGCCCCAAGGGTGCGGTCCTCGCGCCCAGCGAAGGAGACGGTGAAGGGCACGAGGCGCAGGCGAGACCAGATGCCGTTGTCCATGCCCCGGATGATGGGGCGGTGGTTGGTGGAGAACCAGAGTTGGAAGCAGGGGGTGTAGGTGAACCACTCCCGGTTGAGGAACCGGGCAGAGATGGGATCGCCGCCGGACACCGTCTTGATGGTGGCCTCATCGAGGCTTTTGCCGTCCTCGGTCTCCTGGGCCGTTACAAAACGAACGCCCGACAGGGCGGCCAGGTCGTTCGGGATTCCGCCTTCGCGGTGGGAGAGGAAGGTTTGTGCGGGCGTGACGCGGGCGTAGTCGCCAAGGATGGAGTGGAAGGTGTTGAGGAAGGTGCCTTTTCCGTTGCGGCCCGAGCCGTGCATGATGATGACGATCTGCTCGCGTCGGTCTCCACACAGGCTGTACCCGATAGACCTCTGCATCCAGTAGTAGATGTCCTCCCTACCCCCCAGGATCTCGAACAACGCGGCCTTCCAGGTTGGGCAGTCGGCGCCGGGGTCCGCGATGGGGACCTTGGTGATTCGGGTGATGAGGTCGTTCCTTCGGTGCTCACGGGTCTTTCCGGTTCGCAGGTCCACAACCCCAGACGGGGTGCAGAGCACCCACGGGTCCCGGTCAAGCTCGTTTTCGCGGACTACCACCCTGCGGTCTGCCATGGCGAGGCTCACCATGGCCTTCTGTGCGGACCTGGACTCGGACTTCTTGGCCCATACCCCCACGGCGTCTGCCACTCGCTTCGACTTGTCGGCTTTCTCGGTTTCGCCATCGGCCCGAAGCCTGGTTTCTTCGTTAGAGGCTTCCCGCCCCTCCCGTTCAATGACCTTGGGGACTTTCGCTGCGTAGCGCATGACCTGGAGGGTGTCGTCGATTTCCCACCTTCGTCCATCCCAGGTCAGCCACCCATCCCCTGGGTACACCGAGCATCGCCGCAGGTCGTCCCCGAACGAGTCGACCAGGCGCCCCGCGTTTCCGAGGTCGGTAAGGTGGATTTTTTCAACGAGCGGTTCTACTTCTGTATCGGCGTTCTTCTTTGGTTTTGACTGTGCCATAGTCGTCTCCACGTCGAAGGCGTTCCACTACACAGGTAACCGTGCTTGAGGGTTACCGGGTTCATGGATGCCTGGTCTACTTGTTCCGGCAGTATTGGCTGTAGGCTTCCAGTCCGAGGTCCCTGTAGGCTTGATCGCCAAGCCTCAATAGAACCACATCTGCTTTTCGGAGAGCCTTTTCGGCGTTTTGGCATAGGGCAGAGTTCACGGGGTACCTGGCGAGCAGTTCGCGCCAAAGGGACGACGCAGCGTCCCTCATCGCCTTGGCCTTCATCTTGGCCGCGTGATGCTCCGCCGCTGTAAACGGCTGCTTTTTCTTCATCTTTTCTCCCGCTGGTTGGCTGTCCTCCACCCTTTCCGCGGTTGTCCATGGCCCCCGGGTCGCGACTCCCGGGGACTCTGGACCGGGACACCCAGCGGAAGGGTTCATGCTCATTCTACCAAGGCGCACCGGGAAATCAAGGCCGTTCCTCCAGCCTCGGGTGCATCGGCGTGGCCGAACCCTTCTCGTAGCCTTGCGTTACCGCCCGCTCCATCTCTCGCTTCCCGTTCGGCTTGGCTTCCAGCGCCGCCGCCATGAGCGCCTGGATGGCGTACACGTCGTCGATGTAGCCTCCGGACGCGTAGGAACCGATGAGCGCGGCCTTGGTGTAGACGGTGTTGTGCAGGAACTTCCCGCCGTTGCAGCCGGCGGAACGGATGTCGTTGCATACCCCTTGGAGCACCGCCTGGACGTACCGCCTCGCCCGGTCCAGTTGCGAAACCACAACCGGAGGAGCGGGCGGAGGCAGCGGTGTTTCCCGTGGCGGGGGATCCCAGATGTGGTGGACCCACTCAGGAGCTTTCACCGCCTGGACCTTGGACAGCACCTCGTACCGACGCCCGGAGTAGTGCATGGACGGAGGCGCCACGACGTAGCCCCCGTTCGCCCGCCGGTCGATGTGCGGGCAGTGGGGGCAGTCCTGCTTGTTCCGGATGTCCATGCCCTCGGGTCGGAGGAAGTAGAGGTGGATGCCGTTGCCGGTCCGAACCGCGAAGGTCTCGGGACAGGCCCCGTGGAGCAGTTGCAGGTCCGCCCACCGTTGGATGCCCTCCGGTCCGTCGAGGTCGAGAACCCAGAATCGGCCCGACATGGCGAGCCCCACGTTCGCGTCCGGCCACCGCTCCCACCAGCGAACGATGACGCGCCAGCCGTCCGTGGCGTCTTTGAGCCCGTGCTCGCTCCGAGGGTGCTTCCCTGCGCTCCTGCCCGTGCAGCCGCAGGAGCACACGCCGTTGGTCACGGAATGGAGCGGGAGGACCTTCCATCCTCGTTTCGCGTATGCCAGTGCGTACCGGACGAGGTCGTCGGGGGCGTTCATGCTGTTTTTCCGTCGAACAGCATCCCCTGTCCCGGCTCGTGCCCAAGCATCCGTGCGATCCGCCGGTGCGCGATCTCGATGTAGGCCGGGTTCAGCTCGCATCCGACCGCGTTTCTCCCGAGCCGTACCGCCTGCCCGAGCGTGGTCCCGCTCCCCGCGAAGGGGTCAAGCACCGTGTCGCCCGGGGCGCTCCCTGCCTTGATGCACCGCTCCGCAAGCTCGGGAGGCATGGTCGCGAAGTGGGCCTCTGGGCAAGGCGAGGTTGCGATCGTCCAGACGGAACGGATGTTGCGAAATCGTGTGTCCCATTCGCTTTCCGGTCTGTTGGGACGGTGCGTTCCATACGTTTGACCGGGTATTGTAGTTTCTCGCTTGCTTCCCGTGCGCTTGAAACTGTCGCGCTTGCTGCGCGTGCCTGTATGCGGGGATTGCCCTGGAGCAGCGTACCCTTGGCCCGTGGCATCGTGATCATTGGTGGCAATTGCCCGTTCTTTCACCGCCTCCTGGTCGAAGAAGTACCTGGACGCCTTGCTCAACAGGAACACGTACTCGTGAGCCTTCGTCGGGCGGTCGGTGACCGATTCGGGCATCGGGTTCGGCTTGCTCCAGATGATGTCCGACCGGAGCCACCACCCATCGGCTTGGAGAGCGAGGGCTACAAGCCACGGGATAGGCACAAGATCCTTGCCCTTTAATCGGAGGGATGGTATGGTTCTATATGCCCATGATGTTCCACAACCAACCTCACAGGGAAACCAAGATGCCGCGCAAGAAGGTACCATGTCCAACCTGCGGTGAACCGATGGCAGCAACGTCTCAACAATGCCGGAAGTGCAAGCCGTCGTACGAGAGGACGGATGAACATCGTTCTGCGATGTCGAAAGCCACCTCCGGAAAACCGAAGCAGCATCTTCGTGGGAAGGCTCGCCCGGACCATTCCCGGATGATGCGGGAGTGGTGGACTCCGGAACGGAAGGAAGCGAAGCGACAGGAGATGCTGTCTCGGAATCCGTCCGCCCGTTACCACGGTCTGTCGTGCGAGGGTGCCCGCCTTCTTCGGGAAGCCCTTGGTCGTTGCGAGGATTGCGGTGGGGACGGTTCCGATTCTCGCCTCGATGTCCATCATCGAAATGGGGACAAACGCGACCAGTCCATGGGCAACCTTGTGGTGCTGTGCCATCGGTGTCACATGAAGCGCCACGCGGAACAGAAGGAGACCGGTTGGGATTCGTATCACCGGAAGCGTAAGACGAACCAAGGTTGACCCAGCAGGTACCATCCTCCGTCAGCGCATCCCGAACCAGCCGGAACACGTCCACGAGGCGGGAGACGTACGCTTCGGGCGTCTCTTCGAGGCCGATCTGCCCGTCGCACCCGTAGTTACGCAGGCCCCAGTAGGGAGGCGAGGTCACGCAGCACCGGCAGGAACCAGGAGGAACGTCGTGGAGGCGTTCGAGGGTGTTGCCTTGGAGGATATTCCAATTTGTCGGAGACATGGTCACACCCTTTCGGGCGTGCTTGCCCCTACCTCATTCGAGGCCGCATGGATTTCTTCGTTCATGGCTCTCTGGTGTCTCCAGGCCCTCTTGGGAAGGTGCTGCCCCCTGGTCGTCCTGGCCAGAACTTCCAGGGGGCTCGTTGCACCGGGAGACGCGAGAGCCATGCGTCACCACAACCCTACCCGCCGTCGGGGACGGAGTCAACCGGAAACGCGGTCAGGACAAGTCTGCCTCCCACACCCGAAGCCCCATGCGTCGGGCGGTCGCCTTGCACCCCTCGGTTCCTCGTCCGCCACGAAACGCGACCACGAGGTCTATGCCGCCAGCCTTGACCTCGGACTCCAGCATCCTTCGGTTCCGGCGTTGCCCAGCGGCGGGCCATGGTCCGTCCAACGTCGTGTCTACCGAGTATGCCACGACCTCGATCCCCATGACCTTCGCCAACCGACCGGCGATGGCGTCGAGGCCCCGCGCGTTCCCGTGTGCGAGGCGAGTGATCCCATGGGCGTGCTTCAAGCCGTCGAGAACCCATGCGACCTTGGACGTGTTCACGTAGTCACGCCCGCCCGTCACCACGATCCGGAGCGGGCGGACGAGGGCGTGGAGGTCGTCACGGAGGGTCATCCCTTCACCTCATACAACCACTTCGCCTCTCCCTTCGCCTCTGCGACAACGGCCCGGAACATGGCCTCCACGGCAGCGTCGAAGGGCCAGTGGTTCGGCGTCCAGTGGTCGAGACGCATCCGAACGTGAGCGAGCATCCGGGGCAAGTAGTTCAAGCCCATGGATATGTAGGCATCGGATGCGCCCGTATGGCAGGAGTGGAGTTCCAACGCCATTCCCACCACGTCGGTCTCCGTGCCTGACATCCAGTCATCTGGTTCGAGGCGGGCCATCCATTCCTCAACCGTGAGTTGAGGTTCGACTTCTTGGCTCATGAGGTTTCCTCCTTGTTCACCTTGATCTTGTCCACCGCCTTCGTCCACACCACGTCCGGTGCATCGAGCCGGACCCACGACGCCGGCCACTGGACCATGAAGGGATCCCGCCCATGAGCGTGCCCCCTGGCCCAGGCCGCCCCGCCGATGAGCACGTCGATGAGGTCGGACGCACCGCCTCGGGACAGCGCCCATGGAACGTGGACCAGCGCCTTCACGGGGTCCCGGTGCTCCTTTGGGATGTGTCGGGTCAGTTTGCGGAGCGAGGCGAGCCGGTCTACCTGCTTCTGGGTCACGCCCGCCATCTTCCAACCGTCCCCGTCTTCGGAGACGTAGCGGTCCTTCTCGATGATCTCCCGAGTCCGCATCGCGTCCCGCAGGAGACCGAGGTGGAAAAGTAGCCCATCAAGAGCGATGACCTGCGCCTCGGTCAACCCCTGCTCGTTTCGCGCCTCCTCCTCCCGCTCGATGGCCAGCGCCATCTGCTCCATGGCCACCCCGATGGCCTCGGCGCTCGTGAGCCCGTGCCGCCCAAGGAGCAGGTGTGGGTCCATGACCACGCCCTCGGTCTTGCCCGGGTGAACCCGGAGCACGCGCCCGAGGTGCTGGAGGAACCGGACCCGGGCCTCGGTCTTGCGCCTCATGCAGAGCCACCGGAGCCACGGCATGTCCACGCCCTCGGAGAGCAGGGAGACGTGGACCAGGCACCGGACGCCGCCCTCTTGCAGGATCTCCAGTCGTCGCGCCCTCTCCAAGGCGTTCATCTTGGAGTGGATGGGCATGGCAGAGAAGCCCTGGTCGCAGAGCCACGCAGCGTACCGCTCGGCGTCAGCGATGGAGTTCGAGTCCACGATCCCGGGGCCTCCCCCCTCCGCCCGCATCATCTCCAAGCACTCCTCGTCTACTGTGCCCGGGTGCTCCCCGCGGTACCGGACGTGTCGCATGGGCACCAGGACCTTGTCGCGTAGGGCGTCGGCCATCGTGTACCGGACCACGATTTCCTTGAAGATGGAGAGCATTTCCTTGGGCAGAGACCGGAACGGGGTGGCCGTGAACCCGCACGTCAGGAGCGGATTCAGCACGGCGTAGCCCTCTTTCATGCTTTCGCTTTCCGTGGAGTGGCACTCGTCCGCCATGAACAGCGCCGTCCGCCTGCCCGCCGCCTCCAGCTCCTTGGCAATGGCGGAAAGGGATCGGTTGCAGGTCACCACAATGCGCCGGGCCGCTTCCTTCGCTTCGGTGTAGTAGAGCCCGACGGCGTCCTCCCCGCATCTTCCCTTGATGGTGTTTCCGAGCTGCCGCACGAGATCCTGCTTCGGGGCGGAGACAACGATGGCCCTGTCCCCGAGGTTCTCGGTCGCCATGTGGCAGACCTCGGCCTGAAGACGACTCTTTCCAGATCCCATAACTGCCGATACAACGCATGGAATCCGTTGTCGAAGCGCATCCAGGACGACCGGCAACGCCTCTGCCTGCCACTTTCTTGGTTCCCCGTCGAATCCGTTCCAGGCTTCCATTTTTTCTCTTACGCTCCGTGTTTTTCAAACCGCGCTTGACACATTTTAACTCCCGGTGTACTTTGCTGCTATGGATTGCAACGAAGTCATCGCGAGAGTCAAGGCCCATCCTGTGCTCATCAGGTGGCTATACGCTGCCATGAAAGAGGCGCTGTGGGCCGAGCACTTGGCTCGGCTGACTCGGGACGCGATTTTCAACGGCAAAGCCCCCGCCGGAGACGACGAGACCATGCTCGCAGAGGTGGCCGACAAATTTTTCTCGGACCCAGAGAAGGTCAGGTTCGCAAACCAGGCCGACGCGGACGTGACAGGAGCCATCTTCGACCTCATCGTCGCCGCGAACCGCGCGGCGTTGGTCCTGGATACGTCGTACAAGGACTGGAAACACATCGACAAGAAGGCGCTCGCCAAGGTGGTCCGAGAGACACGCGCGGCGCTACTGGAGGTTTCACGATGTTGCTCCAAGTAGATCACGTCGATATGGAGCGCCTGTTGGGCATGGCCCTTCGCAACCTCCCGTCTCCGGAAGACCTGGAGTTCATCAAGAGGTTCACCGACAAGTGCGCCATCGCTGCCGACGAAGGCCGGAAGTTGGGCGTCTTCATCCGACTCCCGAAGCATCCTCCGTTCGAGATTCCCGAGGCGTATCTCGTGTTAGTCGCCAAGTGGATTCGTCGCGACAAGGCGACGGCCCTGGACATCCTCGGCGACCACATGCGCAGGGGCGTGGACTTCAAGTTGACCCCCGACTTCAACCAGCACGAGGACGTCCGGATCGCCGCACAGCAGGAGTGCGTCCGGTACGCCGACGCCCCCATGCCCGAAATCTACGCCGTTACTCCTCCCCCGGTTCCGCACAGCGAACCGCCCAAGGATGTCCCCAACGATGGCGTCGCTCGAGCCGAGGTCGTTGAGCCGCGCCGCAGGAAGGGAACCTCATGATCGCCTTGCAGTTCATCCCACGCGGACACATCGTCCTTGACCCCAAACGAGTCGTCGCTGTCGCCATCGTCTCCATCAAGGACGACAAGGGCAACATCGTGGACAAGGGGACTGCGGTCTACATCGGCCACAAGTTCGGTGCCCGCATGTTTCTGGTCAGGTCCACGGACGGCCTGAACATGGACTCCAACTTCGTCAAGTTTACTGACGCCGAGAACGACCCGGTGTGGATCGCCAAGGCGGCTGTCGAGACGCTGGTTTCGACGCCGCCCCAGCGATCCGTGCTGGCCCCCTACACCGACATCATGGTGGAGGGCGTCCAACGACCGTTCACCGTTTCCGGCTCCATCGAGGACGCCTCGAAAGCGTTTGGACTGGACATCACTTTCCCAGTACTCGAAGTCGTGTTCGACTTCCCAGGCATGTTCGATGGCCCGAGTTCGCACTGAACCTGCCGTTCTGTCGGCCTTCTCAGCCCGGGTGCGTCGCGTACGTGACCGCATGGGCTTGAACCAGAAGGAGTTCGCGGAGATCATCTTCTCCCAGAACGAGTCGGTCTGCATGTGGGAGCGCGGGGTCCACATGGGCGACAAGTGGAGCCAGGTGGTCGTGGAGTTGCTCGACTTCCTCTTGGACGACGACCCATACCCAACGCCCATCCAACGCAAGCACCAGAGCCGGATTCCTCGGTACCAGTGGCCCATGCTCCACAAGGCCATCATGAAGTCCAGGTCGACCATCACTCGCCCAGGAAGCGGCGAACTCGCGCTTCTCGAACTTCTCTGCCGGTGGCGCGACGATTGGTTCAACGCTCGCGCCGCAAGCGGAGACATCCCCGAAAACCAATGTCGGCTTGCCGTGTAGGCTCGCCGAGTGTACCCCTTCAAGGAGGCAACCATGATCAAGCCCGCCAAGACCACCAGGTCCTACACCACCACCGTCGCCATGACCGACCCTCTCATCAAGAAGGCGCTGTGCATCCCGAAGACCGCCGAGAACGTGCAGGTCGAGTACGACCCAGAGACCAAGACCTTCACGGGCACATGGGACGTGGTGAAGGCCGCCAAGGAGTAGCCCATGCCCATCCACGCCACAGGCGACGAGCACTCCGGATTCGTTCAGTACGGAGAGTCCGGGGCCAAGTACGAGTACGGGCCTGGCAAGAAGTACAGGTCCCGCCAGTCGGCGTGGGATGCGGCTCGCAAGCAGGAGATCGCCATCAACCTGTCGCAGGCGCGGCGGGGGGAGAAGTCCGAATGGGAGAAGTGACTCCGAAGCCTCGCGGCCGTCCTCCGGGCAGGAAGCGATTCTGGCCGAGCCGGACGTGTACTCGTGAGATTCGGGGCCAGAACCCGTTCATCGACCCGGAGTTCATCAAGAAGCTCGCGTGCGACCTTGACACCAGCTACGAGTCGTTCTCAAAGCTAGTAGGAATGCCGTTTTCGACGTTTCGCTCCGTCACGTTCGAGCGGCGCGGCATCAACTCCCACATGGCCTCGGTGTTCGACCTCGTGGCCATGTCCCTGAAACTGAACGGCCCGGCCCTCACGTTCGACGCCCTGCATGGGTGTGAGACCTACACCCAGATCATCCAGATGCTTGGCGCTCTCACCATGGACAACGACACCATGGAGATGTTCGTCAAGATGCGCGAAGGAAGGAGGCTTTGTGCTTTGCAGAGTCCGGCCTGACCCGATCCCTCTCGCGGCCGTGAGCGGACAGCCGGCGCGCCGGTACCTGTGGTTCGTGCGCATCGAGCCCGGAAGCCGTCCCTTCATTCGACTTCACCTGTCCTACCCGGACGAAGTGGGTGACTACGAGGACATCCGGCCCCTCATCGAGGCTCCAGAAGAGTTCCGAACGGCCTGCAACGTCCCCATCCTCCACCTCGGCTGGTCCAGCAACGGCCGCCACTGGGTCCTGTTTGGCCTGGACCAGTTCAACCCTCTTCACCACCAGGCGGCGGAAGCGTTCCCCGCCTTTCTCGCCGCTCTCGTCAAAGAGGCAACCACCACCCACAACGCCCAATACCTCCTGGACAGCATGAGGCGGGCGTATCAACGCTCTTCGTAGGAGACTTCATGCCTGAGTTCATGGGTTTTCCAATCCCCACCGTCGCCGTCCCGCCCGGAGAGCTCATCTCCCAGATCCCGGTCGGCTTCCCCCGGCTCCCAACCGACGAACGGATCATCGACGACGGGAGCCAGGTCCGTGACTGCCTCCGGTCGGTCCTCGACTGGCACAAGCTCCAGGTCACCCCCAAGAAAATCGCCATCAAGTACAGCCTGAGAGACGGTGAGACGGCGCGGGTCAAGGAAGAATGGCGGACGCGCACAACCTCCTTCAACATCTCCAGCCGGGCCATCGTCTCCGCGTCGCAGAACACGCTGCCCATGAATCCGGTCGTCCCGTTGACCGAGGGCATGTTCCGGATCAACGCGGCCCTCGCGGTCTCAGGGTACATCCAGGACTGGGCGAACATCCAGTTCAACGGGAACTGGTGTGTCAAGGACTACACCATCGAACTCGGAACCGAGGGCGACGACTCCGTTCGCATCCTGAGCGGCGGTCGCGTGAGCCGGAGCGCCACCATCGACGAGACCGGGTACGGGGTAGAATTCGCCGCCGCCCTGGGCTTCGCGCCCGAGGAGCGCGGGGCGTTGGGGAAGGCTGCTCAGCGGTCCGTCTACAAGGTCACCATGATCCTAGTGGACATCTTCGGGCTCTCGGATGTCGAGTACGAGGGTGGCAAGCCCCTCCAGGCGTCGGTGAAGGCCATGCGGGAGCAGTCCCGGACCACGGCCGAGGGCATGGCCAAGCTCGCGCAGGCGTTCACGAACTCCCAGGCCCCGAAGCGCAACACCATCATCGACGACCCGGAGCCCGAACGGGAGGCTCAGGCCCAAACCATCGACGAGGCCGCCATCAAGGCGTTCATGGCCGAGCGGTACGGCATCTCCGGTGACGCCCTCGACGAGGCCCTCCTCGACGCCAAGGCCAAGTCCATGGCACAGGGGCCCGATGACGAGACCTTCACCGACGACATCCCGCGCACCCCCGGCTCCATCTTCCTGCATCCGAAGACCCAGAAGCCGACCTACAAGTGCCCCGTGTGCGGCGAGTACTACTCGGCCACGGCGCAGATCAACCCCGAGAAGCACCTGCTCCGCCATCGTGACAAGGAGGAGATCACCCACGCCGTGTGGGCCACCCACCTCTCCGACTTCCGGGTCGCCTTCAAGGACTTCAACAAGAAGCGGCCGGAGTAGGCCATGGGCTCCCGCTCCGAATGCATCATCAAGGATCTTTCCTCCCCCATGGACCGCCTATGGTGGATCTGTGGTGTCGGGTGGGGCGCGTTCGAGTCTCGTGGCGCCCATTCGTGCTGCCACGTTCATAGCGTTCGAACCATGCGGGCGGCGCTACGCCACGTTCGCCGCCTCATCGAGCTTGGCGCCACAAAGGTTGGCGTCGAACGTTGTGGTTTCGACGGGGCAAAGATGTTTGAGTTCACAAACCCGGCCGCCTTCAAGGGCCATAAACGGCTGGAGTAGGCCATGGGTGGTTGCGGTCACGACCGCGCAGCCTGGTATCCAGTGAGCGCGGTAGTGACGCCATGACCGACCTCCTCCGATACTGGCAGCGTCAGCTACGTCTGGAGGATTGGGACGTCCATGTGGACGACGTCCCGGCCTACCAGCTCGGGGGCGACCTCGGGCGGTGCGAGGTGCAGCGCAACACCCGCCGCGCACGGATCCGCATCGCCGACCCCACCACCATCGAGCGAGACCCGGATCCGTGGGCGGGCGACGTAGAGGCGACCCTCGTTCACGAGCTGTTG
>Ga0172375_10009420_pt1 | contig 12886 bp, 14 predicted proteins | sample LakKiv1m_FD_114537 | JGI IMG/M metagenome (GOLD analysis project Ga0172375, IMG submission 114537) | Freshwater microbial communities from Kabuno Bay, South-Kivu, Congo - kab_092012_11.1m | ecosystem: Environmental > Aquatic > Freshwater > Lake | place: Democratic Republic of the Congo... | reverse complement strand
GTGATGCACAACTTGCGCTATCGCACACCGGCGCTTTCACCTCACGCGGCAACTCATAAGAAACGCTGGCAACGGGCTTTTTCGTTACTCCGCTTATGATGTCATACGTCTGCCATACACCTTCCGCTTGGATTCCCGAGCCGGTCGCAGCACGCCTGGGCTCCGAGGTGGGATAGTTAAAAGGAGCCAATGTCGGTACGACAACCTCTTCGCTTGGTGACACGGGGGATAAAAACGATCGGAGTTGAGTACTTAACCAAATCCCCAAGCCAAACAACAACAGAACAAAAAGCACCGTACCGAGATGAATTTGTCTTTTTTTAGGGGGGTGTATCTCCCCTGCTAGAGTTCCGAGCTGGCTCGGCGACGGCGTTTGTGCCTCCTCGCCGGTCGATTGAAACACGCGCGCTGCTTCCGGAATAACACTCGATACATTTTCCCGTCTTTCTTCCGGTATCTCTACATGCTCCTCTTTCACTTCGCCGGAATGAGGATCGATAATCGGCGTCTCCTCGTATGTAAGCGGGGATGACTTGGGTTCATCCGTTGAGGCAGGCTTATCAGACATAAAGGTATTGTTTCACCCAAGGAAGAATCCTGTCAATATAGAAGTGAACTATCCCCGCTCCAAATACGATCCGGTTTCCGGATCAATACCGATCGTATCCCCTTCTTTGATAAATAGCGGTACGGTGATTACCGCCCCCGTTTCAACAACGACCGTTTTGGTGGCACCCGAGGCAGTATTTCCTTTGGCTCCCTCATCTGCCTCCGTCACCTTAAGCCAGACTTTTTTGGGAAACCGTACCCCGACCGCATCTTCCCCATACACCAGCACCTGATACGTATCGTTCGGCTTCAAGTACTTTACAAACCCTTCAAGTAAGCTGCCGGTTATGTTGTACTGTTCGTAACTGAAGTTGTCCATAAACACATAGGCATCTCCCTCTTTATAGAGATATTGCATTTCCCGTGTGGTGATGGGTAATTCCTCAACCGATTCTCCTGACTTGTAGGTGAATTCTATTGCCTTACCTGTCTTTAGTGATTTGAGCTTTGCGCGAACAAATGCAGACCCCTTCCCGGGATTTACAAATTGAAAATCGGTAATCTGGTTGGGCTCCCCCCTAAACTCAATGAAGTTCCCTTTTTTAAACTGAGCAGTAGTTATCATTGACATAAATAAAAATCCCCTTCGGGATAATGAGCATTATCCCATAAACGACTCCCTGGAGCAACATGTACCGGGAAATTCTTTCCCGCCATTATTCAAACATTTCATCCACCGGAAACAACAATGTATCCTGAATACGCGCGACATCGGTAAACAACATAACCAACCGATCCACCCCGATTGCAATGCCACTACAATCAGGAAGACCAACTTTTAGCGCATTTATGAAATCATGATCGTACGCATACATCGTCTTCCCAAGCCGCTTGATTTCCGTGAGCTCATCCTCAAATCTTTGTTGTTGTTCTTTCCAATCCGTCAACTCGCTATAACAATCTCCCATCTCCAGTCCTTCGATATAAAATTCGAACCGTTCAGCAAAGCGGGGATCTGATGCTTTTTTCCTTGCTAAAGCACCCATGCTCCCCGGGAACTCATAGAGAATCGTCGGTTTTCCGTGTCCCAGATGCGGCTCCACTTCGTTTAAAAAAATCTGATTATATAATTCCTCCCACGTCGTGCGACGCTCTATGACATATCCTTTTCGCTCTGCGATACGCCGCGCTGTATTTTCATCCAGGAATTCATCAAAATCAACGCCCGCCCATTTGGAAAATGCAAACTTAACCGTAAGTCGTTCCCAGGGTGCTTCCAAATTCACTCGTTTCCCCCGAAAAATAAGCTGCTTCGGTTGGAGTTTCCCTTGCCCTTCTTCTGTCCTATAAATATACGAGTTGATAAAAAGAAGGAGTTCTTCACAATCTTTCATAATCTTATAATAGTCAGCGCCAACGCGATACCATTCTAAAATCGTAAATTCCGGATTATGGAGCACACTCTGTGTTTCCATGTTCCGGAAGCTTTTGGTCAAAGCGAAGCAGTTACCTACTCCCGCAACCATGAGTTTTTTGAGTGACACTTCCGGGCTTGTCGAGAGATATGCTGCCTGCGCCTTTCTGTTTCTGTCAAATAATTTGGTTTCAAATACCTCAAGATAACTTTCTGCAGGAGGATGCGCGATGAGTAAGGGCGTTTCTATTTCATGAAAGTGCTGCTCTTCAAAATATTTCCGGATCGCGCGAAGTATTTTTTCGCGTACGAAGTATCTTTGCCAACGCTCAGGATGCAATTTCAATTTTTTCCATGTTTTCATACAGATTGAACGTTTACATTATTTAAAAACCAGAGACTCGTGCGTTACGAAGAATTATTTGCGGTGCTTTGGGGGACTTTTTGCGGGCTTGGTAAACACCTTGGCGACAAAGAAAAGATAGACAAACTCGACAATGCCGGCAGTGTGAACGAGTAAGAAAAAAATAAACCAACCCTTCTCGAGCCTTCGTGCCGCGTGCCAAAGCCCAAGTCCGGTCCAAACGAGAGACCACACCGCAAGTAATCCGATCCCGGCCCCCTGCCAGTGTTCAAAAAAAGTAGTACCGTTTCCTAAATACCAAGGCATCATACATTAATTTATAGAAACTTCATGACGTTCGACTTTTGCCTAAGCTCCAAAAACCAGGGCTGCAATTTTTCACTGACTGTATTGCTGATAATAGTTTTCTTTGCTTCTTCCCGAAGCGCTGCCGGTTCCGTTGCCGTAAGCGTTGCCCTGTTGGTCGCAATGTAGTTATCAATATCCGTCTCGGTTATCGCGAGATTTTTGGTAAGTAAGCGCTCGACCGTCAACTGAATCTTAAGCTGTTGGTTAAAATCCTGCTCCGATAAACCCTGAAACTTCAAAAAGTCGGAAAGTGTGACCTCTGTCCCTAAACTCGAAAGGATTTCTTTTTGCTTTTCTTTCAGATCCGCCTCGGTCACAACAACGCCGGATTTTTGCGCCTCTTTGGCAATCAATGATTCGCCTATCATCCCCTCGAGCGTCTGTTGCCCATAACGGCTCTGAAGCGTGTGGTTAAGCTGCCAACTAAAAATCGGCCGACCCTCAACGACGGCAGCGAGCACCCAACCTCTGTTGGCTGCCAAAAGCACCACCAAAAGCACGGCAAGGCCAATAAGCACAAAGCGCAAAGGAAAACGTCGAACGCGTAACGTCTGTGGGACGGCCACTGCCAAAGGAGGCGGCATGGGAATTGAGGATTTTTTCGCTGTTGATTTTTTTGTCATAAATATATGTTGTAATCCCCCCACTAAATGGGAATACTCCTCCTTTATATATTGTAAGGAGAATACCATAGAAATGCAGTGGGTTCAAGAAGAAAACCAAAGGCTTACACACGGCTTACCGGACAAATAGTTGAAAGCACACAAGCACCACAGGCCGGTTTCTTGGCTTTGCACACAACTCGCCCATGATGTATCAAAAGATAGGTAAGACAAAACCATTGCTCTCGGGGGGTACTACGCATGAGTTGTTGCTCTATTCTCGCGGGGTCCGCATCTTTTTTGTAATCAACAACGTGCTTTCCGTTTTTCTTAAAGTCGAAAATTTTTTTCCCCCCGACAGTGGCAAGGTCCACCATGCGTAATCGCTGACTCAGCCTAAGTACGTGTGTATCGACAGCGATACCCTCAACAATTCCGAAGGCATTCCCAAGCACCACGTTAGCCGTCTTTCTCGCGACCCCCGGCAATGTAAGCATCTCTTCCATTGTGTGTGGCACCTCTCCATGAAACGTATCGCGCACCATTTTAGCCGCCGCAATGATATTTTTGGCCTTATTATGATAAAAACCGGTTGAACGGATATCCTGCTCAAAGGAACTGACATCAGTGTTGACATAATCCTCAAGCGTCCGATATGTAGTGAACAACACTTTTGTGACATCATTTACCCGCACGTCTGTACATTGAGCAGAAAGAATCACGGCAACCAGCAGCTCCCATGGTGACTTCCAGTTTGTGAGAGCGATATTTGCATGAGGATACGCTTTTATAAGGAGAGCGTAAATTTTTTGTGCGTACCCAATCTCTATCATAGAGTGTATCCACAAAAATATTTTTTGTAGTACACTACACTATACTGTGTCTACATATCTATGAGCAAGCGATCACCTAATCCTCATATCAGTCATCCAACGCGCCTAGCGCTTCCAGCTCCCTCTGCGCACAAAAAATTTCCGCAGTATACCCGATTTTTCTCCGCACCAATTCTTTGCCAAATACGTGCAATAGTTCTCCCCATCGGACTTTGGATTTTTTTGGCCGCGACTATCTACGCCAATATTGCTCTATTTTCTCCTCAATCCATCAAATCACTACAACAAGCAGCTTATCACCTCAAACCCGTTGACGCAGTACGGAATGTCCTGGGGGTGTCGGTCGAACCGGAAAAACAAAAAGAGGCAAATACCAAAAAGCTACTGGAAAAAGAGTATCAACATTGGCGGGACGTTATAAACGAGCATCCGGACTATCGTGACGGATATGTCGCGCTGGTAACACTCTCCTATCAGCTTGGGTTACGCGCGGAAAGTCAAAAGTATCTTGCCACCGTGCGCACGCTTGATCCAAATTACCCAGGTATTACCACGCTTGAGGCATTACTCGCTCAAAATAAATGAAGTTTACGATTTTTCCCCCGTCGGCTCTTGCTTCTTTCCCGTCTGCGGAGTCTGATCAGCCAGAGCTTCTTCTTTTGCTTCTTCGGTAACCGCACCCGCCTCACCCTCAACAGGCGCCGCTGCTTCTGCTGCCGCTGCTTCTGCTGCCGCTTGCTGTTCCGCCTCTTTACTTACCAACGCCCCAACCTTTACCAAAATAACTGAGGCGTCCGAAAGTAGCGCAACACCGCTTGGCACATGAAGATCAGAAACTTTAAGCTCCTGATCAATTTCGCTTAAGTGAGAGATGTCTACATCGAGCTTTTCTGGCAGGTCCGTCGGCAATGCTTCTACTTCCACTTCAGACAGCAAGCTCAAAACAACTCCTATTTTCTGAGTAACAGCAGGAGATTCTCCCACAAACACGAGTGGGATATTTGCGCGCACTTTTTCTTTCAAGTCGACTTGATGAAACTCAACATGGAGTATTGTGTCCTTGACCGGATCCTTCTGAACACAATGGATAAGGACCGGTCGAACCTCTCCGTCAAGAGTTAATTCAACAAGTCCGGTCTCATGAGCATCGGCGTATACAGAACGAAAGTCGGCTAGTTTCACGCTCAGGCTGTTGCTTGTCACTTTCTTTCCGTAAACTGTCGCTGGGATAAATCCGTCACGACGAAGTTGGTTTACTTTGGTTTTCTCAATATCTCGTTTTTGTCCCACAAGTTTGTATGTTTTCATACCGGGTTGTGAAATTTCGACCGTTACTTTTTACGCGATCTAAATCTCAGTGTCCTTTCATTTTTAAAAAATTCCTCTATGTATACGGATAGTTTATTCAACAGCAACGAACGCTTCGCGTGTCGAAATTCTACTACCCGGTCATAAATTTTTCTGAAAGAGCGCTTTATACACTGCATCTTTCGTAAGATCTGTATTGTACTCAAGGGCTCCCGGTTTTGCAACTCCACCTTCAGATAGCCCGCTCCATGTTTGGGGATACTCAAGGGTGACCCTCCAAGGAAATGTTGTAACTCCCGGCTGTTTACGAATCGTCAATTGATACGTTGCACTCTTTTCAAATACCATTGCCTGCGGCCGTTTCCATCTAATGGTTAACTGTTTGGTCTGACGTGGACTCACGGAAAATGGAATCTCAAGGACTCTCAAGAGCTCCCAACGTTCGCTTTTCCAATACGGTGCTGGCGGCGGAACTCCACTTCCTGATTCCCGCGCTGGGATATTTATTCCATCAAGCGTCAGCGAAGTGACTTCGACATCCTCCGGCAGCAAAAATCGCGTATAACTCTGGTACGCTCCTCCCCCGTTTGTTTGTAGTGGGGACCCGTTATGAACACTCACGGTCAACGTGTGGTCTATACCCCCATTTTCGAGAATGTTAACTCTGGAAACCGCTTCGTGACTAACAAAAAAATTCACTTTATTGATACCTAAGTTGGCATCAACTATACCAATCCCATCACCAATACAAGCCACTTCCTTATAGAGAGTCTGGCACGGGCGCATAGCGACCCCTCCGTGCCACCCCCACTGAGTCACCAAAGTCTCCAACTCAGAATTGGAAAAATAAAATTGCAGATCGCGTGATTGAATTGCTTGGCTTACCGCGGCAAGTAACGAGCCCGCGGAAAGAGATCGGTCAGTCGTCACTCGGGTAAGTAACGCACTCGTCAGTGCTCCCAAAAAGTCTTTTTTCCGCGTACTCCCCGGGAAGAAGTCAGTCTCCGTATAGAGCAAGGATTTCGCAAAAAAGTTGCTTGCCGATATGCGCTCGTTGAAATCGAGAAGCTCAATGGGTCCGGTGACAGTTAACAACCGGGTTACCATCGGAAGACTTACTGCAATCACGCCGTCTACGGATTGACCCATTTCTTTTTCGTAAAACCATGCGGCCCTTGCCCCGCTGACCGCAAAATCCGGATCCCAATTGCTATCACGCAAATACCAGTGTTCCTGCCCTAATATTTCTCGTATGGGCAAAGGCGGATCGACATGTCCTTTGAGCTGGCCATCTGCCGTATAGACATCCTGAACTTCTAGCGAATCGACTTTCCCGTCCAAAAATGAAAGCACGAGGATGCTCCCGATAAACCCACCCGTCGGGCGAAGCTCCATACTGTTTTGGAGTAAGACAAGGAACGTTTGTTTTTTACGAAATCCGGCAATACGCGGGTACAACGCGAGGAGCTTATCGGTATATCCCACAACTTCCCGAAGGGTAGTTAACTTTGTAAGCGCTTTGGTTGCAATGGTAGAAATCATGGAGGTTGTAAAAGGGAATCGCTTTCCCTGTAGCAGGGATTCTAATTGCGCCGAAACGAGTCCTAGATATTGAGACACCCGTGCCACCTCAGCAGCAAACGCAACAACATCAGAAACTCCGGCTTTTTGGGTCGTTCCATTCGGAAAAAGGATTCCGCCTGCGATTGTTTTGCTAGACTGATAAATCGTCAGCACACCCGACTCAGCCAAGGAAACCTGAGAAAGAATAGAAAGCAATCTATCCTGATCCTCAACGATTCCACTTTGTCCCACAAGCAACAACCCCGGAGAAGCAACAGAAAGTAACCCTCGTGCCCCCCTAAGATATGTGTCACCGTACGCAATCAGAGTTTTCGTCCATCGCGTATTTCCTTCGGTTAGAGTTTTTCCACTAAGCGCCAACAAGCCCGCGCCGGCTCCCAAGGAAAAAAGATAAAAGATCACCGGCGTAAAAACCATCAACAAAAAAACACTCACAGGTAATATCCATGTTCTCCAATAGCGACTTGGGATCATCTTTCTTTTTGTATGTTTTGAGTGGTATATCGAACGAATCTCTTCTGCTATCCGTGTTCGATCTGTTGCATCCGTTTTTTCACGATCTTCCGTTGGCTCACGTGGCGGTTCTCGTGCGATTACACTCGACTTTCTTTGTAAACTCGGTTCTTTTCGGGCAAATATACTTTGTGACTTTCCGGTAAAGAAAAACGCAAAAATATCATGGGTTTGTCTTTCACTTAACGGCTTAGGGTCTAAATAGTATTGCTTCACACCTAATGAACGTAGAGTCGCTAGGTCTTTCTCATCGCCTTCATAAATAACGGCGAGTTTTTTTGCCTTTCGCCATTTGGCGTCTTCGTAAAAAATTTTCACGAAGTCTACACTACCGACACAAATTACGTAAGAAACATCACCCGACTGACCGGTATTTACCATGACCCTGCAGCCATTCTGCTCAAGATATTCCCGCAATGGTTCAATAAACAGCGCATCCTGCGCCTCAATGCGGGCCACCGGTAGCGCTATTTCATCGGTACGGTCAGTTTGATTCATGGAGGAACTCATACGGAGGGTAACTGTCGTGTTTCTATTATGGCAAAACAATCTACCGAAAACAACACAGATGTAAGCACCTGTTTATGTACGGACAGAGGTATCGAACATGAGCGAAGGAGTGAACGAGGATATACAAAGGGAAAGATTTGTCTACGACTCATCAAGCGCGCAGTTTACAAAATAATCTGCTCTCGTGTTTTTTTCACGAGGGACGGCTTCATAGGTGATCACGCCACCCACCTCCCCCTCTAGCATACGAACCCGTATGAGAAGCTCCCGAAGATGCGGCTCCTTCACTCGAAACAGGCCGTTTAATTGATTGACGACGAGCGTTGAATCGAGAAAAAAATGGATTACCAATTTCCCTGCCGGTGTCCCTTTTTGTCGGGGCGAATTAGTAAGGTACATAAGTGCCTCAATAACAGCAGTATACTCAGCAACGTTATTGGTTGTCTCCCCTATCCGTTTTCCAAATTCGGCTATCGTATGTTCAGAGTTCTTCTTGCTTGCATCCGCATTCTGAATTACTACCCCAATTGCAGCAGGACCCGGGTTACCGCGAGCGCCGCCATCGGTGTGTATGACAAGATTCATAGAGTATCTCCTTTTCTTGCTACTTGTTTTGGTAATACAAGCATTGCGGAGGCGGCCAACACAAACAGCTCAGACAAAATGGTTATCCACGCGGCGGCCATATACCCATATGCCGGTATCAGAAGCATGTTGAGGAAAATATTTCCGAGCATCGCAATACCGTGAATGAGCAAAAGCTTGTGTTGTTGCTTTTCGGCAATGATGAACCACATAAATAACGCAGAAACAAAGTAAACCGGAAGTCCGAGAATGAGAATCCGAAGGGGCGCGATACTCGCCGCGAAATCCGGGCGGATAAACGTAAAAAGCGGCGCGCCTATCCAAAACCCGACACCCAACATAACGGAACTCAAAACCAATAACTGCAACGAGTGAACGAATATTGTATGTTGATCTTTTTTATCTCTCTGGCTTCCCAATAGCAACGGATATATAGAATTCATAAAAAATATCGGCAGCACCAACATAAGCTCAAACACCTTATATGCCAATCCATATATCCCTACCTCCCGGGTCGACCGAGTGAGCGTAAGCACCACGCTGTCAGAATGGAAATACACCAGATTAAACAGAAGTACTAATCCCAAAGGGGTACCATCTTTTAGCAACGAAAATATTTCTGAAAATTGAAATTTAGGCTGTATTGTTCCTAAGTATTGTCTCACCAAATACAGTGAGTAGCAGGAGGTAACGACGCTTCCTACAAATACCGAAATCACGCCGAGCATCGAACCATTCACGGAAACAAACTGAAACAAAACAATCGCGGAAACAAGCATGGCAACTGAGCCGACATTCTGAGCAATTGTTGCTAAATCATAGCGAAGCATTTTTTGAAAAAGCGCGTTTGCTGTGGTCGTAATCGCTTGAGCAATGATGACCGGTGCAAACAACATGATTCCCAATCGGACAAGGGAAGTATATCCTTGATTTAAACCGTACGGGAGCAAAAAAAGAACACCAAACGCTACCGGCACCAACACGACGGTCATTATCAATCGTAATCCTAGAAGGGTTTGCCATGGTTTTGTGGTTTCCAAACCTGGGGCACCCTTAGCAGAAACGGCGCGTTGCAGATACACTGCGTTCAGGCCAAAATCGGAAAGCAAATAAAAAAACGCAACGTAGGTAGTAACTTTGACAAAATCCCCATAGCCTTCCGGACCAAAACGATTTGCGATAAGGAGGCTCATCACCACGGTGGCACCTGAACTTATGATCCTTCCTATCACTTGACTCGCCGTATTTCCGGCAATGATCCGTCGAAGCGACCCCCGCGGAAACCAATTATTGAACATGGGCCAATTGTAACAGAATGCTTTGAAACATGAATAGTTTATGGCGGTTTACTACGAGTTACTGCTTCATGATTTATGAAAGGGAGAGAACAATCGACGACCGTTTGAAACAACCAGCCCAAGCAGTACCGCCGTAAGAAGCTGTCCCTGCTGCAGAGTCAGAAAATAATGATCAACGAAACCAATCAACAGAATGATAAATAGTGAATTAATAATTATGACAAAATTATTTGAATACCTATTGCTTTTCTCCTGCTTCATAATTTTCAATTCGTGTTTCACGAGATACACAATACAAATCACAATCAATCCAATGCCCACTAGACCAAGCTCCGATAACGCCAACAGATAAATGTTATGTGCCGGCTGTAAAAAATTACCCTGACGGATCATTGTTTGACGGGGGAGCTCGGTAATATAGTTTCCCAACCCAACCCCAAATAATGGCGCCTGCTTCCACATGGCGATAGCTGCACGATTTAGCTCAATACGATAGACCACAGACTCGTCGGTAAGCGAAGGGCGAAAAAGAATAATCAGTCCGAAAAATAGGAGCAGGGGAATCAAAAGGCGAAAGAGGGAAAAGAGGGAAGGGATTCGTTTCTTTTGCAGTGACCACACCATGACTCCCAATCCAAGCCCGCCCGCCATCCACGCGCTCCGACTGAAACTAAAGACCAACGCCACTATCCCGATAATACTAGTACCAAGATAAAAAAGCTTTTTGTGCTTTATGTACTGATACAGTATAAGGGGGAGTAGTGTCGCCAAAAATCCACCCAATACATTTGGGTGGGAAAATGTGGCATAGGGACGAAGAAATAAGGAGTGGAAATAAAAACGCGCGATCCCGGGCGTGTCGGGGGTAAACGTCCGCTCACCAAATATCCACAAAAATCCTCCAATCGAATGCTGTAAAAAAAACTGAGCTATCGCAAGTAACGAAGAAAATGCTACCCCGACCGACAAGTAAAAAAGAATATCCCTATACTGCGGCTTGTTCGCAACGATATACCAACCAACTCCAACAAACTCAATGACCTTCAACCATTTATAGCAAGCTACCCATGGGCTCATCGAAAATACAATATTGAAAGTTATGTATACAACAACTGGTAGTACATAGGTAACAGTGGATAGCAGAGAGAAATATATTCTCGGTTTTTTCTTTTCATTTTTTTGTAATGCACGTTCCCCGAAGTTGAACAACAACATACATGCAATAACTACGTCGGTAAGATAAAGAGTGGGGGACAGATAATCAATTCTTCTGCCCACGACATACGACCATTCCGGCCAGAAGTGTAAGCCAAGCTGCGTGGGCAACAGGAGAAGAAGGAAAAAAAATATCCGCCGGTGTAAGCCTTGAATAAAGAATAGTGAATTATGAATCATGAATACTGGCCTTTGATTTTCGAATAAGACCGTTAATAATTTTATGCACGACGACTGACGTTGCCGCTATTTCCATAAATAGTAATGATTGAAGATAACCGACATCTCTTGCGATAAGCAGCTGATTTTGTAACTCTGTAACAGACCCGAGAGCAGTCGCGTAAAACTGGACCTTCTCTTTGTATGATTGTCGACTGAATCCCTCGGCTATATTCGAAGTGATAGATACGGCACATCGACGCATTTGTGAAACGAGTCCAAATAATTCATCTTTAGGAAACTGCTTGGTTATGTTGTAGATGAGCAATACGAGTTTATGGCCTTCTTTCCAAGCGTCTAATTTTGTAAATGATGTTATTTTTTCTTTGTGAACAACCATGATTCATCATTCATTATTCATGATTCGATGAAGAAAATGCAATAAGAAAAGAAGAATCGAACGGACAACAACTAACTTGTACGCGGCTTGACTACCAGTATTCTTCCATCACCCTCACCGACGGATTCCGTTTCGATGCGTTCATCTCCCGAGAGGGTAAGATGGATGATGCGTCGTTCTGCGGGCGATAATCGGGAAAGTTCTACCGGCCGGCCGAGCGCTAACGCCCGTTCTGCGGCGCGCTGCGCCATGTGCATCAACGCTTCTTCCCGCTTTTCGCGGTAATCACCCACGTTCACATACGCTTTTACCCACCGACCGAGCGTTTTAGACACAATGATTCCCAAAATAAGTTGCAGGCTTTCCAAAGTTTTCCCGTGATGCCCAATGAGGAGTCCCGTTTCTTCTGTTTCGATATTCACTCGAAACGCTCCAGCTTCATCCGTTGTTACCGTGACCGAGCCAGCTATCTCGAGTTTAGAAAGCAGATCTTCTACTATTTTGGTTACCGCGACGGCGTCATCCATATAATTATTTCTCCTTATTTATTTTGATTTGCTGCATAATACCAAAAAGTCCAAAAACGTTCCAGTAGAGAGCTAACCCCAACGGAAATTGATACGCAAACATACCAAACATCACCGGAGTAATCATTGCCATTTGTTTCTGCATTTCCGCAGCTGTATCTTCCGGCTTTTTCTCTTCTTTCTCTTCATTCTTTTTTACTGTTATCTGTTTACTGCTATCTGCTGTCTGAACAGGCATCATCAGCCGAGACTGCCACCACTGTAACCCTGCGGTAATCACCGGAATCGCCAATAACCACCATCCGTGAGATTGCCATTGGCTTGGCTTGATACCCAGATTGATACCAAAAAACGAAAGGTTGAGCGAAGCGATCCTCAACCAGGGTGCATAGACCACGTGATTTAAATCCGTCGTTAATTTGGTAATGTTGCCGTTTTGTAATACCTGATAAAACACGTTATAGAGCGCAATAAGTACCGGCATCTGTATAAGGAGCGGCAAACACCCCGCTGCGGGATTGATGCCATGTTGTTTATACAAATCGAGCTGTGCTTGTTGTAAAGCTTTTTTATCGTCTTTATGTTTAACGTTCAATGCATCCAAATGGGGTTTCAGCTGTTGCATCTGTTTGGCCGACTTCATCTGGGCCGCCATAAGAGGGTAGAGGAGAAGACGG
>Ga0172375_10009417_pt1 | contig 12891 bp, 13 predicted proteins | sample LakKiv1m_FD_114537 | JGI IMG/M metagenome (GOLD analysis project Ga0172375, IMG submission 114537) | Freshwater microbial communities from Kabuno Bay, South-Kivu, Congo - kab_092012_11.1m | ecosystem: Environmental > Aquatic > Freshwater > Lake | place: Democratic Republic of the Congo... | reverse complement strand
CCCGTGGTGAAGCGGTCGACAAACTGCCGATCAAAGGCCCCCGCCTTGATGACGCCATGCAAGAGCCCCAAGGTGAGGGCATAGTCGGTGCCAGGCCGCAGCAGAAAGAAGCGCGAGGCCTTGAGACCGGTGACGGTCTGGCGCACATCGACATAAGTCAAGCGTCCACCGGCATCAATCATGTCAAGCACGTGATTGGCTTCACCAACCTTCATGGATTCCAGCAGGTTGCGTCCAAAGAGCACCAGGTGTTTGGCGTTTTTGATGTCGTAGACCAGATCCGGTCTCCCCAGGCCATAGACCGAGAGGCTGGCGTGATGGACATTGCGGCCACAGGCGCTGTCGTGGTTGGTGAAATTGGGCGATCCCAAGGCCTGGAGAAAGGCCCTGGCCGGATCGATGAAGGGGCCGCCGCGACAACTCATGATCGTGCTGCGCGCCCCATCGCGGGCAATAATAGCCGTCAACTTCTCCGCCACATAGTCCAAGGCCGCCTCCCAACTCACCCCCTGCCAGCGTCCTGCCCCTCGCCCCCCCTGACGGATCAGGGGTTGTTGCGGACGTTCCGTGTCCGCCAGCAAGGCAATACCTGCCGCCCCCTTGGCGCATAGTGCCCCCCCCAGGAGGTACTGATTGCCCTCAATCCAGGTCACCTTGCCATCTTCCACCTCCACCCGAATTGGACAGCGGACCGTGCACATACCACACAGGCTCCAAACACTCTTGGTCATATCGTAACCCATCTCTCGTTTCTTCCACGCAACTACAATCATCCCATCTTGCTTGTCTTCCGGCCCGCTTTCCGCTTCAAGGCCACAGGGCCAGACCACCACGGCGATCAGAGATCCAGACAGACAAAAAATACATTCACCGTAAATTCTTGTCCGCAAAATTCGACAATCACGAACTCTCCGCTTCAATTCCTTTTGCTCTGCGCGGCCCAAGCCAATCCCCCAAGGCGGGAGACTCCCCCACGAACCAATGATGCGACCTTTAAGGTGGCCAGGCGTCAGCCGTGAGTTACGCTTCGTGATCGATTGACATTTGATATGGCTTTGACTATGATGCCCGCCGCCGTAGCGGCTATTCTCCCGGGGACGTCATCGAAACCCGGCAACAAGAGACCTCGTGCCAGGAAAAGGAGTGAAAACCATGGCGAATGTTGTGATCGTAGGCACCCAATGGGGTGATGAGGGAAAGGGTAAAATCGTCGACCTGTTGACCGGCTACGCCGATTACGTCGTCCGTTTTCAGGGCGGCAACAACGCTGGTCACACCTTGGTGGTCGAGGGCAAGAAATACGTCTTCCACCTCATTCCTTCCGGCATCCTCTACGAGGACAAAAAGTGCTTCATCGGCAACGGTGTCGTGCTTGACCCCGGCGTCCTCCTGCAGGAGATGCAGCAACTGGCCGAAAACGGCATGCGCGTCACCCCCGAACGATTGGCGATCAGTGAGAACAGTCACCTGATCATGCCCTATCACCGGGTGATCGATCTGGCCAGCGAGGCCGGCATGGAACGAGGGAAGAAGATCGGCACCACCGGACGCGGCATCGGCCCCTGTTATGGGGACAAGATCCTGCGCAAGGGCATCAAGCTCGGCGAGCTCCTCGACAAAGACCTCTTCCGCGACAAACTAGCCGACAATCTCGCCGGGAAACGCACCCTGCTTGAGGGCAGCGGCCTCACCGTGGAGGCCATCTTCGCCGAGTTCATGGACTATGCCGAACAACTGGCCCCCTTCATCCAAAACGTCTCCGTCGCCCTTGATCAGGGGCGCAAGGCGGGCAAGCACATCCTCTTCGAAGGCGCCCAGGGCACCCAACTGGATATCGACCACGGCACCTATCCCTTCGTCACCTCGTCCAACACCGTGGCAGGCAACGCCTGTATCGGCTCAGGGTTCGGCCCGTCGCACATCGACTGCGTGATCGGCATCTTGAAGGCCTACACCACCCGGGTTGGGGAGGGGCCATTCCCGACCGAGCTCTTTGATGCAACCGGCGATGAACTTCAGAAGAAGGGGGGTGAGTTTGGGGCGACGACCGGACGCAAACGCCGCTGCGGCTGGTTGGATGGGGTGGTGGCTCAGGAGGCGGTCAGGCTGAATGGCATCAACGGCCTGGCGATCACTAAGCTCGATTGCCTGAGTGGCCAGCCGACACTGAAGATCGCCACCGCCTATGAGGCCGATGGCAAGCGCTATACCGCCATGCCAGGCAATATCCGCACCACCTGCCGGTTGAAACCGATCTACGAAGAGGCAAGGGGCTGGCAGGCCGAGATCGATCAGGCCTTGACCATGGACACCCTCCCCTCCGAGGCCAGGGACTACATCAAACGCATCGAAGAGCTGACTGAGACCCCGGCCTACATCGTCTCCGTTGGCCCTGGTCGCGAGCAAACCATGTTGCTCAAAAACCCGTTCGCCGGCTGAGATGGGGGGGAGGGCGCACCGCCCTGTCCCCCTGCCTTAGCGCCGGACGAACCGTGCCCCCACCAAGACATCGGCCATATCGACAGCGACCTGGGCCAACATATTGGTCATCGCCTGCGCCCCCTGTGGGCGTTTGATCGGCGGCGGACTCATCGCCCCCGAGACTCGGCTGGCGAGGTCAGACTTGGGGTAGGCGTAGGGCTGATCCATAGTCTGGTTGAGGTGCCAAACCGTGGTGCCGGTGGCGATATTGATCAAGCGCACGGTGACATCAAGCCGGGTGCCGCCCAGTTCTGCCCCCTCCAAGGCGTAGTTGACCTTACCCACCAGCGCCAAGTCCGCCCCGGCGGCACGTCCCGCCGCCATTGCCTCCGTAAAGTCGCCGTAGGGCGAGGTCTCCAGCTTGACCACCGGAAAGACTGCCTTGCCCACCAGCACGTCCTGATAGAGGGCGGCAATCCGCAAGCCCATGGTTGAGGACATCGCCTCCGGCAGCAAAAAGGGCAGCACCACCACCGTGGCGTGGGCATAGGTCTCGGCCTCCAACGGGTGGATGAGCACGACCGGCACCCCCTTGTTGACCTTGACCTCAGCCGATGACTGACGTTCCATCACCGTGGAGCAACCGCCCATCAGCGTTGCCATAATCAACCAGACCAGTATGTTCGCCATCTCCCCCACCCCTCCACAATCACTCAGCGCTCACGCCCGGAAACCCGCTCGTCCACCGGGCCAACTCCCTCGGTCAACAGATAATTGATTGCCGCACTGCGCTCCAACTCCATCCCCGCCACCGACAACACCGCGTCGGACGAGACATCGAGCAGCTTGACGTTGATAATCACCGTCTTCGGCGTGAGAGAGTAGGTGCCAGCCACGATGGCGTTGGCCTCATACTGCTTGGCCAGACGTCCGGCATCGCGGCTCAGCACCATCTCGCCATTGGCCTTCTCGATCATGATCTTGGCTGCCTTGCGTAACTCCACCACGCCGTAGCCCTTTTGAAACAACTGCGTGGCCATCGACTCGCTCAAGGTACGGCCAAACTTAGAGGTCTGGCTGAGGTCATCGAGGTTGACCAGGGTGGTAAAGATGAGACGCTCGCCGCCGCCACCGTCCCGGCGATTGACCACCAGGCAACGGGCCAACTCCTCGCCAATGCCAAAGAAATCGGCATTCAGCACCGGCAAGGTCTGTTGAGGCTCCTTGGAACCGCAACCGGCCAGGCAAAAACTCACTGCCAAACAGGCGATCAGGCCGCTCAGGAAAGCACGGGGGAAAGGAAGGCGCCCGGGCATCAAAATCGTTCTTGGGGGGATAGGGGACATCATAGATTCTCCAATCGTTCTCACCTGGCGGGCGCGGCCTCCATGGTCATGGCACCATGTTGGGCCGCAGGGGGCAGACACCTCCCTCAAGGTCCCGCCTCAATCCGAACCAGCCCCCCTTGCCTTGGCGGGGTGGATTCATCGTTCAGCATCGCCCGGGTCAGGGGGTCGAGTGCAAAGGCCGTGCTCGCCTGGCCGATGACCAGACCATCGCTATTTCGTAACACCCGGGCGTTGAGTAAGATTTGCCCTTGGGCGTAGGTGTAGGTGCCGACCACCACTGCCTGGGAATCATGGACCCGACTCAACTCGTTAATGTCGCGCGAGAGGCCATATTCCCCGTAGCTTTCACGAATCATCAGCTGACTCGTCTTGCGGACATCGATCACCGTCAGCCCCGCGCTCTGCAACTCGCCAATCATCTGCTCCCCGAGGTAACGTCCCAAGGCTGAGGTGGTGTAGAGGCTGTTCAAGTTGACAAAGCTGTTGACGGTAAGCACCTCGTCCTCGTCAAGCCCACCAGTCTGGAGCAGTTGACGGGCCAGTTCCCGGACTTGGCCCCGCAAGCTCTCCGCCTCAGCCGCCGGGAGTCCCCCCTCAGCACCGGAGGAAGGGGACGGCGATGAAGAAAACCAAGTCCCCCAAAAAGAACTCTCAGCTGGCGGCTGAGTGAGCCGAGAGGTTCGATAGACGTAATCGCTATGCAACGGCTGCGGGTAATCCCCAGCCTGCGCCTGGCCCACGAAGAGCGCCACAACAACCATCCCTGCTATCCACCAACCACAGCGTTTCTGCATGGTATCCTCCTCCACCGATGCTCGGATCAAGGCCCAACAGGGCCAGCGGGAAAGACCACCGGCTCATAGCGATCGACGCTCCATGCCGGCCAGTCAACCTGAACTCGCCCCCCCGGGACAGCCACCGTTTCTCGCCCACCAGCACAGGCCGTCATCAGAAACAGCAGCAACACACCCCCAACGATTTTCGCCATTGTGACCATCCTGTCATTATTTTGACGGGGAATTTTTTACCGACCAACACCCGCCTCGCCCAGCAACACCTTGGCTTACGCCGCAGATTGAGCGGCAGAAACACCATCTCATGCCTCCCCAGCGTTCCACTTTCGACCCTATTATGCACACCACATGCCATTTTCAACACACCTCTCCATCAAGGAGCGAACCGCCCCCAGCCCGCTCGCCATTCAGTCTGCCGCTCAACCAACCTACCGCCCCGCTCACAAGCCCCAAGCCACTGGCCTTCCCCAAAAATCCCTTGCTAAAAATTAACGGCCTATTATAGTGCCCCCCTTTGGCAACAGTAACCTTTGGGGCAACAGGCTAAAGCGCCTGTCACCCTCCATTCATCGAAACTTTACGTCCAACAGGCCCACCCGGTAACGCAAAAGGAGATCCCGCATATGGCACGTATCACGGTTGAAGATTGTCTCAACAGAGTTGGCAATGAAAATCGCTTTGCCCTCATCCAACTGGCCTTAGTCCGTCTTCGTCAGCACCGGCAGGGCCTCCCTTATCTCATTGAGGGCAAGAATAAAGAGGTGGTCATGACCTTGCGCGAGATCGCCGCCGGGGTTGTCACCGCCAACAACGTCAAACAGTTCACGGCCAAGCCACGCCATCAGGCCCCAGCCCCACCTTCACCTCTCGAAGTCGAAGCGAGCGCTGACGCTGAGGTCGAAGCCACCGCCAAGGTTGAGATGGAACCTGCTGTTGCCGAGCCTGTTGACCCTCCCACCCAAACGGAAGAGATTTAGAACAACACATGGATTACTATGAGACCTTAGGGGTATCCTCCTCAGCCTCGGCAGAAGAAATCAAAAAGGCCTATCGCAAAAAGGCCATGAAGTACCACCCCGATCGCAATCAGGGCAAAAAGGAGGCCGAGGAGAAGTTCAAGGCCGCCGCCGAGGCCTACGAGGCCTTGGGCGACCCGGAGAAAAGACAAATTTACGATCGTTACGGCAAAGAGGGCCTCCAAAATCGAGGCTTCCGTGGCCCCAGCAACGCCGAGGATATCTTCTCAAGCTTTGGCGACGTCTTTGAAGACCTCTTTGGCTTTGGAGGCGGTGGCGGGGGAAGAGGTCAAAAGAGTGGTGCCATCCCGGGTGCCGATCTGCGCTACGACTTACGACTCTCCTTCATGGAGGCCGTCCATGGCGTCAGCAAAGAGATCGAAATCACCAAGCCTGAGACCTGCTGGACCTGCGAGGGAACGGGCTTACGCCCCGGCTACCAGAGCAAACAATGCACAAGCTGTCATGGGCGTGGCCAGGTCATGCGCTCGCAGGGGTTCTTCCGCCTCAGCACCACCTGCCCGCAGTGCCAGGGCTCCGGGGAGATCATCACCGACCCCTGTCAAGACTGTGGCGGCAATGGCCTGGTCAACAAAAAGAAAAAGGTCTCCTTAAAGATCCCCGCCGGGGTTGATACCGGGGCGAGGATGCGTTTGCAGGGGGAAGGCCAAGGCGGGCGCAAGGGGGGACATGCCGGCGACCTCTACGTCTTTCTCAGTGTCGATGCCCATGAGCTCTTCCAGCGAGAGGGCGAGAATATCTTCCTGACCTTGCCCATATCGATGGTACAAGCCGCCTTGGGTGATACCATCGATGTCCAGACGATTCACGGCACCAAGGCCATTCCCATTGCCAAGGGCACCCAGTCCAACGACACCCACACCCTGAAATCAGAGGGTGTCCCCAGCCTTCGGGGGCACGGCCGTGGCGACATGACCGTCATCTTTAAGGTACTCACCCCCACCAATCTCACGGCCGAGCAGGAGAAATTACTCCGTCAGTTTGCCGAGGGCACCGGCCAAGAGGCAAACGATGAGCCTGAGCCAGAAGAGGAAGGCTTTATTCAAAAACTCTTTCATCACGTCACCCCACCAACGAGTAAGAAGAAGGAAAAGAAGGGCAGCCAGTAGCAGCGGCCCCATCCCCCCGTTCATGGACACGGGAGACCGTGTTCGCGCCCCCCCTTTTTTGGAGGATAGATTGACATGGAAAAATCGTTGTTAGAGCATTTTAAGAAAAAACTTGAGGAGATGAGCGCCGAGTTATTGAGCGAGGCCGACAAGACACTCTCCGACATGACCATTCAAAACGATAATTACCCCGACCCGACCGACCGCGCCTCCGCCGAATCCGATCGTAGTTTTGAACTCCGTATCCGTGACCGCGAGAGAAAGTTACAGGCCAAGATCAAAGAGGCCATCGAACGTATCGAACATGACACCTACGGCATTTGCGAAGTCTGCGGTGACGACATCAGCCCCGAGCGACTGAACGCCCGCCCAGTGACGACACTGTGCATTGACTGCAAGAACAAGCAGGAAGATCACGAAAAGGCCCATGCCAGCTAATCGCACAGCCTAACCTTCCCCTGGAGTCCCCTCACCACCATGCCAGAACTTCGCAAAGATCCCATCTTGGGCCGTTGGATTATCATCTCCAAGGAGCGGGGCAAACGACCAACCGATTTCATCGTCGAACCAAGCAACACCAAGGGCGGCTTTTGCCCACTCTGCCCCGGCAACGAAAAAACAACCCCAGCCGAGGTGTTGCGCTATGGTGGACAGACCTACGCCGCCAACTCCCCCGGCTGGAACCTGCGGGTTGTGCCCAACAAGTACCCCGCCCTGGTCATTGAAGGTAATGTCGACAAGGCGGGGGAAGGGCTTTACGACAAGATGAATGGTATCGGCGCCCATGAGGTGATCATCGAGACTCCCAGCCACGAGGAAGCCTTCACCTACCTGCCGCTTGAACGGATGAAGCAGGTCTTCTTGGCCTACCGCGACCGTTCGATCGACCTCGCCCATGACCCCAGATTCCGCTACGTCATGGTCTTCAAAAATTTCGGGCGCATCGCCGGGGCCTCCTTGGAGCACTCGCACTCACAACTGGTGGCGCTCCCCATACTGCCCCGGATGATCGTCTCGGAACTTGAGGGCAGCCTGACCTACTACAAGTACAAGGAACGTTGTATCTTCTGCGACATCATCAATCAGGAACATCGCGACAAGAGCCGCATCGTCTGCGAAAACGAACGTTTCATCGCCATCTGTCCCTTTGCCCCCCGTTCCCCCTTCGAGATGTGGATCCTACCTACTGGGCATTCATCCTCCTTCATCTCCATGGACGATCGCTCCTTTGAACTACTGACCGCCATCTTTTCCGAAGCCCTGCGGCGCTTGGACACCTGCATCCCCAACGCCCCCTACAACTTCGTGCTGCACACCTCCCCACTGCGCTCCGAGCCCATGGAGCATTTCCACTGGCACTTTGAGATTGTCCCTAAACTCACCCAGATTGCCGGCTTCGAATGGGGGTCTGGTTTCTACATCAACCCGGTGCCCCCGGAAGAGGCGGCCCAGTTCCTGCGAGAGGCAGTCTTGGCCTAATCACCGAGACCACCTCTCTACGTGCCTTGGCCAACTATTTTGTCCCATCCTTGCCGTGAGATAGCCCCACATGAACATCATACTCCTTGTTGATGACGAAGACTCCATCCACCTGCTCTACCGTGAAGAACTCGAAGAAGAAGGCTATACCGTCCACTCCGCCTTTACCGGCATGGAGGCCTTAAAAAAACTGGCCGAGATCAAAGCCGATCTGGTGATCCTGGACATCAACATGCCGGGCATGAACGGGCTTGAGGCCCTCCGCCGAATCAAGGAGATCAGTCCCTCCCTGCCGGTCATCCTCTGCTCCGCCTACCAGGAATTCAAACAAGACCTCTCCTCCTGGGCCTCCGATGAGTATCTGGTCAAATCGGCCAACCTCGATGAGCTCAAGGCGACCGTCAAGCGGCTACTGCCCGCCCCATGAAAGACATCCAGAACCAGCCCGACTCACGGAGGATCAACATCCAAAAGGTCGGGGTGAAGCACATTTCCTACCCTATCACCGTTCTCGACAAGAAGAACACCACCCAAAAGACCGTTGCCACGGTCAATATGTACGTCAATCTGCCCCATCACTTCAAGGGCACCCACATGAGCCGGTTCATCGAGATCCTCAACCACTTCCAGGGCGAGATTAACCTCAAAAATTTCCATCAGATCCTGGCCGACATGAAGCGTCGCCTACAGGCCCAAGCGGCCCATTTACAGATTGATTTTCCCTATTTCTGCGAAAGGGCAGCAAGGGATGATTCGCCCCCATCACCTAAGGAAATGGGGCGGCGGGGGCATCTCCTGACTGAGTATCATTGCTCCATGCACGGCTCACTCGACAGCCAGAACGACCTAGTCGTCACCGTGGAAGTACCGATTTACCCTCCCAGCCCCAGCCAACAAGATTTCGCCTTACCTCGCTCCTTGGGCCACTGGGGCTTAGCCACCGTCAGTGTTCGCTTGCTGCACTTCATCTGGCTCGAGGATTTGATCCACGGGGTCGAGGCAGTCACCTCCCACAACCTCCGCTGGGACGCCAATGACACCGCTACTGTAGCCCAGACCAACCTTGCGGTTGAAGGACTCACCCAAGCCCTTGGCCGCTGCCTGCAAGACAATCCTGCCATCTGCTGGTATGCCATCACCGTCAAAAATTACTCCGAGGGCTGCAACACCTTCGCCTCACTGACCTGGCCCGGAGAGACAAACCGCCCCCTAGCTCCCCAATGAGGATACCGATGCCCCAACAACTCATCTTTGAAATCGGCACAGAAGAGATCCCTGCCGGCTATCTGTTGCCCGCCGCCACCGCCCTGCAACACAAGTTGACCAGCGGGCTCCAGGCCCTTGGCCTGACCTACCAGACGGTCAACTCCGCCGCCACTCCACGACGGCTGGTCGTCTGCGTCGAGGGGCTACCCCCCTGCCAACCCGACCGGGTAGAAGAGTTGTTGGGGCCACCCAAGAAGGCCGCCTTCGATGCCAATGGCCTCCCCACCCCGGCGGCCCATGGCTTTGCCAAATCACGGGGGGCGGAGATCGGAGATATCGTCATCGCCAAGACCGCCAAGGGAGAGTACCTCATGCTCCGCCAGGAGCAAAAAGGGCGAGCGACCACCGAGCTCCTCCCTGCCCTGCTTACCGAGCTGATCCCCGCCATCCCCTTTCCAAAATCCATGCGTTGGGGGGCCACCAAGACCACCTTTGCCCGCCCCATCCAATGGCTCGTCGCCGTCTATGGGGGGCAGATCATCCCCCTGTCAATCGACGGGGTTGGCAACAGTGGAGCGCTCACCTACGGCCACCGCTTCATGGCCCCGCAGCCGATCACCGTTAGCAACTACGATCAGTACCGATCCGACCTGCGGGCCCAGCACGTCCTGGTCGATTTTGAGGAACGTAAGGCCATGGCCATGGCCCAAGTCACCCAAGCGGCAAACGATGTCGGCGGTCAAGTCCTCCCCGACGACGAGCTGATTGAGACGGTGGCCAATCTGGTTGAATTCCCACACGCCCTCTGCGGCACCTTTGACGCCAAATTCCTCGCCCTGCCCAAGGACGCCCTGATCACCTCCATGCGGGAGCACCAGAAGTACTTCGCCGTCGTCGATGCCACAGGCAAACTCATGCCCAACTTCATCGCCGTCAACAACACCCAGGTCAAAGACCTCGCCCTGGGGGCCCAAGGTCACCAACGGGTGCTACGGGCCCGGTTGGAGGATGGCCTCTTCTTCTTCCGGGCCGATCAGCAAAAGACCTTGGCCGATCGCGTCTCTGGGCTTGCGGAAGTCGTCTTCCAAAACAAGCTAGGCACCATGCTCGAAAAGACCGAGCGAGTGCAGGCCTTAGCAGTCGAGCTTGCCACCAGCCTCGCCCCAGACCTCATCGAGGCGGTCGGGCGGGCAGCCCTGCTTGCCAAGGCCGATCTCCTGACCGCCATGGTCAACGAATTTCCCACCTTGCAAGGGGCCATGGGCCGTGATTACGCCCGCTTGGACGGTGAAGACGAGGCCGTCGCCACCGCCATCTTCGAGCACTACCTGCCACTGCGGGCCGAGGGGGCCTTAGCACAGGGGGTGATTGGGGCGATTGTCGGCATCGCCGACCGCATCGATACCCTGGCCGGCTGTTTCGGCATCGGCCAAGTGCCCACCGGCTCCACCGACCCCTTCGGTCTGCGCCGTCAGGCCCTTGGCCTAATTCGTACCATCGAGCTTCACAATTTTCCCCTGTCGCTCCCCACCACCATCGCCCGGGCCCTCGACCTCTACGGGGACAAAATCTCCGAGAATCGTGCGGCTGCCGCCAGCGCCACCTTGGAGTTCATCAAAGGGCGCTACGCCAATAACCAGTCCGCCAATGGCATCTCAAGCGAGATGGTCGAGGCAGTGGTCTCCGTCGCCTTCAACTCCATCCCCGACTGCAACCGGCGGATCAAGGCCCTGCTCGCCCTCTGTCAACAGCCCAGCTTCCCGCTCCTTGCCGGGGCCTTCAAACGGGTGATGAATATCATCAAAGATCATTGCCCACAGCCGGTACTGACCAGCCTATTGACAGATGAAGGAGAAACACGCCTGCATCAGGCCTTGCTGACCGTGGCTCAAGAGGCCCAACCCCTAATTGATAACGGCGACTATGAGGCCGCCCTAACCGTCATCCTCAAGATGAAGGAGCCGGTCGACCTCTTCTTCGAACAGGTCATGGTCATGGCCGACGACCAGCAAGTTCGCGGTAATCGCCTAAATCTGCTGGCCTCGATCGCCGCTCTCTTCCTGCAGATCGGCGATTTTTCCAAACTCAGTCAATAGCACTCCCCCCCATCGCCACAGGAGACCAGCCATGCACCGCCTGCCCCTCTTCATTGTCACCCTGTTTTCTCTGCTCCCACTCTCGGGCTGCGGCTACAACGCCATGCTCGGCAACGACGAGGCAGTTATCGCCGCCTGGGGGGATGTTGAGGCCGCCTACCAACGCCGTGCGGATCTGATCCCCAGCCTGGTGGAAACGGTTAAGGGCTACGCCGCCCATGAGCAAGAGACCTTGGTCGCCATCACTGAGGCCCGGGCCAAGGTCGGGCAAGTCAAACTGGGGGCAGAGACACTCAAAGACCCACAGGCCTTCGCCAACTTTGAAGCGGCACAGGGCGGCCTCAGTTCCGCCCTCTCACGGCTGATGGTGGTGGTCGAGAAATACCCCGATCTCAAGGCCAACCAATCGTTTCAAGACTTCCAACACCAGTTGGAAGGCACAGAAAACCGGATCAACGTCGCTCGTGTCCGCTACAACCAAGCCGTCCAGGTCTTCAACACCTCCATCCGCACCTTCCCCAACAACCTGACCAACAACTTCCTCCTCCACCTCCCCCGTCGCGAGCCCTTCAAGGCGGAGCCGGGTGCTGAAAAGGCCCCGGCGGTCAAATTCTGACCTCACCCCGATGAGGCAGCCCAACCCCACTGAGGATCGGCACAGGAAATGGCAACGCCGCCTGTCGGCCCTCTGTCTTGGCCTCTGCTGCCTGCTGCTGGCGGCCATCCCCGCCAGGGCCTTGGCCCCACCCGCCTTTCGTGGCCATGTCAACGACTTCGCCAAGCTGCTTTCCCCGGCAACCGCCGAGCGGCTTGAACAGACTCTGCGGGCCTTTGCTGACTCCGACTCCACCGAGGTCGCCATCCTGACCATCGACAGTCTGGAAGGCGACGATTTGGAGGGGTTCAGCATCCGCACCGTCGAGCGCTGGGGGCTTGGCCAACAGGGTAAGGATAACGGCGTCCTCCTCCTGGTCGTCAAAAATGATCGCAAACTCCGTCTGGAGGTCGGGCGCGGCCTGGAAGGGGTGTTGACCGATCTCAGCGCCGGCCGCATCATCGACACCGTCATTGCCCCACAGCTCAAGGCCGGTCGCTTTGACGAGGGCATCAGCGCCGGGGTCAAGGCCATCATGGCCGCCTGCCGTGGCGAATTCCGCGCTGAAAAACGCTCACGCCACAACCAAGAGCCACCTCCGGCCCTGAGCTATCTCCTCTTTGGCCTCTTCATCACCTCATTCCTCGGACGGGCCTCACGCCCCTTGGGGGTCATCGCCGGAATGGTCTTGCTGCCCATGGCCGCCTGGCTTTCGCTGCCCTCCCTTGGCCTCTTCCTGCTCATCATGCTCTTGCCGGTGGGGGCGATGGCGGGGCTCTTCCTGCCGTTCATGATGAGCTCCATG
>Ga0172375_10009416_pt1 | contig 12892 bp, 12 predicted proteins | sample LakKiv1m_FD_114537 | JGI IMG/M metagenome (GOLD analysis project Ga0172375, IMG submission 114537) | Freshwater microbial communities from Kabuno Bay, South-Kivu, Congo - kab_092012_11.1m | ecosystem: Environmental > Aquatic > Freshwater > Lake | place: Democratic Republic of the Congo... | reverse complement strand
CCTACGCCATGCTCCCGCGTGCTTACGCGGACGAGTACGGCGTCGCTGCCGGCGACCTTCGCAGTGCCCTCACCCACGTCGCATGGAAGAACCATGCCAACGGTTCACGCAACGAGCTGGCGCAATACAGGTCCGTGATCCCCAAGGAGAGGATCGACAAGGCACCGCGGGTGGCTGGTAACTTGAGCGTCTACGACTGCTCTGGTGTGGCAGACGGCGGTGCGGCCGCGATCATCGTCCGGGCCGAGGACGCCTACAAATACACCGACAAGCCGATGTTCCTCAAGGGCATGTCGCTGCAGGCGGGCGACAGTGAGGGGTCGACCACCGCGGGACGCAAGTATGTGAGCTTCCCGGAAGTCGTGGCGTCTGCGGCCGAGGCGTATGAGCAGGCTGGCATCACCGATCCACGTTCCCAGATCTCCATGGCAGAGGTGCATGACTGCTTCACGCCGACCGAGATGATCTTGATGGAGGATCTCGGCTTCTCCAGCCGTGGGGAGGCCTGGCGCGACATCCTGGCCGGTGACTTTGACTTGGACGGCTCGCTCCCGGTGAATCCAGACGGCGGACTGAAGTCCTTCGGCCATCCGGTCGGTGCCAGTGGGCTGCGGATGATGTACGAGTTGTGGTTGCAGTTCCGGGGCGAGGCCGGCAGTCGCCAGCTCAAGGACCTGAAGCTGGGCCTTGCGCAGAACATGGGTGGTCTACCCGGGGAGTTCGTCTCGTTCGTGTCGATCTTCGGAGGTGAGCTCAGCGAATGAGGTCAGTCAATCGGGTGCTCGTGGTCGGATCCGGCCAGATGGGCTGCGGCATCGCTCAGGTGGTGGCACAGGCCGGCCTCCAAGTCGACCTCGTCGACCCGTCGTCGGCGGCTCTCGACGGGGCCATGCACCGCATCCGAGCCAGCTTGGCCCGCTTCGAGAAGTCTGGAACGCTCTCATCGGCGGAGGTTGAGGACGCTCTTGAGCGGATCAACCCCACCATGGAGTTGGAGCCTTCCGCCCGTCGTGCCGACATGGTGATCGAGGCCATCGTCGAGGCGTTGGAGCCCAAGCAGGAACTCTTCGCCGAGCTCGACGAGTGGTGCGAGGGCGATGTCGTGCTCGCCACGAACACCTCGCAGTTTCAGATCGAGCGCGTTGGAGCGCGCACGAAGCACGCTGAGCGGGTCATCGGGATGCACTGGTCGAACCCGCCCCCGATGATGCAGCTCGTCGAAGTGATCGTGTCGCCGCAGACCTCCGATGCGACGCTCGAGACGACGCGCACATTCCTGAAGATGGTGGATCGCCAGGTGGTGGTCTGCCAGAAGGATGTGCCCGGCTTCATCTCGAACCGGCTCATCACAGTGCTGTTCATGGAGGCAGCCCGCCTCGTCGACGAGGGCATCGCGACGCCGGAGGACGTCGACCTGGTGGCGCAGCTGATGTTCGGTCACCGCATGGGACCCATCGCCACGATCGACATGGCCGGGCTGGATACGTTGCTGTTCGCGGTCACCGCGCTCGACGAGCACTACGGTGGCGATCGGTTCACGCCACCCCCGCTTCTGAAGAAGCTGGTGGCCGATGGTCACCTCGGTCGCAAGACGGGGTCAGGCTTCTATCGGGAGTATCGATGACAGCAGCAGGAGACGACAAGGTTCTGATCGCGGCTGCGGCCGAGTTCGCCGAGTTCGGCTTCGACGGGGCCACGCTCCGGAGAATCGCCCAGCGCTGTGGCATGTCCACGGGCAGCCTCTTCCACCGGTATCCGAACAAGCGGGAGCTGCTCAAGGCCGCCGTTGCCGAGGGCAGCGTCTCGGCCCTCGATTACGTGTCCGCCCGGCTTGAGGGAGTCACGGACCCCAGGCAGCGTCTTTCCGTCCTACTGATCTCGCACCTGGAGACGATCCACGGCGAGAACCGTGACTTCACGCTGATGGCGCTACGCGAGTTCTATCTGCTCAACAAGGAGGAGCGTGCCGAGGTCGTCGAGGCTCGGGACCGCTACGAGGCCCTGTGGCAGTCCGTGCTCGCCCAGGCAGCCGATGCCGGTCTGGTGCCACGCGATCCGTTGTTCCGGGGTTTCCTTCTCGGCGCCCTGAACTCGACCTTCTCCTGGTTCAGTCCCGACTCCGGACTCACCATCGTGGAACTTGGTCATCGTTACCTCGCGATGGTTCTGGTCACAAACTCAGCGGAGTCCGATCATCGACGCAGGGAGGTTCGCGATGTCAGGCCGCGTCGAAGGAACGGATGAGATCCCCGTCGTGGTGTCCTCTCGCACCCTCGCCTCCGACGGTGTCATCATCCTTGAGCTGGCCGCCCCGGATGGTTCGATTCTGCCGAGGTGGGAGCCCGGTGCCCACGTGGACGTCATCGCTCCCGACGACGAGATGCGTCAGTACTCCCTGTGTGGCCGACCCGAGCACTGCACTGTCTATCGCATTGCGGTCCTCGAGGAGCCGGCCGGTCGCGGCTTCTCCAAGCGTCTTCACGCGGAGGCGGAGGAGGGGACGACGTGGCGCGTTCGTGGTCCGAGGACTCATTTCGGCTTGGTGGCCCGGGATGTCTATCTCTTTATCGCCGGTGGCATCGGGATCACACCGCTGTTGCCGATGATCGCGCAGGCCGAACGTGAGGGCGCCGAGTGGCAGCTCCTCTATGGTGGCCGTGCGCGAGCCTCGATGGCTTTTCTCGACGAGCTCCAGGTGTACGGCGAGCGGGTGCACGTCTTGCCGCAGGACGAGGTCGGCCTGATCCCGCTGGTCGAGTGGTTGGACGACCTGTCAGACGGCACCGCGGTCTACTGCTGCGGCCCAGAGCCGCTGCTGAACGCAGTTGAGGACTTGTGCGTCGGCAAGCCGAAGGGAACTTTGCACACGGAGCGCTTCGCTCCGCGCCAACTCGGAGAGCCGGTGTTGGCCGAGACATTTGAGGTCGAACTGCGTGCCTCGGGGATCACCTTCCACGTGCCCCCGGACAAAAGCATCCTGCAGATGGTCGCTGAGTCGGGAATTCGGACGCTCTCGGCCTGCCAGGAGGGCACCTGTGGCACTTGCGAGACCGCGGTCCTCGAAGGCATCCCCGAACATCGTGACTCGGTTCTGGAGGAGGACGAGCGTGCTGCCAACGACTACATGATGATCTGCATCTCGCGCTCGTGCTCGAAGCGCCTGGTGCTGGATCTGTGAGGCATTGCCGCCCTGATCGGTTCCAAGTTGGGTCGTGGGGGCAGCGCACCCAAGCCCTATTCCGCCTTGGACGTTGTGCGGGTCAGCTGTGGTGAGGTCGGTGAGACCGCGATAGGCGCCGATGGGGCAACGGCTGAGGAGGAATGATCCGGCACGTTTGCCGGGCGCTACTACACGAAAGGTGAGCTCATGGCCAACTCGATCCAGGACTTCGCCGACCTGGTGAGGGTGACGGCTCGACTGCAAGACGTTCTCGTCCACCTCGATCCGCGCTCGGAGGAGGTGGCGGACTGCACGCGAATCCTCGACCGCGTGGTTGGGCGCCTCGAGGCGTTACCTGTCGTGTCTCCAACAGACGACCCTGTGGCCCTGGCACTGTCTGGTCCGCACTTTCCTGCTCGGGCGCGTGCACTGGTGCCAGAGCGCACGGTCGCCAAGTCCGGCACCGACTGGGAGAAGGGCACCACCATTTTCCGGCCCCACTTCGGCGGGCGCGGAGCGGTTCATGGCGGTGCCCTCGCGCTGTTCTTCGACGACGTTCTCGGGGGGCTCGCCAACGAGACGGGCTCGCGCATGTCGAGGACGGCCTACCTACATGTGGAGTTCAAGCGGACCGTACCGGTGGATCGAGTCCTTGAGTATGGCGCGCGGGTGGACCGAGTCGAAGGGCGCAAGTTGTTCCTGGAGTGCGAACTCCGCCTGGAAGGCGACGTGCTCACGACGGCTTCGGGTTTATGGGTCCAACTGCGCGACTCAGTTGCCACCGCGCCTGCCCGCTGACTCTCCCGTCGTGCTGCACATGGCGCGTATCCCACGGGTCGGGACTCGCGGCGCACCTGAAAGGGGGGGGCGAGCTCCGGCCAAGAGGCATGGTGAGGCGGCCGTCCCGGTGGATCGGGACGGCCGCCTCGTGCTTCGTCGGTCTCGGCGACCTTGGCCGTGGCGCTAGGTCCGGTGTCGCACGACACCCAGTGCGAAGTCGACGTACCAAGCCGCGACCTCTTCCGGGCTCACTGGGCCGGTGGGCGAGAACCACTGCGCCAGGCCGATACACATGCTCACAACGGCCCGCCCCGCTTCCTGTGGCGCGGTCACGCCGAAGACGCCCTCGGCTACGCCGCGCTCGACCTCGGTGTCGACCAGGAGCTGCACCTCGTTGCGCATGGCCGCGAAGTGCTTACGGCCGGACGGTTCGAGGCTGCGCATCTCGCTGGCGCTGACGAAAGCCACGTCTCGACGGTGAGTGTGGAAGAGGACGAGGTTCTCGACGAGTCCGCAGAACCGCTCAACGGTGCCGTCGGTCTGCTCGAGAACCAGGTAGCAGCGCCTGGCCAGGTCGCGCATCGTGAGCACGAGGATCGTGAGCAGCATCTCCTGCTTGCTCGCGTAGTGATGGTAAATGCCCGGCACCGAGAGCCCGGCCCGACGAGCGACGTCGCGCATCGTCGCACCGTGGTAGCCAACCTCGACGAAGGCCTCGAGAGCGGCGGTCAGGGGCGCATCCAAGGCAACGGGGGGATAGGCCCGCCAGTCCCCGGTGTGGTCGGCGATGATGCTGGCCCCCGCCGAGGACACGGAAGCGACCGGAGTGAGTAGGTCGTCGGTCGAACCAGAGAGCGGTCGCGGCTGAGTCGAGCGCCCATCGAGGCCGGCCCGGCGGCCTCTGGCACCCGTTGCGCTCGGTTCCGCATTGCTCCCCGAATCTGGTGCTTGGTTTATCTCGGCGCTCCCCTCGTGCTCGGCTTGCCTTAACACTATCGCGCGCGCTCACCGTTCAAGGTCGCGAACCTGTTGCTCAAGAAGTCGTGTTGGCGTGCCGTCACGCGCCGCCGTCGCCGCACTCTGAGAAATGCGAGCACATGTGGTTGACACCACATTGAGCCTCGTGTCAGTGTTCGGCTGGTACCGAGCGAACGTTCTGTCAGAAGGGCCAAAGCCATCGAACTCATATCCGTCGCCACTCAGGAGCCACCCGCGACCCCGGTGGCCCGTCGTTCGCCCTACAGCCTGCTTGGAGGGGTGGATCGTTTTCTTGAGATCCTTGGCAGCTTGATTTCCACTGTTTGCACTTGGGTTGTAGCCGGGCTGCTCTTGGTGATGCTGGCCTCGGTCACCCTGGAAGTCGCGTCGCGGTACACGGGGAACAACCTCGGCGGCTCCGGAGAGCTTGCGCGCTTGTCCATGGTCATGCTCGTGTTCATGTCGCTGCCAGCTCTTGCTCACCACTCCGGCCACATTCGCCTCGACGTCGTCAGTGAGAAGGTGAAGAGCAAGGTCGTCGTGGAGTGGGTGCACCGGTGCGCCCTGCTCGCCGAGCTGACCTTCCTGGTGGTCCTCACCGGGTTGGCCTACGAGTTCGTGTCGCTCCTCGCGGACTCGACGCAGCAGACACCCTCACTCGGGATCCGCCTCTTCTGGTTCCGGTTGCCCCTCCTGGTCGGGGCCGCCCTTGGCGCCGTAGTGAGCGCATGCGTGCTGCTGCGACGGCTCATCAACCCGCCAGGGGCCGACCTCGATGAGAGCGCCGAGTACGCCGACATCATGCCGGCCATATGAAGCGGCCTACGTCCGCACCCTCACAAGGAGACCAGCCGTGGTAATCGCGCTTCCCATCATCCTCGTCGTCCTGCTCCTACTGGCCGGCGTTGCGGTCTTCGCCGCCTTTGGGCTGGCCTCGATCGTCGGGATGGACGCGCATGGCCAGAACCTTCAGGCCGTCCCGGCGACGATGTTCGCCGGTATCGACTCCTTCCCTCTCATGGCGGTGCCATTCTTCCTCTTGGCTGGCGTCTTGATGAAGGACGGTGGGGTGTCGACGCGACTGGTGCGCTTCGTGTCCTCCTTCACCGCTTGGATCAAGGGGGGCACGGGCCTGACCGTGGTGTACGCAAGCGCCGTCTTCGGCGCGATCTCGGGTTCGTCGGTCGCCACGGTGTCGGCGATGGGCTCAATCCTGAGCCCCGAGTTGAGCAAGGACGGCTACAAGTCGTCGTACATCGGTGCCCTCGTCTCTGTCTCGGGCACACTCGGCATCCTTTTCCCGCCGAGTATTCCGATGGTGATCTACGGCATCGCTACGGGCACCTCGATCAGTGACTTGTTTCTTGCGGGCATCAGCGCGGGCGTGCTGCTTGTCGCTGCCCTCACCATCATCCATCTCGTGCTCGCCCGGCGGATGCCGGGCCAGGTAGCTCGCAGCCAGATGGATCCCGAGGTGCGCGCGGCGCTACGGGTGCGGCGGACTGCTCTGCCGGCGGTACCCGCCTTGGCGCTTCCCGTGGTCGTTCTGGGCGGTATCTACGGCGGAGTGTTTACCCCTACGGAGGCGGGTGCCGCGGCGTGCGTCGCTGCCATGCTGCTGGGCTTCGTCGTGTACCGGGCCTTGACCGTCCGCGCCTTCGCCCAGTCCATGCGGGAAGCCGCGCTTGCCACCGGTGGGCTGCTGATCATCTTGGCGGCGGGCACGCTCTTCTCGCGGTTCTTGACGCTCTCGCGAGTCAACTCCACCTTGGCCGATTGGGTGGCGGAGCACGCCAATAACCCGCTGGTGTTCCTGCTGCTGGCGAACATCGTCATCGCCGCAGTTGCCCTCTTTGTCGAGGAGAACACCACCATCATCATCTTGGCGCCCCTGTTGGTGCCGATCGCCGTGGAGCTTGGGATCGACCCCGTGCACTTCGGCGCCATCATGGTCGTGAATATGGGGATCTCGCTTTCGACGCCTCCGACGGCACCGAACCTCTTCGTTGCGGCGAAGGCATGCTCGGCCTCGTTCGCCCAGATGACGAAGCCGACGCTGATCTTCCTCGGCTTCGGTGCCGTCCCCGTCCTCGTGCTCGTAAACCTGCTGCCCGACATGGTCCTGTTTTTCCGATGAACCCGCGGTCGCAGTCTGACCACAGCCCTCTTGGGTCTACCCGACAAGGAGAAAAGATGACAAACACACGACGACGCCGGTGGGGTTCGTCCCTCATCCTGTGCTGTCTCGTCGCAACCATGGCCGCCTGTGGCAGTGGCGGGGGCGGTAGCGCTGACGGCAGCGTCACCATGAACCTCGGTCACATATTCCCAAGCGGCTCCGCTACCGACAACGCTGCCAAGGCATTTGCCGAGGCGGTCAACGAGCGCACGGACGGTGCGGTCAAGATTAACGTGTTCCCGGGGGGCGAGATCGGTGGAGACGAGGAGATGGCGACCAACCTGAGTGCCGGCACCCAAGAGGCCGCCGTTCTGAACCAGAGCGGGAGCGGGTTCAGTGCCCGGGTCGAGTTGGGTAACCTGCCTTTCCTCGTCAGCACCGAAGAGCAGGCCGACCAGTTGTTCTATGGTGACGGCTTCATCGCCGAGTTCGATAAAGAGACGATGGCGCAGAACGGGATCCACGTTCTGTCGTTCGTAGAGAACGGCTTCCGGGCGTTCAGCAACAGCAAGCGGCCCGTCGAGTTGCCTGAGGATATCAAGGGCCTCAAGGTCCGTGCGCCGAGTTCGGACCTGTTCATCTCGATCATCGAGAACTGGGGAGCCCAGGCGGTAGCTATGGCATTCCCAGAGCTCTACGTCGCGCTCGAGCAGGGCACGGTCGACGGCCAGGACAACGGCGTCACTCTCTTCCGTGACGCGAACTTCGCGGAGGTGCAACCGTACTTCACGGACACCAGGTACTCCTACGCCACCGCGGCTATCGTGGTATCGCAGCCCGTCTGGGACTCCCTTTCGGAGGAGCAGCAGTTGATTTTGCAGGAGGAGGCCGACAAGGCCAGCGTCGCGCAACGAGAGGAAAGCCGCGCCAACGCCGCGGAGGCCCTTGAGGAGATCATGTCTCAGATCGATGTCGTCACGTTGACGGATGAACAACTCGAGGTCTGGCGTCAGAGCGTGCAGCCGATCTACGACGCCGCCGATGAAAAGTTCGGTGAGGATGTCATGGCCGATCTGACAGCCGCCCTTGACGAACTCCGGGGCTGATCCGCAGTGCGCGCCATGCAGATCCCTCTGGGAGATGCCCCTCTGGTAGAGGCTCTCGACCACTGGACCCGAGAGACCCCTGACAACCCCTTCCTCCAGTGGCGGGATGGTCAGCCCCTCACCTTCAGCGAGGTTCACGCCAACACCAGGCGCTGGGCAGCGGGGCTGAAGGAGGTCGGTGTGGTCGCCGGCGACCCGGTGCTGCTGTTGATGCCCAACGGCCTCGATCTGGTGCACGCTTGGTTCGGGTGTGCTGCGCTTGGTGCTGTCGAGGTGCCGGTGAACACCTTCCTGCGGGGCGAGTTCCTCGAGCACGTGCTCGGAGACTCTGACGCCAGGGTGCTCGTCGTGGATCCCACGCTGCTCGAGCACGTGGGCTCCATTGCGCTCCCCGCGACGTTGGAGACGGTCGTCGTGACCGGGCCGGAGTCCGCAGTCAAGGTGGCCTGTGACCTGCTTCCGCCGCGCCTTCTTGTGGTGGCTGCCCGAGAACTGGTGGCTCGTGAGCCGGTCAGGGAACTCCGCGCCGCGGCGCCCGGCGAGCTGAGTGCGCTCTACTACACTTCGGGCACGACCGGCCCGGCCAAGGGCATCATGTTCACCCATGCGCAGGGCTATGTGACGGCGCGCAACTGCTTGATAGCCACCGGAGCGACAGGTGACGACGTCTTCTTCTGCTGCATGCCGTTGTTCCACAGCAACGCCCAGCTCCTCCAGGTGCTGGCGCCCCTGATGGTCGGAGCCAGGGTGTCGATCTGGCCTGAGTTCAGCGCTTCCGCTTGGCTGGATCAGGTGCGCTCAGTGGGCGCAACGATCACGAACACGCTGGGGGTCATGGCCGAATTCGTGCACCGTCAACCCCGACGCCCCGACGATACCGACAACCCGTTGCGTGTGGTGCAGACGATTCCCGCACCAGCCGCGATCGTCGACGACTTTCAGGCGAGATTCGGGGTTACGTGCATCGACGGCTATGGACTGAGCGACGTGGGCATGGTCGCCTTCCGGCACCACGACGAGCCCCTCGTGCAGGGCAGCAGTGGTCGGCCCGTGGACGACTTCGAGGTCGTTGTGGCGGACCCGGAAACGGATCGGATCCTCCCCGCGGGCGAAGTGGGTGAGATCCTCGTGCGACCGCGGGTGCCGGGTGCCATCATGCTCGGCTACTGGCGGCGGCCCGAGGCCACCGTCGCTGCGTGGAGGAATCTTTGGTTTCATACCGGCGACGCCGGCATGTTCGACTCCGAGGGGCGCCTTTACTTCCGGGACCGCATGGGTGACTCGATCCGGGTTCGTGGGGAGAACATCTCCTCCGCCCAGATCGAGTCCGTGGTTGCCGACAACCCCGACGTGCACCAGTGTGCAGCCGTGGCCGTGCCCTCCGATGTCGGCGACTATGACGTCCTGCTCTTCGCCGTTCCGAAGCCACGGAGTCGTCCGGACCCCGCCGAGCTGGTGAAGTGGTGCGAAGGTCGTATGCCGTACTTCGCGATTCCGCGCTACGTCGCGCTGGTCGAGGAGCTACCGATGACAGCGACTCAGAAGGTTCGCAAGGCCGAGCTTCGAAGCCGCGGCGTCCCGACGTCCGCCTTCGACCGCCGCAGCAGCGTCGGTCGCTGAGTGCGGCGAGCCGGGAGCGGCGTGGGGCGTTGATCGGTGATCCGCCTAGGCCGAGCCTCCGGTAAGAACGCGAGCCCTCCCGGGCCTGAGCGGGGAGGGCTCGCGCCGGCGAGAACTTGTTCACCGTATGGCGAGAACTGCGCGCCCCGGGGCGTGCGAGAAAGGATGCGGTCGTGAAGGTTGCCTTGCTGGTCACCTGCATCAACGACGCGATGTATCCCGAGACCGGTAAGGCCGTCGTCCGGCTCTTGCGTCGGCTCGGGGTCGAGATCGAGTTCCCCATGGGCCAGACGTGCTGTGCCCAGCCGATGATCAACACCGGATACCTTGACGAGGCCATCCCTGTCGTACGCACGTTTGTCGACGCCTTCGCCGGATACGACGCGATCGTCACACCGGGCGGCTCGTGTGCCGGAACGGCGAGGCACCAGCACTCGATGGTGGCGCGCCGTTCTGGCGACGCCGCCTTGGCGGAGGGCGTCGCACAGACCGGACCCAAGACCTATGAGCTCACCGAGTTCCTGGTGAACGTTCTCGGGTTGACTGACGTCGGCGCCTACTTCCCGCACAAGGTGACCTACCACCCCACGTGCCACTCCTTGCGCATGCTCGGTGTCGGAGACCGACCTCGACGGTTGCTGGAGAACGTTCGCGGCCTGACCCTGATCGACCTGCCCCGCGCGGAGGAGTGCTGCGGGTTCGGCGGAACCTTCGCGTTGAAGAACTCGGACACATCAGTGGCCATGGGGTCCGACAAGGCTCGACACGTCAGGGGGACGGGCGCCGAGATCCTCGTCGCTGGCGACAACTCTTGCCTCATGCATGTTGGAGGGCTGTTGTCCCGCGAGCGATCCGGGGTCCGGACAGTGCATCTCGCAGAGATCCTCGCGACTACCGAGGAGGGCGGATCGACCGGTCCTGCTCTTGGGGTCAGGGCAGGGGGCCCAGCGTGAGGGGCACTTTCGTCGGCATGCCGGCATTCCCCGAAGCGGCCCGCGCCGCGCTTGGTAACACCCAACTGCGCCACAACCTCGCTCATGCCACCAGCACGATCCGCGACAAGCGTGCGGCGGTGGTAGCCGAGGTCGAGGATTGGGAGGACCTGCGGATCGCCGGTGCGGCGGTCAAGGAGGCCGCGCTGCGCGACCTGGCCACCCATCTGGAGCAGCTCGAGACGAGTCTGACCGCTGGTGGTGCGGTCGTCCATTGGGCACGCACCGCCGCCGAGGCCTGTGAGATCGTCGCGCGGATCACCCGCGACCTCGGCGCTGACGAAGTGGTCAAGGTGAAATCGATGGCCACGCAGGAGATTGGCCTCAACGTGGTCCTGGAGGCCGAGGGCATCGCTGCCTGGGAAACCGACCTAGCAGAGCTGATCGTGCAGCTGGGGGACGACCTGCCTTCACATATTCTTGTGCCGGCGATCCACCGCAACCGGGCCGAGATCAGAGAAATCTTCACCCGCCGGATGGGCGATGTCGGACGTCCTGCGCCTGCCGACCTCAGTGACGAGCCGGCAGTGCTCGCCGATGCTGCCCGGGCTCATCTGCGCGAGAAGTTCTTGCGGGCGAAGGTTGCCGTGTCCGGAGCCAACTTCGCCGTCGCCGAGACAGGCACCTTGGTGGTCGTGGAGTCCGAAGGTAATGGACGTATGTGCCTCACGCTGCCCGAGGTGCTGATCAGCGTCGTCGGCATCGAGAAGGTCGTGCCTACGTGGCGGGACCTCGATCCGCTGCTCCGCCTGCTGCCGCGCTCCTCGACCGGCGAGCGTATGAACCCCTATACCTCCACCTGGACCGGCGTCACGCCCTGTGACGGGCCGCAGGAGGTCCACGTCGTTCTGCTAGACAACGGTCGCACCAACGCGCTGGCCGACGATGTCGGGCGACAAGCGCTCCGCTGTATCCGGTGCTCGGCCTGCTTGAACGTCTGTCCTGTCTATGAACGAGTGGGCGGGCACGCCTACGGCTCGGTCTACCCGGGACCGATCGGCGCCATCCTCAATCCGCTCCTGAACGGCGTCAGCGACCCGCAGACCGCGTCGCTACCCTACGCCTCCACGCTCTGCGGCGCGTGCTTCGAGGTCTGTCCCGTGCTGATTGACATACCGTCGGTGCTGGTCGATCAGCGTGCGCGGGTCGTCGACAGTCACCGCGGCGAAACCGCACCAGAGTCCGAGGCGGTCGCCATGAAGGCTGCGTCGTGGATCTTCTCCGACGCCCGCAGGCTTGGCTGGATACATCGGGCCTCCGGGCTATCCGGACGCGCGCTGTCGCGTTTCGGCCGTACGGCACTCCCGGGCGGACGTCGCGCTGCTGCACGCCTGCCAGGACCCGGCAGCGGCTGGACCTCTGCCCGCGATCTTCCCGCCCCGCCGACAAAGTCCTTCCGCGCATGGTGGAACAGCACCGACGAGGGCCGACGATGAGCAGCGCCCGCGACGAGATCCTCGCAAAGGTTCGCGCCGCTCTCGACGATGTCCGGCCCGCTGGGCCTCTCCCGGCGCCACCGACCATCAGTGCCGCAGACGACCTTGTGGCGCTGTTCGTCGAGCGGGTAGCGGACTACCGCGCGCTCGTCACTCGCTGTGCTGGCGCCGAGGTGGGGGCGACGGTGGCGACCATTGTTGCTGGCTGCAGCGTCGTCGTCCCCGCGGGCCTGGGCTTCGAGGTGCCCGGGGCACTGGTCGATGACCAGTTCTCGGCCGATCGCCTCGACGCCATTGCCGCAGTGGTGACTGCTGCGAGGGTCGGCATCGCCGAGACCGGAACCGTCATCTTGGACCACACCGCCGACCAAGGACGGCGGGCCATCACCCTCGTGCCGGATCTTCATGTGTGCGTGGTGCGCTCAGACCAGATCGTGCGCGACGTACCCGACGCCATCGCCCTGCTCGACCCACGCCGACCGCTCACCTGGATCAGCGGCCCCAGCGCAACCAGCGACATCGAACTCAGCCGGGTCGAGGGAGTCCACGGTCCCCGCACACTGCACGTCGTAGTGGTGGACTAGGGCGTGTCTCCTAAGTCGCGAGCCAGATGGTGATGGCACGTAAGACGACCGCTCCTCGGTAGACCGTGGCGAGCTTGTCGTAGCGGGTCGCGATCCCGCGCCACTGCTTGTGGTCGT
>Ga0172375_10009415_pt1 | contig 12894 bp, 9 predicted proteins | sample LakKiv1m_FD_114537 | JGI IMG/M metagenome (GOLD analysis project Ga0172375, IMG submission 114537) | Freshwater microbial communities from Kabuno Bay, South-Kivu, Congo - kab_092012_11.1m | ecosystem: Environmental > Aquatic > Freshwater > Lake | place: Democratic Republic of the Congo... | reverse complement strand
TCGGCCGGCTCGACGGGAATCCGGTTGCCGAAGCCATGATGGCCTGTGTCCCCATGCGTACGCCGGATATCATCATCAACACGGTGCTCACGCCTGACGACCGACTGGTGGGCCTTTTCACAGGGGAATTGGACGCCGCGCATCGCGCGGCCTGCCGCAGGGTCGAACAGGTCTCGCGCGTTGACATCCCGGCGCGGGCGGACCTTGTCATCGCGTCCGCCGGCCGCGCGCCGAACTGGATTCAAGGCCACAAGGCGCTATTCAATGCCAGCCGCGCCACACGGGAAGGTGGACGGATCGTGCTACTGGCGCCCTGCCCCGAGGGGCTCGGCAACAAACGCTTCCGGCATTTCGTCCGCATGCGGGATCTCGCGACCATCTACCGGGAATTGCGAACCTCGGTTGAGGTCAACGGCCAGACGGCGCTATCCACCCGCCTCCGCGGCGAACGCGCCATCCTGGTGACGCGCCTCAACGAGACCGACCGCAACGACCTCGGTATTGAAACAGCGCCCGATGTCAGGGAAGCCGTCAGTCGGTCGCTCGCGAAACTGGAAACCGCCGGCGGGCCGCAGCCGACTTGCTGGCTTATGCCGGAAGCCATGCACACCGTGCCGTTTGCTGCAGGCTGATGCGCGAACTCCGGGTTTCCGTTCACCCCTTGAAGATCACGAACTTGCGCATCGCATAGTTGATCAGCAGGGACGTCACAAGGTTGGCCCCGAACGCAGTCGTCGTCGTCAGCCCGAAGCGCGCAATCAGGGCCGTCTGCAGGCCGGTTCCGATCGCCATGGACACGCCGGATACCGCGTAGAAGAGCCCGATCTCCACAACCCAGTGGTGACGACCGCGACGGAAGACCCACAGAATGTTGAGCAGGTAGGCCGTCAGGTTCGAGAAGATGAACGCCACGAAATTATCAATCGCGGCGTTGCGCGCGCGCACCGCGTCGCTGATGGCGGGGACGTCCAGATGAAAGAACTGGACAGCCAGTTCCTTGTCGGTCAGGGCCGGAAACACGAAGTAGGCCAGGAGCGAAAACAGCGTGATGTGAACCGCGGTGGCGATTCCGCCGCTGATGCCGTACTTCACAAACTGGACGGCCGGACTTGCCTCGCGTCCCAGGAACTGTTCGCTGATGCTGGCCATGGCTCGTGCGCTTCGGGCTAGCGGTCCACGGCAATCCGCCGCCGGACGAACGTCGGAATGTCCAGGTCCTCGCCGTCCTGCATGGTCGGCTCGACGTTGCGGAAGCGGCCTTTGTTGCCGACCGGCTCGAACTCAAGCGACACCTGCTTCATTTCACCGCCGGTGGGGCTGATCTTTGCCGCGGCCCCTTCGGTTTTGGCCGCCGGCGCGAGTTCAGCCGCCGTATCGATCAACCACTGATCGGAGAGAAGAACCGTCACGGACAGTGCCTCGCCCCAGTCGTCGTCCGCGACACTGCCGACGCAGATCCGCGCGTCCGGACCGACGGCTCCGCCGATGGCATCCAGCACGGCGCGCACTTCGTTGACGCGCAGATCCGAACCGCCGGCGACGCTCACCAGCGCGTATCGCGCCGTGGCCAGCAGACGGCCGTGCCCCAGCAACGGGCCGCCGAGCAGACGCTTCGCCGCCAGCGCGGCCCGGTCGGGCCCTGTCGCCTCGCCGTAGCCGAAGGTGCAGACCTGCCCGCACTGTCGCATCATGTTCATGAGATCGGCCAGCCCCATCGGCACGTGGCCCGGCCGCACCAACAGCGTCCAAAGCGCCCGGATCCCGTTCCCGAGAACCCGGGCGGACCGGTCAAATGCCTCGCGCACGGGCTCGGCCCCCACAGAATCAATGAGCCGGTCGTTCGGCACCACGATAGCCCCGCCGCAAATCTCGCGGACGGTCGCGAATGTCCGATCCGCCTGGCTCTTGCGTTCGTGGCCCTCGAACGCGAACGGGAAGGTAACGAAGGCCAGCGTAGGCACGCCTTCGTCACGGGCAATCTGCAACACGACCGGCAGCGCGCCGGAACCCGCGCCGCCGCCGAGTCCGGCCACGGCGATGACGAGTTCCGCCCCTGTGATCACGTTACGAAGCATTTCGCGATCATCCTCGGCGGCGTCGCGTCCGACGCTTGCGTCCCCGCCGGTTCCGTTCCCGCGAAGGCGTCCCTCTCCAATCTGCAGCTTGACGCTTGCCTGCGAAACATCCAGGTGCTCCGCGTCCGTGTCCACGGCCACGACGCTGGGCCACTGACCCGTGGCCGATGCCAGCCGGTCAACGAAACGAACGCCCGCCCCGCCGACGCCGATGATGCGAATCTGTTGCGGTTTCACAGCCGGCTACCTCCGCGCCCCGCGACGGTCGAACAGCCGGTCCAGCAGCGACCCCAGCCCGCCGCCGTCCGAAGGCTGCCGGGTCTCGCCGGTCTTGGACGCCTGCAACCCGTAGAGAACCAGGCCCGCCGCCGTTGCGTACTCGACGCCCTCGGTCACGGCCGCCGGTCCGGTTACGTTAAGCGGCAGCCCGATCGAGGCGGGAAGCCCGAACACGCTCTCCGCCGCCTCCGCGATGCGCGGCAACCGGGCACCCCCGCCGGTCAGCACCACGCCGGCCCCAATCTGGTGGAGACTGACCGCACCCTCGAGACGCCGGCGGACACTGCGAAGGCTTTCATCCACGCGGGCGTTGACAATGGTATCGACGCTTCGAAGCGTAACGTCCCGTCCGGCGAATCCAACTTCGGCAGGAACCGCGATACGGCGGCCCGCCAGTTCAGGGCGCGGCAGCGCGCTCCCCACCTCGCGCTTGAGCCCTTCGGCGCGGGCGGGCGGAATGCTCAACCCGAGCGCCAGATCGTTGGTCACATGGTCACCGCCCACAGCGATCCCCCCGAGCGCCATGAGGACATCCCCAACATAGACCGCGTATTCGGTCATGCCGCCGCCGATATCCAGCACGACGACCCCCGCCTTGCGCTGCTCGGGCGTCACGACGGCCAACGCCGAACAGACGCCGCTGAACACGACGTCCGCGACGTCAAGAAGCAGGGAGTCGACGACGCGTACACCGTTGTGGATTCGGGCGCTCACGCCGTGCAGCATCAGCATGTCCACCGAGAGCACGGCGCCTTCCATGCCCAGCGGGCGCTGCACGCGTTCCTGCTCGTCGAGACAGTAGTACTGGACAAACGAGTGCAGAATCTCGCGGTCCGGCGGCAGCTGGATCGAACGGGCAATCCCTTCGGCCCCCGCCGTTTCCTCCGCCGAGACGCCATGTTCGCGGTCGGCTACCGGAACCGAACCGCGGTTGGCATCCGAATGGATGTGGCCGCCGGTGACGGCCAGGTGAACCTGACGGATGGCCACGTCGGCGCTCTTCTCCGCGGCGGCCAACGCCGAACGCACGCACACGGCGGCGTTCTCGATGTCCACGACCTCCCCCTTGCGCACGCCGGTGGAAGGATGCTCGCCCATCCCGATGACGACAACACCGCCCTCCTGTTGTTCGCCAACAAGCGCGACGGTCTTGGTGGTTCCGATCTCGAGTGCGACAACGGGTGCTCTGGCCATGACGTCGGATCCGTTTGTTCAGTGAACGCGGCGGGGGGGGCGGCTCGCCGACGGCGCCGGCGATGGCCGCGACTCGCGCAACGACTGCGGCCGCGCAGCCGTTCCCGCTCCCTGTGCGAAGATTCGATCCTCGTAAGTCGCGTCCAGGCGCGGCGCCGCCTGGCCTTCCGGCGTCTTGAGCACCTTGGACAGGCGCGACAGTTGAAGCGCCAGGGCCTCGCGCGCCTCCGCCGTGTTCTCGCCCATCTTGGGCCAGGCGAACTTCACGGTCTTTCCGTCACCGAGAACCAGCACCAGATACTCGCGAGCCTCAATGTCGATGCTCCGCAGGTCAATCGCCAGCTCCACGTTACCGCAGGATTCGACCACCTGCAGAGCCGCCAGCCCCATTCCCCGCAGGCGACTGCCCGGCGCCAGATTCGCGCTGCCGAATCCGTTGAGCACCGGCAGTTCGCGCCCCGCCCCGGCGCCGCGGAAAACCTGTCCTTCCCGGTCAGCGACCAGAACCCGCGCCGTACCGATCGCCGCCAGCGGAACCCGTTCCACGATCTGCACGATCAGCCGGTCGGGCAGCACGCGCGTAACCTGAACCGACTTCGCGGAAGGCTGGTTCTTGAGAAACTCCCGCCGGACCCGCACGATATCGGCGGCAAACAGGTTGATGCCCTCCTGGATCTGCATGCGCTGGAGGTACTCGCGAACCAAGTCGGCCTGGACGAGATCGCCGGACTTGACTTCAAGCCGGCGAACGGTGAACGCGGGATTCTCGGTGAAAAGCTTCCGGCCCGCCGCCGTGAGCCCGAAGTACGCCAGCACCAGGACCACCACCGCGGCCGCGATGCCGATGGCCAGAACCGTCATTCCGTCGTCACGGCCGCGTTCGGCGCGCATCCGCGTGTTGACCATCAGCGTCGAGCGCCTGTGGCGCCACTGCCGGCCCGATCCCAAGTCCTCACTGTTCCACATGTTCGCCATCGCCCGTGTCCTGCCCGTCAACCGAACCGCGCAAGACTCAGTATCCTGTCGCACAGCGACGGAAAGTCAACTCCCGCCGCGGCCGCTGCTTTCGGAAGCAGACTCGTTTCCGTGAAACCCGGAATGGTGTTCAGTTCCAGCACGAACGCTTCGCCGTCCGGGCGCAACCGAATGTCCACCCTCCCCATGCCCCTGCACCCAAGGGCGCCAAACGTCTGCCACGCCAGCTCGCGACAGCGCCGCTCCGTCTCCGGAGGCAACGCCGCCGGGCAGACATAGCGACACGCGCCCTGAGTGTACTTGTTGGCGTACGTATACCATCCGTCGGCCGGCGCGACAATCTCGATCACGGGCAGCGGCCGGTCGCCAACCACCCCGACCGTCAGTTCACGGCCCGGAACGTAGGCTTCGGCCATGACCGTTCCGTACCGCGCCGCCTCGGCAACCGCGCCCGGCCAGGAAGCGGCGTCCATCACGATCGAAATGCCGACGCTCGACCCCTCGCGCGTCGGCTTCACAACGAGCGGCAGGGGTAGCGGCAGCGCGTCGCCGGGCGCCACGATCGCCCACGCCGGAGTGGCGACGCCTGCGGCTTCCAGCAGGCGTTTGCTGATGGCCTTGTCCATCGCCGCCTCGCTGGCTCGCGCTCCCGCGCCAACGTACGAAACGCCCAGCCGGTCAAGTTCGGCCTGGACCTGCCCGTCCTCGCCGTACACGCCGTGCAGTGCGATGAACACGGCCTCCGTTCCCGACGGAAGCCGCAACGGCGGGCCTTTGACGTCAACGACCTCCACGTCGTAGCCGGCTTGCGCCAGCCCGCGCGCCACCGCCGCACCGGACCGGAGCGAGACCGCACGCTCCGACGAGGGACCTCCCATCAACACCGCCACACGCTTGAATCGTCGCTGTGTCATGATTCACTCGGCCCAAGGCTCTGAAGCAACACGATCTCCGGCTCCAAAACAACGCCCGTCGCGGATCTGACCTCGCCCCGAACCCGCTCCAACAACGCCCCCACGTCGGAAGCCCGCGCGCCGGCCTCCGTCACGATCACGTTCGCATGCCTCGTCGAAACCGTCGCGCCGCCAACACGCGTCCCCTTGAGGCCCGCACGGTCGATCAGGCGACCCGCGGAGTCACCCGCCCGGGGGTTCCGAAAGACCGATCCCGCACACCGCAGTCCGCGCATCCAGCGGCGCTTCTCGCGGATCGCCAGCCGCTCCGCGCGAATCGCCGAGACACGGCCCCGCGCCAGGTCGAGCGCAACGCCCACCGCAACCCGCGAATCGAGCGCGCCGCAGCGACGGTACTCCGCCCGCAAAGCATCGGCGCGGACTGTACACGGCGAACCATCGCGGTTCAAACACTGAATCCAACGGACGCGTTCGCACAGCGCGTGTCCCCACGCGCCGGCGTTCATGCGCAAGGCGCCGCCCACGGTTCCCGGAATGGACTCGAGGAATTCAAGCCCCGTCAGGCCGGCCCGCTGGGCCGCGTCAAGCAAGGCGGACAGCGAGGTTCCCGCGCCGGCGATAATCGATGAACCCCGGATCGTGATGCCGCGGAAAGCCGACGCGCGCAGCGAGACCACCACACCCCGGACGCCCAGATCGCTCACCAGCAGATTGCTTCCCGCACCGACAAACGACAGCGGACATCCCGCGCGGCCCGCCCAGGCGAGAAGCGCGGAAAGGTCCGCTTCGGAGGCTGGCTCGACAAGCCAGTCGGCCGTCCCGCCGACGCCGTACGTAGTCCGCCGGCCCAGCGGCGCGCCAGGGAACATCCGCGTGTCCCGCGAAAGGGGCGCCTCGCGGGGATCGAAACGTACCTGCGCAAAGGTCCCGTTGCGGGCCGCACGCGGGTGATCGCCGAACTCGTCGCGCGCCCATCCGGCAATCCGCTCGACCGAGCCGGCCCCGACAACCAGCAGCACGTCGCCCCGCCGCAGGTCCAGCCGCAACCATTCCCACGCCTGTTCAAGCGAGGCGGCGGCATAGACCCGAGGCCTTCCCGCCTCCGCCCCCGCAGCGCCTTCCCATCGGCGGAAATGCGTATAGAGATCCCATGTTGTTCCGCCCGTCAGGGGATCTTCCGACGCCGCATACACGGGCAGCAGCACCACCTCATCAACGCCTTCAAACGCGGCAGGAAACTGCCCGCCAAGGGCCAAGGTCCGCGTATAGCGATGTGGCTGGAAAACCGCACGCAGCCGCCGCGCCGGCAAACGCCGAGCGGCGGCAACCAGGGCCGCGAGCTCCGCCGGGTGATGGGCATAGTCGGAAATGACACGCAAGGCGCGACTGTGCGCGACAAGCTCAAAACGACGCTTGGGCAAAGAAACGCGCCGGAACGCACCTGAAACCGTCTTGAACCCGACGCCCAACTCCAGCGCGACGGCCATGGCCGCAAGCGCGTTGCAAACGTTGTGCTCACCGGTCAAGGGCACCGCGACCCGCCCCAGCCGCCGCCCGCGCAACACCACGTCAAACCGCGAACCGGCAGCCGTCAAGGTCACACGCACGGCCCGCAGGTCAGCTTCCGGGCCAAGGCCATACCCAAACGCCAGCGGCGAAGCCGCGGCGATGGCCGTGGCGCGGGCGTCGTCCCGGCAGTAGATCACCCGGCGATACGTGTTCGCGACAAAACGCCGGAAGACGGCCTCGAATGCCTCGACACTTTCAAAGTGCTCCATATGATCGAAATCAACATTCGTGATGACCGCGATCGCCGGACGGTACCGGGCCAGGGTCCCGTCGCTTTCGTCGGCTTCGACCACAAGCACGCCGCCCGCCCCGCTCCCGGCCACGCCGCCGATGTCCGGGTTCTCCCCCCCGATGCACCAGGAAGGATCGAGGCCGGCCGTGAGCAGCAGCCGTGTCACCAGCGATGTTGTCGTCGTCTTGCCGTGCGTGCCGCCGACGGCGACGCCCAGCCTACCGTCCAACAACAGGGGAAGCACCTCGCCGCGCGGCCGCACCGGGATGCCCGCCCGGACAGCCGCCCGGATTTCCGGCGCGTCGGGCCGGACTGCAGCCGTCCGGACGACCAGGTCGGGCCGGGCCCTGAGATGCTGGGGATCGTGGCCCTGCCGCACGCGGATGCCGCGAAACTCAAGCCACCGGGCGAGCCCTCCCCTGGCGGCGTCACATCCGTCCACCGTCCACCCGCGAGCCTTGAACAGATACGCAAGCCCCGCCATGCCGACGCCGCACACGCCCATGAAATGGACGCGGCCGCGAGGACGCGCCAGGAGCGCGCGGAGAACGGAATCGCGACGCACCGAGTTCCCGAGACGCAGACAAGAAGACGCTTTTTTCAAGATACTCCGGCGACTTCAGACGTGAACAGGGCTCCGTTCTCCCGTCACGGAGCCTTCACGGGCGCCGCGGAAGCGTTATCCGGCTTCGCCGGCGCCACGGGTTGCGGCTGGGCTGGCGCCTTCTCCGGATGCGCAGGCACCGCCTCAACGCCTCCGGGCGCAGGCGGCGAAACGCCGCGGGGGCGCGAAAACGCGGGCCGTTTCACCGTGATCGACTTGGATTCCAACCGTCCCGCCCACAACGTCCGATCGCCAATCCTGGCCTCGCGCTTGCACTCGTAGACCGCCTGAACACTCCACGAGTCGGCCGCGGCAACCTTCGTCTTGAAACCCGATTCGCCCACGCCGCCGTCAGGCGCGATGAACGCCATCTGGTTCGGCCTCAGCACCAGGACGTGACCTTCTCCGAAATCCTGTGGCACTTCACGCGTCGGAGGCGTGATGATAACGTGAACCGGCTTCCCGTCAACCCGGCACGTGACGAGACGATCGCCGCCGAAGGCATTCACCAGGATCAGACCTGTCGAGACATTCCGGATCGCGACCAACACGTTCAATGTCACATCCTCGCCGGCCCCCATGGCGGGCCACGGAGCGATCGTCGCCATTTGCAGACCGTTGCTCACCGGCCCCCATTCCAGCTTCTCGGCATCAGCCGTCATGGCCATACGGGAAGCATTGATCATGGGTTCCCACCGCAGAACAAGCAACTCGTCGCGACCTTGGATCCGCTGCATCATGAAGACGCCGCTTTGATTCCGGTTGTAAAGCAGCCGCTTCCGATCGCTGCCGGCCGGCTGGACGGCCAACGCGTTCACGACGGCATTGGTCTGCACAGGCGTTCCGTTCATGGTATCGCGATCGATGCGGCTGATGGCAATCTTGAAGCGCTGAACCGCGTGCCGGGTGGATACACCCTCGTAGGGCATGACGAGGTCGAGATCCTCCCAGCCTCCGGCATCCTCCACTTTACCAACCGCCACAACATCGCTCTGCAATGCCTTGACCCGGGTCGATGCAAATCCGGACCGCGGCCGCGGCGCCCTCGATGGCGTCGCGGGCACAACGGGAGGCTGGACTGCATTCACCGTTGGCGCTGGTGCCGCCGGCCTCTCGGGCTGGGTTGGCAACTGCGCTCCCACTGGAGAGGCAACCATCAGGACACTCGCGACAACACCGATTAGCCCACCGCCCGAACTCATAACTGACCTCCAAGCCCGCACAAGGCCGTGCGGTTTCCGACCCAAGATTCGTGACTTATACCCTCCTCTCAAAAGGCCGTCCAGCGCGCTGTTGGGTCTATGCGGTCAGGCCAGGCTCAGTCATGGCGTAAACCGGAACCTTGAGCATGCTGGAAGCCGTCAGGCATGCATCACGCTTCCGCCACCTTGGGTGCGTAGGCAGAACGCGCTTCTCGCTTCTTAGGAAACAACGTACTAGGGGATTGACATATTAGTCGCTTTTTTGCCACTATAAACAAGGAGTTGAGAGGGGAATAGCGAACATGAACAATACGAAAAGCGACTGTCGAGCAAAGAACAGTACGCGAACAGCCGCCAAACGCGCCGTTTTGGTTGGCGGATTGGAGTTGAGCGGTTCAGACGCCGGGTGCTGGCAGGGAATCTGTCGCTACGCACACGCCGCCAGAAACTGGCTCATCCACGACGCGGGAATTGACTGGTCCGGACTGGACCGCATCATGAGCGAAGAGCCCATCCTCGGAATCATCGCCGGAATCCGGACGCCGGAAATTGCGCAGAACCTCCGCGCGACAGCGCTTCCGATCGTGAGCGTTTCGGCAGGCGCCGAGGACGGAGTCGATCAGCCCCACGTGGGCATAGACGACCGCCGCACCGGAGCCTTGGTTGCCGACTATTTCGCCGACCGGCGCTTCAGGCACTTCGGCGTCATTCCTTCGACAGCCCGCCCGGCGAACAACGAGAAGCGGATCGCGGGATACCGCGACGCGCTGTCCGCCCGCGGCTTCAAGATCTACGAATTGGACCCCGAGGCGCGGACGGCCGGCGGCCCCGCCGTCGAAGCGACCCAGGCCATCCCCTCGACAACGATTGCGTTCGACAAAGTGCCCAAGCCCCTGGCCGTCTTTGCCATCGACGATTTCGTCGGCCGCATGTTCTGTCGGGCCTGCGCCCGCCACGGACTTCGGGTTCCGGAAGACGTGGCCGTCATGGGCACGGGCGACTTCGAAATCATCTGCGACTCCGCGTTTCCCCCGCTCTCCAGTGTCCGCATCCCGATGCAGCAAGTCGGGTACTCGGCTGCCCGGATGCTCGACCAGTTCATTACGGGGAAACCGCCTGCCGAGCAGACGCTCCTCCTGCCCCCCGTCGACGTGCATACCCGCCAGTCGTCCGACGTGATGGCGGTGGGGGATCCGGTTATGGCCAAGGCGCTGGCCTTCATCCGCGAACATTCGGCCCAGCGGATTTCGTCAGACGATGTGGTCAAGCACTGCAAGGTCCATCGCCGGTTGTTGGAACGTCGTTTTCGCGCACACATGGACCGGACAATCCTGGATGAGATCCAGCGTGTCCGCACCGACCGGGCCATCTCGCTGCTGATGGACAGCAATGAACCGATGGGCAAGGTCGCCCGGAGTTCCGGTTTCCGCAACCAGGACCACATGGGCAAGGTCTTCCGGGTCATTGTGGGCAGGCACCCGCGCGACTTCCGCCGGGCATTCCAGATCCGCTGATCGCGGCCCGCTATCCGGAACGGAACAGGGCCCCCATCCGGCGTCCCAGGATGAGGCTGCACCCGACGAGCGTCACGGCCAGGAACACCATGGCCCACACGCCGAGCGCCGCCGCCACGAACCGGCCGGTCCCGATCAACTGGAACAACTCGTAGATGGTCTTGGTGATCGGCATGAAGTCGGCCCGCTGCGCCAGCATCAGGCTGTCCGAGACTTCGAGCATGCTGAACGCAAAGGCCAGCAGGGCGCCGGCGATCAGGTTCGCGGAAATCAGCGGCGCCGTGATCCGCCGCGCCACCGTCAGGGGCCGCGCCCCCAGGTTCGCCGCGGCCTCCTCCAACGTCACCGACGTCTGCTGCAATCCGGCCACCGCGGCCCGTACCATGTAGGGCAGCCGCCGCACGGCATACGCGATCACGAGAAACAGCGTGGGATTCGTCCGGACGTCCACCAGTTGCATCCAAAACGGATTCTCGCGCCACCCCGCCACGTTGCTCAACTGGCTGCTGATGGCCAGATACCCGAAGGCCATGACCAGCCCCGGAACGGCCAGCGGCAACATGGCCATCGCGTCCAGCGCGCCGCGCCAGCGCAGATCCGACCGCACGATCACCCACGCCAGCGCGATGCCGACGACCGCGTTCACCGCCACGGCCAGCGCCGAGAAGCCGAGGCTGTTGCGGATGCTGCTCACGGTCATCTCGTGACCGAGCGCCTCGACATAGTGCCCGGTGGTCCACACCTGCGGGAAAACCGTACGGTACCATCCGCCGGAACCGCTGAAGCTGGTCAGCACCACGGCGATGTGCGGCAGTAGCGCCAGCCCGATCACCGCCACGAACGGCGCGGCCACGGCCGCGGCGCGCCAGCCGCGCGCCGTCCGGGCCGTCGCGGCCACGGCCGCCCGCGACTGCATGGCGTAGGCGCGCTGCCCGAACAGCAGGCGCATGCCCGCATAGAGCGTCACACTGACCAGCAGCATCACCAGCACCAAGGCATACGGGGCCGCGCTGGAGCCGATCTCCTTGAGCGCGTCGTAAACCTGGACAGGCGCACAACGGGTGTAGTTGAGCATCAGCGGCGTGCCGAGTTCAGTGAAACTCCAGATGAAGACCAGAGTGCATCCGGCAAACAGCCCGGGCGCCGCCAGCGGCAGGGTGATCCGCCGGAACGTCGCCCAGGTGCGGGCGCCCAGGTTGGCCGCCGCCTCCTCCATCGCCGGGTCAATATTGGCCAGGGCCGCCGCCAGGTTGAGGTACAGGATCGGATAAAGCGCAAGCGCCTGCAGCGCGATCACGCCCGCATAGCGTGCGCGCCCGAGCCAATCCACCGGACCGCAACCGACAAGCGCGTTCAGAACCCCGTACTGCCCGAGGATCTGCTGCACGCCAATGGCTCCCACAAATGGCGGCAGAATCATCGGCACCAGGATCAACGCCGTGCAGGCCCGCTTGCCGGGGAACGTGTACCGGTTCGCCAGCCACGCCAGCGGAAGCGCCAGCAGCAGGGCCAGCACAGTCGTGCCGGCCGCGATGGCGAGACTGTTGAGCAGGCCCTCGGCGTAAATCGGGTTCGTCAGCACACCGGCCAGGTACTCGCCCGTGAAACGGCCGTTCGCCCAGACCCCGCCGCGCACCACAACCCAGAGCGGCCACACAAGGAGCACGCCCAGCGCCGCAACCAGCGTCATTCCCAGCACCCACGCGCTCCGCCGCCGCATCATGGCCGCACCGCCTCCGTCACCGCGCGCCGCGCTTCGTCGTACGAACGCCGGAAGAACCGTGTCCAATCGCGCATGAGATCGGCCTGGCGATGCGTCCGCTCGATGCCCGGCGCATTAGCCCACATCAGCGGCTCCGGAACGTCGGGCAGGCGCTGCAACAACGCCATGGCGCGCGGCTGCGCCGCGGGGCCGCCGTTCCGGATGATGGCCGCCCACGCCGCGCGCAGTTCCTCTCCGGAATCCATGCACATGGCCCGGATCAGGTTGCGGTGCACGCTGAAATGCCCGCCCGTCCAGCGCGGCTGGTAATCGAACTCGCCGGCCACCGCATAGGGGTTGACCCTGGGATCGTCGAGGGGATCGGCGCAGTGCGGCCGGTGCTGCTCCCATGCACTGCCCACCACCGGATCGGCCGAGGGGTAGAAGTCGCGACGGATCGGCAGCCGCCGCAACGAATAGCGGGCCGGCCCGCCCGGCGCGCCGGGCCGGTAGTTCCAAAGCCGCTGGCCCGGCTCGCCCAGCACGTACTCGATGAAGCGCACGGCCAGCTCCCGGTGCGGCGCCCCGCGCAGCAGGCTGATCGGATCGGCGGTCACGCTCGACCCGCCGACCG
>Ga0172375_10009414_pt1 | contig 12894 bp, 9 predicted proteins | sample LakKiv1m_FD_114537 | JGI IMG/M metagenome (GOLD analysis project Ga0172375, IMG submission 114537) | Freshwater microbial communities from Kabuno Bay, South-Kivu, Congo - kab_092012_11.1m | ecosystem: Environmental > Aquatic > Freshwater > Lake | place: Democratic Republic of the Congo... | reverse complement strand
GCGCACGGTCTCCCCGCCGTAATCCGGCGTGGCAAAGGCGCTGACCAGATGAGTGGATGTCGTCGATTCCCGCGGCATTCGATACCTCGCTTAATATCATTCTGCAGCTAAGAGGGTCTTGACACGAGGGTGAAGAGTGGATATTATGTCATTATGAGCTGGTCACTGCGTAGCGGGGGCCGGCTCCACTTCATTTAGGTAGCACCACCAGTCCATATCCCTCGATTTCACCCCGCCGCCCCTTGATATCTGCGGTATGCAATATAAGATCAACCCGTCCGAAAAGACGGCGTTTGAAATCCTGAATCTGTTCCGCCATCTCCCCTTCAGCATAGGCTTGGTCGACGATGACACCGCCTAAGACGAACAAGGGATACTCGTGATCAATCACGGAAAGGTTATGATCACCGGACTCATCAAGGAATAATATCTTCATATGTCATCTCTTTTTCGTCCATAGGGATTTACTTCCTTCTCATAAAGTTACTAAATCCTTGTATTGTTCCTCATATACGTTCCTTAGAAGACGAATTCGAAAGTAGCTTGGTAGTTAGTGCTGTTCGAAAATGCACTGCGTGAAGAACAGGCTGGGCGCACCGTCGCCGTTAAAATCGCCTCTCGAAAAGTTTTTCAACACCCAGACAGTCCCTATTTGCCTCCCTCTAGTTTTCGTCTTCAAAACCGCGACGACAGCCCGTATGGATCCACCAGCGCGGCCAGCACGCCCCAGGCGGTGCCGAGGAGGGCGCCGGCGATGATATCGCGCGGGTAATGGGCGCCGACGTAAATCCGCGTGAAACCGATCAACATCGCGAACGCATACAGCGCGATGTAACCGGCAATATCCTGCTGAAAGCGGTGTGCCAGCAGCGTGACCAGGAAGAAGGTCTGCGTGGTGTGGCCGCTGGGGAACGAGCCGCCGCGCTCGCGCCAGCCGACCACTCGCGCGCCTTCCACACTGATGTACGGGCGGTGGCGCTGCGTCAGCAGCTTCACCGCTTCGACCACCAGCCACACGGTAATGGTGCCGAGGACGATCTCTATCGCCACGGGACGTAAATGCAGCAGATACAACAGCCCGGCCGCGGCAAATGCGGCCACCGTGCTGCCGAGTTGCGTTATCTGCCAGGCCACCTGATCCAGCCAGTCACTGCGGTAACCGTGCAGATTGAAAAAGACGAAGACGCGGGTATCGAACCGTTGCCCGACCGACCAGACCAGCGTGACGGCAACGATGGTGAAGGCGCAAATCAATCCCACCAGCGCCCGCTGCGCCCACAGCACCGCCAGCAACGCCGCCAGCGCCTCGCCCGGCAGCCGGACGAGGAACACCGCCAGCAGCATCCCCAGCGCGATCAGCAAAATATGATGGCGATAAAATGCCCAGAACCGCACCGCGCGCGATTTCAGCCCGCTAGACATACTCGTATCATACTCCCGCCGGCGGGAAAAACATCATATCCCTTGTCGTATATCGGCATGAAATGCACAACGCTACATCCGGCCTCGACCAGCATATCGCGGATGGTCTTGATACGGTCGTGAATGGCCTGACGCAGATTCTCACGCAAGATACTTTCTGTTGACTGATCCCTTGCCCGATGGTATGATGCATTCGGCGTTTGAGGACGCCGCCGGGCCTGCGGAAAGGACCAAGTCCACCTCATCGAAGCGTGTATCTACGTCAACCTTCTTTATCTCCGCGAGAGCAGGCCCCGGAGCAACATAAAGGAGGTTCGTTATGACCCGTTTTCTACCCCCGCATCCCAACCTCGAGCACCTCAAGCACGAGGCAAAGGCACTTCACAAAGCGCACCAGCAGCGGCAACCGGACGTGTGTCCGGTGCTGAGGCACGTGCACCGGTTCAGCCAGGCGAGTGACGATCACATTTTTGCTGCTCATGTCTCGCTGACCGAGTGTCAATTCGCATTGGCGCAGGAGTATGGCTTCACAAGCTGGCAGGCGCTACGGCGCACCGTGCAGCAGTTCAACATCGGCGACGATTATCAGCCCGACGCTGGCAGTAACATGCTCATGCTGCCGGACGTTCCGCCGGGCTTGGGAAAAGGTGATCGGTATGCCGCCGCTTTCTGCATGCTGTTCACCTATTTGGGGAGCCACGTCGATTACCAGACCGTCCTCGGAGATAGCGGTCTGGCATTTATCCTGCAGGCAGATGCGTTCCATAAGCCGCATGGCGCCAATGTCAATCAACTCGATATCGGCTGGTGGCCACTCGACCCGTGGGGTGCGCAATTGCGCCTGCCATTTCTGGGAAAGGTCTACGGCATTTCCCAGGAGGTATTGCCAACTTTCTTCGACGAATACCGTGAAGACCCGGTACGGCATTACCACACCTACCATGAAAACGCGATCATCGACAGCATCCTCGCCGGCCACCCGGTCATCGGAACAATCGATGGCTATGATGTTCATCTTATTGTCGGCTATGACAGCGGCAATCCACCGCTGCTTGGGCAGCTCTCGTGCCTGGACCGTCTGGACGTCCAGCGATTGGGGCATTTCCCCTTTATCGTATTCGTCCCGGGTGAACCCAACCCGCGTATAGACCGGCACGAGGCAGATAAGCAGGCACTCGCATTTGCCGTCGCCCTGGGGCGAGACGAGGTGGATCTCACCCACCTGCCCGGTAAATCGAGCGGCAAGTGTTCATGGGCATTGTGGCTGGCGCAGCTTGCTGACGAAGAGTTATGCGGTCCACATTTCTACCATGCCAACGTATTGGGACAGTTATGCCATCGACGCCCTGATGCCGCCGGCTACCTGCGTGCGATGAGCGCGCGCACTGCTGCTCCCGCCTGCGACCGACTCCGCGGTGCGGAAGATCTCTATGATCAGGTTACTGCGACATTGTTGCGTGCTGAAGTAAACGAAGCAGTCTTTCGCACCGTCGATGGACGCCGTCGATTGATTGACATCATTCAGACCGCGAGCGAGTGTGAAACACGAGCCATCGATGAAATAGAGGAAGCTATTCAACGGATGTGATGTCTTTGCGAGAGAGTATTTAACGAGCAAACCGTAACAAATCCACATCCCTTCGTTGGTGATTTGTCACGGACTGTGAGGGCGTCATGTGGTTCCATGGTGCCCTCACATTTAATGCGGTACTCTTCCTTCCGGTGGTAATGTATGTGGTTGCCGTCTTTGCCGTCTAGTATTACTGCTTTCGTATGAAAGTGACCTGGCACATATTATTTACTCAGTCCACATGCCAGACCACTAAGACAGTCATACCATTGCACGAAAGTCACGCCGTCGATTACGAGGCGCTGATTGTCCGGGAAACGCTCGTCCCAGGGAATGCGGTATGCGCCTTCCGCTGTGACATGCCATTGCCGTCCATTGTAGCGGCGTGAAATACGGGGACACCACACCAATTCTATGTTCTTCGGCGAGCATAGAATTGGTGTGGTGTCCCCGTATTTGCCCCGTATTTGCCAGGTAAGCCTCGCGATCTACTCGGCGGTTTGAGGCGGGGCTTCCCTGGTTTGGTGCGGGCGTCAATGCGACGGATACTGCGTTGATTACCCACCGATATTGATCTTTTACGGAAAAATGGGTATATAATAGACACGAATGAACGTCCGATACTATCTCGATCCTGAAACAGGGTGCCCTCACATCTATACCCATGGGGTGATGTCGAAGATGCGGATCTGGACAGCGTCTTTGTGATCACCGCATATGAGCTTCGCGGGAAGCCGTTGATGGCTTTGCGGCGGCGAAAGCGAGGGAGAGGACCATCATGAACAGTCAACATTTTCCGCCAGGGTGGGATGAAAAACGAGTGCGCGAACTATTAGCGCACTATGAAACTCAGACCGAGGAAGAGGCCGTCGCTGAAGACGAAGCGGCATTTCAGGACTGCAACTATACCAATATACAAGTTCCCAATCAGTTAGTTCCGATTGTCCGCGCGATCATTTCAAAGTTGGCAAGCTGATTCGGCGCTAGTCATCCAACTGGCGTTATCTCGGCGCATAGACTGCTGTCCCCCGGCGAAACAGATTCCCTACGATGTCACCGCCTCAAAGGGTCCAACATCAAGCCGGCACAGGAGACGTCCAATCAATGCCCAGCGCGGCAAGGCGCTGCTGATGCACCGCCAGCCGCCCGCTGAAGCTGCCGTAATCGCGCGCGTCGGCCGGGGACCACACCACCTCCGCGACGGCGCAGGAGCGGGGGTAGACCAGGCGGTCGATCTCCGGCTCGGTGGGATGGTTGTCGGACCATAACTGCGCCTGCGCGCCGAGGATGTGGCGGGCCTGTTCCGGCGTCAGCCCTTCCGGCAGCGGCTCGAATTCGTAGACCTTCTCGACCGGCGTCATGGCCTCGGAATAGTCAAAGTAGAGATGGCTCGTCAAGGCCATCACCACGTCGTGGCCGGACTGCGCGGCGATGCTGGCCGCCCCCTGCTCCACGCGCCAGGCCATCACCGCGGCGTTGGGGGCGATACCGCCCTCCAGGATTTCGTCCCAGCCGATCAAGCGGCGGCCTTTGGAGTTCAGGAACCGCTCGATGCGCCGCACGAAGTAGCTCTGCAGCTCTTCCTCGTCCTTCAAGCCCTCCGCCTGCATTTTCGCCTGGCAGATCGGGCACTTCTTCCAGTGGTCCTTCGGGCACTCGTCCGCGCCGATGTGGATGAACTGCGACGGGAACAGCTCGATGGCCTGCGCGAGGATCTCCTGCAGGAAGTCGTAGGTCTTCTCGTTGCCGACGCAATATTCCCAGCGCTCCCATTCCCAGGTCTGGTGCGGCACCGGGCAATCGTATTCGGGGTAGGCCATCAAGGCCGGGTAGGAATGCCCGGGCATGTCGATCTCCGGCATGACGGTGATGTGGCGCTCTGCGGCGTATTGGACGATCTCCCGCACCTGCTCCTGGGTGTAGCGGCCGGGCTTGACCCCGCGCGGCGGCTCGCCGCGCAGGCGCTTGCCCAGGGTGGAGTGATCCTGCAGCTTCGGGTAGCCATTGATCTCCAGCGGGAAGGTGCCGAGATCGACTATATGCCAGTGAAAGACATTGAACTTGTGCAGCGCCATCAGGTCGATGAAGCGGTAGATATACGATACCTGCTGATAATCATGCCCGGTGTCCAGCATAAAGCCGCGCCAGGCGAAGCGCGGGTAATCGGTGATCCGTACACAGGGAATCTGCCATTCGAAATCAGCCACTATCTCAGCGGAGAATATCTGCGACGGCAATAGTTGGCGCAGGGTCTGCACGGCGTAAAAGAGCCCGGTCTGCGTGGGGGCGGTGAGGGAGATCCGTTCCGGTGTAACTTCAAGGCGATACCCTTCCGGACCAAGCCCGGTAAAGCCGTTATCTTCGGCCAGGGCAATCACAGGCCGGTTAGGAACGGGTGATGAGGCGGTTGCCAGATCGAAACCCGTAGCCGGCCTGAGGCAAGCGGCCAGTTGACCGGCGGTTCCCACGCTTGCTTCATCACTGACCAGCACGGTATCCGGGGTCAGCTCAAAAAAATCGTTGCCGTATTCGACAGACACCGGCTCGGGAATGAGCGCCGGACCGTTCACTCGCTTTTCCATCATAAACTCTCCATTCATAGCGACACCATGCCATTTCGCTGCTCGCAAGCATTGAAGTGGCATGGTGTCCATGACTTTATACAGGCATGCCTTTACCGGGCATCCTTCTCCACCACCTCTTTCGGCAGCAGCGTGTTGCTGTTCCAGAAGAGATACGGCGGTATTGTCATCAACTGGCGGACGCCTTGCGAATCCTCGAATTTCCAGATCCGGCCGTCCTGTCCCGCCGGCACCTGCACGCTGAACCAGCCGTCCTCGCGCGTCGAGAAATCCAGCTGAATATTGCCGTCGCCGTCGCGCAAGACACCCGCCAGGCGGGGCGCCCAGTTAGCGATGCGCGACGCCCAGCCGCCGATAACCTTCGTGCCCTTCGGCACGTAGCAATAGAGCGTCCAGCCGCCGTAGAACATCGAGCTGAGGCCCGGCGTGTCGATGGCCGACGGAATGGAGACCGGCAGCCCCTCCGGCCAGATAATGCGGGTGAAGTCGCCGCCGTCGAGGACTTCGACGCGGTGCAGCCCGGCGTCCGGCGTGCTAAGCACCACATCGTAGGTCTGCCCGTCCGGCTTAACACTGGTAATATCGGTGACCAGCTTCTCCTGCGCCGGGTCTTTCAGCGAGATGAGCTTGACGTGATGCGGGCGCAAATCCCACACGCGCTGCACCGTTACCTTCAACGGGATCTCCGCCGGCGCCTCGTTCACCCAGATATAGTAATTGTGGGTGTTCTGCGGGGTGGCCGGAACCGAGCCGGCCGGCACGTCCGGCAATTTCAACCTTTCCTTCGCCGGCGCCAGGTTTTTGCTGAACTCGACCGGTTCGAATCCGCGCTCTACCGGCTGGTTATTGGCGATGCCTTCGCGCAGGAAGGTCTCCAACTCCTCTGCGGTAAAGGGAGTGTCGTCTTTCAACGGGTGCTTCGGATCGTTAGCGGCTGCCTGTCCGATGCTTCCGTCGCTCCACAGCCCGTAGTAATGCACCATCTCCGTCTTGCGGATGCGGTAGGTGAAGGCCAGCCAGCGGTTGCGCGCTTCCCCATCCGCTTTGGGGCCGTTCATCGTGTAGTTGAGCTCGGCGTAACGAGTATACAGCAGCAGGTCGTCCAGCCGCGCCATCACGTCCGGGCGATCGGCGGCGAGCGTCCGCGCCTCGGACAGGAAGCGGTACATGCGCCCCGTCATATCGCTGCCGGAGCGGCGCGAGGTGTCGCCGGTGATGAGGTTATAAAATCCCCGCATCGGCTCCTTGGCCGGTCCGAAGGCCCGGGTGAGGAAATCTTCGGTGATCTCCTTTACCCGGTCGGCCTGCTTGATATCCCACATCACGCGCGAGGCGATGTAGTAACCCAGTCCCGCCGGTCCCCAGCAGTCGCCGGATTCGCAATCATAGAAACGCGCCTGCTTCTCGTAAAACCGGCGGATGTCCTTCGCCACCGCGTCCGGGTGCGATGCCTTCGGCCTGCCCGGCATGTTCCAGTCCCACACCGAGACGCTGTAATAGTCGTAGATGCCCATGGTGGCGCCCTGCTTTTGCCACCCGTCGATGACCTGGTCGAGCGAGTAGCCGCCGGTAATGAAGGCGGTGGTGGCGGTGACGATCACCTTGGGATGCACCTTGATGGTGGGGGGCGGGCAGTGGAAGTTGTAGGCATACATGCCGACGTACTTGTCGCCGAGACCCAATCCGTTGATGGCCTCCGCTATATCATTGGCCAGCGTCAAGGCGCGGTTGCTGGGACCGCCCATCTTCGCGCACTCCTCGCATTCGCACCAACCGCCGCCGTCGCTCGGTTCAACCGAGATCGAATCGACGGTCGGATTTGCCTTGATCGAGCGTACGGCCCAATCGACCAATACCTTGCGCAAACCTGGATTGGAGAGGCACATTTTTGATTCGCTGTTGATCACACGCTTGCCATCGATAAGCGCGTAATATTCCGGATGCGCGTCGAATTCGGCTTTGTTCTGCCCGATCATGTTTCCATATGCATGCCCGCTGTTCAACAAAAACCCCTGCGCCATGCGGTTGCGCGCGCTCCATTCCCGATAAGGTTGGGTGTTATAATCCTGCGATCCCCAGTTGTACCAGATGCGCCGGTGATAATAATCCGGGCTTTCCACCGCGTCGATGACGATCGAGGGAGCGGTAAGGGTGGGAACTACCTCCCATTTTTTGCCGGGGAAGAATTGGCGGAGGCCGATACGCTGCAAGAAATCCCACACCGCGTGATCCACTGCCAGCTCCGTCGCCCCGATGAGCCACAACCCGGTCGCGCGCGAGTATAGCCGGTAATCTTCGCGGTGGTTCGACCCCTCATCAAAGTTGAATCGCAGCGGCAATTTCGTGAAGTCACCCGGCATGCCGACCACGATGCCGGCGCTGCCGGCGCCGGTCTCGACCGTGAATGGGGCGCCCGTCATCTGCCGCAGATAATCGGCCAATGTGGCCGCCGCCTGCTTGACTCGGTCGGTAGCCTGCTCGCCGACGACGATCGGCAGCAGCGCCCGCTTGTTCTCCGCCAAGCGCGCCTTTGCCGGTTGTTGCGCTATTGCCGGCATGGCGGCCGGCAGCAGCAGGAGGCAGGACAACAGTATTCGCGCCAGCGCGCCTGAACGGTGAATGTGATGCATCGATTGCTCCTTATGACAGGGAACAGGTCTGCTCCCCCTGACATGCGTGTTCCGCCGGAAGGGCCGAATGCAGCGGTAAAGTATGCTCAAAACGATAACATCGCCGCCCATGCAGCGTCAAGGGTCGGTCTGCTGTGCGCTCCCGACACCAGCGCCATCTGCCCGCTTCATCATTTCCCATGCTCTTCCAGCATCGGCGTCACGTCCTTCACCAGCAACCGCTCCTTGAAGTGAATCACCGGGCCGGTGAAGTCCTCGCGGGCGCAGTTGAGGGATTGGGGGACGGCGAGGATGAGATTCGGGGGATCGAGGGCGCGGACTTTTTCCAGTTTGCGCGCCAGGTATTGCGGGGTCCAGAAGCCGACGATCTCCAGGTGAGCAACGCGGCCGTCCGCGTGGCGGAAGGTGAAGTCGGGGATCATCACTACCTCCGGGGTGGAGAGGACCGCCCCCTCGCGCTCGATGGTCCACTTGCTCTTCGCATTGCGTGAGAATCGGCGGAACAACGCTTCCTCCGCCGCCGAGTTGAACTCCGGCTCATCGCGATAATGCGAGGTCAGGCCTTCCTTCCGGCTGAGGTGGAAGAGCTTCTCGTCCTTCCCCACGCGCACCTTGGCCACCAGCCGCCAGCGCGCGCACTTGAGAATCGCCGGCAGCAGGTTCGCCATGCCCACGCCGTAACGCTCGACGTTAGCGAAAAGCGACGCCGGGCCGTCGATGCGCAGGCGGTAGCCGCCGTCGATGGGCGTTATGACGTGCATCAGCCGGGCCAGCTTCAGGTATTTGAAAACCGTGCGGTAACTGTCATAGACATCCACCACCATCTGCACGGCGCGGAAGAGCATCGCCTGCGCCAGCGCGGTATTGTAGCGCTCGATCAGCTCCTTCGGGCCGATGGCGGCGTCCAGCGCGCTGATTACCTGGCAATCGCGCAGGTCGGCGTAGAGCGAGAAGGCCAGTTCCTCCGCCGGCACGCCCGCCCGCGCCGCGATCTCCGGCAGTTTCTCCGCCACCGTCTCGTGGAAGAGCAAATCCGCCCGCCGCGCCAGCGGTCCCATTTCCGCCGCCAGCGTGAATACCTGCCGGCGTAGCGCCTCCGCGTCCACGTCGGCGGGCGGGACAAGCTCCATGGCGTCGGCCATCAGCTTGGCGAAGCCGCGGTAAACCTTGTAATCCGCCGCGCTGCCCGCCAACTCCTCCAGCTCCCGCCCCAGCTCGCCCAGCGTTCTGCCCACGCAGCCGTGGTAGACGGCGATCACCCGGTTGGCGACATTGAAATACTTCCCCCACGGCGACAGGTAGGTGGGGGTGACGGTGTCCTCCTTCACGCGGTAGCGCAGCAGGTCAAGGGTCAGCATCGGCGATCCTCCTGCGCGAGCTGACGTTCACCTCCGCGGTTGCAGCGGTGACCACTTCGTAGAGGATGGCCTGCCGCCGCGCCGGGTCCTTGCGCAGGATGCGCCCCAGCCGCTGTATATGCTCGCGCGGGCTGGCGCTGCCGCTCAAGATGACGGCGATCTTCGCCGACGGTACGTCGATGCCCTCGTTGAGTACCTTTGAGGTGACGATGGCGTGGAAGAGCTCGCCCTTGAAGCCGTCGAGGATCCACTTCCGCTCGCGCGCCTTCGTCTGGTAGGTGACGGCGGGGATGAGAAACTCGCGCGAGATGCGGTACACCAGGTCGTTCTGCTCGGTGAAGATGAGCACCTTGTCGGCGAAGTGCTGCTTGAGCAGGCTGTCGAGCACTTCGAGTTTGCGCTCGGAGCCGATGATGATGCGCTTCATCTCCTGCTTCGCCAGCAGCGCCTTGCGCGCGTCCGGATCGTAGGCGCTGCTCCGGATGAACTCCTCCCACCCGCCGCCGAAGGGCTTGAGTCCGGTCGCCTTCAGATAGTCATGGTAGTCCTTCTCGACCACCGCATAGCGCTCCGCTTCCTCTTCTGTCAGGTCGGTATGAATGCGGATTAGATCGTAATCGGAAAGGAACTCACCGCGCAGGTCGAGGATGTTTTTGCGAAAGACGACGGGGCCGATCAGCTCCTCCAGCGCGGCGTGCTCGCCGTCCTGCCGCTCGTAGGTGGCGGTCAGTCCCAGCCGGCACCAGGCGGTGGAGAGCTGCGGAATCTGCCGGTAGTTCGGCGCGGGAAGATGGTGCACCTCGTCGAAGATTAGCAGGTCGAAGCGGTTGCCGTATTCACCGGCGTAGATGAAGGCGCTGTCGTAGGTGGTGACAGTGAGCGGGCGCACCTCGTGATACCCGCCGCCGAGGATGCCGACTCCTTCGCCGAAGGCGTCGGTCAGCAGCGCGTACCACTGATTCATCAACTCGATGGTGGGCGCCACCACCAGCGCGCTGCGCTTCACCCGCGCCATCGCCGCCAGTGCGATGAAGGTCTTCCCCGCCCCGGTGGGCAGCACCACCGTGCCGCACCCGCCCGCCTGCTCCCACGCCTGGTAAGCTTCGCGCTGATATTCCCGCGGAGTGAAATTGGTGCGCAGCTCCAGCGCCAGCTTGCGCGCCGCCGAGCTTCGGTCGCGCAGCGCAATTCCCTGTCCCTCGCAGAACCGGTGAATCCCCCGCCGCGCCACCGCCGGCGCGCGAAACTTCTCCACCCGCGGGTCCCACACAAACTGCGGCGGCACGCGCGACGGAACCTCCCCTTCGAGTAATAGCGTACCGGCGTCATATGTCAATACGGCTTCAGCCACGAGAAAAGTATAGAGGATGCCGGAAGATAATACAAATTTTAACCAGTTGGAAAGCGCTTTGTTTCTTTATATCCTTGGGCACTCAAATGTTCAAAGGATTTTGCCGGCGGACGGCGAAGTAAAGGGAAAATCTATCCAGGAGGCATACGCATGGCGGCTATCCTTACCGTCGAGCAGATTCTCGCGCTGGCGCCGGACGTCGGCGCTGCCAAAGCCGGGCAGGGGCTGGCGAACAAGGCAAAATGGGTGACGCTCGGGTGCTCGGACGGCGCGGCCTGGGGCGAATGCTCCGGCAGCGCCGGCACGCCATACCAGACGCGGATCGACTTGAGCGGCCCCGCCTTTAAATGCTCGTGTCCCAGCCGCAAGTTCCCCTGCAAGCATGGGCTGGGCCTGTACCTGTTGCTGGCGAATCAGCCCGGCGTCTTCCCGCAAGGCGAGCCGCCGGCGTGGGTGGCCGCCTGGCTGGCCGGGCGCGCCAAGCGCGAAGAAAAGAAAGTCGCCGCGCCGGAAGCCGAGCCCAAACCGGTGGACGAAAAGGCACAGGCCAAACGTGCCGCCAAGCGCCAGGACAATGTGACGCACGGCCTAGAAGAGCTTGACCGCTGGCTGTGCGACCTGGTCCGCCAGGGCCTGGGGGCGGCGCGGGCGCAGCCGCGCAGCTTCTGGGAAAACACGGCAAAGCGCATGGTGGACGCGCAGGCCTCCGGCATCGCCCGCCTGGTGCGGCAGATGGCGGATATCCCCTCCTCCGGCGAAGGCTGGCAGGAGCGGCTGCTCGAACGGTTGGGCAGGCTGCACCTGCTGCTGGAGCGCTACAAGCGCATTGACACGCTGCCGGAGCCGGCGCGGGCCGACCTGCGCGCGCTGATCGGCTTCACGCAAAGCCAGGAGGAGCTGCTGGCGGGCGAGGGCATTGCAGACCGGTGGGTGGTACTCGGCCAGCGCGTGCAGCGGGAAGACCGCCTGCGCGTGCAGCGCACCTGGCTGTGGGGCGTCAACACGAAACGGGCCGCGCTGATCTTGCAATACGCCGCCGGCAAGGAGGTCATCCAGTCCCTGCTCATCTCCGGCACGCGGCTCGACGCGGAGGTCGTCTTCTACCCCGGCGCCTACCCGCTGCGCGCGCTGATCAAAACACAGCAGACCCCGGAGAGCATGCCGCCCGCTTCCGCCGCCTACGCCACCGTCGCGGAAGCGTACAAAGCCTATGCCGGCGCACTCACCAGGTATTCCTGGCTGGAGCAGTTCCCCATGGCGCTGGAGGCCGTCTATCCCGTGCAGCGCGAAGGCCGCTGGATCGTCCGCGACGAAGCCGGCTACCTGCTGCCCGTAGCGCCGGACTTCAAATTCCCCTGGGAACTGCTGGCCTTCAGCGGCGGTCACCCGGTGTCGCTTTTCGGCGAATGGGACGGCGACCACTTAATGCCCCTCGGCGTGTGGACGAAGGAGCGTTTCGTGCCGCTGACCGCCATCGAGGATTAATTTGGAGTGCGGTGGCAAGCCTCCGCACTCCGAAAGGAAGGCTTTAATGGATATCTGGGAACGCCTGACTTCAACCGCCGTGCTTGGCACCGAGCGGCAAACGGTGGATCTTGCAGCCGAAGGCTCACTGGGCGCGATGCTGGCGAAGCTTCACGGGCAGGATGCGGAGCATCAATTACTCGGTGCGGCGGCGGTGGTGGGGCTGTACCGGCGCGCGGGTTCGGCGCCGCCGGTGGATGGCGCGCCGATTCCCGCGCCGGCGCCCCCTGACGACCGTCCGGATTGCCCGCCCCACGCGCGGGAGTGCCTGGCGGTGATGTGGAGCAGGCAGTTCGGCGAGGCGCTGCCGGAATGGCTGGCGCTGCTGCGGGAGTCGGGCGCGCGGGCGCCGGAGGATTATCTGCCCGGGCTGCTGGAGTTGGGACGGCAGCACGGCGCGCTGCGTAAAGCGATCGCCGCGGTGGCCGGAGAGCGCGGGAAATGGCTGGCGCGGCAG
>Ga0172375_10009412_pt1 | contig 12896 bp, 8 predicted proteins | sample LakKiv1m_FD_114537 | JGI IMG/M metagenome (GOLD analysis project Ga0172375, IMG submission 114537) | Freshwater microbial communities from Kabuno Bay, South-Kivu, Congo - kab_092012_11.1m | ecosystem: Environmental > Aquatic > Freshwater > Lake | place: Democratic Republic of the Congo... | reverse complement strand
GCCATGGCCACGGCCATTGCCAACCACGTCAACGATCTCCGGGCTAGCGAAATGAGGAGCCAGGCCATTTTTGACGCGGTCACCGAGGCGATTTTCATCCACGATGTCGAGACCGGCCGGATTATTGATGTCAACCAGCGGATGTGCGAGATGTTCGCCTGTACCCGTGGGCAGGCAATGGCCAACGACATTGGGGCGTTCAGCGCTGGCACCCAGCCCTATGACCTGGCAGGGGCCCTGGCCAGGATTCAGGCCGCGGTGGCCGGCGTGCCGCAGCGGTTCGACTGGCAGGGCCGGGCCCTGGACGGCCGAATCTTTTGGTGCGAAGTCAGCCTGAGCCTGGCGCGGATCGGCGACGAATCCCGTTTGATCGCGGTGGTGCGCGACATCAGCGAGCGCAAGGAAAACGAGGAGCACATAGCGCGTCTGGCCGCGGCCATTGAACAGGCCGCGGAAGACATCATCATCACCGACGAGCGGGGTGTGATCGAGTACGTCAATCCGGCCCAGCAGGCCACGACCGGTTACGGGGAGGGGGAACTCATCGGCCGTGACCTTTCGGTCTTCCAGGCCGTCACCCACGGCGATGCTGTTGATCTCCGGATGTGGTCGGCCTTGCATGGTGGCCGTAAATGGGAGGGCCGGTTGCAGGGGAGGGCTAAGGATGGCCATTTGCTGCTTCTTGAGACGAGCATTGCGCCGATCCGCGACGCCGGAGGCGGGGTGGTTGGTTATGTGGCCACCCGTCGTGATGTGACCCGCCAGGTGGAAACGGAAAAACTCCTTGCCCATGCCCAGAAAATGGAGGCGGTCGGCACCTTGGCCGGCGGCATTGCCCACGATTTCAACAACATTCTGGCGGCCATTGTCGGCTATACCGATCTTGCCCGAATGAGCGTCGATGCTGGGGGCAAGATGTCTGGGTACCTCGCCCGGATCCATGAGGCGAGCATGCGGGCACGCGATCTGGTTCAGCAGATCCTGGCTTTCAGCCGCAAGGGCGAGCAGCAGATGGCGCCGTTGCAGGTTTCTTCGATTGTCAAGGAAACCTTGAAGCTGCTGCGCGCCACCATCCCCACGACCATTGAGTTCCGGCAGGAAATCGTCTCGACCGCCGCTGTCATGGCCGACCCCACCCAGATCCATCAGGTCATCATGAATCTTTGCACCAATGCCGCCCATGCCATGTGGGAACAGGGCGGCATCCTGGGGGTGGCCGTGCGGGAGGAAGTGCTGACGGCCGCAACGGACGATTTGTTGGGCGATGGTGTACCCCCTGGGCGGTATATCGTCGTGGAAGTGAGCGACACCGGCGTTGGCATGGACCGCGAGACGATCAAGAAGATCTTCGATCCCTACTTCACCACCAAGGAGTTGGGCCGGGGCACGGGACTTGGGCTTGCGGTGGTGCATGGCATCGTGAAAAGCCATGGAGGCCGCATTACGGTTTACAGCGAGCCTGGGCAGGGTTCGACTTTCCGCGTCTATCTGCCGTTGGTGCCCATTGCGGCCAAGGAGCCCCAAGGCCCAGAGGCGGCGGTTGTTCCCACTGGCCGTAACGAACTGGTCATGTTTGTGGACGACGAGGAGCACATCCGGACCATGGCCCAGGAATTTCTCACCAACTCCGGGTATCGGGTCGAGGTTTTCGCCAATGGCCGGGAGGCGCTTGCCAGGTTGACGGAGGCGCCGCAGGTCTATGACCTGTTGGTTACCGACATGGCCATGCCGGAGATGGATGGGAAGACCCTGGCGCGGGATGCCTTGGCGTTGCGGCCCGATCTGCCCATTATCCTCTGCACCGGCTATAGCAGGCTGATCAACGCCGAAAGCGCGCGGGCCATGGGTATCCGCCGTTACGTGCAGAAGCCGGTGCTCATGACCGAATTGCTGGCCTGCATGAAAAGCGTCCTTTCGCCGCCATCTTCCCAGTAGCGTTGGCCAACATGGGGTGTCATACGGTTTATGCCTTGCCCGCAAGGAAATCAAGAATTTAATAAACTTCTTAATTTTCCTGTTGCAAGATATTTGATTTCTGTATAGTGGGAACCATGAAGGCGTTCAGCTGCCACCTGCTGATTTGGGCTGGCGGTTGTTCGGAGGTCCAGGAAGGGGAACCAATCCCGATGGTGGTCGGGGACGGAACCCAACAGCAACCATGAGGGGAAAAGGTATGGTAAAGCGTTTGGGAGTGCTGGCCTTGGTGGCCGTGATGGGACTTTCCACCCCGGCCCATGCGGATGGGGTGGATGGTGACGCGGTGATCGGCGGCGCCATCGGTGCCGCGGCCGGAGCGGCGGTAGGTTCCGCTGTCGGCGGCCGGGAAGGCGCCATTGTCGGCGGCGGCCTTGGCGGCGCGGCCGGAGCGGCGGTGGCCACTTCCGGCCGGAAAAAGGGAAAGGTGGTCGTGGTCCATGAAGATGGCCGTCACCACCATCATCGCCATCATCACCATGACAACGGCCGTCATCTCGGCCACTACAAGCATGAGTACAAGCACGATCACCGGTATGCCGCCAACAAGGGCCATGACCGGCACCATCATGACGATTGACGCGTGAGATTCGAAGCGTGGAGTTTGGAACGGCGCCCCAACGGGCGCCGTTTCCCGTCTGGCGGTGGGCAGGTTGCCCCGGTGGAGCTTCCTGCTTGCCGGATGTGGAATTTTCGACTAAGAATGGTGAGGCGCCGAGGGGGCGCCATCATTGTCCAGCCGACAACCAAGGGGACCGAATATGCATCACGATCAGCCCGCCACCATTGACATTGTCGCCAACCTCTTCTGCCAGGCCACCAAGAAGACCCTGGACAAGGGTACCGGCAAGAGCGTCAAGTATTCGAACACGTCGCAATCCATTCCCAAGGTGAGCCTGCGGCCTGAACTGGGCTGTTTTGTCCAGTTCACCGGCGACTACAATGGCCTCCTGGTGATGAATTTTTCCGCCGATGCCGCCATGGAACTCTACCGGAGCTACATGCTCACCATGGGGCTGTCGGAAAGCGATTTGGCCAAGGACTACACCTCGGCCGAGGTGGTCGATACCATGGGCGAGATGACCAACCAGGTCATGGGCCGTTCGTTGCGCATGGTGGAGAGCAAGTTTGATCTGGTGGCGGCCATGGGCCAGCCCAAGTCCATCGCTTTGAACAGCGCCATCACCCTCACCCCGGATTCCGAATTCCAGGATAACCGCCGCATGGTCTTCAGTCTGGAGACCTACCGTTTCTCCATGGAACTGGCCATGGAACGCACCGAGTTCATCCCGATGAAGTAGGGGCAGCCGCCCCATTCCTGCCGACGGCCGGCCAGTACCGGCCATTGTTCTTGCGTCGGGCGGGGCTCTGATTCCGTCCTTTCCAATTGGCGAGCGGTGCATTATAGTTGCGCCAGTTCCCAACCATTCGTAAACCTTTCCGATTTTAATATACAGCGTTGGAGGTTCGATCATGGCACAGTGCGGTTCCAGTTGTGGCAGCAAGAAAACGACCTGCGGGTCGGCCGATGCGGCGGTGGCCCAGCAGAACGTGGCCATCGACCAGTCCCTCGGCCGCATCCGCCACAAGATTCTGGTGATGAGCGGCAAGGGCGGCGTGGGCAAGAGCACGGTTTCGGTCAACGTGGCCATCGGCTTGGCCAAGAAGGGCTACAAGGTTGGCCTTATGGACGTGGATCTGCACGGCCCGGACATCGTCCGCATGCTCAACATGCACGGCCGCATGGAAGGGGAGTTGACCAAGGAGGGCAAGATGCCACCCATGCAGTACAGCGAGAACCTCAAGGTGATGTCGCTGGAGAGCATGATGGAGAATCGCGACGAGCCCGTCATCTGGCGCGGGCCCTTGAAGAATCAGGCGATCCGCCAGTTCATCGCCGACGTCGCCTGGGGTGACCTCGACTATCTGATCATTGACGCCCCGCCGGGCACCGGCGATGAGCCGATGACCGTGGCCCACACCATCAAGGATGCCAAGGCCCTGGTGGTGACCACTCCGCAGCAGGTGGCCCTGGCCGACGTGCGTAAATCGATCAACTTCTGCAAGCACGTGAAGATGGCGATCCTGGGGTTGGTCGAGAACATGAGCGGCTTTATCTGCCCGCACTGCAACAAGACCGTGGAGATCTTCAAGACCGGCGGCGGCGAGCAGCTGGCCAAGGAGTTCGGCTTGAAGTTCCTCGGTCGCATCCCGGTGGACCCCAAGGTGGTGATGGCCGGCGACGACGGCACCCCCTACCTTTCTTCCGGCGCCGCCAGCCAGACCACCGTGGCCTTTGAGGCAGTGCTCGCCGAGGTGGAAGGGGAATTGCCGGTCAAGGGGCCGATCCCACTGGCCATGGCCGGTGGCGGCTGCGCCTGCGGGCCGAGCGGCTGTGATCCGAACAAGTGCTCCTGTTGATTTTCCGCCGCCGCCAACCGAAGGGGAGAACATGCTGATCAAGCAGATGGTGGTGGGCGGTATGGGCGTCTGCTGCTATGTGGTGACCTGCGAGGAGACGAAAGAGGGGATCATCATCGATGCCGGAGGCAACGAGGATGAGGTGCTCGCTTACTGCGAACGCCAAGGGCTGACGGTCAAATATATCGTCGGCACCCACGGCCATCCGGACCATGTCTGCGGCAACGCCAGGATCAAGGCGGCCACCGGCGCCAAGATCGTACTGCACGCCGAGGACGCTGCCTTTTTCGGCGACCTGCGGGTACGCGAATATTTCTCCATGCTGGGGTTGCCAGCCTCACCCCCGCCGGACCAATTGGTGCGCGACGGCGACGTGCTCACCGTCGGCACTGTCAGTCTCAAGGTTATCCACACCCCCGGCCACACGCCGGGTGGCATCTGCCTCTACAGCGCGCCGCACCTCTTTTCCGGCGACACCCTCTTTGCCGGCGGGGTGGGGCGTACCGATTTTCCCGGCGGCGATACCCGCAAACTCATGGCATCCATCAAGGATAAAATCCTCACCCTGCCGCCGGAAACGGTGGTGTGGCCGGGCCACGGCTACGGCGGCTCGCGTTCCACCGTGGGCGATGAGGCCCGCGCCAATCCCTATCTCACTGGAGGCTGGTAAACGATGCGTGAAGTCGTGCTTGGCACTGCCGGCCATGTGGACCATGGCAAAACCAGCTTTGTCAAGGCCCTGACCGGCATCGACACCGATCGGCTCAAGGAGGAGAAGGCACGGGGTATTACCATCGAGCTGGGTTTTGCCTACCTTGATCTGCCCTGCGGCCATCGATTGGGCATCGTCGATGTGCCGGGCCACGAGCGTTTTGTCAAGAACATGGTGGCCGGTGCCGCCGGCATCGATCTGGTGGCCTTCATTGTCGCGGCGGACGAGGGGATCATGCCCCAGACCCGTGAACACTTCGAAATCTGCAAGCTCCTCGGTGTCAAACGCGGCCTTATCGTCATCACCAAGAAGGAGATGGTTGAGCCTGACTGGCTCGCCTTGGTGCAGGACGAGGTGCGCTCCTTTCTCGCCGGCAGCTTCCTGGCCGAGGCTCCCATGGTGACGGTCTCGGCAATGACCGGCGAGGGGCTGGACGAGGCGCGGGCCATCATCGACCAGTTGGTGCGGGAGAGCGACTTTGCCGAGGCGTACGGCCCCTTCCGCCTCCCGGTGGACCGCGTCTTCACCATGAAAGGTTTTGGCGTGGTGGTGACCGGTTCCTCCATCTCCGGTCGGATCAAGGTCGGCGAGGAAGTGGTTTTTTATCCGCGCGGCGTGGCCGGCAGGATCCGCGGCATCCAGGTGCATGGCGCCGAGCGGGAGGAAGTGGAGGCGGGCAATCGTACCGCCATCAACGTGCAGGGGGTGGAGAAGGAACAGGTGGCGCGCGGCGACGTGCTTGCCTCGCCTGGCTGCCTCCAGCCCTCGCTGCGGCTCGATGCCGACTTGCTCTACCTCTCTGCCAACACGAAACCGCTTAAAAATCGCGCCCGGGTAAGGCTCCATCTTGGCACCGCCGAGATCATGGCCAGGGTGGTGCTGCTGGTGGAGGCCGATGAGGTTGCCCCCGGCAATCATGTCGATGTCCAGCTCATCCTGGAGGAGCCGGTCAGTGTCTGGCCCGGTGACCATTACGTGATCCGCAGCTATTCGCCGGTTGCCACCATCGGCGGCGGCGTGATTTGGAACTGCTCGCCGCCCCGGCGCCGCCGCCATAAGGAAATCAATCAGCGGGCCTTTACCCTCTATCGCTCCGGTTCCCAGGAGGAACTGACCCTCTTCCATCTGGAGGAAGGTGGGCTTGTGGGGCTGACCATGGCCGATCTGTCGGTTAAACTGGGGCTCTTTGGCAAGCGGCTCAAGAAGGTGATTGATCCGCTGCTCACCAACCGCCGGGTGATAATGGTCGATTCCGAGCGGCAGCGCCTCATCGCCACTACGGTGCTCGATAATCTCGGCCGCCAGGTGGAGGGGATGCTGGCGGAGTTCCACCAGCAGAACCCCATGAGGCAGGGGCTGCCCCTGGAGGAACTGCGCAGCCGGTTGCACCGGGCGCTCGACCAGCGCCTCTTCCAGTTGCTGCTCGCCGAACTCGGTAAGCGGGGCGTTACCGTGCTCGATACCACCACCATCCGGCTTGCCACCCATCAGGTCTCCCTGGCGGCTGATGCCGAGGCGCTGCGGGCCGAGATGACCTGTTGTTACCGCGAGGCCGGCCTTGCCACTCCCACGGTCAAGGAGGTGCGTGACCGATTCGCCACCTATCCCGCCAAATTGGTGCAGGAGGTGCAGGAGGTTCTGGTGCGCGAAGGGCAGTTGGTGAAGGTCTCGGAGGAGTTGTACTTCGATGCCGCGGCCCTGGATGCCTTGAAAGAGAAGGTGATTGCCTTTATCCGTAAGGAGGGGGAGATCGATGCCCCGCGCTTCAAGGATCTCACCGGGCTGACCCGCAAGTTTTCCATCCCGCTGCTGGAGTACTTCGACAAGGTCAAGCTCACCCTCCGGGTGGGCGACAAGCGCATCTTGCGTGACCGCAGCGCCTGACCTGAGGCGCGCGGCGAAGGACGGTCATTATCAGCACGATCAGCGGCAATATCGCAGGGCTTAAAACCGCGCAGATGAAGGCCCTGGAGCGCCTCGAGCGTCGGCGCGTGGAACCGGACCTCATCGTCAGTCCGGAGCTGGCCCGTGAGTTGACAACGCTCTCCGTTGAGATCAAACGGCAGATCGGCGTGCTGCTCAATCGTGCCGGCCAGGTGGAGCTGGTGATTGTCGGCGACCACAAGGGGCTGCTCATCCCGGCGCTGGCCGGCTTCCGTGCGGCTGGCGGCCGGCTCAAGGGATTGCGCCTGGTACACACCCATCTGGCGGGCGAGGAGATCAGCCAGGACGACCTGATGGACCTCCTTTTCCTGCGCCTCGATCTCATGACCGTCATCAAGGCGCAGCCGGACGGCCTGCCAGAGCGGCTCTACAGCGCCCATCTGGTGCCGGAAGCCGCGGCGGATAAACCGTGGGCCTTCCTGCCGCCAATGGTGCCGTCGCAGCAGCCCCGCACCCTGCGCGCCCAGATCGCCGCCCTGGAAGATGAGTTCGCCCGCTCGCGGCCCACGAAAAAGGTGGACCAGGGCAAGGACCGCGCCATCCTGGTGAGCGTCACCACCGCGCCCAAGGCCAAGGCGCAGGAATCCATGGACGAGCTGGTGGAACTGGCCCGCTCCGACGACGTGGTGATACTCGACACCGTGATCCAGCGCCGCGACCAGATCAATCCCCGCTTCATCCTCGGCAAGGGCAAACTGGGCGAGATCATGCTCAAGGCCCTGCAAATGAACGCCAACCTGTTGCTCTTCGACCAGGAGCTGAACCCCTCGCAGATCCGCTCTATCACCGACCATACCGAGCTGCGGGTTATCGACCGCACCCAGCTCATCCTCGACATCTTTGCCCGCCGGGCCCTGAGCCGCGAGGGCCGGTTGCAGATCGAGATGGCCCAGCTCAAATACCTGATGCCGCGCCTTGTCACCCGCGACGATGCCCTCTCTCGGCTCACCGGCGGCATCGGCGGTCGCGGTCCTGGCGAGACCAGGCTGGAGGTGGACCGTCGCCGCATCAAGGACCGGCTCAACAAGCTCGACAAGAAGCTCGAAGAGGTGGCGCGCGAGCGTTCCCAGCGTCGGGCCCGGCGCCGTAAGCGCGAACTGCCGGTCCTCTCGCTCGTCGGCTACACCAATGCCGGAAAATCGACACTCTTGAACACCCTTACCCGTAGCGACATCCTGGCCGAGGACAAGCTCTTCGCCACCCTCGACCCCACCAGCCGGCGCCTCCGTTTCCCGCAGGACATGGAGGTGATCATCACCGATACCGTGGGCTTCATCCGCCACCTGCCGGTGGAACTAAAGCAGGCCTTCAAGGCAACGCTCGAAGAGCTCCATGAGGCGGACGTACTCCTCCATGTGGTGGATCTCAGTAACCCCCGCTTTGCCGACCACATGGCGGTGGTGGAAGGGCTGCTGCGGGAGCTTGAACTGGAAGCGATCCCGCGGCTCACCGTGTTGAACAAGATCGATCAAGCCGATCCCACCCTGGTGACGGAACAGTTGGCCAGCCACGAGGCGGTGGCCTTGTGCGCGCTCGATGCCGCCACCTTCGGCCCTTTTCTCGCCAAGGCCCGGCAACTGGTGCTCAAGGAATGGAATCCGCTGGCCGAGGGCGGCCAGGTCTGACTGTTTTGGCTGGTTGTGATCTAACCTTCCGATTTGCTCGCAAAAATTCCTTTTGCCGGGTATAAGATAGTGTGAACCAGCGCGCGGGAGACGACCCTGCTGCGCGTTTTTGTATCGTAACCCCGACGATTGTCCGTCGCCGCCGCAGGTTACCCGCTGCGTTGTGGAAACAAGGATTGATGGGCTTGAGGCGTTTTGTGTACCCCATAACGGGCGGCAGGAATTGGTTCGCGCTGCTACTGCTGTTGGCGGTCGTGTTGCCGTCGTCGGTGCAGGCGGCCAGGCCAGCTACCATCGACGAGGTGATTGTCACCAATTCGAGCCGGGAGGTGCTGCTCTACCTCACGGTGCGCGACGCCTTCACCCCGGAGATGGAAAATGGTGTGCAGAGCGGCATCCCGGTGATCTTTACCTTTTATGTCGAGCTGTACCGTCAGCGCAGTGGTTGGCTCGACCAGAAGGTGGTGGCCCGCAACTTCGAGCACAGCCTGACCTACGACAGTCTGAAGGACGAGTACCGCGTGGTGTATGGCGAACACAATGGCAAGACCGTCATCGTCAAGACCATGGCCCAGGCCCGCGATCTGATGGCCCAGGTCAACGGTTTTGCCTTGAGTCCGCTCGCCGCTCTGATGGCGGATGCCGAATACAGCCTCAAGGTAAAGGCGCGGTTGGCGGAAAAGACGCTGCCGCTCTATTTCCACTATGTCATTCCCTTCTGGAGCCTGTGGGATTTTGAAACCGACTGGTACACCGTCCAGTTCCGCTACTGATCCCCGGAGCCCCGAGGAATCGGTGATCGAGCGAGACCGGCGGCGCCGTAAGAAGCGCATCCGGCTGATCATCCTTGTTTCCCTGACCCTGTTCGGGATCTTTACCTATCTGGAGACCAGGGTCTTCGAATTGGGCGCCGTGCCGCTGCCGGTGAGCGGCAACGTCCTCATATTCGTGCTCATCAACCTCAACATGCTGCTCTTGTTGCTGGTGATCTTCCTGGTGCTGCGTGAGCTGACCCAGCTTGTCTTCGAGCGCAAGCGCCGTATCCTTGGCACCCGGTTGCGCACCAAGCTGGTCATCTCCTTCATCTCGCTCTCCCTCATCCCTACCGGCCTGCTCTTCTTCGTGGCCCTCCAGTTTGTCTCCACCAGCATGGACTATTGGTTCAACAGCAACGTGGAGCAGTCGCTGCTCGAATCGCTTAACATCGCCAAGGAAGTTTACCAGAGTACCAAGGATGAGGTGGTAAGGCAGGGGCGCAACATTGGTGGGCAATTGGAGGTGCGGCCGGCTGGTCAGCCCCTGACCCCGACCCTGAAGGAGGCGCTGGCTGGCCATGGTTTGTCGGGCGTCGAGGTGCTCTCCGACGAGCGGGTGGCGGTGGCCGCCGAGGTCACGCATTCCTTGGCCGGTCAAGCGTTGCCCGAGATTCCGATGGAATACCTGCGCCGTACCCTGGAGGGTGAGCGGGGCCTGGTGGCGGCCCAGCCGCTGGCTGGCGGTGGCGAATTGCTCCGCGGTTTCACCCTGGTCCGTTTTGGCGGAGCGCGCCCCGGGGTATTGGTCATCAGCCGGATGATCCCGCAGGAGCGGCTGGCGCGGATGGAGACCATCTCCAACGGCCTGGAAGGCTACCGCCAGCTCATGATGCTCAAGGCGCCGCTCAAGACGAGCTTGCTGGTGATGCTGCTCATCGTGACGTTGCTTATCGTCTTCTGCGCGGTCTGGTTTGGCTTCTATGTGGCCAATGGCCTCACCGGCCCGATCAAGCGGCTGGCCGAGGCCACTCACCGTATTGCCGGTGGCGACCTTGATTTTGTGCTGGAAAAGACCTCGGGCGACGAGATGGGTACCCTGGTTGATTCCTTCAACCAGATGACCCACGACCTCAAGGTGAGCCGGGAGCAGAACGTGGCTGCCAGCCAGGAACTCGACAACCGGCGGCGCTACACCGAGATCATCCTCCAGAACGTGGCCGCCGGCGTCATCTCCCTTGACGAAGCGGGCAAGATCATCACTATCAACCGTTTTGCCGAGGAACTGCTCAAGATTCGCGGCGATGAGATGCTTGGGCACCACTATCGCGCCATTTTGCGCCAGGAGCATCTGCATATTCTCGAAGGATTTCTGGCCGAATTGGGGCGTTCCGGCAAATCCTCGATCCAGCGGCCGTTGCGGCTAACGGTGGGGGAGGAGACTTTTTCGCTGCGGGTCAATTTCACCCGGTTGGAAGACGAGGAGCACCGCCCCTTGGGCGTGGTGCTGGTCTTCGATAACCTCACCGAGCTGGAAAAGGCGCAGCGCATGGCCGCCTGGCGCGAGGTCGCTCGCCGCATCGCCCATGAGGTGAAGAATCCGCTTACGCCGATCCAGCTCTCGGCCCAGCGACTGCGCAAAAAATATCTCGATCAGCTGGCGGCCGAGGGCGAGGTCTTTGATCTCTGCACCAAGACGATCATCAACCAGGTCGATGAATTGCAGCGGCTGGTGAGTGAGTTCTCCAGTTTCGCCCGGATGCCGGCCATCCAGAAATCGCGGAACAACCTGGCGGAGATGGCGAAAGAGGTGCTGGCGCTTTATCAGGAGGCGCACCGGGATATCGCCTTCAGCCTCAAGGTCCGCGAGGAGGTGCCGGAGTTCCTGTTTGACCTGAAGCAGCTGAAACGGGTCTTTATCAACCTGCTGGACAATGCGGTGGCCGCGTTGGCGGAACGCGGAGCGATTGACGTGGTGATCGGCTGCGATCGGGAACAAAAGCTGGTGACCCTGGAGGTGGGCGACAATGGCCCAGGGGTGCGCGACGATGACAAACTACGGCTTTTCGAGCCCTATTTTTCGACCAAGAAATCCGGTACCGGCCTGGGACTCGCCATCGCCAGCACCGCGGTGGCGGACCACGGCGGCGTCATCCGGGTGCGGGACAATGTGCCGACCGGCGCGGTCTTCGTGGTGGAACTGCCGCTTGTTTCCGATTAGCAAAAAGGTGCTAAAGAAGCTGGATTGCTCTGGTATAGTGGGAACATGGCGCAGCAACGGATTTTGATTATCGATGACGAGGCAAGCATCCGTGAATCGCTCTCCGGCATTTTGTCGGACGAGGGGTTCGCGCCGTTTACCGCCGCCAACGCCGAGGAAGGGCTTGCCCGCCTCGAAGAGGTGCGCGCCGATCTGGTGCTGCTCGACATCTGGATGCCGGGCATGGATGGCATGGAGGCGCTCAAGAAGATCAAGGAGCTATACCCGGATCTGCCAGTGATCATGATCTCCGGCCACGGCACCATCGAGACCGCGGTGCAGGCCACCCGCCTCGGCGCCTTTGACTTCATCGAAAAACCGCTCTCCTACGACAAGATCATCCTGGCGCTGCACAACGCCTTGCAACTTGCGGCCCTGGCCCAGGAAAATCGCATCCTCCGCGAGCAGGCCGGTCAGCATCGTGGTATGACCGGCAACTCGCCGGTCATGTTCCAGCTTAAGGCGCAGATCGAGCGGGTGGCGCCCACCGACGCCTGGGTGCTCATCCGCGGCGAACATGGCACCGGCAAGGAACTGGTGGCCCAGACCATCCACCAGCTCTCGCCGCTGGCCGCCAAGCCCCTGGTGGCGATCAACTGCGCGGCGATTCCCGAGGAGCTCATCGAGAGCGAACTCTTTGGCCACGAGAAGGGTTCCTTTACCGGCGCCACCGACCGCCGGCGCGGCAAGTTCGACCTGGCCAACGGCGGCATGCTCTTCCTGGACGAGATTGGCGACATGAGCCTGAAGACCCAGGCCAAGATCCTGCGCATCTTGCAGGAGCAGAAGTTCGAGCGGGTGGGCGGCGCCAAGACCATCAGCGTCAATGTGCGGGTGCTGGCCGCCACCAACAAGAACCTGGAGGCGGAGATCGAGCAGGGTACTTTCCGGGCCGATCTTTTCTACCGGCTCAATGTGGTGCCCATCTTCGTGCCACCGCTCCGCGAGCGGCTGGATGATCTGCCGCTGCTGGTCGATGATTTTGTGGCCGATTGCGGTCGCAAGGGTTTTGGCCGCAAACGCTTTGCCAAGGACGCCTTGCAGCTCATGGCCCAGCACCGCTGGCCCGGCAATGTCCGCGAGTTGCGTAATTTTGTCGAGCGGGCCTTGATCATGAGTCCTGGGGATGAGGTCAGCGAGGCGGAGGTGCGGATGCTGCTGGGTGGCGGTGTGGCCAAGGTGGCGCCGGCCAGCCCGGAGGAATATCT
>Ga0172375_10009411_pt1 | contig 12897 bp, 8 predicted proteins | sample LakKiv1m_FD_114537 | JGI IMG/M metagenome (GOLD analysis project Ga0172375, IMG submission 114537) | Freshwater microbial communities from Kabuno Bay, South-Kivu, Congo - kab_092012_11.1m | ecosystem: Environmental > Aquatic > Freshwater > Lake | place: Democratic Republic of the Congo... | reverse complement strand
GGAAAAAGCGTGTTTGCCCCAACCCAACCCGTGCGCACACGCTTTAATAATTTTTAACTCCCAATTTTTTTAATACGTATTACAATACGTACTCAAATATTTTAATTTTACTACATTTTTTCAATCTCTTCAGCCAGAATACGACATTCCTCACTCTCATAATCCTTAATTGAATTCAGCTTCAATATTATTTCTTCCCATTTTTTAATAGCTTCCTTCCATTCTTCCGTTTCATAGCCCTTACCATTCACTCCTATAAAAATAGCTGTTTTTTCTTTTTCATTTTGAATCTGTTTATTTTTTTCTTGTATTAATTTTATTATTTCAGGCAGTGCTTTAAAAAATTCATTCAAAGAATTACAAGAATCATCAAATGATAATCCCGTTGTTCGATAAAATGGATGCAAATTAATCCTTATGGGAACTCCTTTGTTTGAATATTTTTCAATAAAATCCATTATCTCTTTTTCAAATCCATTCTTTATTTTTTCCTTGTTTTCTCTGCTTTCATTTTCATCTAAATAAAATTCAGGCAAAAACACAAAACCAGCGTCAATTCCATATTTTATTTTATTATTAGAATCATTATTAAAATCCTTAATTATATTAAAAGCTTCTTCGATTTCTTTATCTATATTTTTTTTACCGTAAATATTTTTCCCTCTTTCAGTTAGGCTTTCTACTCCCATTATGAAATGTATATTATAGTTTAATCCTAATGAATTAACCTTTTCAAGAAATTCTCTTGTGATAAATACAGACCTTGAGTTTAGTGAAATAAACTTTGGCGGAATTTCTAGATTATTAATAGATAACAATAAAAATTCTAAATTTTCCCAAGATAATTCTTTCGGATTAGCTACATTGCCTTCATTATATACGCATATATGGTATCCTTCCGATTGATAATTGAAATTTTCTTTATTAATTTTTAATGAAATTTCATTAATTAAATTATCTATTAACTTTTTGTTATCTTCAGACGACGAAATAACTACTTGATCATGAACACCGCATCCGACACAAGAAAATGGGCATCCACCTGGATTTTCATTTCCAATACTTATTATTTCTCTTATCCCATCCGAATCCAACCTTTCATTGAATTTATAAATTTCTTTTGCCGAATCCTTCGGATTGGAATTATTTTTTTCACATTCAAACATAAAATATTTTTAACCTTGCTTAGTATAAAATGATAATTCTGGCTTATAGGTATTTTTAATTACTTGTGAATTTAGGACATTATCCAAAATCATCTCATAAAAAACCTCTGTTTCAATGGTTTCATCTATGGCTTTCATTACATCCTTCTCTTTCCATCCGTTTTTTCTTGAATATTCCAAAAACTTCTTAAAATATTTTTTCCACAACATGCTTTTATCCGTATATATATCCCATAAAATTTTAGCAGATTCTTTTTTTCCAATGTTGCCCAAATTAACATAGTCAAAAACAAAAGGAGAGCTTTTTATGATTTCAATAATGCACCATAAAACAAAGTTTTTGATAAATTGATAATTGGCTTTTTGGGGAATTTCTATTACAACAAATGTATCAAAATCACAAATATAGAACCCGCCCTTATATTCAATATCATTTCCAAGATTACTATTCAAAACACCCCTAAATCCTCCGTTAAAATTCATATCTGCAAGCAATTGCCCTTTATTTTCAGCATACCATTCATTAGAAATTTTTTGGAAAGATTTAACATTAGAAAAAATATCAATTTTTTCTTCTTTTTCAATCCGACTTAATATAATTAAATCTTTTACGGTCAAACCCAAAAAATTTTCCTGCGATTCTAATCTTTCTTCGCTTTCTGATTTTGTTAATAAACAATAGCCAATAATTTTCTTTCCTTTTTTATATTCAAATACCTCGATTGGTTCATGCAAAAAATTCAATTTATATTTTTTAAAAAAACAAAAAGCCAAAATTTCCCGCATCACATTTTCGACGGTTAAAACTCCGAATGGAATTTTCGTAGTTACCATTTTCGTATCGCCAAAATCTAATTTTTCATGAGGAAAATATAAATCATCCCCAACTGGGCGACACCCTTTAAACTTTAATTTTTTTGATTTTAGGTATGCTGAACGACTACCAACTTTTTTTAAAAAATTTGGTTTTTTCTCAGCTATAATTAGCTCGCTTTTCTCGCTTACATTGGCTATTGGAATTGGAAATATTTTCGTATCATTAATAAAATCCTTTGAATAATCAACGATCATTTGCTCTTTTTCACTAAGTAGATTTTTGTATTTTTCAATAAATTCTTTTGCTGAATATGAATTTCCCTGCACCTCAAAAAAACTCAATTTTGAAGCCTGCTTCAAATGTGGAATAATTTTTTCTCTATTTAATTTCATATTTATTTATCTTCTAGAAATAATAAAATCTTGCAATTTGATATCAATGTCAATATTAGAATTATTTTGCAATTCATCCAATTCCTCTTTCAATTTTTTCTTTTTTTCTGCAATTAGAGTTTTGCTAATCTTATTTTTTATTTTTTTAAAATTTTCAGACATTTTTTTTATTTTAAGAAATCCAAATAATTTTTATCTTTTCTTGTGATAATATAATTTCCCAAAACTAAAACATCTATACCATTCTCTCCTGATTTGAGAAATGTATCTATTGCATTTTCTGGAGTTAATACCATTGGCTCTCCGATATTAAAAGAGGTATTTATCAAGATTGGCACCCCTGTAATATTATAAAATTCTTCAGTTAAGTTGTGTAATCTACTATTCGATTCTTTATTAACAACCTGCACCCTGCCTGTTCCATCTTTGTGTGTGACGGCTGGTATAAAATCTCTTTTCTTAGGATAGATATTGTAAGCAAACAGCATCCATTTATCAGATTCTGCTCTTTTATTTGTCCTCTCAAACCATTCATCTACATACTCTTCCATGGCGATTGGCGCCAATGGACGAAACCATTCTCTTTTTTTAATACCAATGCTTATTTTTTCAAACATATCCCTGTTTCGCGGATCGCCAATGATACTCCTATTACCCAAAGCTCTTGGTCCAAATTCAGTTCTTCCCTGAAACCAACCAATAACTTTTCCATTTGCAATTAATTGTGCTGTAATCTTTTCAATATCATTTATTTTAGTGAATTGAACATCTCTGTTTTCTAAAGAAGCCTCGATTTCTTCATCGGAATATTCTGGTCCAGAATATGGATTATTTTGAAATGCAACATTTCTTTCATTGCCTAATATTTGATGATAGACATAATATGCCGCACCAACTGCCGTTCCCATATCATTAGCCCCTGGCTGAATATAAATATTTTCAAATTTACTATTTTTTAATATGTATGCATTTGTTGTGCAATTTAGGGCAACTCCGCCAGCCATGCATAAATTTTTTTGTTTTGTTTTTTCATACAACCTATTTACATATCCCAAGACTATTTCATTTGTAATTTGTTGCAAGGCAGCAGAAAAATCCAAGTGGTCTTGCGTGAATTCCTCATTTTCTTGTCGAGCCTTAAAACCAAACATCTTTTCATAACCTTCATGGCTATTTAATCTAAATTGCATCACATCTCCATTGGCTTGGTAATTTCCTAATTTATCATACTTAATAAATTTCTTAAATTTCTTATAATATTTTTTTGGTTTCCCAAAGGAGGCCAGTGCCATCACTTTTCCCGCTCCATATTCTCCAAATCCATCTAATAAAATTCCTAGAAATCTCGAAGCTTTTGTCCACAAAAAACCAACAGAATTTGGATATTCGCCAGTTTCTTCTAAGACGGCTAGTATATTATTTTTTCCAACTCCTAATGTAATGCTGCAAAATTCTCCAATTCCATCAAAAGTTATGACAGCTGAATCTGTAAAGGGAGAATCGTAATATGCGCTTGAAGCATGACAAATATGATGAGGCAAGTAATTAAATTTGTGTGCGACTTTCACTTTATATTTTTCTTCTAAAATCGATGGGACAGATAGGGATAATTTATAATATAATCTTTCTCCTTCTGGGCTACCCCAATCTCCATTTTCAACATCCTCTTCAATACCAATGTTTCTAGCTAACCTATTTATGGGATTAAATGAAAAACCAATTTGATCAACATCATCCAATGTAATTCCCCCGACTTTTAAACAATAGTCTATTGAAGAATAAGGAAGGATATGAGGGTTATCAATTAGGCAATGCTTGCCATGCCTAACTCTATTAAATCTTTCTTCTTCAACTGCTGCAATAATTTTTCCATTTTTTATCAAGCAAACCGAAGGTTCATGATAAGCTGAATTAATCCCCAATACAAAAGTATCCTTTTTGGTATTTTCCATAAAAAATAATTATCTAATAATTTTATTTATCCTTTCAATAGTATAGCAAAATTTAACCTTTTTACAATGTTTTCGCATCCAATTTAAAATCCCTGCCATTACTTCCGACAATCTCGAATTTCCAATCCACCTTTGATTCTTTTCACAACAACCTTTTGTTTCTCTCTCCATCCTAATTCTTTATGCATTTCAATCGGAATAGTAACCGCCAAACTGGTTTTTCCCACTTTGGTTATTTTTCGGATATTTTTTTCTTCTGTTTTTCTAGTTGTCATTGTTTTGTTTTAATACTTATTCTAATACGTATTATAATACTTATTTCCAAAAAATGGGAGTTCCTTTGTCGCCGTCCGCGAATGGGTCGGGCGGGTCAAGGGCGGCCAAAGATATAAAAAGAGAAAAATAAAAATTGTTTTCGCTTTCCGCTGTTCCGAATTTTCGGAACTCTCCTCCAAAGGCGGACAGGCAAAACAGAAAATTTTCTTTTCCTTTTTGAAAAAAATTTGGGCGCGCGACATCAAAAAAATGTAGAGAAAATTTTTCTGTTTTGGGACGCAATCCCGAGGACTCGGGATTGCGGGCGGAAGCGGGGCGGAAAAAATCAAAATCCAGCATCTGGATTTTCTTCAAAAAAAGTTCGAATTTCGTTCAATAAACGCAACAATAAAAAATCGTAGCCAATAAATGACTACGATTTTTTTAGGAGAGACGAAAAACGTTTATTCTTTCTCTGCGTAAATTTCTTTAAAACTTAAAAGTCTTTCATTTTCAGGATTTTTCAATAGTCCTTCATCGATAATTTCTCTTGCTCCTTTTTTGTTTCCCATAATATTCATCACATCAGCCATGTTGATATAGGCCTGAACAAGACTAGCATCCAATTTTATCGCCTCCCTATATTTCAAAAGAGCTTGGTCATAGTCTTTTTTATCCCGAAAGATATTTCCCAAAATATTATATGGATTTCCATCATTAGGATTTCTTTTGGCAATCTTTTCAAACTCAGAAATTGCTTCTTCATATTCTTTTTTTATATATTTGATGAGAGCCAAGTTATAAACAGCCTCTTTATTCCCGCTATCCTTTTTCAAAATTTCTTCAAATTTTTTTCCCGCTTCATCTAAGTTTCCTCTTTGTATCTCTTCCACTCCAGAATTTATTATTGAATCAGTACTTGGAACATTATTTTTACTGAAAAATAATTTATAACCAACAATCAAAACTACCAATAAAAAAATTAACAAAGGAATAAAACTTCTAAAATCAATTGGATTGGAAATTTTTACTTTTTCTTTCTTGGGTGGCTTAATTTTATTTCGTCTCAGTATAGTTTTGATATCTTTTTTTTCTGCCATATTTTTATTTTAATTTTTCACTTTTTTCATCCAACCAAAGGCTTGCTCAAAATTAGCAATAATCATTTGAATGACTGAGCGACTTTTTTGCGGAGTTAAAAGTGTAAAATCTTGTGATTCTTTTTGATTAGCGTTTTTGTCTTTGGAAACCACTTTGAAACGATAGATGGTGCCAGAACGCAAATTAGTCAAAACTACTAAATGATTGGTGGTCAAATTAGAATCCTCTTTGGATTTTTGAGTCAACTCTCCTTCCTTGTTTCCACCAATATCGAAAAGTACCTGAGAAGTCGCTGGTTCATCAGTTTTCCAAGAAATAATTGTTTGGACTTTGTCTTCCTTTCCAGTCATTAGTGACGAATCCGTGCTCACTTGAGTAATTTCTGGTGGGATAATATCCATCGGTGTATTAAATTTATTCGCCACTGATTCAAAATCATTTTTATTCACATCAATACCTTTAATTTTGAAAGTATATTCACTACCTTGTTTTAAACCACTTAGGATTACCTTGCTTTCTGTTTGTAGCCCAGGAAGACCTTTCGAGCCTTTATCCTCAGGATCACTAGCATTTTGATATTCAACATACGATTCCGAAGGAACCGAAACTTTCCAATCCACTACTGCCGAGCTGTCAGTAATTTCACTTACCGCAACCCCAGAAACAACTGGCTTAGTAAAAGTTCCAAACAGATAGTCTCGAGAATAAATCGTATCAGAACTACTTTCACCTTTAATCTTGAAATGATACACTTGTCCACTGGTCAAATCAGAAAGTTCCACTCGATGAAGATTAGACAAAACTTCACTAGAATAAGTTTTTCCATAGGAAGTTGAAGTGCCATATTCCAATTCAGTAAAAGATGGGTCGACTGTTTCCCAGATAATTACTACGCCTTTTGTTCCCGCATTGGTAACTCTCGGCTCAGAAACTAATTGTAGAATATCAGTAGAAAATGTATCATTGGCGGAAGTGGCAATATTTCCCGATTGATCATAAGAAACTACTTTGAAATTATAGCTTGAGTTAGAAAGTAGGTTATAAAGAGTTATTGTATGCTCTTTGGCAAAACTTTCTTTATTATCAATAGTCAAATCTTCACTAGCAGTTTGACCATATTCTTCATCCAATCCATAGCGTACTGAACCATTAGCAATAACATTAGTATTCCAGGTAATGATTATTGAATTGGGCACATCGCCCGCTGAAGCATTCACACTGGAAATTTGTATTCCACCCTCGCCATCACCATCGCCACTTCCATCATCAATAGTAGTAAAAGTATAATCTTCAGAAACTGCTTGATCCCCAGTATTATCCCGAGAAAGAACTCGAAAATGATAAGTTGTTTCTGGCTCTAAATTAGCTGGCAGATAGATGCTATGGGTTGAAAAAAGTGACGGAGAACCGTAGATGCTTCCATAGCTTGTATCTGTTCCATATTCAATATAGGAATCCGCTGCCTCATTAGTTTCCCAAGTAATATGAGCGCTATTGGAAGTAATATCTTCCGCAGGAACAACTACATTAGAAATTGTTGGCGGATCAGGCGAAGGAGCGATAAATCTAGCATCCCCATCTATTCCATAATCTTCACATTGGTTAGAATATGATTCATTGTTTAAGTCATTGCTAGAGCGCATTCGAAAATAATATTCGGTTCCTGCATTCAAATCATAAAGAGTAATTGAATGAGAAGTTCCAAGTTCAGAAAGATCATCTTCAATCGTTTTTCCATAACTATTAGATATTCCATAATCAATAGCTGTGTCCGCTAACTCATCCGTCGTCCAACCAATTGTTACTGTAGAAGAATTAACGTAGGTTATCTGACAATCGGAAATCTCTGGCGCATCCAAATTAATATCAAAACCAATATTGGTTCGAGTTAAAGATCCTGAGTTTCCATAATTATCGGAACCAGAAAAAATAATATCATACCTCGCTCCACTTACTAATGTGATTTCTCCAGAACATCCGGTGGCTGTATTAAATTTATTTCTAGCTCCAGCACTCAAGTCAACCAAAGTACAGGTTTTTGTTCCTCCTTCATCATAAACTTGACCTTCACGACTAGGAACAAATTCAATCTTTCCACTTAGCAACGCTTCTGAAAGATAAAATGAAATATCAGAATCATCAGTTATATTACCGATATTTCCATCGCTAGCTGGAGAAACGCTATTAAACTGCGGAGCAGAAGTATCCACATTTAATCCCAAGGCTAAATTAGTTTCCGGAAGACTCGTTCCTGTTTGAATATTTCCTTCCGAATCTTCCACCGATTGTGAATTTATGGAAATTACTTGAAGATTACTCGCATCTTGTCCCGAATTGGTTGCGCCAATAGTATAAGTTCCCGAAAGATCTGAACCAGAGATAGAATTAAGGACAACTTCAACGCCATTACTCAATTCAATTGAAAGAGTACTTCCTTCAACTATTTCTTCACTATAATTAGCTGTTATACTAATTGCTGTTTCTGGTCCATATGTTCCAGATACAGGGTCAGCCGAAAAAGATTCTAAAATTGGAGCCTCGGCGTCAATTGTTATATCCTGATTAGGAAAATTATTATCATCATCCAAACTCTTATCTAATGCATTGACTCCAGTTAAGTCATAGGCTGTTCCAGTCACTTGTGTAGCCTTGAGTAATCCTCCTTCCAGCTCTTCAGTGCTATAGCCTGATTCAATTACAATATTACAGATATTTGATTCAGTAGCATTTTCCCCAATTGTAAAATTACACGAAAAGCCAGAATTAAAATCAACTACCAAAGAATTACCTACTGCATTAATTGTTTCCGTAAATTCCATTTTCAAGTGAATCGTTTCTCCCTCTATGTATGTCATTGGTACTGGAGTTATTTCATTACCCAATTCATCCAACTCAACTGCCTTAATCGCCAATATAGAAGGATTGGTATTGTCAACATTTAATTGCCCGAGGGATTGAAAAGCTTCATTGCCTGCGTTGTCTTTAGCTTTAATGCATAGATAATCAGTATGATCTCCAGTGATATAAAAATCAGATCCGCTAGTAAAAGAATTGCTAATAGAAGCTCCCTCTTCACAAGCCCCAGCAGAAGCAACGAAACCATACCATTGACCATTCACCCCTGAACCAGAATCAGTTACAGAAACATTTATCGTATCGGTTTTTATTCTTGCACTTCTATTGGGTTCTTCGCCTACTCCTTCATTAACAGTTATGGTTGGAGGAGTTCCTTCGATAGTTACATCTTTTGTATAAAAAGCACCGCCTGCCAATTCATTCCCTGCTAGATCATTTGGATTTTCGCTACCTTCATCAAAATAAAGCACTGTATCTCCACCAGAGCCAATAGTTAATTGGCAACTCCAAGTTAAATTTCCTTCTCCAAAAGCTCCATTTATACAAGTAGCTGGTGGACTATCTAATTTTAAAGTGAAGACACTTTCAGAATCAATGGCTTCAGAAAAAGTAATAGTTATATTATTCTCACCAATAAAAAGATACTCGTCAGAAATTTCATTGAAATTAAAACTGGAAATAGTTGGCAAGGTCGTATCTGTGTAAGCCGCATAACTTGTATTTTCTGGAGTAACTGTTTTTACATTGTCATATAAATTTTTTCCCGTTATCGTTATACCTTCTCTCACTGATCCAACCGCCAAAGCATCACTGGAAATTGTTCTGGTTAATCTATAAGTATTTCCACTTACTGAAACAGAATTAACAGCTGAAATATCATTAGCCGTTCCTTCGGCATCGATAGTTACTGCTGGAACTTCTCCATCTTTTAGTGATTCTAAGGAAGTTATCTTTAAATAATAGGTTCCAGATTTTAATCTTGGATTAGCACCCAAAGAAGTATTCAATCCTTCATCAGAAAAATATCCAATATTATACCCCATTGTATCCACTCCGATATCTCTATTGTCCGCTAAATTTTCTCCACTCGGAATATCGCTTGTAGAAATAGTTGAGCAATTTTCTGCTCTATCACATATATCACTTGAGGAAGAAATCGATTCAATAGTTAAGTCCCCCTTGCTTTCTCCTGATCCTCTTGCACCAATTAAATAACTTCCAGATAATTCACCTTTACCATCAACTGTTATATAGCTATTCAAAGTTACTGTTTTTCCATTATTTAAAGTTACACTCAAAATAGGATTTCTATTCCCCAGAAGAGGCTCTGCGAAAATCGCTTTTATATTTATCGGACTATCGTTAGAATCATAAGTACCATCTTCTGTGTCAGAATTAAAAGATTCTAAAGTAGGATTGGATTCATCATAAATTATTCCTGTAACTGTAGTAGTTGAGGAAGTATTGCCCACCAAATCCGTTCCAGAAATTTGCATACTATAAGTAGTTCCATCAACAAAACTAGCCGTAACATCCCCTTCCAAACAACTTCCATCTGCTCCAAAATCAATTGTTTTTGTTCCTGTTGGAGACAAAGCTGTCCCTTGCAAAGTGCAAGTAACTCTTGTAGTTTCTCCTTCCTTAAAAATTATTGTTCCACTTTTTAATCTTTCAGCGATATAATATTTAATACTATTGCTTCCTTCTTCCGCATTAATTGCAGCTTGATTTATAAAAGAATTAGCCGTTGGATTTACGCTAGAAAAAATAGGTGCCGTGGTATCAATAAGAATAATTTTATTTACCGCATCTCCCATTTCTTTTAAATTTTTCCCAGGTGAAGGTAAAATTTTATTAGTAACACAAAATTCTTCACTACAAATATTTTGTGCTGAAACAGAATAAACATTTAAGCCAGAATTAGTTGTATTTTGTCCTGATCCAGTTGCTCCAATTGTATATGTTCCAGAAATGTTATCATCACTAATACTGCTAAGCGAAATACTGGAATTAGCATTGCCATTATCATTATTTAACCTAACGGTCATGCTTCCGGAAATTGCTTTATCATAGATAGCTTTGATATTTAACGCCCTTCCTGGACCATAAGTACAAACTAAGTCATCACCAATCGTTTCATAAAAACAATCATTATCATTTTCTAAATCACAATCAAAATCAGTAAAATTAGTAGAGGTTATTTCTTCAAGATATGGTGCTCTAGTATTTATAGTAAAAGCCGAAGTTTGAGCCGAAAGATTTCCGCCTACGTCATAAATTTTTAGAGAAACACTAGCCTCTTTTCCGGTTCCTTCATCATCAACCACAAAGCTCATTTCATGAGTAGTCGCCATTTCATTTTGAATCCAAGTATTCGTGGTTGACTCTCCAATCGTATAGGAAATTCCTCGATTAGCGCTCACATCAGAAGTCCATTGAAAAGTCAGAATGCAAGAATTTCCAACACAAGAAACCGATTTTGTTCCATATCTTAAAATAGCAGCAGCTTCAGTTTTTTCAACAAAAGAAAAACAAAATCCCATCACCAAAAAAAGAGCGATGAAAATTATGTTTTTTATTTTGAAAAATTTTTCCATTTCAAGAAAATTTTACTTATAACGCAATGCCACCAACGGATTGATTTTAGAAGCGCGAATAGCTGGATAAACTCCGGTTAAAAATCCGACAATGGTAGAAAAAGCAATGATGAAAAAAATAAACCAAATAGGTGTGTAGAAAAGCCTAATTGGATCACCTCCTAAATTTTTTGCTAAAAAATTAAAACCAAAATTAACCATACTAGAAGCAAAAAAACCAATCGCTGAACCGCCCACTCCACCTAAAAACCCAATTAAAAGTGATTCGGTTAGAAAGAGCATTTTGATTTCACTGTTAGAAGCACCGATTGATTTCATAATTCCAATTTCTGAAGTTCGCTCCAAAAGAGCAATCGTCATAGTATTAAAAGTACCAATAGCTGAAACCAAAAGAGCCACAATCCCAAACATCGCCAAAACAATTTGAATGACCGTAAAAATTTTATTAGCTTCGTCTACTGTGTCAGAAATGGCTTGCACCATAAAACCTTTATTAATTATATCATCTCGTACTTTCCCCAACAAATTCTTATGGGTAACTTTTATTTTCGCTGCTTCATATTTTTCTAATCCAGCTTGGCTTGCCCAGTTAACTGGCAAAAAGCCAGAAGTATTAGAATCATCATCAATCAATCCTGAAACTATAAATTTGCTTTCTAGCTGTTTAGTATTGCTAGTAGTTATTAATTCCGTTGAATCTTCCTCATTTTCTTCGGGAATAATCAAAGTAATATCCACTTCTTTACCAATAATATCTTTGGGATTATTTTCAAATCCAATCGTTTTAGCCGCGCCAGTATAGAGAATAATTTTTGCTTCATTATCATTAGTGAATTTTTCTCCAGCATAAGGTTCAATTCCACCTAGACGAAAATAGGAGGGTGCAATAGCGAAAAAATTAACAACACTTCTGCCACTGCCAATATCTACCATAGCAGCTAAACTTTTTATCGGACTTACCTCAGCCACTCCTTCTAATTTAGAAAGAGTATCGATTTTTTCTTGATTTAAAATTTCCTTGCTGGTGGTGTCCACGCTCACATCCAAAGTTAAAAGAGTATCTGAGGTGGCAATTTTTTCCAAAAGCACTTTTTGCAATCCATAACCCAAAGACACTAAAAACAAAGTTGTCGCGATACCAATAGCGATACCTAAAATCGTCAAAAAAGTTCTCAGCTTTCTGGTTTTAAAATTTCGAGTAGCAATTCTGACATTATCAATAATATACATATTTTTTGTTTTTAACTTTTATCCTTTGGAACATCACTTAAATCTTCCTTGTGTTTTCCAAATTCAACCAACATAATAACTTCCATTTTTTTAGCAAATTTTTTAGCCGTCGCACTACCCAATCCCACTCCACCTTTGGCAAATTGACGATCTAGGTATTCTTCAAATTCGCGTCGATTAATTTTGTTAAGCATTCGAAATTCCACTCCTCGATCCAAAGCCTCCAATTGCTCGGGAGTAATTTTCCCATCATATTCATCCATTAGACCTCTGCGAAGTTCTATCACCGTTTTTCTAATAGGATCGGCTTGGTTTTTTTCGATCCTCGGAAATTCTTCGCGAATATATTCAGATTTCTTGACCACTTCTTCAATTACTTCAGTAAAACGTAAGGCCGTTGACCAATTTAGTCCCATTCCACCTTCTTCTGGCTGAGCATCAAAAATCTTGAGCATATCTTCTTTGTCTATTTTCGCCACCAACCGATCAGTAATTATTTTTTCTAACCTTTCAATTTCTTTACCTTCAAAT
>Ga0172375_10009408_pt1 | contig 12903 bp, 16 predicted proteins | sample LakKiv1m_FD_114537 | JGI IMG/M metagenome (GOLD analysis project Ga0172375, IMG submission 114537) | Freshwater microbial communities from Kabuno Bay, South-Kivu, Congo - kab_092012_11.1m | ecosystem: Environmental > Aquatic > Freshwater > Lake | place: Democratic Republic of the Congo... | reverse complement strand
GAGGATGATGTCGATGTCCGCCGAAGAATATGTGAGCGGGTCGCCCTCCGCCATGATCCTGTCCAGCGCGGCCAGCCTGCGCTCCGCCGCCGCCTTCAGCCTGTAGCCCCTGATGGACACGAAGACGATGCCGGCGATCATAAGCAGGAAGGGCAGGATCGTCCCGGTAACCACCTGGTTCCAGTAGGCGCCCTTTGCCGGGTCCTTTATAAGGATCAGGGCCAGCGCCGCGGCCACGGTGCCGAGCTGCGTGATGATTGTAACGACGTCGTTCTCGGTGATGTCGAAGCCCGAGAGGCTGAGCCCGGCCCTACTGGCCTCCGCCAGCGCGGCCTTGAGCTTGCTCACCGCCTTGTCAACCCTGCCGGTCACCCAGCAGAATACGATGGCCGAGATGGCGGCCACGGCGGGCAGGCAGATCTGGATGGCGAACTGCTGCCAGGTCTGCGCCAGTTTGGGGTCTGCCACGCAGATCATGATGATCGCGGCGGCCAGCGTTGCCAGCGCCGAGATCAGCTGCTGTAATTTTGCCTGTGTCATGTTTACCTCCTGTAAACAAATGGCCGCTTGAGAGCGGCCCGCCGCGTTAAAAGATTCCGCGGCTTAAAAGATTTTCTTAGTATGTCATCACGAGGAGGCGAAGCCGACGTGGTGATCTCTCATGATGGCAGAGGATGCCCGGCCCGGAGATTGCCACGCTTCGCTCGCAATGACATTTGAAAAAGTGCAATCTCAGGGTGGGACAGGTGGAATTATTTTCCGGGAAATAATCAAGGCGATCACTCTCCTTTTCACGGCTTGCCCGTCACCAGCCAGCTCACCAGGCAGGTGAGCCCAATCGTGACCGGCTGGGTGGAAAAATAGATTATCAGCGCGTTGCGCAGGCTGATGCTGCCGCGCAGCTTCTCCGTCTTCTCGCTCTGGTCGGAGCCGTTGCGGTTCTCCTTCCACTTGTTCAGTGCCCCCAGGTCGCGCGCGTGCGCGCTGCAGGGCAGGCTGTTCATGCGCTCGTAGATCCCCTTCATGCCCTCCGAGATCCCGTCCACGCTCTCCCGCACGGCCGCGAGGCCTCCTTTCAGCTCGCCTACCAGCAAAATGATATTCTGTTCATCCATCGAAGGCCTCCTTTAGTAAAATTCGCGCTCCCAGCGGTAGTCTTTGCCGATCAGGCTGACGGCGTCCTTTGAGATAACCTCGCAGTCCACCTCCACCGTGGAGGGGTCGGAGAGGTTGCGCCGGATCTTCTTCACGTAGGTCTCCACGTCGATGCTCAGGTCCGGGTCGATGATGCGGATGCCGTCCTCAAGAAACAGGTTCTCGTAGTCGTTGCCCGGGGTGTCCATGTTCACGCAGGTCAGTGTGTAGGTCACCACCGGGTAGGCGTACTTGAGCAGCAGGTTGTTGGCCCAGATGGTCAGGTTGTCCACGGCATCGATGGACTTGTCGTTGAAGCATCTCGCCGCGTAGCTGTAAAGCCCCTGCGAGACGGGGTCCTCCACGTAGCCGGGGGCGCCCAGCTCCACACCGTCGCCGAAGGCGTAGATGCGGTTGCAGAACATGCTCCAATCGGCCTTCCTGGAAAGGTGCGCTATCTGCCGCGAGTGTGTGAAGGTGGGAACTACCATAGCGATGGACCCGCCCACGGTCCACCATAGCTTACGCTCCACATCCACCATGACAATCCCCTGCACTTCCTCGTTTAAACGGTTGAGCACGCCCCAGATGGTGTCCTGCGGGACAGAGATTGTGCGCGTGCCGGGCGGGCAGAAAAAGTCGAAGTCAACACATTTCTCGATGGGGTTGGCCGCCACCTGCATGGCCAGCAGGTCGTCCACAATGTCCGCGTAGTCCTTTGCCACGGCCACCTCATAGTCGATCACCTGCTCCCTCTCCAGCAGGTGCTCTATTCCCTTGCACTCGACGGATGTGTTCATTTCTCCCCCGTCAATATTTTTCCCGCTCCCAGCGCTCGTCTTTATGGATGTCCACCTCGCCGGGGATGTTCTCCAGCTCCAGGTGCGCCTTTGCCGGGTTGAAAAGGTCGCGGGTTATCCTGGTGACGCGGCACCAGACATCGATGCCCAGGTCCTCATCGATGACCTTCACCACGTTGCCCAGCCTGTAGTCCTCGAACTCCCAGGCGGCGATGTAGTCCTTGGTCGTGAAGCTCAGCTCGTCGCCGTAGCCCCACTCGGGATAGTTGTCGCAGACGCAAGCGCGGAAATAGTAGGTCGTATTCCTTTCCAGGCCGCTGATCTCATGGGTGAACATTTCCAGAGCGAACTCGCCTGCCTCCGTCCAGCAGTTTGCATATTCCGATTCTTCCGGCGAGACACCCACAGGCTTGTCGTGCGAGACAGTGTCCCACACGAAGCCGCGCTCGATGATCGATGCGTTATAGACGGCCGTCGCCTTGCCGGTCAGGCCAGCCTTACGCAAGGTGATCTGGTTCGCCGGGTCGGTCTCCACCTCGGGGGTGGCGATCGATGTGTGGAAGAGATATTCTGGAGTCCACTCCCCGTCATGTGTGTCCGTCCGCGCCTGCAGCGCATAGTAGTAATCCTGGTCGCGGTCCGTGCCGTCGATGGTGATGGTGAAAACACCCCCGGTATGCAGCCCGTCCTGCCAGTCCGTGACGGTTGCCGCATCGCCCGGCTTATGGTAGCTCGCTCTGACCTCGACGTCCTCGCCGTTGTCATAATCAATGTATCCCCAGAGCTTGATGGTGTCCGAGTCTATCTGGGTGGGATCATATACCTTGTGTATCTCCGGCGGCACGTCAGGCACACACATGAGCGTGGGCGCGTACTCGGCTCCGCCGCCGGCAGTTGGTTGAAATATTATCGTATACCAATCGTAACCGCCGTCCCACCAAGTGCCGCAGAGTTCTATTTCGACTTTCTTGCTGCCGCCCTGCGCCTCCACAACAATATCGCTGACAGCAAAATAATAATATTGACCTACTACAAAATTGTAGGTGTACCCCCCCATGCCCGGATCATAATCACCTCCGGGGGCCGTCCAGGAATTCACGCCGTCATACTTAATCCAGGTGGCCGCGCTATCCAGCCAGTTTTCCCGGGTAAGTTTTCTCGCGGCTATGCCCCAAGAGGTATTCCCGACTGCGCCTGTGCAAAACAATCTCAAATTGGCGTACTTTATTGTCTCGCTCACAGTGCTGAGATCAAATTCTATTAATCCTCTGGTTTTATGATATGGAAGCGCCGGGTCCTCTCTTTTGCATTGGCAAAAGAGCCAGACCTCCGGCCAGAGGCAGGTATTTGGATACAGCTCCATGATCGATTGCACCTTTGTAGCCTGAAGCTCGATAACCTGCATCAGGCCGCCTCCAGGTTGGCCAGGTCAACCGAGTAGGTCAGCGCTGGCCAGGCCCTCTCGATCAGCTTCAATCCGGCGAAGTTCACCAGCCCCTCCACCGAAGAGATGCTCTTATCGCTTTCAGTGCCGCTGACGATTCCGTGGATCTCTATTGAGTAATCATCCTGGACATATTCCTGCGCGCCGGTCGGCGTGTTTATGTAGAGTTGCGGCCGGTAGTAGCTGTCATAACCGTACCCCTTCCTGCCCCCGAACTCCCCCGTCGACCTTGCGTCGTGGTCGTCCCAGAAGATGACAATCGAGTTCCCCTTGGCCCAGCCCGGCTGGTCTATAATCTCCTGGATGATGTCCTTTATATCCGGCGAGCCGTACCTGTGCCCCTCATCCCAGGGCGTGATTGCGTCCCAGTCCACGCTGGCGACCGTCCTGGTCCTGCCGTCATAATTGGTGATATCGCTGAATGTTGCGGGGGTCAGCGTCTTCTCGCCGTGGAGCCGCGTATTTGCCGTTGAGCCTGTGCTGTACCAGTATCCTCCCAGCAGCAGGTTGGCGGAGGTGATGGTGTCGCCCGGGTTTACCTGGATATTGTTGAACCTTATGCCGGCGCCGGCCTTCGTATAGAGCTTCTCGTAATCATACACGTGGGTGAGCGCCCATACCTGCCCGGGGTCGATATATTCCGGCTCATACAGCAGTTGTGTCGGCGGCTGCCTCCCGTAGTCCTTGCCCTGCCCGTTGCCGGCCTGCGCCAGGTAGTTGCCCGCCGCCCACGCGTATGCCGTGTGGTTGTAACCCATAGGTGCAAAGTCCGCCACGATCGAGCCGTACTTCCTCTCGCCCTCCAACCACCATAATTCGTACCAGTATTCGTGCTGGACGTAATATTTTGAAAAGACATCCGCTACGGCATCGGGAAACCAGTAGGATGTATAGGCGTTCAGCTTCAGCCTGCCGCCCCAGGGCCCCTGCCCGTAGACGTAAAGCCGGTTGGCGAACTTTGAAAAGTCGGCCCTCCGCGTGATGCCCTCTATGTTCTTGCGGTACCTGATCTGCTGGCCCTTGCCCTCGCCGATGTTGCTGGTCCAGTGCAGCTTGTTGTCCTCGTCTGCCCACATGAAACCGCCCAGGATCTGCCGGAGCTTTTCCATGGCGCCCCACCAGGTGTCCTGCGGCACGTCCAGCGAGATCACGTCCGTGTAGTCCACCGTCCCCGCCGTCAGCGGGTAATCCGCGTTCTGCAGCGCCAGCAGCTCGCCGAAGATCACGTCGGCGGCCTTGTCGTCGGCGGAGTATTCGATCACCACGTCGCGCTGGAACTTTGCCCGCGCCTCGATCCCGGTGTTCATTTCATCCTTCCCTTTTTACTGTCATCTCGTTTTTCAAATGTCGCCCGCCTTCCCTCATGTCATTACGCCTTTCAAATATCATTGCGAACGAAAAAATGTCATTGCGAGGCCGCTCTGCGGCCGTGGCAATCTCAGGGCGGTCCTTAATGCTCGTCCTCCTTGAAAAGCACCACGCAGCGCGAGATCACCGAGCCGTCCTTGATGTTCCTCACCCAGACCTCGTATGCCGGCGTAAAATATGCAACCATCTCGTCGTCGACCTTGCACTTGAACCTCAGCACGTCGGGCGTGGAATCGGCGCTCTGCTCCAGCGTGGCATCCCAGAACTCTCGCACGATGCCCACCAGGCTGCCGTCGGCGATGTGCACCTCCAGCTGGTACTCCGTCGGCTGGGAGGGGATGACCACCATCGTGCCCGTGAGCGTCCCCTCCCCCGCGGCCGTGGCCGCGCAGAAGACGTACGTAAAGGGGTCCGCGCAGGCTATCGTCGCGGAGGTGTCGTTGTACTTGAAGGTGTTGTACTGGCCGTTGTTAAACATTTTTATCAGTTTGCGTTTTTGCGCAGGTTATTGGTAATGCCATTTCGAGCGAAGCGTGGCAATCTCATTTCCCCCATGTCATTGCGATCGAAGCGTGGCAATCTCAGAGCGGGGTAGTCTTACCTCACCGCCAGGAAGTACAGCGTCGCCGTGGCCGAGGCCGTGGCGCCCGTGCGCGTCCAGGTCAAGGTGAAGCCGTCCGCGTCCATGCTCTTCACGATGGCCGCCTCGGTTTTCCCGGCCGCCTCGTACATCTCGCAGATCGCCCCCACCGGTATGAATGTCCCCGCCGCGTCGGTCTGGTAGAGACAGAACTCGCTCAGCCCGAAATCGCAGAATCCCACGCTCATCATCTTGCCGCCGCTCACGTTGGCCAGGCAGAAAAGCGCGCGGGGCTTGAATCCGATTCCGGTGTAGGCCACGTCGCCGCTGGCGGCGTCCATGGCGCGCGTCGTTGAAAGTGTGTTCGAATGCAATGCCGAGCCCTGCGGCGTGAAGGCCATCGCGCTTGATCCGATGACGCACTTGGCGCCGTCGAAATAGGCCGATGTGTCGCCGGTGAGAACCTGGCAGGCGCACCAGACGTAGGTCGCCGCGGCATCCACCGTGCGCGTGACGGTGAGTTTCTCCCAGGTCGAGCCGCCCGTGTGGTAGGAGGACGAGCTCGTGCCTGCCGAGTCAGTTAAAAAAATCCTGGCGCGGCTGGCCACACTGGCCCAGACCCAGCAGGAGAAGGTGATGGTCTTGCTCCGCAGCCCCACGGGGTCAGGCAGCGCCTGGTACGAATAGCAGTTGGTGCCGGCGCGCGTGACCTTCAACGAGTAAGAGCCAAATTTGTACTGCGTATTGGACCGCGACTGCGAGGCGCCCCCGCCTGCCAGCGTCCAGCCGGTGGGCGGGTCGTTTATCTCCATGTCGCCGTTGACCAGCATGTTCAGCGCGGCCTGGTTGGTCAGGTCGTGGACGGTGCTGGAAAGCACAGCGGCGGCGTGCGCGGTGTCGGCGTTCTCAAGCGCGGTAATCGCGGCCTGCGCCTCGGTAATGTCCGCGGCGGTCACGTAGCCCCTCACGTACTCGGCGGCTGTGTGCGTCACGTCCACCGTCCCCTGCTGCGCGCGCGTGATGGTGAGGACGTCGCCCGCCACGTTGGTGATCTTCACGATCTCCGCGTTGGTGGTGTCCGACTTGTGGATGGTGGCGTACATCGGGGAAGCGAAGCGCGCCCCCTCGCCTGCGCCCAGCGTGCAGGAGGCTGCGCCGGCAAGGCATTGCGCCGCCAGCGCGCCGTAGGCATTGTTTTTAACCGTATTCCAGGTGGTTGTCATTCAAATTCTCCTTGCAACGGAAGTGTCATTGCGCTCATGCCATTGCGAGCGAAGCGTGGCGATCTCAGGGAGGCCTACTGCAGCGTGGCCGTGATCTCCCCGGCGTAAAATGTGCAGACTTCCCCCTTGGCGACGCTCTTGGGCGCGGTCAGCGCGCCGTGGTAGAGCAGGTTGCCTCCGGAGACGGCGTCGTAGATGCCGATGTAGTTGATCGTCCCCCAGCTCGCGCCCGCAGCGGGGAACTGCACGTTGTTGGAGTTAAGGCAGGCGGTCGGGTCGGAGCCGGCCTTGGAGGGCGCAGCGAAGGTAATCGCCTGGCGGGCGTAGTTCGAAAGCGCCAGCTCGCCGGTCCCCACGTCCGTGGGATCCGCCTGGAAAAGGGCAAGGTAGACCGTCGCCGGCGTGGCGTAGGCGGTCGCCCGCAGCACCGCGTTTAAAATCTCCGTTTCAAGATAGGTTGATATGCCCATTGTTTCTCCTTGTCATTGCGAGGGCGCCCTTCTTATGTCATTGCGAGCGCAGCGTGGCAATCTCATCCCCTCATGTCATTGCGAGGGCGCCCTGCGCCCGTGGCAATCTCAGGGGCGGCACCCCCTCCTCACAATGAAAATCAAATTAGTGGTACCTGTCCGTCCAGGCCACTGTGTAACTCCCCGAGAAGCCCGCCACCGATAGCACATTTGCCCCCGGCACAAGGTAGGGGAACTCCCCTTCCACATTCGCCATATCGGATACGTCGTTAAGCGTGACCAGCCACCGCTCGCAGTCGAAGATAAGCACGTCGGAGGGCACAAGGTCGCCGGTCCATTCGACGGTCTGCCCCTCGGTGGTGTGCTCGATGGAGACGGTGGTGCCTATCAGCGTGTCGTCGCAGGTCAGCGTGATCAGCGGCCGGGTCCTGCCCGTGCCGCCCGGCGTGATGGTGATCTCCTGCGGGTCGGTCGTGATGTCGCTGCCCTCTGCGGTACCCGTGTTTTTGTAGGCCAGCGGGTCCAGGCAGAGGAATGTGAGCGCGCCTTCCCAGTAGGTGCCGCGGAAGTTGCCGGCCAGCGAGACGAACCTCGCCTCCCAGTAGCGGTCCGTGATGGCGTTTATCTCCAGATGCGCGTCCTGCGTCTCCTGCAGGTACTTCTTGACGCTGTCAAGGTTGGTTACCACGTTGGCCAGGCTGGTGCCCGTGACCACCACCTCAAAAACAATATACTTCGGCTTGTTCTTCGACTCGGCGGCGTAGCCCTTCTCATTTGTCTGCGCCCAGTCGACGACATTCTCCGTGGGGATGTCGAACTCGATGGCCCTCAGGTTGTACGTGGAGAGGTCGGTATTATTGAAGGTGATGCTCATGATTTTCCCCTCATGTCATTGCGAGCGCAGCGTGGCAATCTCCGGGTGTGGCGGCGGCGTGAAAGGAAGCTGTCATGACTGGAGCCTCTGCTGCTTGTAGAACTCGCGGGCGATCTGCCGTGTAAGCGCGGCAATGTCCTGGTCGGAGCGCAGGGAGGGGTTGTAAATATTTATCGTGGGCGCCGCCATCTCGCTGTTCGCGCCCAGGAACTTCTCGCCGCCGTGCGCGATGACCGGCACCGGCTGCCCGATGGGCCCCGGTACCACGCCACCTGCGGCATAGGAGCCGCCGACCAGGCTTTTCATCCAGGGCGGCAAATCAAATGACGGCCAGCTCGGCCCTCCCCCTTTCGGCAGGCCGCCCCACGATGCCATAAAACTGTTGACAGCGGCCTTTGCCTGGTTCAGCCAGGTCACCAGCGATGTCAGCGCCTCGACGATGCTTGTCAGCGCGGGGAAAATCGCCATGGACGCCTGGTTCTTCAGCCCTTCCCAGGCGAAGCCCAGGTCCTCGAATGCATCCTGCGCCCTGTTGGCCGCCGCCACCTGGTCCACGGAAAGCACAATGCCCAGGCTGACGGCCCTCTGCTCCAGCTCGGTGAGGTTGGATATCATCGGCAGCAGCGATGTGCCTGACCTGCCGAAGACCTCCACCGCCGCGGCCGCGCGGACCGTGGGATCCGGGATTTTGGCGATGGCCTCGGAGATTTTCCTGAACTGGTCCTCCGGCGAAAGGTAGGAAAGCTCGCGGACGGAGAGCCCCAGCCGCTGGAAAGTCTCGATGGCCGGGCCGCTGCCCCTGAAGGCTTCGGTAAGTGTCACCGCCATGCGCTTCATGGCCACCTCGACGTCTTTCAGATCTGCCCCCGACTTCCTGGCGGCGTAGTCCCACGCCTGCAGCGCCTGCGTGGAGACGCCCACCCGCTGGCTCATCTCATCGATATTGTCGGCGAACTCGGCGGTGGCCTTTACCATCTGGCCGATGCCCGCCATTATCCCCGCCACCGTCACCGCGGGCAGGATGGCGCTGAAGGCGCCGCCCAGCGTGCCGCTGAAGCCCTGCGCCTCGCTCTTGACGCCCTGCAGCCCCTGCTTGAAATCATCGAACTTGGCCCCGATCACCACGAAAAGCTTTGCAAGCTCGCCTGCCATCAGGCCTCCACCTCCCTGCCGCCCATGGCCCTGTTAATCAGCCGGACGGTATTGAAAAGCTGCTCATCAGACATCTCTTTTTCTTCCTCTTTGAATTTCGGCATGAAGTCCTGCGGCTGGTACTCCTTCTGGTCCCTGCCCCTGAAAATATTCGCCAGCGCCGCCGTTATCAGCGCCGGCCGCCAGTTCAGCCACTCCTCCTCCTTCAGCTTGCGCGCCAGCAGCGCGCCGAACTCGCCGGGCGTCAGCGCCCAGAACTCCGCCTCATTTAAACGCAAATCGTACCGCCCGATGCTCCATAGCTCGAGCCACCCGGGCGGCTCTCCGGGTTTTTTGGTTCGTCCCCGGAGGCTTCCTTTTTCTCTTCGGATTTGCCCTTGCCCCAGAGCAGGGCCAGCGCGGTCACCAGCTCGTACTCGTTCCCGGCGTGTACCATCTCCTCCACCTGCTCCTGCGTCAGCGCGGGGTCCTCGTGCTGCAGGCAGACCAGCACCAGCCTGGCGAAATCGTCGGGCGTGAGCCGCTCCACGGGCAGCCCCTGCAGCAGGTTTATCCCCGTCAGGTCAAGGTATTTTTTCATCCCTCCCAGGGTCAGCTTCAAATTGCGCTGCTTGTCAAGGTAAACCGGCACGGATTCCATCTCGTCTCTCCTTTAAAAAAGTAAAAGGGGCCCGCAGAGGCCCCTTTCCTTTCAGATTCAGTTTTTTAGGCCGCCGCCCTGGTAACGTAAACGATGTAGGTCTTGGGCGCCTTGTTGGCCTCGTAGCAGGTGATGGTGAACTTGGTCACGGTGTTGGCAGCGCCGATGGTCAGCGCGCCCGACTGGTTGCCCGTGACCACCGTGGCCGTGGTGCTGTCGTAGCCGTTGAGGATGGTGATGGTATGGCTGGCAGCCGTGGGCGTGAACTTCACGTAGGTGGACGCGGTATTGACCGCCACCGTGTAGGTGAAGGTGCCGATGGCGAAGTTGGGGATGAAGTCCAGCGCGCCTCCGGCGTTCTCCTCGATGCCGGTCAGGTTGGACATGCCTGTCGATGCCGTCATGCCCAGCGTGGGCTGGCCGGTGATGGTGAGCGTGAAGCCGATGGTCATGGGATCGTCGTTCAGCTTGGAGAAGTCCACCGCCTTCACCCAGGCATTGAAGCTCCAGGTGGTGCCCAGCGCCGTGGGGAAGGTGATCACGTAGGCGTCATAGGTGGTGGACTCCGAGTTGAAGGCGGCGATCACGGCATCGATGCCGTTGGTATCGCCCGTCTTCAAATGCACCGTGAAGCTCACCTCGCCCGGGATCTTCCTGCCCTTTATGAACTCCTCCCAGATGACGTCCAGCTCCGTGGCCTTTTTCATATCGGACGACATGTTGGGCGGCTTGATCTCCACCACCGCGCCGATGGCGGAGCCGTTGATCGAGATGGTCGAGCCTTTGCCGATTTTCGCGCTTGTTGTCATAGTAACCTCCGTCAGTGTGTTTTAAATGTCATTGCGCCTTTCAAAATGTCATTGCGAGGGCGCTTGCGCCCGTGGCAATCTCAAAATCCTCATGTCATTGCGAGCGAAGCGTGGCAATCTCAGGGCGGGGCAAACCATCCCCCTCCTGTTGCCGTGTGAGATCACCACGTCGCCTGCGGCTCCTCGTGATGACATGATTAAAATCAGTTGTAGTCAATCAAATAGTCGGACGAGATCATGGTCTCCTCATCGAAGAGGTCGACGTCGACCCCGTGCTGTATCCAGTTGATGTAGATGCTTCCCACCGTGCCCTGGTAGGCGCTCAGGGTGGACTTGATCAGCGCGGCGATGGTCCTGGCCTCGCTGTAGGTCTCCGCCACCGCGTTGAACTGCACCCTCGCATGCCCCAGCCCGGCCTCGGCCGCCAGCTCGTACTCGGTGGTCTCCGAGATCTTCTGGTAGGTCACGTAGGGTTGCTTCACGTTCTGCGGCGCCGGCACCGGGTAGATCCTGTCGCCGACGCTGGCCGCCAGCGGTGTGGTCAAAATCGTAACGAGCGCTTCTTCAATCATTTCGCCACCGCCTCAATAAGCGCCTTGAGCCTGGCCACAACGCCGCTGTAGATCCTGCCGCGGGTCATGTCCCAGGCGGGGCGGAAGAAGGGATGCGCCGCCGCAAACTTTGTGCCGAACTCCACCAGGTGCCCGTGCGGGGCCTCCCAGCGCGCCTGCTTTACCTTCGTCATCGCCGAGCGGGGGTTCTCCCCCAGCCGCGCCATCTGCAAAGTGACGATGTTGTCGCGCAGCCTGCCCGTTTTGACCGGCGCCCGGCCCTTGGCCTCGGACGTCATGATGTCCGCGCCTTCCTTCAAAACCGGCTCGGTCTTCGCCGACTCAACCTGCTTCGCCAGCCTGTTGAGCTGCGCGTAGAGCTCGTCCAGCCCCTCGATTCTTACATTCACCGTGTCGCTCAATCCAGCGCCTCCGAGTAGATGATCTGGATCTCCTTCCTGTCCTCCTTCGGGTGGATGATGCCGACGATGCTCAGTATCCTGCCGTTATAGTTCAACCTCATATCGGAGCGCAGCCCCTCGATGTAGCGGATCCTCACCCGGCCGTCGACCTTGGCGTCGTACTGCTTGGCCGCATAGTAGGTGCGTCCCGTGGCCGGCTCCAGCGCCGCCCAGACGGTGGCCCAGGCCGTCCAGACCAGCACCTCCTCGTTGAAGGTGTTGCGCGAGCGCGTGGCCTGCTCGATGATCACGCGCCGGTTCAGCTCGCCAGCCCTCACAGCACCCGCTCCATCCAGAGCAGCGCGTCGGCCGCCCTGGGCACCTCCTTGAGGTCCTTTTCGCTCACGGCCTCGCGGTTCTCGTACCAGTGGCCGATCATGAGCAGCATCGCCTGGCGCACCTTCTCGGGCATATAGGCCGAGCTGGCGCCGTAGCCCGCCACGAAGGTGATGCAGATGCCCTTGTGAGGGCGCAGCGTGTCCGAGGGCCAGCTCTCGCCGTACTGCAGGCAGAGCCTGCCCGGCTCGTTTTTCTCATCGGTAAAATAGGTATCCGTGCCCACGGGCGTCCCCGCTCCCGGCTCGTAGGCGTTGTGCTCCACTCCGTCGCTGTCGTAATACTTCATGGTGGTGATGGAGGCCAGCGGCGGCAGCGGTATCTCGATAAAATCGCCCGGGGGGAAAGCGTCCAGCCACAGCTCCCAGGTCTGCGTGATGTAGGCGCGGTTCTGAAAGGCCTCGCAGTATTCGCGCGCTGCTTTTATCAGGCTGGTGAGCAGCGTGTCCTCGGTGGTCGGATAGTTCTTTTTGACCACCGAGACGCCGAACTCGCAGGTGGCAGTGCCCACCGTGCAGACGACGCGGATGTAGCGCTTCGTGCCGGTGTACTCCTTCTCGTAGGTGGTGTTGTCGTTGGCGGTGGTGACCTGCGTGAAGGAGCCGCCCGTCCAGTCGGCCCAGGTGGAGCCGTTGTCGGACTCCTGGATCTTCACGTCGACGGTGCCGCCGGCGCCGTTGGTTCCCGATGAGAGCTCGACGGCTGCCGAGTATCCCAGTACCTCCACGGACGAGCCCAGCAGCGAGTAGGCTGCCGCGATGACGTGCGCGCCTGGCGCGATGGACTGCTCGCTGGAGACCTCGTCGGCGAACGAGCCGGAGTCCAGCCGCAGGTGCAGCTTTACCTCCGCGAGCGAAAGCGGTTCCACCGCCGGTGCCGAGCTGATTTTCAGAGCCATCTCATTTTCACCTCTTTGTCATTGCGCTTTTTAAAATGTCATTGCCACTTCCCCATGTCATTGCGAGGCACGCAGTGCCGTGGCAATCTCCGGGCGGGGCGTCAATCCCCCACCTGTTGCCGTGTGAGATCACCACGTCGGCTTCGCCTCCTCGTGATGACAT
>Ga0172375_10009407_pt1 | contig 12905 bp, 9 predicted proteins | sample LakKiv1m_FD_114537 | JGI IMG/M metagenome (GOLD analysis project Ga0172375, IMG submission 114537) | Freshwater microbial communities from Kabuno Bay, South-Kivu, Congo - kab_092012_11.1m | ecosystem: Environmental > Aquatic > Freshwater > Lake | place: Democratic Republic of the Congo... | reverse complement strand
GAACGGATTCTGATTACCAGCGCAGATGAGCGCACTTGGCCCGATCACGGGCCGGTTTTGTTTTTGGGTGATTGGTGCCGATTGTACGAAAGAAAGGTTCGCTGGGAACGTTTAAAAGGGGAGGTGGTTCCCTATCATTGGGATGACCGCGCCAAACTGCTGAAAGACTACCATGATCTTCAGGTTTTATACGAGCATCTTTTGCCAAAACTTTCCATGAAATTGAACGAAATTCACGGAGAAAATCATGGCTTACGTTACTGGAGAATTCTGGTGGGTCCGTGGCTCAACCAGTTCATTCAAATTGCTTTCGACCGATGGGAGATGATTCAACTGGCTGCACGCGAGTATGGACCGCTCCGGTCTCGTGTCATCGAAGGAGATGTACAGCGGTTTGTTCCTTTGGGGATGCGCGATTTTTCTAGTGTATGCGTTCCGAAAGATGCGTGGAATCAGGCGATGTGCGGTTATTTTCTCCGAGAGGGGACGAACATTCCATGTGAGGTTCTAAAAATATCCAATGACTCTTTGCCGGATGAGGTGGATCGACGGCCGCTGAGGCATGGGTTGGCGCGCATAATAAGCCGTCTTCTTGCCGTAGGCGTCGTTTCGAACGAAGCGTTTTTCCTAGCCGATTATCTCCCGTTTCGCCAGTCTCTTGCGGTTCAGCTTACGATGAAACAGATTCCGCGGTTTTGGCGTACGCTTACACCGCCCAAAGCCAGCATAAGCCCGGACGCTCGTGTTTGGCGTCTCGAGGAAACCGGCGATACGCTGTTTACCCGAGCGCTAGGGACCCTTATCCCGCTTCAAATTCCGATCGCTTATCTCGAAGGATACGCTCTTCTAAAAAAGAAAATTAGCGAGCTTCCCTGGCCGCGTCGGCCCAAATTAATTTTTACGAGCGTCTCTTACAACACCGGAGATGTTTTTAAAGCCTGGGCAGCCGAAAAAGTGGAAGAATCGGGTACACCTCTGGTGATTGGACAACACGGAGGAACTTTTGGCATGGCGCTCTTTGGATCGACCGAGGAGCATCAACTGACGATCAGTGACGCTTGGTTGTCTTGGGGGTGGCAAAACGACGACGCGAAGATTAAGCCGGTTGGAAACCTGAAGATGGTCGGGCGTCGGGTCCGTTGGGATCCGCGGGGTTTAGCGCTTCTCGTGGAAATGACGATTCCGCGATATAGCCAATATTTGAACAGCATTCCGGTTGCATCTCAATGGTTGAGCTATTTTGAAGACCAGTGCCGATTTGTTGCGGCGCTACCCGAGAGAATTCGCAAACAACTCCTTGTCCGTCTTTTTGGAAATGACAGTGGTTGGAGTCAAAGAGAACGATGGCGGGACCGTTTTCCCGCCCTTCGTCTCGATTTGGGTCGTTCGTCGATGCGGGCTTTGATGAAAAAAACACGGCTTTATATTTCCACTTACAACGCCACCACGTTTCTTGAATCGTTGGCGCTCAACATTCCCACTCTTATTTTCTGGAATCCCAAATTCTGGGAACTGCGGCAAGATGCTAGGCCTTATTTTGAGGCTTTGAAGAGCGTCGGGATATTTCACGAAACACCCGAAAGCGCGGCGGACAAAATGTCGGAGATTTGGGATGATGTCGGGGCTTGGTGGTCTACCCGGCCGGTCCGGGAAGCGAGAGTATTTTTCTGTGAACGATATTCACGAATGCCCAAACAACCGCTTAAGGTTTTGCGCGAGGCGCTCTTGTCGACGAAGGGAGGGGCTCGATGACCTCCGATTCATCGGCTCCCGTTTCATTAAAGAGAAGATATTTTGTGCGACTTTTTGCAAATATTCTTTCGCTGCCGGTGAATCTTGTGATCCAGGCGGTCATCCCCCGAGGTTTGGGGCCGAAGGCCTACGGGGATTTTAATTTTCTTTCGAATTTCTTCCTTCAGCTTATGACTTTTTTCTCATTAAGCACCTCCACGGGTTTTTATACGAAGCTTTCCCAACGTCAGAAAGAATTCGGGCTTATTAGCTTCTATTTTCGATTTACGGCCCTGGCCGTTTTAGCTCTCTTTCTTTTCACCGGGGTATGTCAAAGTACGGGATGGGCTCGTTATTTGTGGCTCGGGCAGAAAACACAGTGGGTTTATTTGGCCGCCGTGTGGGCGGTTTTGACTTGGACGGCCACGCTCTTCATGTATGTCGGAGACTCTTACGGTCTGACCGTTTCGACGGAAAGCGCGAGATTGGCTCAACGTCTGGTGGGTTTGGCGGTCCTGCTCATCCTTTTCTTTGCCCGACATCTTTCCCTGAAGACTCTCTTTATTTATCAGTACGGACTGTCTATTTTTCTGATCGCGCTTTTTTTATGGATCTTCGAAAAAAACGGTTTTTCTTTTTTTAGGTCTTGGAGCCTCGGCCGTGAGCAATGGCATTCATATGTCCGTGAATTTTACGATTACAGCCACCCACTGTTTTCTCTGGCTGCCGTCGGGGTCGTGGTTTCGATTCTCGAGCGCTGGTTTCTTCAAAAATTTGGAGGGAGCGTTGAGCAGGGTTTCTTCGGTCTTTCCTATCAAATCGCGGCCGCCTGTTTCATTTTTACTTCCGCAATGACTTCCCTCATCACGCGAGAGTTTTCGATTGCATTCGAAAAAAAAGACTTCGTGGAAATGGCCCGTTTGTTTCGCCGGTTTATTCCGCTCCTTTACAGTGCGGCTGCGTTTTTTGCCTGTTTTGCTTGCGCGCAGGCATCGAGCGTCGCACGGCTGTTCGGAGGCGCAAAATATACCGCGGCGGCCGCACCCGTCATGATCATGTCGCTTTATCCGATTCATCAGACCTATGGCCAATTGAGCGGATCCGTTTTTTTTGCTGCCGGACAAACGCGCCTTTATCGCAACACGGGCCTTCTTTACGTGGTTCTGAGTCTTCCGATCGCTTATTTTCTTTTGGCGCCTCACGAACTCTTAGGATTGCAGGCCGGGGCTGTGGGCCTGGCGGTGAAATTTGTTGTCGTTAATTTTCTCGTGGTGAACGTGCAGCTTTTCTTTAATGCCCGTTTTCTGAAATTGCGGTTTATGCGTTATGTTGCGCATCAAATGATATCCGTTGGTTTTTTGATGGTATTGGCGCTATTATCGAAAATGATATCGGATAGGATTTGGATCATGCCGCGGGGAGGGTTTTCAAACCTTCTCATAGCGGGCTTTTTTTATACGACCTTTGCGGCGATTTGTGCGTATTATTTTCCGCTGATTTTTGGTTTGCAGGCGAGTGACGTTGCGATCTTGCGTCAAAAGCCGCTTTCATTTATTAAAGAAATCGGGAAAGGGTTTTAGGAGAAACGTGCAAGCGATTATTTTGGCGGCCGGTTCGGGGAAAAGACTGTCGGGTGTCGTACAGAACCTTCCAAAGGGATTGATTGAAATCGGAGGGCGCTGTCTTCTCGAGTATTCTCTCGAGGCCTTGAGCCGAGCGTTGATACGTCAGGTTTCTATTGTCATCGGTTTTTGTGGTCATAGGATCCAGCAGAAAATCGGAGACCGGTACAAGGATATTGAAATTCGTTATGTCTCAAACTCCGATTTCCATGAAACCGGTAGTATGGCGTCCCTATATCGGATGAAGGGGCTGATCGGAGAGGAGGGGAGTCTTGTTCTGGAGTCAGACCTTCTCTACGACCCGGATGTTTTGACTGGTGTCCTCGAATCGGGTTATGCGGATTGCATTCTGGTTTCGGCCTTAAGCGGTTCAGGGGATGAGGTGTATATTTGCGCTGGCTCTGACGGGAAGATCACTGCGCTTGGGAAAAAGATTCCCGACAATCAAAAAAAAGAAGCGCTGGGCGAATTGGTGGGTATTTCCAAATTTTCAAAAAGTTTATTCGAAACAATCTTTCAAAAAGCCGAAAAGGATTTTGCCGAGGGGCATCGTCAAGGGCATTACGAGGAATGCGTGTTTGCCGCCCAAACGCCGGCCCGGCCGGTTTATGCGGAGTTCCGTAAAGCACTCATATGGACGGAAATTGATAATGAGCAGGATTGGCTGAGGGCCAAAAACGTGGTTTATCCCAAACTCAGCGGAAAGTTCGAAAGCTTATGCAAACTTTAAAGGAAGCGCGCGCCTACCAGTACGATTATCACCGAAAACGTTTTCCTTATTTAGACGATTGGAAAAAGAATCCCTACACTTTTTTGAAGGCACGGTTTTATATGGAAACGGCGGCACTATTGGTTTTCTTGCTCTCTCGAACGAAAATCAAGCCCAACACGGTGACGCTCGTGTACGCCTTGTGCGGTATTCTGGGGGGAGTCTTGTTGGCCATTCCATCGACCCTGACGATTACCGCGGCGGTCGTTATTTTTTTCTCCAAAGGAACCTTGGATTGGGCGGATGGGTCTCTCGCAAGAACGACGGGACGTACCTCGGTGACGGGGGCCGTATTGGATCCCTGGGGCGCTCTCATGAACTCACTCGCTTTTCAAGCGGGACTGGGTTTGTATGCGGCACAAAAATCTCAACACGACATTTATTTCTATTTAACGGCTGCGCTCCTGCTAATGAGAGCTGCGGATTTGAGGACGAGGACCTTTCATCATTTCGGAGGGGAGTTGATTAAAGGGGCCGCTTGCCGGTCAACGGCAGCCCGCTCGACGCCGCCCGTCCCCCAGTCAGAATACGAGGGTTTTTCACGACCCAAAAGGTTTATCATTCATTTTTTGGACGATCGGGCTCGTACCGTTGATTTGATTTGTCTTTTGTTGCTCGTCGAGCTTTTTGTTCCCGGATTTTTCGTGACGGGTTTTTTTGTTTGGGGCTTCGCGCTGAAATACACGGTCGTTTTCGCTGCTGGTATTTACCTGGCGGTCGCAAAAAATTGGATCGAAAAAACGAGCGAACATTATGTTTACGTTCAATCCGGCGACTCGTCCGACCCAAAAGATGGTTCGGATTCCGCGCGATGAATGAGCTAGCCCGGTTCATTCGTTCACAGTATGCCGTCGATTCCGACGGCATTTTTTATGATGGGACCAAGCGATATTGGTCGAACCTCGATAGGGCGGAGAACCGGTCCTTGGCGGATGCCGTAAAAGAAGGGGGTGTGCGCCAAACACTTGGACGCCGGTTTCCTCATCTCGAAGAAGTCATTTATTCTCCTAAGCGTCAGGCAGGTCTTGAGCTTCTCGAACTCTCGGGCGATGAAGTGTGTGTTGATTATGGCTGCATGTGGGGGGCGCTGACCCTTCCTTTGGCCAGACGCACAAGGTTTGTGTTAGGGATAGACCAGACGCTTGAATCGTTGCAGTTTTTGAAGGCGAGGCTACGCGAAGAGGGAATAGACAACGCAGTTCTTTTAAGGGCGGATTTGAATGCCCTTCCGGTTTTTCCTCAAAACGCACGCATCGACGTGGCTCTCGTCAACGGCGTTCTGGAATGGGTTCCGGAAACGGGGGATGTGGAACTCAAGAGCTATTACGGCAAGCCGCGCGAAAGAAAATACTCAGGAACACCACTGAAACATCAAGAGGCTTTTTTGAAACGGTTACACGAGAATCTCGCGCCGACGGGAAAACTTTATCTAGCCATCGAAAATCGATATGATTTCAAAATGTTTTTCGGAGTCCCGGATCCCCATTCGAACCTTCCGTTTACGAGCCTTCTCCCCAGAAAGGCCGCGGATAAAATTTCGCAGATGAAGCTTCGGCGGCCATACGTAAACTGGACCTATTCACTCAACGGAACAAAAACGCTGCTTGAGCGCGCGGGATTTTCGAAGGTCGATTTATATCTTTGTTTCCCCGATTATCGTTTTCCGGAAAAGATAATCCGTTTGGACCGGCCCCTCGACGGATTTCGGCCGACGATTGCGTCGAGCAATTCAAAAGGTAAGAAAACGTTTGCCCGCTTGGCGGCGCGGGCGGCCGAGCGCTTCTTTTTTGGGATATTGAAAGCCAAAGCCCTTGCTCCGGCAATAATTGCGATCGGGACGAAATGATTCAGGAGCTCTTAAGAAACGGTTCTCATTTCAGCGCGCATGCGACTTATTTGGCCGAAGTGCACGGGCAAAAGAAGATTGTCAAGGCGGCAGCCGACCCGGACGGAATCGAGAATTTAAAACGGGAATTTCGCGGGTTGGAGTGGTATACCCGAAGGAGAAATCCAACTCAGGGAAATCCCTGTCGGATTGTCGCGGAAAAACGGGAATACCTTCGCACCGAGATCGATTATGTCGAGGGAAGAATTCCCGATTGCCGATCGGGACTGGTGCGGTCCGCTGCGGATCTGCGATCTTTGATCTCACATTACTGTGAAATTTGGCCAAAGGGCAATCGCGTACCCCTGCACGGTGATTTTTCTCTCGGGAATGCCGTTTTTAACGAAAAGAGCATCTATATAATCGACTGGGAGCATTTCGCTGAGGATGCGGTTCCTGGTGGATTTGACGTCGTCTACCTTTTACTTGAAACGCTATGCCTAGGGATGAGGATGCGGTCAAAACCATCTCCGGAAGAAATAAAGATTCTTGCCGACCTTTTGGCGGAAGCGAATACTCGGGGTCACTTGGCTCCTGAGGTGGTACGGTCGCCGCTGGGCTTTCTCGTCGGATACATGAAAGCCAATCCGGGTTTTTGGGGAAAACAAATGCCGAAATTTCCGGTTTTTAAATTGAGTGGGAACGAACTGGCTTACATCGATACGCTGTTGAACGCGCGTCTTTCCCGGGAGAAGAAATGAAACTAAAGAAAATTCTTCTTCTCATGCCGCCCGCATACGCGGTGCGTTTTCGGCGCGACATCAACCCTCTCCCGCCTTTGAGTCTCGGGTATTTGGCGGCGATTGCCGAACAAGAGGGGATGGAAGTGCGGATTTTGGACTGCCTCATGAAAGGTTGGCATTACGAGGAAGTCGTTGACCGGAACACGGTGCGGGTCGGTTTGAGTGACGCGGATATCCGTTCCCGAATCGCCGAGTTCAAGCCGGATCTCGTCGGGGTGACATGCCCGTTCAGCCGACAGTACCAGATTTATCATCGCCTCTTCCGGCTCGTCAAAGAAATTGACCCGGCCATTCGCGTGGTGGCCGGAGGAGCTCACGCGACGGTGTGCCCCCAAGAAGTCCTCGAAGACGGGCATTGTGACTACGTGATATTAGGCGAGGCCGAAGAGTCGTTCGCCGAGCTCATCCGGGCTCTTCAGCGCGATGAAGCAGTCGACGCAATCGACGGACTGGGTTGGAAAGACGGCGGGCGTCTTCGTCTCAATCCAAAGAATAGGCTCATTCGAAACCTTGATTCCATTCCCTTTCCCGCGTACCATCTAATGGAGTTGGACGGGTATTTCGGACTCGTGGCTTCGCACGGCGCACGGCATAAAAAGCGGTTTTGCCCCATCATCACCTCCCGCGGGTGTCCGGCGCGGTGCACGTTTTGCAGCGCCCATCAAGTGTGGGGGAAGATGTACCGCACGCGTTCGGTGGAAAATGTCATCGAGGAACTGCGGCTTTTGAAAAGTCGATACGGAATCGAAGAGATTCTCTTTGAAGATGACAACGTCACGGCCGATGCTAAGCGCGCCAAAACGCTATTTTCCCGTTTGATTGAAGAAAGGTTTGATTTTGTATGGGACACGCCCAACGGCGTCGGGGCATGGTCGATGGATGAAGAGATGATCGATCTGATGAAGGCTTCGGGCTGCGTCAAACTTAATTTTCCCGTTGAAAGTGGTTCCCCGCGGGTGCTTAAGGAAATCATCCGGAAACCGCTCGATTTGGACAAGGTACGGCGTTTGACGACTCACTGCGATCGGATCGGGCTCGCACACGATTTGTTTTTAGTGATCGGGATGCCGGGCGAACGGTTGTCCGAGATGTGGGAGTCGGTTCGCTTTGCCGCGGAGTGCGGGTGTTTTTCTCCGCATATTTCCGTCGCAACGCCCTATCCCGGAACGGAACTCTACGAGGAGTGTATGAACCGACATTTATTTTCGAGGCCGTTTTCAATGGATGATTTGTTCATCCGTAGCTTTCTTGTGCGGACGACGGAATGGAACGAAAAAGACCTAGGCCGATTTCTTTTTCAGGCAAATTGGTATCTAAAGCTTCGCGGGATCCTGAAAAACCCCGGTAGAGCGATTCGTTACGTCAAAAAAATCGTCTCTCAACCCTCAAGGCTGATCGGAGTGATTCGTCATGGCGAATGACCAAAAGCCGATTCCCGTGCAAAAACCCTATTTAGGGAAAGAGGAGCTCGACGCGGTTGGAAAGGTGTTCGAATCGCGTTGGTTGGGTTTGGGAGGCCAGACAAAGGAATTCGAGGACCGTCTTGCCGATTTCCTCGGTGTCCGGCATGTCCTGGCAGTCAATACGGGGACATCCGCTCTCCATATCGCTTTGGCTGCGCTCGGGATCGGACCCGGCGACGAGGTGATCGTACCTTCTCTGACCTTTATTGCTTCGGCGCAGGCCATCGCCTGGACCGGCGCGACGCCTGTTTTTTGTGAGGTCTCCGAAGAGACTTTGAATATGGATGTCCAGGATGCCATCGGTAGGGTGACGCCTAAGACGAAAGCCTTTATGCCGGTGCATTTTGGGGGCGAGGTTTGTGAAATGAAGCCTCTCCTAGCTTTTGCCGCACGCAAGGGGATTCGCATCGTTGAAGATGCGGCTCACGCTTTCGGTTCGTCGTATGAGGGGCGCAAAGTAGGAACGTTGGGAGACGTAACCTGTTTTAGTTTTGACCCGATCAAGAATATTACGTGCGGGGAAGGGGGTGCGGTTGCCCTTCAGGACGAGGCGCTTTATGAAAAGATGGTCCCGATGCGGATTTTGGGAGTCGACAACGACACATGGAATCGCTATCGCGGAGAGCGGAGCTGGTTTTATCAGGTTAGCAGCGGCGGGTTCCGGTATCATTTGCCGAATTTCAATGCGGCGGTGGGTCTCGAGCAGCTGAAGAGAATGGATCTTTTTTGCGCCCGAAAGAGAGCCATTGTCAGAAGTTATGATGAAGTATTCGGGGATCTAACGGAACTGAAATTGATTCGACACGATCTTAAAGAAACGTTTCCTTTCTTTTACGTGATTCGTGTCATAGGGGGAAAGCGCGATGCGCTCATGCGGGATCTCAAAGAAAATGGAATCGGCTCGGGCGTTCACTATATCCCCAATCATCTTCAGCCGTTGTTTGTGAATCAGAAGACCCTATTGCCCGTCACGGAAGCGATCTATGAAGAGATTTTGACTCTTCCTTTGTTTTACGAAATGACCGGCGAAGACGTCTCGCGCGTGATTGCGGCCGTCAAAACTTTTTTCAAAAAATGACGAAAATCCCTCCCGCGGTCAGCGTGAATCTGTGTTGTTATAATTCGGAGAATTTTCTGAACGAGACGATCGAGAGCGTGTGGGCCCAATCGTACAAAAATTGGGAGCTGGTGATCATCAACGACGGTTCGACGGATTCGACTGAGAAAATCGTTGAAAATTTTTTACGCCGGGGATGCCCCATTGTTTACTACCGCCAGGAAAATCGCGGCCTGGGCTACTCTCGAAACGAAGCGCTCAAGCATTCCTCGGGGAGGTTCGTCGCGTTCATTGACCACGATGACGTGTGGTTTCCGACAAAATTGGAAAGGCAGCTGCCGTTATTCAAGGACGAGAGCGTTGATTTGGTTTATTCGAATTTTTTCCGGGTCGAGGGACAAAAAAGACAAATCGGATATAAAAAAGAGCAGCCCCAGGGAAGCGTTTTTCGACGTTTCTTGAGGCACTATCCCGTGAATATTCAAACGGTTATGGTGCGCAAAGCCGCGCTCGAGAAACTTGAGACGGGGTTTGATCCCTGTCTACAAGTTTCCGAAGAATATGATTTGTTCATGCGGCTTTTATATCGGAGCAAAGCCGCGTATCTTCATGAACCGCTTGCCCAATACCGCATTCACGGCCAGATGAGCAGTCTTCTTCGGATTGATCGTTATCCCGTCGAAAATGCCTATATTCTCGAAAAATTGGGAACGAGCATTTCAGATTTTGAAACAGACTATGCGTCCGAGCTGCGCTACATGAAGGCCAAGATCGGATATTGGCACGCCAGCGCCGAGATGCTGAACGGTTCCCGCCGGAAAGCGCGGGCGCACCTGGCTCCGTTTCGCCGCGAAGGATTCGCGTTCTTTGCGTTGCACGCGCTGACTTTTTTCCCACGCTCTTTTTGGGACGCGGCGCAGCGTTCTCGGAGGGCATTTTTGGGTTTATGAACCGGTTGAACTATCTCTTGTTCGTTATTTTTCTGCTCGTCCTGGCTTCCGTTTTGCCGTCATTGTATCCGGTCCTGATTTACAAGATTTCAACGGATATTTACTTCACCCTTCGCATGATTTCACAAAGTTCCTGGACGACCGGCTATCTTTATACGGCGGCGGCAAGCGTTTTGCTCGTCGCGTTGGCCTGGGTTTTCAAGCCTCATTTTCCGGATGAGGCCTCCATGCGGTTTCATAAAGAAAAATTCGACGAATTCAAAGCTATTATCTTTTCCACGGCGGTTATTTCTTTATGCATTTCGATTACGTTGAACTTTACGTTCGGGGCTTCGGTGTCGAACTTGCTGTCCCAGCGGCCGCAATACGCCATCCATTTGGGCTATCTGACGCGTATCATCGGGTATTCGGCGCCCTTGTATTTTTTGGCTCAAATGTTTTTTTACGGAAAACTCGGCGAGGGTGGACTGGTTCTTTTGCTTCTGTTTCTTTTGCAATCGATCTCTTCGATGTCTCGTTCGGGTCTTTTGATCGTATGCTTCACGATCCTGATCGGCTTGGCGTATTCTCCGGCCGTGAAGATCAGGTTGAAAATGTTTATCTTGATTCTTTTTTTGGGCGTGCCGGCGGCCTATATCGCGGGTCTGTTGCGCGGGGGCGGGGATCTGCTCAGGCCGCATGTCAGTCTGTTGTTGCGTTTTTTTGCCAACAATCAGGCTCTTTTTTTGGCTGTCGAAAACCAAGAGAAGATCCGGGATATCCTTTTATATAATCAACCGACGGTCATGTTCCAACAAATGTTCTCTTTCATAATGGAGCGCACCGAATATCCGTCCTCATTCAGGCTTCTCGAGTATTGGGGGGATCACATCACGGCGCTGGGGAGCGAACACATTGCCGGTTACGCATACGGGTGGCTTGGGCTGACTTATGCGCTTTTGGGCTGGCATGGGCTTTGGGCGGTGGCGGGGGTGCTATCATTTTATTTTTTTGCCCTCCGCTGGGCTTTTCATAAACCTGCCTTTGCGCGGCTGGCCTTTTCGGCTTATATCGCGGACATGTTTTTGGAATTTTTTATGAATCTCGGAATGGATTCCTACGCGGAAAAGATTTTCAAGGGGTTGTTGGCTATTTTCGGCTATATTTTGCTTATTTCTTTCCTCAAATTTTTTCTCGGAACTCCCGTTGTCGGGAGGTCTTCGAGTCAGACCGTTCCCCTCGATCGGGAAGTCGTTCCGTGAAGGCTCTCGTAACCGGCGGAACGGGATTCATCGGCCGGCATCTGGTCGAAACGCTGAAGCGCAAAGAGTGGCAGGTCGCGATTCTGACGAGGCGGCGTGATTTCAATTTGCCGAGAGTCGAGACGGTGACCGGAGATCTGTTGAGCGGGGAAGGTATCGGCCATTTGGGATCGATGGACTTCGATGTCATTTTTCACTGCGCCGCGGAATTAAAAAATACCTCTTTAATGTACGGAATGCATGTCGAAGGGACATGCAGGCTTTTGGATTGTCTGCGGACAAAACAAGATAAGCCGCTGCGTTGGGTCCAACTCAGCAGTGTTGGGGCTTATGGCTCTGCCCAAAAGGCGAATCAGCCTCGGATAGTCAGTGAAGAAACTCCTCCAGCTCCTAAGAACGAATACGAACGAACAAAAGCCCGGTCCGATCAACTCGTAATCGAAGCAGTTGCCGGCCTTCCGAACTTCACGTACACGATTTTAAGACCTTCCATTGTTTTTGGCGAAGGCATGCGCAGCCGGTCGCTGGACGGTCTCATAGAAGCGACCCGTAAAAAAAGTTTTTTTTACATCGGGCCTCGGGGCGCCGTTGCGACTTATGTACATGTGGACGACGTCGTCGAGGCGCTTTGCCGATGCGCTGAAAATCCGAAAGCGGCCAATCGTATTTATAATTTATCGAACGATTGTCTCTGGGAAGAATTAATCGGGAGCCTGGCCGCCGGTTTGGGGCTGCCCCAGCCAAAAAAGCGTCTGCCCGAAGGGTTCGCGAGGGCCTTGGCGTGGATTTTTGCCGGGAGACTTCCTTTGACCCCAAGCCGGATCGACTCCCTGGTCTGTCGAACGCGATATCCTTCGACTCGGATCGAAAACGAATTGGGTTTTAAACCGGCCGTTTCCGTCCCCAAGACCATGCGTCGGCAGGCGCAAATGAGTAAAAGAGTTTGCTTTGTCGCAACGCTTCCGCTGCCCTTCAACGTATTTATGGCCGCGCCGATACGGAAGCTTTCGGAAAAGGTTCGCGTGACGTTGGTGACGGGAGGCGACCGGGAAGAGTTGGGAGCCTTGCTCTCCGACCGCGTTGATTTTTTTCGTATTCCCATCGAGCGCCGAATTTCACCCGTCCGAGATTTGATCGCGCTGGTTCGTCTCTGGCTATTTTTTAAACGAGAGCGTTTCGATTGCGTCCATTCGATGATGCCCAAATCGGGCTTGCTGGCGATGGTTGCGTCCCGCTTCGCGGGAGTGTCGCAGCGGATTCATCTTTTTACCGGTCAAGTATGGGCCACACGGCGCGGGTGGAGCCGGGGTTTTCTAAAGTTTTGTGATCTTTTTTTGGCGGGGTGTGCGACGCAGTTGATGGCGGATAGCCGTCCGCAAGCTCGATTTCTTGCCTCCGAGAGAGTGGCAGCGGCCGACAAAATAACGGTTTTGGCACACGGTTC
>Ga0172375_10009406_pt1 | contig 12905 bp, 14 predicted proteins | sample LakKiv1m_FD_114537 | JGI IMG/M metagenome (GOLD analysis project Ga0172375, IMG submission 114537) | Freshwater microbial communities from Kabuno Bay, South-Kivu, Congo - kab_092012_11.1m | ecosystem: Environmental > Aquatic > Freshwater > Lake | place: Democratic Republic of the Congo... | reverse complement strand
TTTCACGCACCACGACAAAATCGATATCCTCGGGACGCTTGTCTTTTAAAGGGCAAAATTCGGAATTATACAGCTTTACCGGCCGTAAATTAATATACTGATCCAGGGCAAATCTTAATTTCAGTAGTACTCCAGTTTCAATTACTCCGGGCGGCACTGCCGGGTCCCCCACTGCCCCAAGATAAATCGCCGAATGTTGTTTTAATGCGATAATATCATGGTCATCAACAAGTTTACCGGTTTTTAAATACCTCTGTCCGCTAAAATCGAAATTTTTAGTTTCATATTGAAATCCGAATTTTCTGGCGGCTGCAGCAAGAACCTTTAGGCCTTCTCTGACTACTTCCGGGCCGGTCCCATCTCCGGGAATGACCGCAATCTTATACATTTTCCATCTCCTTAAGCTTAATTTTTCTTTACGGTTTTCTTAATATAATTAATCAGGCCGCCGCTGTGTACAATCTGCTGCAAGAATTCCGGAAAAGCCTGTGTTTTATAAACCTGATCCTGAGTAATATTCCTAATGATACCGCTGCTTAAATCAATCTCAATAACATCTCCGTCCTTTATTTTATCTATATCCCCTGATTCCAAAAAAGGCAAGCCGATATTAATCGCGTTGCGGAAAAATATCGCGGCAAAGCTTTTCGCCAATACCGCCGCCACACCGCACCCCTTAATGGCTAAGGGCGCATGCTCCCGGCTGGAACCGCAGCCAAAGTTATTGCCGGCAACAATAATATCTCCTGGGCTGACTGCCTGGGAAAAATCCGGACGGATCGTCTCCATGCAATGTTTACCCAGCTCTTGCGCGTCAACTGAAACCAAGTATTTGGCAGCGATAATATCATCGGTGTTTATATCATCACCGAATTTATGCACCTTACCTCTAATTACCACCATATCCTCCTTAAACTGTTGACTTATATCTTACCGGGATGCGTAATTTTACCGGTGATCGCGGAAGCCGCGGCTACCGCAGGATTAGATAAGTAAACAAAAGATTTAGGACTACCCATTCTCCCTAAGAAATTCCTGTTGGTCGTGGCAATCGCCACCTCCCCTTCAGCCAAAATACCCATATGTCCGCCCAGACAGGGCCCGCAGGTAGGCGTAGAGAATATCCCGCCGGCTTTTACAAAAATCTCCGCCAAGCCTTCTTTTACCGCCTGCAGGTAAATTTTTTGTGTTGCCGGAAAAACAATTAATTTAACGCCCCTTGCAACTTGTTTGCCTTTAAGAATACGCGCGGCAATACGCAGATCCGAAATCCGGCCGTTGGTACAGGAGCCGATTACTGCCTGGTTAATTTTAACATCCTTTAAACTGCTTGCCGGTTTCACATTGCTGGGAAGATGCGGGCAAGCAACTACGGGCTCTAAGTTACTTACATCCCAAACATAGGTCTTCTCATAAACCGCATCCGGATCCGAAGAGTAAAATTTGGGTTTACGTTTAAAACCAGCGACAAATTTTTTAGTAATCGCATCCGGCGCAATTAAACCTGCCCTGGCCCCGGCCTCGATCGCCATGTTCGACATGGCAAACCTGTCATCCATGCTCAATTTTTCAATTACTGGGCCGCAAAACTCCATCACTTTATATAATGCGCCGTCAACGCCGATCTGCCCGATGGTATAAAGAATTAAATCCTTTCCCCCTACCCAGGGCTTCAACTTACCCTGGTAAACAAATTTAATGCTTGCCGGTACCCTTAACCAGCATTTACCGTCAATATAAGCGCGGGCTAAATCCGTAGAGCCCATTCCGGTTGCATAAGCACCAAGCGCTCCGTAAGTACAGGTATGCGAATCCGCGCCAACCACCAAGTCTCCCGGCAGGACAATACCCTGCTCCGGTAAAAGCGCATGCTCAATGCCCATGCGGCCGACTTCAAAATAATTCTTAATCCCCTGTTCTTGAGCAAAATCCGCCAGGACCTTACATTGATTAGCGCTTCTTAAATCCTTGGCCGGCGCAAAATGATCCGGAACCAGAACAATTTTATTTTTGTTAAATACCTTTTTAAAACCGGATTTTTTGAATTCGGCAATCGCCAGCGGCGCGGTAATATCATTGGCCAAAGCAACATCTACGTCAGCCTGGATGAATTCTCCGGGTTTGATACTCTTTAATCCCGCGTGTTTCAATAAAATTTTTTCAGCAATCGTATACGGCATCTTTAAGATAAGGGACGGTTCTTATGCTAAAGTAAAACTGTCCCTTTTTTAGGGGACAGTTCTGCCTTGGGTTAAGAACCGTCCCTGGTTTTATCCTTTAAATTTTTTTACTATCAGAGAGGCGTTGTGTCCGCCAAAACCTAAGGAGTTAGACATGCAGGCAGAAACATCTATTTTACGCGCTGTATTCGGCACATAATCCAAGTCGCACTCCGGATCCGGGTGTTCGTAATTAATCGTAGGAGGAATAACTCCGTCTTTAATTGCCAAACAACAGACCAAAAATTCAACTCCACCTGCCGCACCCAAGAGATGCCCGGTCATGGATTTAGTGGAAGAAACCATGACTTTTTTAGCATAGGCGCCAAATGCCTTTTTCATGGAAAGCGTTTCAATCTTATCATTAAGTTTGGTAGAGGTGCCGTGCGCGTTGATATAACTAATCTCCGCCGGGTTCATCTGCGCGTCTTTTAACGCCGAGGTCATTGCCTGAGCCGCCCCCTCTCCTTCAGGATCCGGAGCGGTAATGTGATAAGCGTCGCAGGACATGCCAAAACCAGTAATCTCTGCGATAATCGCAGCGTTTCTTTTTTGAGCGTGCTCTAAGGTTTCCAAAACAACCAAACCGCAGCCTTCTGCCATTACAAACCCGTCCCTTTCCAGATCAAACGGCCTGCTGGCTCTATGCGGTTCATTATTTCTTGTAGAAAGCGCCCTTAACGCGCAGAACCCGCCTACTGCCGTAGGCACGATGCAGCTTTCCGTACCGCCGGTAAGCATGATGTCCGCGTCGCCGTAAAGGATTGTCCGGTATGCCTCTCCGATAGCGTGCGAACCGGATGCGCAAGCAGTAGCGACACAAGAATTCGGACCCTTTAATCCGTGAATAATCGCAACCAATCCGCTTGCCTCATTAACAATAAGCATAGGAATAAGAAACGGTGATAACCTGGAAGGCCCTTTGTTCAACAAAACCTTATGCTCCTCTTCGATTGTATAAAGGCTGCCTATCCCAGAGCCGATCAATACGCCCATGCGCGTGCGGTCTTCTTTGTCTAAATTTAACCCGGAGGATTCAATTGCCTGCTTGGCGGCGGCAACCGCGAATTGCACGAATTTTGCCGTCCTCTTTACATCTTTAAGAGAGATTCCATAGGCAGTAGGATCAAAGTTTTTTACCTCCGCGGCAATACGTGAATCAAAATCCTTGGCGTCAAAGCTGGTAATCGCACCCAGGCCATCCTTGCCGTCTTTTAAGGATTGCCAAAAACTGGAGACATCGTTGCCTACCGGAGAAATTACTCCGAGGCCGGTAATCACTACTCTTTTCTTTTGCATATTTAGGTAATGTAAAATTTACCCCGCAGGCAATAAAAGTGCGGGGTAAATTAGTTAGGGTTTAAAATTATTATTTGCTGCTTTTTTCTTCAATATACTTTATGGCATCACCGACAGTGGTGATTTTTTCGGCATCCTCATCGGGAATCTCAATACCAAACTCTTCTTCTAGGGCCATAACCAATTCCACGGTATCCAGAGAATCCGCGCCTAAATCATCAACGAAAGACGCCTCAGAAGTAACCTCTTCGGGTTTCACGCCTAATTGCTCTGCGATAATTGACTTAACTTTTTCTTGTGCTGCCATTCTTTTTTCCTCCTTAAATGAACCCCGCTGCATTCTTGCAAAATGCAAGAAGCGGGGTGAATTTAACCCGCCAAAGCTTTAGTGGCGGGTTAATCAACCATATATTTACGCCATCACCATGCCGCCGTCTACCGTAATTACCTGCCCGGTAATATAACTGGATTCATCGCTGGCTAAAAATAAACAAAGATTAGCGACATCCTGCGGGGTCCCTAATTTCGCTAACGGAATGGCTTCCAACATCTTCTTTTTTAATTCTTCGGGAAGCTTGGCCGTCATCTCCGTCTGAATAAACCCCGGAGCCACAGCATTAGCGTTTATATTACGGCTGGCCAACTCTTTTGCTACTGTTTTTGTAAGAGCAATAATTCCGGCTTTGGAAGCTGCATAATTCGCCTGGCCCGGATTGCCCATTAAACCGATTATGGAAGCGATGCTGATGATCCTACCGCTTCTCTGCTTGACCATCGGCCGGGACACGGCCCGGATGCAGTTAAATGTGCCTTTAAGGTTAACATTAATAACCGCATCCCACTCCGCCTGGGACATACGCATCAACAGATTGTCTTTGGTAATCCCAGCGTTGTTAACTAATATATCAACCTTTCCCATTTTGTCAAGAATTTTGTTTATGCCTTCTTCAACCTTTTCAAAATTAGTCACATCCATCTCTAAAGCCAATGCCTTACGGCCCAAAGCTTCTATTTCCGCGGCTGTTTTCTGGGCTATTTCCAGGTTAACATCAGCCACCACGATATCCGCGCCCTCTTTGGCAAAAGTCATGGCAATTGCCTGGCCTATCCCCCTTGCTCCTCCGGTAATCAAAGCCACTTTATCTTTAAGACGCATACCTCTCCTCCTTTAAACTTCTAATTTACAGCTTAGCCTTATTTGGAAAAATCCGCTTCTTTTTCTAGGTTGATCGCCTGCGCCGTACTATCAATACGCCGCAATAATCCTCTTAATACCTTTCCCGGACCAAACTCGATAAAACTTGATATTTGCTTTGAAAGCATCAATCTTATCGAATCCTCCCAAAGCACACTGCCGGAAACCTGATTGATTAAATTCTGCCTGATCTCTTCCGGATCACTCACGGCTTTGGCAGTCACATTACTAACCACCGGAAATTTAGGCGCGGTTATTTTTATCTTTCCCAGCTCCTTGGCTAACTTTAAACCTGCCTCCCGCATAAAAGAAGAATGGAACGCGCCGCTGACCTCCAGGATTACCGCCATTTTTGCGCCTTTTGCTTCGGCTAAAACCTTGGCTTTCTCAATTGCTGACGCAGTACCGGAGATAACCGTCTGGCCGGGGCAATTAATATTGGCAACCTCGGTTTTGGTTTCCAGGCAAATTGCCTTAACATGCGCTAAATCCAAGCCGATGACAGAAAGCATTTTTCCTGGATATTTTGCAGCAGCCTCCTCCATAAATTCACCTCTGCGCCGCACTAAAGAAATAGCATCTTCGAAATTAAGGGCGCCTGCGGCCACAAAAGCAGAATACTCGCCCAGGCTTAAACCTGCCATATACCCGTCTATCTGAGGATTTTTTGCCTGATACGCCTGCCAACAGGCAATAGTCATTGCCACAATCGCCGGCTGGCAATTGTTGGTCTTGGTTAATTCCTCTTTCGGGCCGTTAAAACAAAGGCTGCTTATGGAAAAACCTAAAACCTGATCCGCCTTATCAAAGATTGCTTTACTTTCCGGAAAAGCAGCGTACAAATCCCTGCCCATGCCTACATACTGGCTGCCCTGTCCGGCAAAAAGATAGCCTACCACTCAATCACACAGGCGCCCCAAACCAAGCCTGCTCCGAAAGCATCCAAAAGAATAATATCTCCTTTTTTCACTTTGCCTTCTTGTACTGCCTCGCAAAGCGCGGTAACCGTGGAGGCGCTGGACATATTCCCGCATCTTTCTATATTAAGGTAAACCCTTTCTTCAGGAATCCCTAATTTTCTGGCTACGGCCATGATAATTCGCGCATTGGCCTGGTGCGGAATAATCAGATCTACATCATCAAAGGTTAAACCCGCCTGCTTTAAAACGATCTCCGCCGCCTGGGTCATCGTGTTAACGGCAATCTTAAAAACGTCATTACCTTGCATTTTAATATAATGCTGGCGGTTACGCACAGTTTCCTGCGTAGCCGGGGAACGCGATCCGCCGCTAGGCATATTCAATATCCCCGACTTGGAACCATCACACCCTAAATAAGTAGAGATGATACCACCGGATTTGACCTCGGAAAGCACCACTGCTCCTGCGCCGTCGCCGAATAATACACAAGTGCTGCGATCCTGCCAATCGGTGACCGCGGACAAAACTTCCACTCCTACAACCAAAGCATATTTATATGTTCCGCTAGCGATAAATTGCTGCGCTACCGAAACTCCGTAAACAAAACCCGCGCAGGCAGCGGAAAGATCAAAACAAGCGGCTTTTTTAGCTCCCAGTTGATTTTGCAGGATCGTGGCTACCGCCGGAAAAGGCATGTCTCCGGTAATTGTCGCCACTACGATTAAATCCAGCTCCTCGGGTTTTATTTTAGCGTTTTTCAAAGCCTCCAAACTTGCTTTTAGCGCTAGATCCGAAGCCGCTTGGCCTGGAGCAGCTAAATGCCTTTGTTTAATCCCTGTGCGCGTAGTAATCCACTCATCGGAAGTATCCACCATTTTTTCCAGATCAGCATTAGTCAGTATTTTTTCCGGCAGGTATTCGCCTACCCCGATAAATCCGACTTTCTTCATTAGCTCTTCCTATTTAATCGCCTCTAAGATCTTGGCGTTAACCTGGCGCTCCACCTCTTCTTTGGCGACCCGGATTGCGTTCTTGATCGCTTTCTTATTGGAGCGGCCATGCCCGATAATCACTACCCCGTTTACTCCTAATAAAAGCGCCCCGCCATATTCGGCATAATCCAGCTCTTTCTTTAGATTCTTAAGGCTCGGCATCATAAAAATCAAACCCAGCTTGCCCCAAAAACTACTTAGAAGATGCCGCTTTAGAAATGTCTGCATTGCTTCTACCGCGCCTTCGGAAACCTTTAAAGCGACATTACCCACGTAGCCATCGCAAATAATAATATCGCTTTTCCCTTTAAAGAGATCCTTGCCTTCAACGTTGCCGATGAAATTCAGTTTGCTTTTTTCCAGTAACCCGTAAGCTTCCCGTAAAAACTCCGTGCCTTTTTTCTCCTCTTCTCCGATATTCAACAGGCCCACGCTGGGATTATCTTTATTCAATATATTTTTAGAGTACGCATCCGCCATAATCCCGTATTGCAAAAGCTGGACCGGTTTAGGATCAATATTAGCGCCCACATCAATAATTAAAGAGTTGCCTTTCAGGGTAGGGGTAACGATGCCGATTCCCGGACGCTCAATCCCCGGCAGGAGCCTCAATTCTAAGGTAGCCCCGCAAACTACCGCTCCGGTATTTCCGGCGCTGAAAAAAGCGTCGCCTTTTCCCTCTTTGACCAAACCTAAACCGACCACGATAGAAGAATCTCTTTTACGGCGGATACTATTGGCCGCAGGTTCGCACATCTCTATTGCCTCAGAGGCATGCTGGACAGTAATACGATCGCCCGTGTATTTGGCCTTATTTAAAAGGGCCTCAATCCTTGGCTGATCGCCTACCAGCACAATATCAACATCATACTCTTTTATTGCGGCTAGACTGCCATCAATAACTACATCAGGGGCGTGATCTCCGCCCATGGCATCAACGACTATTTTCATCGGATATCCTTAATTATATTCTGGTTATTTTAACGAGTTTTTTTCTTCTTTTCCTTGACCTTTATTTCCATGACCTGCCGGCCGTCATAATATCCGCAGACCAGGCAAACACGGTGCGCAAGCTTAAGCTGCTTGCACTGCGGGCAGGGAACGAGGTTGGTTTTTTTGATCTTCCAGTGCGTACGGCGCTTCCTGCCGCGCTGGGCTGAGTGTCGTCGTTTAGGTAGTGGCACAGTTACATCCTCCTTGGTTTAAGTTACTGCCGCATTTTTGGCAAAGGCCTTTACATTTTAAATTACAAAGCGGCTTGATCGGGTAATCCAGGATTACCTCTTCTCTTATTTCGTTATCCAGTTCGATAAAGCTGGTGCTGCTGTCCAACGGATAATTCAAGCGCACCTCTTTATTAAGTTCCCAGGGAAAATCCTCCAGGCAGCGGGAACAGACCGCGTGCAAAGACGCCTTCATCTTCAAATCTACTGTTAACGCATTATTGATTTTAAAGGCGCGCGCCTCCAATTTCAGAGGCGAGGAAAATTTAATCAGCTCTGTTTCCAGGTCCAGCTTTACCGGATCAGCCTCTTCCCTTAAGACCAGTCCTTCATAGGGAACCTGGTTGACTAAAATACGCACTATTTTTTACCTAATTTCTTCTGCAAGGCCTTGCCGACAAAATCCGGGACAAAAGCGGAAAGATCAGCCCCGAGGCTGGCTGCCTCTTTAATCAATTTTGCCGACAAATAGCTGTAAGATTCATGCGGCATGAGAAAGATAGTTTCGATGTCGCTGGAAATTTTACGGTTGGTTAAGGCCATTTGAAATTCATATTCAAAATCCGCAAGCATCCGCACCCCGCGCACCAACACCTTAGCCTTCATTTTATGGGCAAAATCCACGACCAGGCCGTCGAAATGCGTAACCGTTACGCCGTCCATCCCCTCCACCGCCTGTTTAAGCATCTCCACTCTCTCTTTAACGCTAAAAATCGGCTGTTTATGGGGATTATGCGCCACGGCTACAATCACATCATGAAAAATCTCATGCGCCCGCACAATCAGGTCAATATGCCCGTTGGTAACCGGATCAAAGGTCCCAGGATACAAAGCAATTTGGCACATAATTTACCCTCTATTCTTATTATTAAATTAAACCCGTTTTTTAGGGGTATTAATTACTTTTTCTTCCTAAAAATTGAAAGCCAGGTATCACCATACTTGGCTTCTTTGATTAAGCTAAAAACCTGGTTGTCTTTAGGCAACAATTCCGCCTTAGAATGCTGCACCACGATTAAACCATTGGGCGCTAATATATCATAACCCTCCAGGGTTTGCAAGATTTTTTTTGCCGCTTCCAAATGGTAAGGAGGATCGAAAAATATGATATCAAAGCTCTTCTTATTCTGGGCCAATAACTTAATTGCCTTCTGGGCATCGATATAATGCAGACTGCAGGAGGCGGCTTTAAGCATCTCGATGTTCCTCTTGATGGCTAATACGGAGTTGCGGTCGCTTTCTACCAAGGTTAACTCTGCCGCGCCGCGGGAAAGCGCCTCAAAACCTACTGCTCCGGAACCGGCAAAAAGCTCAAGGAATGTCAAACCGCTGATATCCCCCAGTATATCAAAAACCGCTTTACGTACCTTATCCTGGGTAGGACGGATATTTTTCGGGAAAAATAGTTTACGATTGCGGTATATGCCCGTAGTTATTCTCATTTTAACCTATAAGAATTGATTTTTCGTATTCCGGGAACCTGTTCAAAAGCTTTGTTTTTAGTAGCTGGTGCTGCCGCTCCTGAAGACGCGGGTCCGCGCTCAGGAGTTTTATTGCCTCTTGCCGGGCAGCGCGCAGCAATTGCATCTGCAACAGAGGATTACCAATTTTTAACTCAGCTAAACCATGCTGCCTGCTGCCGAAAAATTCACCCGGCCCCCTGATTTTTAAATCCTCTTCGGCAATACGAAAACCATCATTCGAAGAGACCATTGCCTTAAGCCGCGCCCCTGCCTCCGGAGTTTGACCATCAGAGATGAGTATACAATAAGACTGCAGTTTACCCCGGCCGATCCTGCCGCGCAATTGATGCAGCTGACTTAAGCCAAACCGCTCCGCGGATTCAATCACCATACAAGTGGCGTTAGGAATGTCAATGCCTACTTCCAAAATGGTAGTAGCGACCAAAATATCCAACTCTCCCTTTTTGAACTTAAGCATAATCCCTTCCTGTTCCTGAGTTTTAAGCTTGCCGTGGATCAAACCTAAGCGGAAATTTTTAAATTCACCTTCTTTTAGCTCTGCAAACATCTTCTTGGCTCCGGCAATATCCAAAGCATAAGACTCCTCAATAACCGGATATATAATATAAGCCTGTCGTCCATAATTAAGCTCCTCTTTCAAAAGACGATAACCCTTCTGCCTTTCTGCCTGGTTAAAATACAGGGTTTTAACCGGAAGACGGCCTGGTGGTAAGGCGTTAATTACGGAAATATCCATATCTCCGTAAAGGGTGATCGCTAATGTACGCGGTATAGGCGTTGCGGTCATAATCAACACATCCGGGTTATTGCCTTTTTTCGGCAAAAGCGCTCTTTGACCTACCCCGAATTTATGCTGCTCATCAATAACCACAAAACCTAAAGATTTAAAACTCACATCTTCTTCCAACAGCGCGTGCGTGCCGATAATCAAATCAACCTTGCCTTCCTTTATCTCCTGGCAAAGCTTTTCCTTATTTTTATCCTGGCCGACTAACAAGCCCACGCGGATCTTCCTTTCAGCTGAAACTAAACCGTTTAGCTGCGCGCTTACCTTTTCATAATGCTGGCGGGCCAATATCTCTGTCGGCGCCATAAATGCCGCCTGATAACCTCCTTGAACTGCCGCTAAGCAGGCCAAAGTGGCAACTACGGTTTTACCCGAGCCAACATCACCCTGCAAAAGCCGCTGCATAGCTACCGGAGCAGACATATCCAGCGCAATCTCCGCAAAGGCTTCTTTCTGCGCCGCGGTCAACTGAAAAGGCAGCTGCGAAATAAAATCATCCATCAATTTCCCTTGCACAGTATGCTTAATCCCTTTTTTCTCCTTACGCATCAGCTTTCTCAAAACCAGCGGAAGCTGAAAAATAAAAAACTCTTCAAAGCTAAACCGTAAGTACGCCTGTTTTTGTAAATCCGCGCTTTGGGGAAAGTGAATATTCAGCAGGCTTTGCGCCAGATTAAGTAAGTGATTACGACTGCGTAAATCAAAAGCCAAGCAATCATTAATCTTAGGGAGAAATTCATCAAGAGCGTCTTTGATCAGTTTACGTAAGACGCGCTGGCTAAAACCTTGAGGTAAAGTATAAAGCGGCACGATGCGGCCGATATTCAATGAATCATCTTCTCCGCCGTTAATTACCTCAAACTCCGGGTTGCTCATCTGCAGCCGGCCTTTATACCGCTCTACTTTTCCGTACAGGATCAAAGAAACCCCTGCTTTTAAATATGCCAAAATATACGGCTGGTTAAACCAAACACAGGATATTTTACCGGTTTGATCCGCAACCGCAGCTTCGGTAATATTAAACCTGCGCCTCTGCCAGGAGTTGCGCTGGCCGCCGGCTAATAGCTGTGCCTTGATGGTATAAACCTGCCCCTCTTTAACCTCAGAGATACTGGTAAAGTTGGTGCGGTCCTCGTAGCGGCGGGGAAAATAGTACAGCATATCTTCTACGCTGTACACTCCGTAAGCGGCAAAGCTTTTTGCTCGCTTGGGGCCGATACCTTTAAGATATTGGATAGGCGTATTTAACGGCATACTCTTCTTCTCTTTTCCGCACCATTATACTATAAAAACCAACTGTAGCAAATAGGGACAGCGACCTTTATTCTGTTGTTAGTTGCAAGGAATAAAGGTCGCTGTCCCTATTTAACAACCGGATTTATTTATTTTTGGCGGCCTTGAAAACCGTAAATTTATATGGCATACTTACTTTAGAAGTGGAAAGCAGATATGGTACAAAAGGAGGGTGGGAAAGATAGCGGAAGCTATTAGGCCTATCACCTACAAGAAGCCCCGGAGCAATCTCCCGGGGATTTTTGTTAATGAGGCCACGACTTATGGAGCGATAGCGAACATAAGTCGTTGGCCGAATTAATCCTTGACATCACAGATGTCAAGGATAGAGATAACGCAAGTAAACCTAAGTCATTTGGCCGAATTAATACCCGGAGCTGCTAGCAGATTTTGAAAAAATCTGCTAAAATAAATTTGCGAGTGATTAGCGTACAAATAGCTCAAATAGGGACAGCGACTTTTATCTATGCACAAAACATAGGAAAAAAGTCGCTGTCCCTATTTGTCTACTTTAACTCTGACCCCGATAAAAGTTCCCTTGCTCCATTTTTATCCTGAATATAAACCTCCGGAATAAATTCAACGGATTGAGGGATCAAATCAGCGATGACTTTTTTAAGGCGGGTTTGCTGAGTCTGGTTTTGCGGGTCAAAGATAGAATTCTGGCTTAAATCGTTCAACAAGAGGATCACCGGGTCATGGGAAAAAGTAAAACCACTTAAGAGCTGCTTGATTAATAAATCCAGGTAATCCGGCTTATCCTTAAACACATTTACCGCGGTTTTAAAGGCGATTTTTCCCCATTCAAAATCTACGGTCTTCTGGATAAGAGCATAAGCTGATGAATACTTAATCATTTTGACCTGGCCCGCTGCAAGCTTAATCGCGGTATTGGTAATCACCGCGGATAATTCCGCTAAATTAAAAGTCTTGATTTCCTTATGAATATCAATGGTCAGCAAATCAAAAATATACGAGCCATGGACACTAGAAGCGGCACTGGAAGTTGCCCGCTTAATAAAATCCTCAACTGCCTCCCAAAGTATCTTTTCATCATTACGGATAAAATTCAGGGATAAAATAATGCAGGATTGCCCCTCCCTCTCTGCCCTGTAGCGACGCACTTTTTCTTCATCGTGGCCGACATATTCAATAGTGTCAAATAGCGGCATATACTTAAAGAGATTGGAGTTTTGAAATCCGTAATTAAGCAGGTCCAGCATTTTAATTTGTTTTCCTAATCCTTATTAGCCCAGATCCCCGCCAGGATCGCCGCGCTAATAATGCACCAGGTAGCAAAAAGCGCATTTGGAATCGCAGCCTCCGCGGAAATATGTTTAATCGCCAGTACCGCTCCCATGCCGGCGTTTTGCATACCGACATTAATCGCTAAAGTCCGGCGCTGCGGCAGGCTGAATTTGAAAGTCTTGCCTGCCAAATAACCAAAAATAAGCCCGAGTACATTCAAACTGATTACCGCGATAAATATTAAT
>Ga0172375_10009405_pt1 | contig 12906 bp, 11 predicted proteins | sample LakKiv1m_FD_114537 | JGI IMG/M metagenome (GOLD analysis project Ga0172375, IMG submission 114537) | Freshwater microbial communities from Kabuno Bay, South-Kivu, Congo - kab_092012_11.1m | ecosystem: Environmental > Aquatic > Freshwater > Lake | place: Democratic Republic of the Congo... | reverse complement strand
TGCTGCTATAATCTCAGATTCACAAGCCCCGCAGGAACCAGTATCAACTTCGCGGATATGCAGGGATCTACCGAATTTCCTCTGAATCAACGACTTAAGCTCGCTGCCGCTTGATTCAATCTGGCCTACTAACTCTTTATCAATATGCCGAGTCAATACACCTTTTAGGATTCTGGATTTTAATATATTTATCATAGGTCGTTTCCTGAATAGGATAGATCAAAACTTTTATTACAGAGTGGGAAATCCGGGATAATATTGCCTAAAACTGCAAAAGCTAAAGCCTGCCAGTTGAGAAAAGACGGATCTACTATTTTACATCTTTCAATTAGTCCTGAAGGGCTAATAGTTAAGTAGTATAAAACCGGGCCGCGCCAGCTCTCTACATAACCTAACGCGCTCCCCTCTTTTATTTCTAGTTTAACCTTTAATTCCCCTGGCTGGATAAGTTTATCGGAAAATATCTCAATCAAGCGAATTGATTCTTCAAATTCCGATATCCTTAAACGTAATCTTGCCAAAACATCTCCGGATTCCTGAGTAAACATATTGAACTTAGCCAATTTATATACTCCCGGGAAATATTTTCTTAAATCCGTAGGAATACCTGATGAGCGCGCAACTAAACCAACCACACCTAAATCTTCAGCAGTCCTCCTGCGCAAAACCCCTGTAGTATCAACTCTATCCATAAAAGATACGCTTGAATTTAATATCTTAACCAGCTCATTAAAATCACGCTTTATCTTCTTAAGAAACTCAAGCAAAAGCTGCTTCTTTTTTTCATCAACACCCCGGATAAGGCCGCCTACAACATTAATCCTTCTTAAATATCTGTTCCCGCTTAAGCTTTCATTTAATTGCAGGATCGCCTCCTTAATAATCGAAGCGTAGGCCTGAGGAAAACTGAAGCCTACATCCAAAGCAATCCCTCCGATATCATTTACATGATTATACATTCGCTCAAGCTCTAAGAATATCGCTCTTGAGAAATTGGCCTGTTCGGTAACCTTTACCCCGGAGACCTTCTCAACTGCCTGAGTAAATGCAAGGCTGTGCGCAAAACTCGCATCACCGCAGACACATTCGGATAAACCAACTGCATCATTATAAAACTTACCCTCAAAAAGCTTTTCAACCCCGCGGTGGGTAAAACCAAGCCGCAGCTCCAAATTTATAATCGGCTCTCCTGCAACGCTAAAATGAAAATGCCCCGGGCCAATGATCCCGGCATGCACTGGTCCGACCGGGACTTCAAATATACCCTCACCGTCAACTTTGACAAATTTATATTCGCTTAAATCAGAACTTTGTATTTTTTTAAAATCTTTTCGTAAAGGATAATTTCCCGCAGGCCAGACTTCATCATGCAACCTGAGGCGTCTTAAGTCCGGGTTTCCTTTAGGTAAGATCCCAAACATCTCCCAGATCTCCCTTTCAAAAAGGCTGGCTGAATGTATGCTCTTGGCCAAAGTATCAAAAGAAGGATTCTCCTGTGGAAGATCCATACTTACAATAATCCATTCTTTGTTCTTAAAATCAACGAATACGCACTGAATTAGGAAACTTCCCTTAATCTTGCGTTCATCGCAAGCAAAGAGCATCAAAACCGGGGAAGGAAGAATTTTATGCAAAATGAGGCAAATATCCTTAAAATCCTCAGGGCAGACCTTAAGCCTAACTTCATCCTCATAAGGCTGCTCGTTAGAAGACGGGCAAAACCCGGGGAAAACTTTTTTTATCCTTGTAACAATCTCTGAGCTAACCATATTAAATCCTTGTTCTTAAAGATTAAAACAACGCCTAAACCGCAAATCAAAGAAAATAGAAATAAAAACGCGAGCTTTCCGCTTAATGGCTCCCCCTGCTTAACCATCCCCTTAGGAAGATTACCAAAAAGTATTTTACTAAAATGATAAATAAACCCCCCGAAAACAACCCCAAGGAATATTAATAATAAAACTGCGATAAAATACGCGCCCTTATTAAAAGCAGCAATAATAATCATCAGCTCACTGATAAAGATAGAAAACGGCGGAAAACCAGTTAAGGCAAACATACCTAAGAAAATGATAATGCCTGTAAACGGCAACACCTTAATTACACCGCTTATAGCATTCATATTATGTTTTTTATATGCTCTGACAATATTACCTGCGCCAAAAAACATAAGCGACTTAGTTACCGCATGATTAAAAATATGCAATATAGCTGCGGCAATGGCTAAAGGAGAACCCAACCCAAACCCAATGGATATTATTCCGATATGTTCAATGCTGCTATAAGCAAGAAGGCGTTTTAAATCCTTCTGCACCAGGATAAAACCGCTTGAGATAATTAATGAGATAACGCCAAAAATGATCATTAAATGCATAAAGTATAAAAGCTCTCCGCTCTTAATAATGATTATCCCAAATCTCAGGATAGCATAAATAGCCGTCTTTAACAAAACACCCGATAGCAGCGCGCTAATTGGAGCAACTGCCTGACTATGGGCATCCGGTAACCAGGTATGCATGGGAGCAAGGCCTGCCTTAGTTCCGTAACCAACCAAAATAAAGATAAAAGCTACCTTAAGTATATTCTTATCTAAAATATGCGCTACGGGCGCCATGTCCGACCAATTCAAGCTTTTGCTTAAACCGGAATTTGAAAATACATAGGAAAAAAGTATCGTTCCTAAAAGCGCAAAAATTATCCCTACTGAACAAATAATAATATATTTCCAGGCAGCCTCAACTGATTCCTTAGAATTATAAAAACCGACAAGAAATGCCGAAATTAACGTAGTCATTTCAATCGCAACCCAAAGCATACCTAAATGATTCATGGCCGGAACACAAAACATAGAGAAACAAAAAAGATTAAAAAGCAAATAATAAAATCTTGCTTTCTTCTCTGAAATTATCCTCTGTTCGATATCTTTTTTGATGTATCCTACAGAATAAAGCGCTGCGGCAAAAGCTACAACCGAGATAATCACGATAAAAACTGAACTTAAAATATCAAGGTAAATAAGATTAAATAACGTCTGAATATGGCCGACAAGAATTATCTTCCTAAAGAGGATTACGCTTGCACAAAGCGCTATAAAATACCCGAAGCAGTTAATAAAACCAGAAAAATCCTTGTTTCTGATTAAAAGTGAGCCTAGCGCAAGCAGAAGCGGAATTCCTAAAATAACAAATATAACCATTGCCTTTTATCCTTTTAAACGGGAAAGCTTATTTACGTCAATATGAGTGAAAAGTTTATTTATTCTATAAATAAAGAATCCCATAATCAACACGCTTACCAAAACATCGAAGAATATGGCGATCTCTACAAAAAAAGGCATCCCGCCGGAAACTGTTGAAGCAAGAAGAAATATGCCGTTTTCCATAACCAGTAATCCTATAATCTGGGAGAGAGCGGTCATCCTGAAAATCATCAGGAAAATACCGGATAAAACTACAAAAAAAGCAATTGCCAGAGTTATAGTGAGCATTGCATTATTTGTGCCGACTAGAAACGAGGCAAAAACCCAGGATAAATAAGTAAAGGCTAGAGCCCAAAGCATAGACAGCTGAGGATTAACAAATAACCCCAAATCCTCATTTACGTTTATTTTCCTGATGATCCGGTATAATATATAAGGTATAAGTGAAACTTTTAAAGCAAAAAGCAAACCTGCAATAATATAAAGATACGGCTCATGCTGGGTTAAAGCAATAATAATAGTTATAGCAGCTAAGCATAATGATTGATAACGGAAGCTGCTAATTAAAGCGGGTATCCTTTTAGCGATAACCATAAGATATGTAGAAACCAAGAAAACAAATAAAATTATCCCCTGCATATTAGACTCCTAAGATTGCACATACAGTTGCAATCACTCCCAATACAAAAGCAAACCCTAAAAAATCTGCTGCTCTAAATAAACGCATTTTAGCTACTGAAATCTCAACCAAAGCAACTACTAAGGCAATAATGCCTAATCGGCTTAAATACCAAAGAAACCATAAAATTATTTGCGTAAAATTACCTTCTGAAGGACCTACCGGAAAGATAAGCTGAGCAATTAGAGAAAAGTAAATCATCTGCTTTATATATGAAGCTAATTCAATCAATGCCAGTGAACGACCCGAATACTCTAGAACCATGGCTTCATGAATCATGGTTAGTTCAAGATGAGTCTCCTGATTATCTACCGGTATACGGGACGTCTCTGCAATTACGATTAGAAATAAGGCAACTGCGGCAACTATAGAAGATGCAGAGACTGTATGTAAAGAACCAAAAGCAGAAATATTCGTTGAACCGAACTGCAAAGATACGGCAAATATCACCATAAACATCGCCGGCTCAACAAGGCTTGAGATAAACATCTCCCGGGATGAGCCCATCCCTCCGAAAGAACTTCCGGTATCTAATGCTGCTAGGCTAAGAAAAAAACGACCCAGAGCAAAAATAAAAATTAAAGCAATAAAATCTCCCATTTGATGGATAGAATTATTAAAGAAACCAACCAAAACAAGTATTGCGGCAGTAAGGGTTGAAGATAAAACGACAAAAGGAGCCACTCTGAATATCCAGGAGGCAGTCTCAGAGATCACCTCGCCTTTAGAAAAAAGCTTAGTTAAATTATAATACGGCTGGAAAATGCTCTGGCCTTTACGCATCCTGAGATTATTTTTTATCTTAGAAATAAGTCCGCTTAAAAGCGGAGAGACTAAGATAAATACGAATATATGCAAGATTAGCTTCATTAGAATTTAGACATAAACATTATCATTAATAAAAGGGTAATAAAAATGTAACCTAAGTACAAGTGAATACTCCCCGGCTGAATCTTACGCATAGACTTAGCTACTCTTAATACCAGGACCAGCGTTGGATCATATATATATTTCTTAAATATCTTTGTGGTGCGAGTTTCATAGCTAAAGGATTTAACGTGATAGAATGACTCCCTTATTTTCTGGGTTCTTCGGTAAGGCAATAGAAAGAAACTAAAGGCGATTCTGAATGGTTTTGAAAAAGCAGTTGCGGTATATTCATTAGCAGAATCTAACTTGTAGTAACCGCAATCCCAGGTTTTATAAACCCTCGGCTTATAACTATTAATTACCCTATAGATAACAAAACTTACAACTCCAAAAATAATCAACCCTAGTGCCACCATCGGCGTAGAAAGGTAAACCCCTTTAGCCGGTTGCACGCTAAGCGTAAAGTTGTTTATTGAAAAACTCATACTACTAATATCAATGCCTAGCGCACTTGCGGAAACTTTAGCAAGTAATTTTATAATTAACGCTGCAGCTAAACCAAAAATTACAGTAAGTAATGCCAAAAAGGACATCCCGATCTTCATCGACAAAGAAACTTCTTTTGCATTGTGAGCGTGATAACTCCTGGCCTGGCCTAAAAAGGTTACCCCGAAGGCTTTTACAAAACAAGCGGCAGCTAGCCCACTGGTTAAGGCTAGCATTGCCCCGCAAAGGCCCAAGAAAAGCTTGTTCCCTCCTATTACATCAAAGGCTCCCAAAATGAATGCCTGTAAAGTAAGCCACTCACTTACAAATCCATTAAAAGGAGGCAAAGCTGAAATAGCCAACGCGCCTAATAAAAAGCATGCTGCCGTATATGGCATCTTCTTAATCAAACCTCCTAATTTCTCAATATTACGCGTACCCGTAGTCTTATAAACGCTGCCAGCGCATAAAAAAAGCAGACCTTTAAAGATTGCGTGATTTATCAAATGGTATAAACCGGCAATCAAAGAGAAAACAGCTAAATAAGGCAAATTTAAACTGATAAAAAACATTCCCAAACCCACCCCTAATAATATTATTCCGATATTTTCAACACTATGGTAAGCAAGCAACCTTTTGATATCATGCTCCATAAGCGCATAAATAACACCTGCAAGACAGGATATTATCGCTAAAATCAGGACTAAAGCCCCCCACCAGCTACTAGCTACGCCAAGTTCAAATATTACAAAACGAATGATCCCATAAATTGCAGTCTTAATCATCACCCCGGACATGATACTAGAGATATGACTAGGCGCCTGAGGATGGGCATAAGGCAACCAGATGTGTAGAGGCACAATACCAGCCTTAGTTCCAAACCCGATTAAAAATAACAAAAACACTATATTCTTAGTTTGCAGCGGCATTGCTTGCACGGCATTCTTAATAGCCAAGAAATCAAAGGAGCGCGAATATTTATATAAAACCACAAATGCGCCAATAATAAAGGCAGTGCCTATATGAGTCATCACAATATAAATTAACCCTGCCCGGATGGACTTCGAGTGCTTTATATCAAAGATGACCAGGAAATATGAAACTAAAGACATGATCTCCCAAAACAGGAGAAAGACTAAACAATTACTTACGCTAACCACTAAAACCATGGAGGATACAAAGAAAAACAGCAAAATCTGGGCAAGCGCTATTTTAGCGGCAGAATACTCACCTTTCAGATAACCGAAAGAGTAAATTAATGAGGGAATACAGATAATTAGAATTACAGCAAGGAAAAATATTGAGAGCGGATCAAAAAGAAAAAGTTTCTGTAGTAAAAAATCTGTCATTTGTACCGATTAACCTCTATAAAAGTAAAAAACCTTTGCCGGAAATTTTAATCCGCAGACAAAGGTTTCTCTTATTTTAGTCCAGACCCACCTTAAAACTCGGAACTGCTATTTATGGTAATAAAGTATAACACATCTTCAATCAAAATTAAAGTTCAAAATTTAAATAATGACCGGATCATTTTCCTGGCTCTCTTAGATAGACAGATATACGATTATAAATACGCTGGGCAACTAAAATATAACCTGTGGCGTTAGGATGCATAAAGTCGCTTTTCATATTCGGGCTCGTAATTATCTTAGTTAGCACTGCCGGGACAAAAATAGCATCCGTCTCCCAGGCAAGCTTAAAAAGCTTTAGGCGGTACTCAAGCAAAAACAAGCCTGCGCTCACATCAACAATAGCAACCATCGCCCCTTTTTCCTGTGCCCGCAAAACCATTTCTTTAATATTAGCTATAGTTAAGTCGACCGGGACATTTTTAATAAAGTCATTCCCGGTAAATTCAATTAAAACTATATAGGGATCCTTAGCCAAAACATCTTCTTTGATTCTTTTTAAGCCATCAGACGAGGTATCTCCGTCAACTCCGGCATTAATTACAGGCCTGCTAACCATCTTCTTTAAAGCGCTGGGATAATCTTCACCCGGATTTACACCATACCCAAAAGTTATACTGTCCCCGAAACAAATAATATTCTTACCTTTGGAATTTATATTCTTAATCTCTCTTTTGGCATAAATAACCGGCAGCAAAAAACTAATTCCTAAAATAAAAATAACTACAATGGATATTAATATTCTACTTCTGCGCATAAGCTAGCCTCAGTTGTCCACAAGCAGCGTTTATATCTTCTCCCCGTTCTTTACGCAGGATAGCATGAACTCCATGCTTAGCAAGATAATCTTTAAATAAAGTTATAGTGGCTGAAGTTGCGGGTTTAATCCTAGACTCCTGTATATAATTAAAAGGAATAATGTTAATCTTAGATAACCTGAATCCTTCAAGCAACTTAACTAAATCCTGGGCATTTTTAAGCGAAGAATTAATGTCTTGAATCAAAACGTATTCAAAAGTAACCTGGCGATTAGTCTTAAGGCTGTAGTCCTTACAGGCTTTAATTAGCTGCGCTAAAGGATATTTCTTGTTTACCGGCATAAGCTGTGACCTTAATTTATCATCGGCAGCATGCAAAGATACGGATAATTCCACTTGCAAATCTTCATGAGCTAACTTAACTATCCCGGGTATTACCCCGCTAGTTGAAATAGTAATCTTACGCGCTCCGATATTAAACCCCTGAGCCGAATTGATAATTTTTATAGCCTTCAAAACGTTAGCATAATTATCCATAGGCTCACCCGTACCCATGAAAACCAGGTTGGTAAGCTTATTCTCCGGCGCCTTATTTTTTATATAAATAACCTCATCTATTATTTCACCAACCGTTAGATTCCTCTTAAATCCAAGCATGCCGCTTGCACAGAAAGTGCACCCAAATTTACACCCTACCTGGGAAGAGACACATCCGGTAACCCTATCTCTAGTCGGAATAATTACTGCTTCAATACAATTGCCGTCTTTTAATCCTAAGAGAAGCTTTTCCGTTGTATCCGCTGATTTAAGCAGTTTTAACAACTTAAGTTCAGAGATATAAAATCTATCCGCGAGTTTTTCTCTTAAAGCTTGCGGGATATCGCTCATATAATTAAAATCCAATACTCCTTTTTTGTATATCCAAGAGAATACCTGCCGAGCATGATAAGCCTTAATACCTAAAGATAAAAACTCATCTTCCAGCTCTTTTAAATTAAATTCCTTGATATCCTGCATAATGGTTAGGAGCGGAGTCGCTCTTTATCAATCTTACCAGTGCGGTTCTTAGGCAGTGAATCCTTCAATTCAAAATAATGGGGAATCTTAAAATGCGCCAAATGTTGTTTTAAGAAATAACGCAGGTCTTCTTCTTTTAGGTTTTTGCCTTCCTTTAAGACTACAAACGCCTTAGGAACTTCCCCTCTTAATTTATCGGCTACCCCCACAACCGCAGCTTCAGCTACGTCCGGGTGCCTTTGGATCACTGATTCAATCTCCGGCTCAAAAACAATCTCTCCGCCGACCTTAATCATCTCCTTCTTCCTTCCGGAAATATAGAGGTCCCCTTCATCATCAAGCCTGCCTAAGTCTCCGGTATGGAACCATCCCCCTCTAAGAGTTTCTTTAGTGAGAGGTTCGTCCTTATAATAACCATCGGTTACAACCCAACTCTTGACTACAATCTCTCCCACTTCACCCTTCTTAACTTCTCGATCATTATCATCAAATATTCTAATATCAATCCATGGCGCTGGCCTACCCACACTCTCCACCTTATTTGAACCCATAGGTAAAACCGCACTCGGAGCATTAGTCTCAGTCATACCCCAGCCATTTAAAAGATGCGCCTTAGGGCAGAATTGATGGAAGCGGCGCAGGGCATCAGGAGAATTAGAAGCGCCAAAAGTCACTACCCAACGCAAGCTGGATAAATCAAAAGTTTCAAATTCTTTTAACTGCAGAAGCGCATAATACATGGAAGGCACAAGCCAGAAGAAATTAATTTTATGGCTCTGGATATTCTTTAAGAATTCTAGAGGGATAAAGCGCTCCATTAAGACCAGGCGCAAGCCAAAAGTTATTGTATTCTGGATATAAATGAGCCCTCCTAAATGCGAAAAAGGTAAAGCACACAGAGTAGTATCCTTTTCTCCTAGATCAGAATTAACAAAAAACTCCATAGATTTTGGAGGAGCCCCCAGCTGTTTATAATTAATTAATACTCCTTTGGGTTTGCCGGTAGTCCCAGAGGTATAAAAGATAATTGCCTGATCCCCATCATTAATATCTATTTTTAATTCTTTAGGACTACCTTCCTTAATACAATCATCGAAAAACAAACATCCTTCTTTTTTGTCCTGACAAGTAACCACTGATTTTAAATCCGGACATCTGGCAATAAGCGCAGGCAAAGAAAGATTGGACTTAGGCTTAGCTATTAAAACTTTTGCCTCCGAATGGCACAGGCATGAAGCTAATTCATCCTCGGTAAGCATAAAGTCCAGGGGAACGGCCGTTGCTCCCAGCCGCCAAATAGCTAAATAGCTAAAAATATACTCCGGCCAACTTGGAAGATACAACGCAACCTTAACTCCTTTGGTAACCCCAATTCTTTGCAAAGCATGAGCCAGACGCAAAGATGTATCCGCTAACTGGTAAAAAGAGATTATCTTGTCCCTAAATAAAACTGCGGCCTTTTCAGGGGCCTGCTTTGCTCTTTCGTCTAGAATTTGGACTACATTCATTTACTCTAACTGCTCCTCTATCTTTTTTATTAGCTCCTGCGCTTCCTTAATAAGTACGGCAGGAAGTAATTTGGATATCTCTGCCTCTTGCTTTAAAGCCTTAAGATTACCCAAAAACCTTTTTAAGGTCGCAGAGCGCTTTCTTTGATAAGCATCTTCGGGCTCAAGTTCCTCTCTGCTTCTAATCAAAGAAGTTAAATCCCGTTTTACCTGCGCTACATCCAAACCATCTTCCAAAATATCCTTCTTTAACTTTGAATAATCCTGGGCATCCAAAGTTTTCTTATCTTTTGCTTTACGCAATAAATCAACTGCTTCGTAACTGGCAACCTTGGCCGTGTCAGTAGATTCGTCAAGGCTATTCTTTAAATAAGCCGGCTCCTCTTTCTCCAGGAAATAATACGAACGTAAGAGCTTCATCGCCGTAGGTTTCTTTATGCCGATTTCTTTTACGGTGTAAATATCAAAAGTGCCAAAGCCCCACTCTTTATATAGCTTGTCCTTCCAAACAGAATATAGTGAGCGGCCCAGCTCAACCCAGGATGTCTTAAAATTTTTAGCGCTCTCTAGAACATGATAGCGCATTGAATCCGCATCCAGAGAATGCATCTTATCTTCAATATTTTGCATAGACTTACTTTTACGAAGTTCTGTCATTTTTTCCCCTTAAATAACCCTTCCAGGCTCTTACCCAGAGACTGGATATCTTCAATATTATCATTAACTTTCCTAATTAATTCTTCAGGAGATTGATGAGAGAGGTTTTTAGCCGCAGCCTTAAGAATAATCTTTTCTAACTCCGCAATGCTTAAATTAGGATTATCTAATTTAGTATTGATATTAAAATCCAAGTCTAAATTTCCCTTGGTATCCGTAAAGAAATCCAGGGCGTTTTTAGTTAAATCTATCTGTGGGACTACTGTATCCGCACTCTCCCCTTTAACATAAGTTAAATCCGAAAGCCTAAAGTTTGTTAAAATACTTAAGTTGTTACTTACAGACTTAAAAGATGCCTTAATATTGAGTTTTGCTGATTGCAATTTCTTGCTGGAGATAAAACTACCATAATAAGGAGAAAAATAGGTAAGGTCGAGATCTTCTATCCCCAGAAGCCCATCCATATCCTTAGGAACATAATCAAGCCAGCCCGAGAAAGTCAGGCCTCCTATTTTCTTGTCTTCCGAATTCAATACGTTTGCAGAAAGCTTAAAATTTGTTTTCAGCGAAGTCAAAGGAAACGCGACCTTAGCTATATCAGCATCTATTCCCCCCAGAATGACTTTATGGCCGCTAGGGCTTACCTTTTTATCTGTAAAAATAAACTTACCTTTTCTTACGCTTAAACTTGCCAGATAAATCTCCGGAGGTTTTCCTTTCTGCTCCAATTTAGGAAGATTAAGTTCGCCGGATTTTAATTGGATTAAATTAATTACCGGATTAATCAAGGTCAGTTTATTTAAAACTATCTTACCGGCTAGAAATCCAAAGATGTTCGGAGAAACTGAAAGTCTCTGCACCTTAAAAAGTTCGCCGATTTCAAGATTATTCAGGTTAACTGATAAAGGAAAGCTTACGCTTATGCTCTCTAAGGTAGCGTTCATCTTTAAATTCTGCTGAATCTGCTGGACAACTATCTTCTTGGCAAAAACCGAAACCAGAATATTGGCAACAATAAAGAAAACACAGATAACAATAAAAATAAACAAAAATATTTTATTTATCTTCTTCATCCTTCTCCTCCTTACCTAAAAAACTATTGTTTTGCTTTTATGCCTGATAATACGATAATCTATATAAGCACTAATAGCCTCAACTAACGCCTTCTTCTCTAGATTCCTGCCTTTGCGCACTAAATCACTCAAATCATCTTTATGTGAAACATATTCTACTGCCTGCGATATTATCGGGCCTTCGTCTAATTTTTGGGTAACAAAATGGCTGGTTGCTCCGATAACCTTTACTCCTTTATCTAAAGCCTGCTGGTAAGGATTTCTCCCTTTAAATGAAGGCAGGAATCCGTGGTGGATATTTATAATATCTTTTTTATAACCTTTGATAAATTTATTCGATAGCACTAGCATATACCTGGCCAAAACAAGAAAATCGCTTTGCCCTAAGGCAAGCTCTAATATTTGCGCTTCCTGTCTATTTTGTTTTGTTGCCGGAATATAATAAAAAGGTATCCCGTATCGCTCAACTAATCCTTGATGATCCAGAGTGTTACTGATTACAAAAGGTATCTCTACGCTTAATTCTTTTGTTTGCCATAAATATAAGATCTCGGCTAAACAATGTCCGGGCTTTGAGACACATATCCCCATTCTTAAAGGCTTATTCTTATCAAACAAGGATGCTTTAGCTAAGAATCTACGTGAAAGAGTCGAAAGGCCCTGCTTAAGCTTTGCAAGATTTTGCTGCCTCTTCCCGATTAAAAACTCAACCCGAATAAAAAAATATCCGCCGGCTAAATCAGTGGAATGCTGATCAGCCGTAATAATATTGCCGCCGCATTTAAAAATAATATTTGAAATACCGGCAACAATTCCTTCTTGATCTTTACATTGAAATAAGAGTATTAAAGTTTTCATGGTTTTATCTCCCTTTAAACCTAACAAACCTATCCTTACAAAAATAAGTCTTTAGGATAACACCTTAGGCTTAGCCCTAGAGCTAAAGCAGCGCTTATATATGAAACGCGAGATGAAAATCAAAAATATAAGAACAAAGGTAATGCTTCTTAAGTTTCTCAGCATTTTTATCCTGCTCTTTTGCTCTGTTGTAATTTCGCTTAAAAATTTACCGGGATCCCCTAAATCAATCAACTTTTTTTTAAATTTCTCTGCCAGCTTTAACTGACTCGGCATCTTTTCTTGAGATAAAACTTTTGCTAATTCGGTTTTAACTCCTGCTTCTCCTCCTACCTGATAAGCCACCAACATTTTATCATAAAAGTAGAGCTCTAAGCCATAATGAGCTATTT
>Ga0172375_10009404_pt1 | contig 12907 bp, 7 predicted proteins | sample LakKiv1m_FD_114537 | JGI IMG/M metagenome (GOLD analysis project Ga0172375, IMG submission 114537) | Freshwater microbial communities from Kabuno Bay, South-Kivu, Congo - kab_092012_11.1m | ecosystem: Environmental > Aquatic > Freshwater > Lake | place: Democratic Republic of the Congo... | reverse complement strand
CTCTCCTGTCGTCCGACGCGAGAATGTGATCGTGCGCGTAGCTCTCATCCCGGGATTCACCCAGAAGGCCACATCGTGGGAGTCGGTGCGATCTGCACTTCCCGGGCGCTTTGCTACGACCGCGATCGACGTGCCTATCGGGCGCGGCTTCGAAGAGACCGCTACCGCGCTCGGCGAGGCCGGTGGGCGTGCCATCTACGTCGGGTACTCGATGGGAGGCCGCCTCGCACTTCGGCTCGCGGTGGACCGACCCGATCTCGTCGAGGCGCTCGTCCTCGTCAGCGCGTCGCCCGGACTCGCCGACTCGGGTGAGCGCGAAGCTCGCCGCTCGGCCGACAACGCCCTCGCGGCAGAGATCGAGAAGATCGGCGTCGAGGCGTTCCTGGAACGATGGCTGGCGCAACCCCTCTTCGCCGGTGTTCCCACGAACGCGCCCGGTCTCGCCGACCGGCGCGCGTTCAGCGCGTCCGACCTCGCCACCGCCCTGCGTCGTCTCGGAACGGGGGTGCAAGAGCCGCTCTGGGAGAGGCTGCGAGAGCTCGGGATGCCGGTGCTGCTCGTCACCGGCACCGGTGACGCCAAGTTCGACGGTATCGCCGTAGCGATGAGCGAGCGCATCTCCACCGCGACGCACGTGCGAATGGAGGGCGGGCATGCTCTCCCACTCGAGGCTCCGGTTGACCTCGCGGTCGCGATCACGAGCTTCGTCGACCACATCGTGGTCGGACAGCACGACGACACGGCCGGTGCGGAGTAGCGCGTCGCACCCCGAGAGCGAAGCCGTGCTCATGCCTTCCACAACCCGGCAGACAGCAGCACCGCGAGTGCGAGCTGGAAGCGCACCGTACCGACGAGGGCACGCACGAGCGCCGGAGCATCGGAGTGTCGAACGACCAGACGGGCGGGGCCGAACGCGAGCGGTGCTGCGGCGAGACCGAGCAGCGCCCAGCGATTCGACGCTCCGACAACGGCCGTCGCCGCCAGGCACCCCGCCAGGGAGGAGACGAACAGCGCCCGCCCGGCACCGGCTCCGACGCGCACGACCAGCGTCTTCTTGCCGGAGAGGCGATCCGTATCCACGTCGCGCAGGTTGTTGGCGAGCAGGATCGCGCATGCAGGCAGACCGACCGCTAGCGCACCCCACCACGCGGCAGCAGGCACGGTGTCGATCTGCACGTACGCGCTACCTGCGGTTGCGACGAAGCCGAAGAAGGCGAGCACCATCACCTCGCCCCACCCCGAGTAGCCGTAGGGGCGGGGGCCACCCGTGTAGAGCGTGCCCGCGGCGATCGCTGCGGCGCCTACGAGCAGTAGCCTCGGGTCGGCGGCCATCGAGAGCGCGAGACCCACCAGTCCCGCGGCGCCGAATGCGAGCACGGCGGCCCGCTTCACCGCCGAAGGTGCTGCCGCGCCGCCGGCGGTGAGACGCATCGGCCCACGCCGATCGTCGTCGGTCCCACGCACTCCGTCGGAGTAGTCGTTCGCATAGTTGACACCGACCTGCATCGCGAGCGCGACGGCGAGTGCGGCACCGGCACGCCACCAGATTGTCGGACCGTCCAGGGAAGCTGCAGCGGTTCCCACTAGAACAGGTGACACCGCCGCACCGAGTGTGCGCGGACGGGCTCCCGCCACCCACTGCCTGACAGCGGTCACGGCCGCTTCGGGAACCTGTCGAAGTCGGGCCGACGCTTCTGCACGTACGCGTCGCGCCCTTCTTGCGCCTCCTCCGTCATGTAGTAGAGCAGCGTCGCGTCACCTGCGAGCTGCTGGATGCCGGCGATGCCGTCATCGGCGGCATTCATCGACGCCTTGACCATCCGAAGGGCGAGCGGGCTGTGCGTGAGCATCTTGCGGCACCAGGCGACGGTCTCGATCTCGAGGTCGGCGAGCGGCACGACCTTGTTCACGAGTCCCATGTCGAGCGCTTCCTGCGCGTCGTACTGCTCGCACAGGAACCAGATCTCGCGCGCCTTCTTCTGGCCGACCATGCGCGCGAGCAGCCCCGAACCGAAACCGCCGTCGAACGACCCGACGCGCGGACCGGTCTGCCCGAAGCGCGCGTTGTCGGCCGCGATGGTCAGGTCGCAGACGATGTGAAGCACGTGGCCGCCGCCGATCGCATAGCCGGCCACCATGGCGACAACCGGCTTCGGGCAGCGACGGATCTGGATCTGGAGGTCGAGCACGTTGAGACGACCGACACCGTCGGGATCTACGTACCCGTCGTCGCCGCGGATGCGCTGGTCGCCGCCGGAGCAGAACGCGTCGGGCCCCTCACCGGTGAGGATGATCACGCCGATCGCAGGATCGTCGCGGGCGATCTCGAACGCGTCGCGCAGCTCGAAGAGGGTCGTCGGCCGGAAAGCGTTGCGCACCTCCGGCCGGCAGATCGTGATCTTGGCGATACCCTCGGCGGTCTCGTAGCGGATGTCGGTGAAGCTGTTGCCGCCGGAGCTCCAGCCGGCTCCGGGGAGGATGATCGGGGTGATGGTGCTCATGGGAGACCTCGGGTCGCTGCGGGATCGCGTTCGGGTCCCGGAACGAGGCCCGATCAGATGCTGGGAGCGATCACTCCTAAGGTTGGGAGGGTAGCGGGCGATGCCGAGCGAAGACGAAACCACCCTGATCGCGGTCGTGCTGCCTTCGGCGAGCCTGGCGCCGGCGGTCGTCGCCGCGTGGGATTCGGGCGAAGCGATACTTCCGCTCGACCCCGCCGCGCCTGCCGCGGAGACCGGCCGGCTGCTCGACCTGCTACGCCCGTCCCACATCCTCGACACCTCGGGGCGCCACCCACTCACCGGAGGCATCCCCGCGCAGGCGGGCACGGCCGCGGTCGTCACGACTTCGGGCACCACCGGGGCACCCAAGGGCGTGGAACTGACCCGCGCGGGGCTCGAAACCATGGGGCACGGCTACTCCGAGGCCCTCGACGCAGGCGACGGCGACCGCTGGCTCGCCTGCCTGCCGCTGCACCACGTTGCGGGGCTCGCGATCCTCGGGCGGGCTTGGGTCACCGGTGTTCCGTACACGACGCACGATCGCTTCGACCTCGGGCGCGTCGCGGTGTCGCCCGCGCAGGAAGGCACGACCATCGTCTCGCTCGTCCCCACGACCCTGATGCGCCTCCTGGATGCCGGCGCTCCGCTGCACGAGTACCGCCGTGTGATCGTCGGCGGCGCACCGTGTCCGCCCGAGCTGCGCGCACGCGCCCTCGGCGAGGGCGTCGATCTCGTAGACGCCTATGGGCTCTCCGAGACATGGGGCGGGTGCGTTCTCGATGGAGCTCCCAACCGCGGCTGCGACATCCGCATCGCAGGAGACGGTGAGATCCTCGTGCGCGGCGCAATGGTGATGCGGACCTACCGGTTCGCTCCCGAGCTCACAGCCGAGGTCCTCGACGACGACGGATGGTTGCACACCGGCGACGTCGGTACCTATGAGCAAGGCTTGGTCGCCGTCACCGATCGCCGCAAGGACATCGTCATCTCGGGTGGAGTGAACGTCGGTCCTACTGAGGTAGAGCGCGTGCTGGTGGATCACCCCGGCGTCGCCGACATCGGCGTGGCAGGCGCGCCCGACCCGGAGTGGGGCGAGCGCGTCGTCGCCTACGTGGTACCCGCCGACAGCTCTCGCCCACCTACCCTCGATTCGCTGCGCTCCTTCGCCCGCGATCAGCTCGCGGCTGCGAAGCTCCCACGCGAGATCGTCTTCGTGGCCGAGATCCCCAGGACACCGAGCGGCAAGGTGCTGCGTCGCCTTCTGCGCGAGACGTGAGGAGAAGCACGTGTTGGTCGCGGACCTGCAAACCCCCGCCCTCGTGATCGATGCGACGGCCTTCGACCACAACATCAGCACGATGGCAGTCGCGCTTCCGGGTTCGCGCCTCCGCCCGCATGTGAAGGCGCACAAGTGCACCGAGATCGCGCTCCGTCAGGCCGCCGCCGGGCACCGATCGTTCTGCTGCGCCACATCGCGCGAGGTGATCGGCATGGCCCGCGCCGGCCTCGGTGACGACCTCCTGCTGGCCAACGAGACGGTCGACTCGGAACGCCTCCGTGCAATGGCGGCGTGCGATGCCCGAGTCACCGTCGCAGTCGACTCCGATGCCACGGTCGAAGCTGCCGCCACAGCCCGGATCCGCGAGGTGCTCATCGACGTCTGCGTCGGCCTCCCGCGCTGCGGGTGCGAACCTGGCGACGCCGGGCGCTTGGCCGAACTCGCGCGCCTGCGCGGGCTCACGGTGCGCGGCGTCATGGGCTACGAGGGGCACGTCGTAGGGCTCGAAGACGGCTCGGCACGCGCAGAGCAGACGGCTGCGTGCATGGCGCTCCTCATGCAGGCACACGCACTCACCGGGGGTGACGTCGTCTCCGCCGGCGGCACCGGTACGTACAGCTGCAACACGTGGGCAAACGAGATCCAGGCGGGCTCCTACGTGCTCATGGACAACGCTTATGACAAGCTCGGTCTTCCGTTCCGCCGCGCTCTACAAGCCGTCTCGACAGTCGTGTCGGTGAATGATCGTTGGGCGGTCGCCGACTGCGGGCTCAAAGCGCTCGGCATGGATCACGGTGACCCGACGATCGACGGGGCGAGCGTCTGGTTCTGCTCCGACGAGCACGTCACATTCGCCGCAGAGCCACTGCCCCGCGTCGGCGACCGGGTGATCGTCCGGCCTGCGCACGTCGACCCGACGATCGCCTACCACGACGTCTTGCGCGTCGCGACCGGACCCGGCATCGGCGCCGAGGTGATCGACACATGGCCCGTCGACCTCCGCGGCTGGTAGCGGCCTCCGGCGCGGGCTTTACCGGGTGGGGGCAGGGGCAATAGCGTCCGGGCCATGACCGACGATCTTGCCTTTCTGGACGCAACCGCTCAGGCCGACCTCGTTCGCAGTCGCGAGGCGTCTCCTCTCGACCTCGTCGATGCCGCGATCACCCGTATCGAGAAGCTGAACCCGACCCTGAACGCAGTGGTTCACCCTCTCTTCGAGTCGGCGCGTGCAGCGGCACGCGGCACGCTGCCCGACGGCCCCTTCAGAGGCGTTCCCACGGTCGTGAAGGACCTCGACGGCATCCTCGCCGGAGCGCCCTACCACGCCGGCAACAAGCTCCTCGCCGAGATCGACTACGTGCCCGACACCACGAGCCACCTCTTCGAGAAGCTGCTCGGCGCCGGGTTCGTCGTCGTCGCCAAGACCAACACCCCGGAGCTCGGCCTCATGCCGACTACCGAGCCGCTGGCGAAGGGCGCGACGCGCAACCCGTGGAACACCGATCGCGCCACAGGGGGATCCAGCGGCGGAACGGCTGCGGCTGTCGCCTCGGGCATGATCCCGGTCGGTCACGGTGGCGACGGTGGCGGTTCGATCCGCATCCCGTCGAGCCACTGCGGGCTGTTCGGGCTCAAGCCGAGCCGTGGCCGCGTGAGCCTCGGACCCGAGGAGGGCGAGGCGTGGTCGGGGCTCGTGATGCGTCACGTGCTGGCGCGCACCGTGCGCGACAGTGCGGCGATCCTCGATGTGATCTCGGGTCCGATGCCCGGCGACCCGTACACCGCGCCGCCGCCGAGCCGTCCCTACCTCCACGAGGTGGGGACGGACCCGGGACACCTGCGCGTCGGGCTGCGCACGCACACCCCCGGCGGCCTCACCGAGACCGATCCCGAGTGCGTAGCCGCCGCCGAGGATGCGGCGCGGCTGCTGGAGTCGCTCGGCCACACCGTCGAGATCGCCTCGCCATCCGCTCTCGACGACCCGGCGTTCATGGACAGCTTCATGACGATCGTCATCTCCGCGGTGCGGGCGGAGCTCGACGAGATCGCCCTGCTGGCCGGCCGCGAAGTCGGTCCTGTCGACGTCGAGCCGACAACGTGGATGTACGCATCGATGGGTGCGGAAGTGTCGGGAGCGCAGCACGTCGCCGCGATACACGCCGCGCAGGTGTGGTCCCGCAAGGTCGTCTCGTGGTGGGCGAACGACGGCTTCGACCTCCTGCTCACCCCCACGTGTGCGGAGCCGCCGCCGGTTCTCGGCGACCTCGTCTCGCCTACCGACAACCCGCTGCACGGCGCGCTGCGTGCAGCACCGTTCGTCGCGTACATGTCGCCGTTCAACGTGACCGGCCAGCCCGCGATGTCGGTGCCGCTCCACATCTCCCCGTCCGGACTTCCGATCGGGGCGCACCTCGTCGCCGCCCCGTACCGCGAGGATCTCCTGCTCCGCGTCGCAGCGCAGCTCGAAGAAGCCCGACCGTGGGCCGGCCACCGCCCCACGGTCCACGCCTGACAGCGCCGCCCGCCCAGGGAGGCGGTGGCACCGGCCGACGGTCACGCCGTAGCGTGAGGTCATGACCGACATCACCTCACTGGACGCCACCGCACAGGCCGAGCTCGTCCGCACCGGCAACGCCTCTCCGCTGGAGCTCGTAGACGCCGCGATCGAGCGCATCGAGAAGTTCGACCCTCACCTCAATGCGGTGATCCACCGCTTCTTCGAACGGGCACGCGAGCAGGCGGCCTCCGGCTCACTGCCCGACGGACCGTTCCACGGCGTGCCGATCCTCTTCAAGGACCTCTTCTGCGCGGTCGAAGGCGACCCGTACAACGAGGGCATGCAGTACCTCGCGGACCTCGGGTACAAGGCAAGGCGCACCGACGAGCTCGCGCGCCGCTACCTCGCGGCCGGCTTCGCGTACCTGGGACGCACCAACACACCCGAGCTCGGTCTCGTGCCGACGACCGAGCCGCACGCCTACGGCCCCGCCCGCAACCCGTGGGACACGTCCCGCTCCACCGGCGGGTCGAGCGGTGGCTCGGCGGCAGCGGTCGCCTCGGGCATGGTCCCGGTCGCTCATGCCAACGATGGCGGCGGATCGATCCGCATCCCCGCGTCGTGCTGCGGTCTCGTCGGGCTGAAACCGAGCAGGGGGCGCTGCTCCCAGGCTCCCATGACCGACCCGATCGGCAGCCCTCTCGTCGCCGAGCTCTGCGTGTCACGCTCGGTGCGCGACACCGCAGCGGTGCTCGACGCGGTGAACGGAGCGACACCGGGCGACACCGTCATGGCGACACCGCCGCTACGCCCGTACGTGCAGGAGCTCGGAGCCGATCCCGGCGCACTGAGGGTCGGAATCCTCACCGAGAACCCGCTCGGCACCGGCGAGATCCACGCCGACTGCGTCGACGCGGCGGAGGCCACGGGCCGGCTCCTCGAATCACTCGGGCATCACGTCGAGCGAGCGCACCCCCGGGCGCTGACGAGCCCGGAGCTCGTCGGGCACTTCACGACGCTGTGGACCGCGAACCTTCCCGCTGCGTTCGCGTCGTACGAGGCCGAGACTGGCCGCCCCGTCACCGCAGCCGACGTCGAGCCGCTCACCTGGGCGCTCGCCGAGATCGGCCGTGCAACCCCGGCACCCGCCGTCATCACCGCACTCCAAGCCGGGCACAAGTACACCCATGACGTCGCGGCATGGTGGGCGAGCGGCTGGGACCTCCTGCTCACACCCACGCTCGCGGAGCCGCCCGTCTTGCTCGGCACGTTCGACACGCCCGACGAACCACTGGTCGGCTTCATGCGCGCGGCCACCTACGTGCCGTTCACAGCGCCGTTCAACGTTACCGGCCAGCCCGCGATCCAGCTGCCGTTGCACACAAACGGCGCAGGGCTTCCGATCGGCGTTCAGCTCGTAGCCGCGTTCGGTCGTGAAGACGTGCTGCTGCGGGTCGCGTCGCAGCTCGAGCAGGCACTCCCCTGGAGCGAGCGGCGGCCTTCGGTCGGGTAACGGACGCCTACCCCCGGCGAGCGGGCCGCCGCAGTCTCAGACGCTCACGTCGAGAATGCCGGCGAGCTCCTCCTCGCCGGCACGCACCTCGATGACGAGGTCCGTCTCCGCATCGGCTCCGAGCCCGAGTGCGACGAGCGCCACGCCGGCGGGGGCCTGGCTCTCACATCGCACCCCGCTCTCGATCTCCTGTGCGAGCGCGTCGGCCGCTATCAACAGGCGCGACATCAAACCATCGGTGGTCGACGGGTCGTCGTGGTGACGGGCGATCGCGTCCACCAGGTCTCCCGGGAACTTCATGATTCCCAGCGCTGCGGCTCCGACCTGGGCGTGCGAGAAGCCGAACTCCTCGACCTCGGCCCTCACAAGATCGAATCCAGGGCCCCGCGCGACTCGGCCGAGGACGTCTTCGTAGCGCCGCGGCGCACGCCTGAATACGAGCGCCATGCCGATGTCGTGCAGGAGGCCTGCGCTGAACGCGTCGCTCGTATCCACATCCACTCGCCTCGCCAGCGCGGAGGCTGCCGCGGCGGCCCTCATAGAGTGCTGCCAGAAGCCGCCGGGCACGGCTCTTCCGCGGTCTGAGAACAGGTCGAACACCGCTGTCGTCGCCAGCGCCCGAACCGTCGCGAGTCCCAGGATGTCGATGGCGCGCGCTGCGCTCGCAACTTCTCCCGATACCCCGTAGCGCGAGCTGTTCGCGTGCCGGAGCACTTGCGTCGAGAGTGCCGGGTCGGTCTCGATGAGCCGCCCTAGGTCGTGTGCCGAGGTGCTCGGGTCATCGAGCATCCACAGGAGGCGCATCGCCGCGCCCGGGTTCACGGGTATATCGGTGACCTCTGCCACCAGGTCGTCGGTATCGACCGCCGCCATCCACATCTCCGATGCCGTTGCACACCCGCCGGCCCTCACTCCGCCCGGCGTTGCTTATCTATCGGCCGCCGGAGCCCGCGCCTGAGAGGAGTCGCAGGCCCGGAGGTACGGTGCCCCTGTGGTGCTCCAGCGCTTCTCGCCGGCGGTCCGGGCGTGGTTCGACGCCGAGTTCCCATCGCCGACAGCCGCTCAGGAGAGGGGATGGCCGGTGATCTCCGAAGGGCGCCACACCCTTCTCCTTGCGCCGACCGGGTCGGGCAAGACACTCGCAGCCTTCCTCTGGGCGATAGATCGCATCGCACTCGACGAGCCACCACCCAGAGCGGAGCGCTGCCGGGTGCTCTACGTCTCCCCGCTGCGCGCCCTTGCCGTCGACGTAGAGAAGAACTTGCGCGGCCCCATTGCAGGGATCCACAGCGCGGCGCGGCGGCGCGGCGATGCGTTCACCGAGCCCGTCGTCGCGCTGCGCACCGGCGATACACCGAGCCGCGAGCGCGCCGCCCTCGTTCGCACACCGCCCGACATCCTCGTCACGACTCCCGAGTCGCTGTACCTGATGCTCACGTCGCGCGCGCGCGACACGCTCCGCTCGGTCCGCTGGCTGATCATCGACGAGATCCACTCACTCGCCCCCACCAAGCGCGGCGCTCACCTCGCGCTCTCGCTCGAGAGGCTCGAGGAGATCTGCACGCAGCCGCCCCAGCGGATCGGGCTATCTGCTACTCAGCGCCCGCTCGATGAGATCGCACGCTTCTTGGGCGGACAGACCAGCTCCGGGCCCCGACCTGTGAGCGTCGTCGATGCCGGAATCGTCAAGCCACTCGACCTGAAGGTGATCGTCCCGGTCGACAACATCGCCGAACCCGGGGCTCGCTCCACACCTGCCGGGCGCGATGCCGGCCCCGAAGCGCGCACGAGCATCTGGCCGCACGTGCACCCTCCGCTGCTCGACCTGATCCGAGCGCACCGCACCACCATCGTCTTCGTCAACGCGCGTCGCCTCGCTGAGCGCCTTGCAGCACGCCTCAACGAGCTCGCCGGCGAAGACCTCGTAAGAGCCCACCACGGCTCCCTGGCGCGCGAGCAGCGCCTCGCCGTGGAAGACGACCTGAAGTCGGGACGCCTGCGTGCTCTCGTTGCCACCAGCTCCTTGGAGCTCGGCATCGACATGGGAACTGTCGATCTCGTAGTGCTGGCCGAGTCACCGGGCACGGTTGCCCGCGGCATCCAGCGCGTCGGGCGCGCCGGGCACAACGTCGGCGATCCGAGCGTCGGCCGCATCTTCCCGAAGTTCCGCGGCGATCTGCTGGAGGCAGCAGCGATAGTCGGTCGGATGCGCAAGGGTCTCGTAGAGGAGACCCGCTACCCACGCCTTCCACTCGACGTGCTGGCCCAGCAGATCGTCGCGATGGCATCGGTCGACGAGTGGGTTGTCGAAGACCTCTTCGCAGCCGTACGCAGAGCCGCGAGCTTCGCCGACCTGAGCTACGACGCGTTCACGGCCGTGCTCGAGCTCCTGTCCGGCCACTACCCGTCTGACCGCTTCTCCGGCCTGCGGCCCCGAATCGTGTGGGACCGGCTGAACGGCCGCCTGCGCGCTCACGCCGGCGCCCACAGCGTCGCCGTGACGAGCGGGGGGACCATCCCCGACCGCGGCCTCTTCGGCGTCTTCCTGCCCGACGGCAGTCGCGTCGGTGAGCTCGACGAGGAGATGGTCTACGAGAGGCGCGCCGGTGAGGCCTTCGTGCTCGGTGCCACTACGTGGCGGATCGAGGAGATCACGGCAGACCGCGTCGTCGTCACCCCGGCACCGGGCGCACCGGCGATGGTGCCCTTCTGGAAAGGCGGGCGTCCGTCGCGCCCTCTGGAGCTCGGGCGAGCCGTAGGAGCGCTCGTGCGCGAGCTGCGCGGCCTCGATACCGCGAGCGCGAACGCCCGTCTCTGCGACGACCTCTGCCTCGACGAGCGCGCCGCACGGAACCTCCTCCGGTACCTCGACGACCAGGCTGCCGCCACGGGATCGACCCCCGACGACCGCACGGTGGTGATCGAACGCTGCCGCGACGAGATCGGCGACTGGCGTATCTGCATCCTCACCCCTTTCGGTTCGGGCGTGCACGCTCCGTGGGCCCTCGCTATCGAGGAGCACCTCAGCCGCTCCGGGATGAGCGTCCGGGCGCTGTGGAGCGACGACGGGATCGTCTTGCGCCTCCCCGACGCAGTCGAAGACCTTCCGACCGACGATCTCGTCCCTCTGCCGGAATCGGTCGAGGACCTCGTGGTTTCCCGGTTGCCGGGTACGTCCCTGTTCGCGTCGCACTTCCGTGAGAACGCAGCCCGCGCGCTGCTGCTGCCCCGCCGGCGTCCCGGGCAGCGAACCCCCCTCTGGCAGCAACGCCAGCGTGCAGCCGACCTTCTGGCCGTGGCGATAGAACATCCTTCGTTCCCAATCCTGTTGGAGACGATGCGGGAGTGCGTCTCCGATGTCTTCGACCTCGTCGGACTGCGCGATGTGCTCTCCGACATCCGTTCGCGTCGTACCAGTGTCATCAGCGTCGACACACCTCGGGCCTCACCGTTCGCTCAGTCGCTCCTGCTCGGCTGGGTCGCCGTCTACATGTACGAAGGCGATGCCCCCGTTGCCGAGCGGCGCGCCGCAGCGCTCTCGCTCGATCGTGGGCTCCTCTCGGAGCTCCTCGGAACACAAGAGCTGCGCGAGCTCCTCCACACCGAGTCCATCTCCGATCTGGAGCTCCGGCTCCAGCACCTGTCGCCCGAGCGAAGGGCGCGCAACGCCGACGCGCTTCACGACCTGCTTCGCGAGATAGGTGATCTCTCCGATGACGAGGTGGCCGCGCGTTGCGCGAGCAACCGCTCTGCCGGCGATACGTCAGCGCTTGCAGCAGAGTGGGTGGATCAGCTGCTCGACGAGCGCCGGGCGATACGGGTTCGGATAGCGGGCGAGAGCCGAGTCGCAGCAGCAGAGGATGCAGCTCGACTTCGCGATGGTCTCGGCACCGCGATTCCTTCCGGCCTGCCTGCTGCGTTCACCGAAACCTCGGCTACGCCGCTTCACGACATCATCGCCCGCTACGCGCGCACACACGCACCCTTCACCACCGCGGAGATCGCCCACCGCCTCGGCCTGGATCCCGGCATCGCGCGCGACGGGCTCGCTCTACTCGAGGCAGAAGGACGCGTCGTCCACGGCGAGCTTCGACCCGGCGGGATCGAACGCGAGTGGTGCGACGACAACGTGCTGCGTGCCCTGCGACGGCGCTCATTGGCATCACTGCGCAGGGAGATCGAACCGGTCGATGCGGACGCGTTCGCCAGATTCCTGCAGGCCTGGCACGGGATCATTGCAAGGCGTCGGGGCATCGACGCTCTCATGGATGCGATCGCGCTGATCCAGGGTCTCGCCGTGCCCGTGTCGGTCCTCGAACGCGACGTTCTCCCGGCACGTGTCGACGGGTACCAACCGGCGATGCTCGACGAGCTCTGCTCGCGCGGCACTCTCGTCTGGATCGGAGCGGGAACACTCGGGAGTCACGACGGCCGCATACGCCTCTTCTTGCGTGACAAAGCGCGCCTGCTCGCCTCGATGCCATCTCCGGCGGTCGCGGCACGGCCCGCCGGGGCGCTGCACGACGCGTTGAGAACCGGTCTCACCGAGCGCGGAGCCTCCTTCTGGAGCGATCTCGTCGCCATCGCCGGGACCGCCGACGAGGCGCGCCTCCGAGAAGCGCTCTGGGACCTGGTCTGGTCGGGTGAGGTCACGAACGACACGTTCGCTCCGTTGCGCGTGCAGCGCCGGGCGTTTCGCGCGCGCCGATCGAGACGGGCGCACCCCGGGCGGCTCTCACGGGACGGCCCTCCCGCCGGTGCGGGCCGCTGGTCGCTCGTAGCACCGATCCTCGACCCCGCACCGAGCCCGACCGAGGCGCTGCACGCGCTCACGGTGCAGCTCCTCGACCGCCAGGGCGTCGTGACGCGAGAAGGAGTCCGGGCCGAAGGTACGCCGGGCGGCTTCGCAACGGTGTACCCGGTGCTGCGCGCCCTCGAGGAGGCGGGCAGGGTGCGGCGCGGCTGGTTCGTCGCGGGGCTCGGCGCTGCGCAGTTCGCCCTCCCCGGCGCGGTGGACCGCCTGCGCGGCGAGCGCTCGGCCGGACCGCAGCCGGCCGCGACCGTCCTGGCGACGTCCGATCCCGCGCAGCCATACGGTGCCGCCCTCGCCTGGCCCG
>Ga0172375_10009403_pt1 | contig 12908 bp, 15 predicted proteins | sample LakKiv1m_FD_114537 | JGI IMG/M metagenome (GOLD analysis project Ga0172375, IMG submission 114537) | Freshwater microbial communities from Kabuno Bay, South-Kivu, Congo - kab_092012_11.1m | ecosystem: Environmental > Aquatic > Freshwater > Lake | place: Democratic Republic of the Congo... | reverse complement strand
CTCTTTTTAAATATTCATCTTTTACCACTATGGATGCGTATCTTACAAAAAATTAACAGCTGTTGCTTCCCAGATTTACTTTCCTATGAAAGCGTAATCGCAACAAATAATGTGTCGCCTACCTCTCGTAAGCCATAAAAACACCTATGCTCTAATAGTTATATGGCATTAAAGGACAAAATAAACGGAATATTATCATCATACAAGAAATTCTCAGTAGCAACAATATGCTCTCATTCTTCATTGCAAATATTCAAAGGCGCACGCGAGATGGGAATAAAAACCGTTGGAATAGTGCGCAAGGACAAGAAAGCGCTTTATGAATCTTTTCCATACGGAAGACCTGACGAATTCATTGTTGTTGATGATTTCAAAGACGTGGATGCGAATGAATTAGTTGCGAGAAATTCCATCGTTGTTCCTCACGGTTCTTTTGTTGAATACGTAGGTGAACGGGTAGATACGCTTGAAGTACCGATTTATGGAAACAGGGCAAGCCTTGTATGGGAAAGAAGCAGGGACAAAATGTTTGAATGGATGCATAAGGCAGGAATCAAAACTCCAAGGCTAATTACTCCTGAAGAAATAGAAGGACCATGCTTGGTAAAATTCCCTGGAGCAAAAGGCGGAAGGGGATACAGGATAATCACCTCAAGAAAAGAGTTTGATAAATTCGTAGGGGACAGGGAATGCATGATACAAGAATTCATAATCGGAGTCCGCGCATATCCGCATTATTTCTTTTCACCATTTTCAAAACAAGGATATAATACAAAACAAGGACGCATTGAATTGATGGGTGTTGATAAAAGAATAGAAAGCAGTGCTGATGAAATTGCACGTGCAGTATCCGCAGGCATGAGCCCAAAAATGACATTCACAGTGATTGGAAACGAGCCAATCGTATTGAGAGAATCTCTTTTATACGAATATATGGAAATGGGAAGAAAAATAAGCGAAAAATCCTTTGACTTGTTTGGCGGGATGTTCGGCCCATACTGCATTGAAACAATAATTGATGAAAACTTAGAAATTTATGCTTTTGAAGTAAGCGCAAGAATAGTTGCAGGAACAAACGTTTATCCTGAAGGCTCTCCATATTCCACGTATTATTACAAGGAACAGATGAGTATGGGAAAAAGAATTGCAAAGGAACTGAAAGATGCACATAAAAAGAAAATGCTGAAAGACATCATTTACTAGCCCAGTTTTATAGCTTTCGGAACAATAATATTCATGAATTCTATGGATTATAACAAACCCATGCATATCGCCATAATTCCGGACGGAATTGGAGAATAAACCAACGTATACCGGAGATGGGGAACATTGCGTGGACTTACAAAACAAGAGGCATATGCCCGGGGGATAGCCCACATAGAAGAAGTTCTTAACTGGTGCAAGGAAAAAGATGTGAGAATCCTTTCAATGTGGGGATTCAGCACGGATAATTTCAACAGGGATAAGACGGAGATCGGAAGCCTTTTTGAATTATTCAAAACCAACTTAAAAGGAATAATAGACAGCACGAACAAAAACAAGAACGAAGTAAAGATAAAATTCATAGGAAGGACGCACCTGTTTTCATTTGAGATACAGCAAATGATGAAAATGATAGAATCGCAAACCGCCAACAACTCAAGATTCCAACTCAACTTAATGCTTGCATACGGAGGAAGGGAAGAATTAGTAGACGCAGTAAACGCATTGATCAAGGAAGGAAAAACCGAAGTTACAGAACAGGACGTTTCTGACCATGTTTATACAAAGGGCATCCCAGACCCTGATTTAGTGATACGCACCTCCGGAGAACAACGGTTAAGCGGGCTTATGCCCTGGCAGTGCATATACAGCGAATTCTTCTTTTCCCCAAAACTTTGGCCCGATTTCTCAAAGGATGACTTCGAAGAAGCTTTGGAAGAGTACGCAAGAAGAAAAAGACGCTTTGGAAAATGAGGATTTCATGCGGATAAAAAGCGGAAGAAACGGAAAAATAGTCTGCGAAGAATACGAGACTGCAGACAATATCCTATCACAGATAAAAGGCCTCATGTTTTCTAAAAAGAAGAATATTCTTTTTGTTTTCAGAGAAAAGGGATACCATCCGATTCATTCCTATTTTGTAAAATTCCCTTTTCATGCGATTTATCTTAATGAAAAAATGAAAGTTATCGACACGCAGTATGTTATGCCAAATACGCCTCTTGTGAAAAACAGGAAGCCTGCTAAATACCTGCTTGAACTTTGCGAAGAAAAAGCGCCAAAGATAGGCGATGTGCTATGCTTGGATGGAAAATCTTGAATGGTGAGGAATACAAAACAGGTTTGCGGATTCTCAGTGAGCATGAAGAAAAATTCATTGATTCTGTTTGTGAAAGATTCAAAGAAGAAACGAGGGCGAAGAGGATATCAAATGCTGAAGAAGCAAAAGAACTTATTGAAAAAATCGTAAGGCAAGAAGCGCATGAAAAAAGAGTTTCGATAAGTAACTCTCAGGAAGAATATCTGACAGAATCAGCATTCTGTCATGCATACGGATTCGCATTTATTTCAAAACTTATTGAAGACGATGATATCGAAGAGATAAGCGTTATTGGACCAGATAAGCCTGCGCGGATTTTCATCAGGAACATCGGATGGAAAGAAGTTGACGCATGCTTTACATCTGAGAATGCGATTGCTGATCTGATAAACAGGATGGCATCAACAATCGGAAGAAGGATTACACTCCAGAATCCAAGACTGAATGCGATACTGCCGGACGGTTCAAGATTGCATGCATCATTGTCCCCAGTATCTCCGGGAGAAATAACCATAAGAAAATTTCGTGATTCTCCTTTTTCCCCAGTTGAATTATGTGAACATACTATAAGCAAAGAAGCAATGGCTTTGCTTTCGTTAGCAATGCAGGGGAATTTCTCTATATTGGTTGCTGGAAATACTGCAAGCGGAAAGACCACTACGCTGAACAGCTTATTTTCATTTATTCCTTTTGATGAACGGATTGTATTGGTAGAAGAGACTCCTGAATTGAACATCCCTCATTCCCATCAGCTCAGGCTTGTATCAAATTATGATATGGGGATAGGACTGAAAGACCTTGTGCGCGACACGCTACGAATGAGACCTGACCGCCTTATCGTTGGAGAAGTCCGCGGAAAAGAAGAAATAGAAGCATTGTTTGATGCGTTGCTTGGGGGACAGGCTAGAGGCTGTTACGCAACATTCCATGCGCAAAGCGGAAACGAAGCATTGCAAAGGCTGAGGGCGTTTGGCATATCAAACGATGATCTTCAAAGCATCGATTTGATCATAGTCCAAAGACGAATGCTGAGATACGACCGGTCAAAAAGAAAAAATTATGAAATAAGGAAAGTGACTGAAATTTCAGAGGTTAAGGGCAATAGCGCAGTTCCATTATTCTACATTAATAAATCCGGAGAGCTCATTGCCGGAAAAGGAACGTTTGAGGAAAGAATAGCTCTGGATTTGAATCTAAGCAAAAAAGAATTTGAAAATGAATTGAAGGAACGAAGGGCACTACTGCATAAAAAATACAGTTTTGATGAATTTTTCAGAAAAGTGCAAAAAGAGCTGTACGGTATAAAGTATGAAATTGATTGAACAGATCATTCTTTTTTCAGATAAATGCCCTGAGCTTCCACTCTCAAGCAAATCCGCAGAAAAAATAAAAAATATAAACCACAGGACCACTGGACAGAGATATGTATCCTCAGCATTTTTCATTGCATTAGTGCTGTCAGCACTAATAGGGCTTGTGAGTTTGTCACTGCCATTCGCACTTGTTGCATTTGTACTGGCATTTTACTTTCTGCTGAAACTGCCGGAAATGGAATTGAAACGGGAATCTTTGGAAATAGAATTAGATCTTCCTTTTTTCATAAGAGAGATAGGATTCCTGCTGGAAATAGGAATTCCTTTTGAAAACGCATTAGAAATATCATCAAAAGACAAGGGAAAGCTTTCAGAAAAGATAAAATCAGCGATTGAAGAGATAAACTCTGGTTCAACTTTCCAAAAAGCAATATCAAGACTGGCGATAGAAATAGATTCAACAAAGGTAAAACGGGCTTTTTCCGCATTAATTACCGCATACGAACAAGGACACGGCAATGGATTGGAAAAAATTTCAGAAGAACTGCTAAACTCCCAACGGCATTCGATAAAAAATGCGTCATCAAAACTTGCGATGGTTGGATTGGTATTCATCGCATTTTCAGCAATAGCCCCGACTTTTTTCATAATATATTTCATTCTTGGAGGAAGCATATTCCAAAGCACATTGAGCCAATCTGCGTTCACGATGACTATGCTGGCACTATTTCCGGCAATAGATTTATTGATTTTGGCATTAGGAAAAACAATGGTTGAAACCCCAAACAAGAACGATAAATTTTTCATAAATCCTCTGGAATTTTACAACTACCAGAAAAGAAATGAAGAATTGGAAAAATATCTGCCCGATGCATTGCTGTCTATAGCTTCAGTGCCTAGTGGCGCATCTGCAGAAACCGCATTTTCTTCCGTAGCAAAGGGAAAATACGGGGCGCTTTCAGAAGAATTTGAAAGGTCTTTGAAACAGATACGCTCTAAGATATCATTGCAGAACGTACTTGATGATTTATCCTCCAGGAACAACTCGCATATGCTTTCAAAGGCAACGGATATGCTGGTCCAGTTGTTTGCGACAAATAATTTCGGAATGGCCGCAAAACTTGCAGAGGATTTTCTTGCTGAACAGGAGATTGCAAGGGAACGGGCGACGATGTTTTCAATGCAGAAGTATACTCTGTTCCTCGGCGCGATAATAATACCAATGATACTTGCAATGACTATTTCTTTATCTTCTAACATGGCTGAAGTCATTGGAAAAAAAGGAGGTATAGAGGCGGATTATAACATTCAATTATACCTTGCTTTATACTGCGGAATGACTGCGTATTTCTCAGCAAATATGGAAAATAAGCGCTCTCTTTCAATCGTTTATTTCATCTGCCTCGTCACAGCATCTTTATTAACTTTCAACATTGTTAAATTACTCTGGTAGTATAATGGATTCAATAACAACAGCAATAGCATCGCTTAATTTTCCTATCATCACAGAGGTATCCATACTGCTTGATGGCACGCTGTTTTTCGGAGTATGCCTTCTTGCATTGCTTGCTTTTTTTGAACCAAGAAATGAAAAAAGACTGAAAGTAATACGCGTAATGATACTTGCATTCATACTTGCGATATCCCTTAAGGAAATAATGAAGGTTCCGCGTCCCTGCATGGAAATACCTGGAAAGATAGCCTGTCCTGAGGATTACTCATTTCCAAGCAGCCATGCCGCAGTGGCATTCGCGTTGATGATTGCATTCATAAACAAGCCGACATATCCGTTTTTCCTTGCATTTGCAGTATTCGTTGCTCTAAGCAGAGTATACCTTGGGGTGCATACTATTGACGACGTTCTTGCAGGATTGGTTATTGCCCCGATATCATATAAAATGGTGGATGTTTTATGGACAAAAAAGAACTAAAAAGAGAAATCGGACGGCAAGCCATACATCTGCTAATCGGATTGCTGGTAATCGCAGGAATATTTTACATTGGACAAACTGAAACTGCATTTGTACTTGGAACGATATTGATTTTGGGAACGCTTGTAATAAACTGGAAAATGCTTGGCAGCCAAGTGCCAGTTGCGGATTGGTTTCATGAAAGGTTTGAAAGAAAGGCGCAACGGCTTCCTGGCTATGGTTCTGCTTGGTATATTATTGGATTATTATTCATAGTTTTGTTTGCAAAAGACCCGAACTCAGCCGCAGGAATAACCTTCATATTAGCAAGCGGGGATGCGTTTTCAACTGTTTTTGGGATTATAGGGAAACGGACATTGCCATATAACAAGAAAAAACACCTGGAAGGAAGCATTGCATTTGTAATATTTTCCCTGCCGGCGTATTTCATAATGGGACCAAGCGCAATAATACTGGCTTTTGTTGGGGCAATAGTTGAAGGGTTACCATTTGCATACGATGACAACATCTCAATACCAATCGCGTGCATGTTTGTCTACTATCTTCTCTGAGGAAAAAAATGATAATCTTATTCACAAATAAAAATGATGCCAGCAAAAACATTGCTGATAAGCTGGTTACGCGGGGGTTCTTGCCTAGTGGAGAAAACGAATGGCAGTTAAACGGCATCAAAATGATTGATACGAATGCTGAGACCGTTCTGGACGTGCCTACGGATTTTGAAACAGACTGCATTCTTGTTTTAAGCACGCATAAAAGCAGGAGGCCATTACCTATGCTGACTGTGCACTTTCCTGGAAACTGGGGAACTGCTGAGCTTGGTGGAGAAAATAAAATGCTTAACGTAGCATATGGAAGCAAATTACGGCAGTTATTCCTAGCACTAGACAAATCAAATAAATCAACTGAATTAAACTGGAACGTTTGCATCGAAGCAGATCATCATGGTCCAACGTGCCGTGTACCCATAATTTTCATAGAAATCGGAAGCTCTGAAAACGAGTGGAATAACGAACTAGCTGCAGAAACCATTGCAAACGCAATAGTCAAATCGCTGGATGCGCCAAAAAAGACACAAACGTTTTTTGGGGTTGGTGGCGGGCATTATGCAAAGGAATTCTGCAAAATTATGCTAGAGAGGGAAATTGCGGTTGGCCATATACTACCAAAATATGAAATTGACGACACAGACGAAGAAATGCTGATGCAGGCAATAACTAAAAATGTGGAGAAGATAGATGAAATTTTTATTCTGAAAGAATCGACCAATGCCAAGCAAAAGGAGAAAATAATGGATTTTGCAAAAGAGAACGGAATAGAATGCGAATTGGTTTGATTCATTTATGAACCCCAACATTAAAGATATCCGTGTTCAGGCTCTTTTTTTCTTTTAGCTCGTGGACTATGCGTTCAACCAGCATCTTTTTTATCCTCATGAATTTTTCAGGGCCGACTTCCATGTTTCCGACTGCATAACGAAGATTCTTCGCATTGAAGCAAAGTATCCCATTGCTCATTCCTTCGCAGTTATGGCAGAAATAAAGGTCACTGGAATTTGAGCAACCATCAACTTCAAAGCAACGCGTTACATTTGTTGAATTGTAGATGTGGATTCCGTACTTTGAATGAGAGATCCCATGGCATCCGAACATATTCTCGCAGTAAAGCGCATAGTTTGAATATCCGATGTTTTTCACATCAAGATAAACGTCTTCGCACTGGAAAAGATTTATGCCTGCTCCAGCTCCGCTTGACTGTTCCACGTTGCTATGCTCGCCATAGCGGAAATTTCCGCAGTAGTACGCGATTGGCTTAACGAATTTAGTGCGGAGATCGTTAAGGGTTGCGCCATTCAGGTCTTCAGGCTTGAACGGAGATATACTTACTTGTTCCATTTCATCAAAAGAAATTATTTTTGAACGGTTGAAACGTTTTCTCATATAGTTCAATGGCGGAGGAACCCAAACCTCTTTTCCACTTTTTGCAGATGGAACCGGATAAGATGCAGGCACATGACGCAACAGCCAAGGCCCATAGTGTTCTATACTAGAAAAAGCAGTGCCAAATAGCAATTTCGTAGTTGTTTCAAATTCTTTTTCAAGTTCTGAAAGCATAATATCACTGAAGAATATCGACTACTGAAAAATCAAGGCGTTTTTTTCGCTTTAGTTCTTCGGCAAGTTCGCCTACAAGTTTTGTCTTAAGTCCAGCATAATGTTCGTTTGTGAGCTGGATGTTGCCGACCATATTTCGCTTATTGCGCAGATTAAACGAGAATAAGCAATCTCCGCACCCCATCAAATTATAAGAGAAATAGCAGTCAGAAGATTTCACAACTGTACAGCATTCAAAGCACCTTTTCAAAGAATTATTGTAAAAACATCTCATAATATATGACGAATCTCCGCTTGAAGTTGAGCCGAAGACATATTCGCTTTTCTGCATGAGATAAGAGTATGCGCAATGATTGCTTTTTGTCATGATTGATGAATTCAGGATGTTATTGCTATCTACGATTGAATCTGAATTCTCAACAAAATTAGAGTTTCCGAGGGTTTTATTCCCGCTGTAGATGAATTTTTCCTGCACTGCGTGCAAAAGTGAATCCACGTCTTTTATCTCATCTACGTTCAGTGGCTTTGACTGGATTTCTTTTATTTTTTCATGTTCTATTCCGTAATCAAAGAATTTTGATCCTTCTGCATACTGCTCAGATGCAACCCAAAGCTTTTTTCCTGAGAAGCAGGATAAAACCTGTTTGCCTACTGCTGCTTCGCTTAGATATGGCTCAAATGAAACGAACTCGCCCAGCTCCTGGTTGAATAGCAGGCGGGAAGTTGTTTTGAAAGCATTGTTAATATCCATATCTTTCACCAAAGCATACACTAATTCTCTTAGTTTATACTTAAAACTTTCATCTAAATTTTTTATCAAAAAACTATAGTTTATAAAATAAATAGTATAAAATGAAAATAAAGAGAAATATGGACAAAAAGGATAAAGAGATTCTTTACGAGCTTGATCTTAATGCAAGGAAGACCATCTCCCACATCGCAAAAAAGGTCAAGCTTAGTAAAGAAGTAGTCGGTTACCGGATAAAAAGAATGATAGAAAACGGAATAATCACCGGATTCTACTCAGTGATAGACGTTACCAAGCTAGGATATACTCATGCAAGGTTTTTTCTTAAATTCAAGAACATAAGCCCGAACGAAGAGAAGGAGCTTGTTGAATTTTTCGTGAAACATCCAAGATTCTGGTGGGTTGGACCTATAACCGGTTCATTATATGATTTGGGAATAGCCTGCTGGGTAAGGGATGTTCTTGACTGCCACATGCTCAAGGAGGAATGTTTGGGCAGATACAGAAAAAAACTGGATGGGCTTCGCGATTCTTTTTATTCAAATATCTATTCCTGGGGAAAGAAATACCTGGATGAGAAAAATGATAAGCGTCTTTCAACAGTTATATCCGGAAGAAGCAGAATCATAGACTACGATGAATACGACATAAAACTTCTCACAATTCTTTCAAATGACGCAAGGATCTCTACTGTTAATTTAGCTGGGAAAGTAGGCCTAAGCATAACTGCAGTTACGCATAGGTTACAGAAATTAATTGAAAATAAGGTAATCCTGGGATTCAGGCCAAAAATAAACCTGGATAAGCTTGGATATTATTGGTATAAAGTTGAATTCCAGCTTGAGGATTATAAATGCAAAAAGGCACTGATTGCCTATTTTTCATCTCATCCGAATGCAGTCTACGCATATGAAAGCATAGGCGGGGGAAGCGACATAGAAGTTGAATTTGAGGTGGAAAGCCATAACCAATTCAAGGAAATAATAACAGATATAAGAAGCAAATTCAAGGATTCGATAAGAAATTACATCTATTATATATGGATAAAGGAAGAAAAAGTTTCTTATTTTCCAATGACGGAAGAAGTTTTTTCCCAGCTTGAGAATGACAAGGTAAATCTGCAAAAAAATAAAAAAGCGCAAAAAGGTATATAAGCTTTTAGCGATAATATCGAACCATGCAAAATGCAAGTGAAATAATTGAAATAGAATGCAGATTTTTATCACGCGGTGTACTCGATGCGAAAACTGGGAAAACGTCTGAAGAAGACTGATGGGAAGAAGAAAAATGGAAAACTCCAGAAACGTTCCAGTAGTAAAAAAAAGAAGCTAGTTTTGAAACCAAAGGCAATTCATGCTCCGGTTTCCGTCAAGGGTTTGGCAAGCAGTATGAAAGCGATCATTCTTTCAAGAGAATTATCAAAAGAAGTTGAACTAAGCAGTTCTACCCATCTGCAAATAGACCGACCAAAAATAGTTGCTCCTGAGAAAGGGGAAAAAGATCTTGCGCTTAAAACGCTTCAGATGATTTATGAAAATAGTTCAATGTCTGGCAATGAAACCCAGGTATTCAAAAGCTTTTTGGAAAGATTTGAATTCAGGACGATGGATAAGGAAGAATTATACTCATTCTTAAGCGACAATCCGTCAATAAGAAGAAAAATCTGGGAAAACATCACTTTTGGGGAAGAATAAAAACTAGAGTTCTTTTCTGTTCTTACGTTCTGCTAGTTCCATCAAAGAACTCATTTTCATCACCGGCGCAGTAACTGCTGTTTTTAACTCTGGAACAAGAGGTTTTGGGTTAGCGATTCCAAAAACTGCTTTTCTTATAGGCCCAAGAGATCTTGGATCTTTAGCGATTTCCATGGAATTGGCTGAGAATGCTATTATCCCAATGGCCGGATCCATCAGCGTTTGTTCAATCGCCTCTTTTCTTTCTTTGTTTCCGGCAATTGGATTCAAAGTAATTGGAGTTAAAACATTCAAACGCTCAGGATAAAGCTCCCTGCGCTTGTTACTGTTTATTATCGTGTCAGCCATTTTCTCACTTGCACACGTGCGTTTTTTCATCGCAGACTTCACCTGCCGGGCATTCCTGGTCATAACTGCAGTAACCCAAGTTGGATTCGCAGATATGGGATGCCTTGTTGCAAACCTGCCATGAGCCGCAATCGCCGTTTGTATCGCATAGATCCTTGTTTGCTTTGCATGCATGCGTCTTCGCATCACAATATTGCCAGTTACTACATTCATTATCAGTTATGCAGTATCCCTGCCTTGCAACGCATTTCTGCAATGTCTTGTCGCATCTTGCCCAAGTTCCGCAGTCCCCGTCATTTTTGCAGAAGCCTTTCTTTGCAACACAGGTATTTGTCTTGTTATCACATGATTGCCAGGTATCGCAATTTCCGTCAAAATTGCATCTGCCATCCATGACAACGCATTTTTTTGTTGTCAATTCACAGTATTCCCAGCCTTTGCAGTCGAAATTACTATTGCACAAACCTGGCTTTGGACTGCATTTATGGGTGCTTGGATTGCATGATTCAAAGGTTTTATCGCAGGACGAATCGCTGTCGCAGAATCCAGGGGCTGCTTTGCATGCGCCTTCGGAAACAGAACATACTTGCCAGGATGGGCAGTTCCCGTCAGCAGAACATTTCCCGGTTTTATAAACGCATAAATGGGATTTTGCATCGCAATTCATAAGCGTATTATTGCAGTTTGCTTCGTTTTCACAAGAACCCGTCTTGACAGTGCATACCTTGCTGTCAAGATTGCAGTATTGCCAATCTTTGCAGCTTTTATCAGAACTGCAGCCAGTTGCCTGAGTGCACCCAAGCATAAATAACATCACGAATGAAAATCCAATCAGCAAAACAGCATTTTTAACGTTCATTTAATCGCACCTGGAATAGATGTAAGAGGAAAGGAATTAAAACCTGTTTGGGTTTGCAATAGTAAATATTTTTATATATGCTATGCGAGAAGGCACTACGATCGGTGGAATTATGAAAAAAATAGCAAACAAACTCTTAGTAATATTATTGGTACTTGCGATTTGCATTAATTTTTCTTTTGCAGCAGGAACACTCAGCACAAATAAAATGACTGTTGCTGGAAAGGAAAGAATGTATCTCGTATATCTTCCTGACGGATATGATTCTGGCAAGACTTATCCATTAGTATACATGTTTCACGGGCTTGGAAGCGATGCAACCTTCGCGGCAAGTGATTATTACGGAATACGCCAGTTAGCAGACCAGAAAGGGTTTATAGCTGTTTTTCCTGATTCTTTGAAGGATTTGCCACCCAAGGATTTCAAATTGTTTTTCTATAGTGTCAAGGGATATGACACGATTAACGGAAACACTGCAAGATGGGATATAGCACACATTCAGGCATCTGATAAGTATAATACCCAAGATACGGATTTTGTAAAAGGAATATTAAGCACGATGAAAACCAATTACAAGATTTCATCAGACCATGTTTATTTTATGGGTCATTCTTACGGGGCATTATTCAGTTATTATGCTTCCATGTCAATGCCTGACAAGGTCACTGCATTTGCAGGACACTCTGGCGGACTTGTAAAATACTATATGTATTATTTCCCGGTTGCTCCAAGGAACGCAAAAACGAATACTGCACTCGCAGTGCCTGGATTGCTTATTCATTCTACGGCAGATTCTGTAGTTCCATATTCATGGGACCAAACTTTGCAAAAGGAATTGACTGCAAACGGCCATCCAAACGAGCTGGTTACAATATCGTTGACTGCAGATGGAGGACATGTTTGGGATAAAACGAAAAATGAATATATTTGGAATTGGCTTGTTGCCCATTCATCTCCTCTTCCAATAGATCCAGTACAACCAGCATGCTCTGCTAACGCAGAATGCGGGACAGATGGATTCATCGGAACTTCTGCTTGCTCCAACGGAGATGTTTACCAGGAGTATAGAACATACACTTGCAATAATCCAGGAACTGCTTCGGCCGCATGCACTTCTTCAACAACAAGCAAATTAGTAACTGATTGTTCAGCAAAAGAAGTTTGCGAGATTAACCAATGCAAAACCGTTACATGCTTTGCAAACAGTGAATGCGGTACTGACGGATACGTAAATGCACCAGTCTGCAAAAACGGGGATGTTTCTCAGGAATACAAAACATATACCTGTAATAATCCGGGAACTTCTTCTTCTGCGTGTACTTCAGCAATAACTGAAAAAATAGTTACTGATTGCTCAGCAACTGAAGTTTGCGAAGTGAATCAGTGCAAAGCAGTTGCATGCTTTACTAATTCGGAATGCGGAACTGATTCCGTAATTTCGCAATACTGCGGACAAAACGCAGTTCTTAAGGATACAAAAAAATACCAATGTTTGAACGCAGGAACATCAAGTGCCCAATGCACAAATTCAGTTGAAACAACAACAGTGCAACAATGTACTGCAAAACAGCTGTGTGAAAATGCAGTATGCAAAGACGT
>Ga0172375_10009401_pt1 | contig 12908 bp, 13 predicted proteins | sample LakKiv1m_FD_114537 | JGI IMG/M metagenome (GOLD analysis project Ga0172375, IMG submission 114537) | Freshwater microbial communities from Kabuno Bay, South-Kivu, Congo - kab_092012_11.1m | ecosystem: Environmental > Aquatic > Freshwater > Lake | place: Democratic Republic of the Congo... | reverse complement strand
CTTCTTCTCTTCCTCTAACTGCGCCCTCAGCTTATCCCTCTCCTCTGCTGCCTTTGCCAGGTCTTTCTCCTTCTTCTCCGCTTCTTTCTCTGCCTCTGACAGCTTTTGCTCAAGCGCCTCCTTCTCTTTTGCTGTCTCACTAATTTCCATCTTAGTTTTATTAAACTCGCTCTCGGCTTTACTTATCGTCTCCAATTCTTTATCGATATGCGGGATAAAAGGGCTATCAGGAAATTGATGTTTGCTTTTTGAAAAGATCTCCTTTGCCTCTATAAAGGACTTTAACTGTATTAATGATTTTCCGAGCCAGAACATTGCTGCATCTTTAGCAGAGCTAAGAGGAAACTCTTTTAAAAATATCCTAAATGTTTCAGCAGCTTTTTCCGGCTGGTATGAAAGATAATATTCATAACCCTGTTCAAAAAGTTCAAATTCCTGGTAAGAGGCATAAGAATTTGAAGCAATAATCAGTATGACAGTAAAGAAGGTAGCGGTTATCACATTTACTTTGTTATTTTTATTGATATAGAAGCCTTTTCCCATAATGTCTTCATCCATTCATTAAATAATTTTTCCCCTTTTTTTACATGCAAATTCTCATATATTTCCTTTCTTACATCCTCAATTGTCTTATAACTCTCTCCTCTCTTATCTTTGAGCTTTAAAATATATACACCTTCACTGACCCATATGGGTTCACTTACCTCACCCTTTCTCATCGAAAATGCCTTATTATCTAATAGTGGGATTAATGTTCCCCTTTCGAATTCACCTAACATTCCCCCTCGACTCTTTAAGGGCTCATCAGAATATTGGCTTACAAGACTCTCAAAACTATCTCCTTCTTTCAGATGAGAAACTATTCCAAGTACTTTTTGTTTCAGGTCTGTAATCTCAGTAATAGATGCATCTTTATTCAGTCTGAGAAAAATAGCCTTTACTTCAACTTTTTCAGGAATCAAGTAATCCTTTTTATTCGTATTATAAAAATCTTCTATCTCTTTAACTGTCACAACAACCTTTGAATCCACACCTTCACTGACAAGTTTTGATAATATTATTCTATCTTTTATAAACTTTCTGTAACTATTAATATCCGTGCCCTCTTCTGCAAGCATCTTTTCAAAATCATCCTGAGATAAGGCTTTCTGTTTTTTAAACTCTTCAATTGCTTTATCCACTTCCGTATCGCTTGATTCTATCCCTCTCCTAACGGCTTCATGCAGAATGATTTTTTCTTCTAGCAATCTCTTTAATAATGCTTCTTCAACAGCCTCTTTATTTCCTGTATTACCCGCACCTATACTGGCAACAAATCGTTGATAATCCGAGAATGTAATTACTTCATTGTTAACTGTAGCAATGACGCTATCTACTGTAAGACCATAGGAAAGGTCTAGAAACACAAATAGAATCACTAAAGAAAAGATGCAGAATAGAAAATATAAATTAGGAAATGCCGGCGCTCTCATCCCCTTCTTTGACCTTAACCTTTGCTTCTTAATTTCTCTATAACCTTTTGTGCATCACCCCAGGTAAGCCATTTGTCTTTAGGATTCCTGATCAGATACGCTGGGTGAAACGTTGGCATTAAAGGAATCCCCTTGTAATCAAAAAAATTCCCACGTATTGCTGTTATTTTTAATTTTGTATTACATAGGAGCGTCTGTACTGAAATCCGACCTAAAGACATAATTACCGCGGGATTTATAATCTCTATCTGCCGCTCTAGAAAACCCCTGCATTTTTCAATTTCATCAATTTCCGGGTCACGGTTCATCGGAGGTCTGCATTTCACGATATTTGCAATGTAAACATCCTCCCTCTTAAACCCCATCCTTTCTATAAGCCTCGTAAGCAGCATCCCTGCGTCTCCAACAAAGGGTCTTGCCTGCAGGTCCTCCTCCCTACCTGGCGCCTCACCGATAAACATGAGCCTGGCACCAGGATCACCCTCACCAAAGACGATATTTGTTCTTCTATTTGAAAGCTTGCATCTCCTGCAATCACCAATCTCTTCTCTCAGCGCTTTTAAAGCAGCTTCCTTAATCCCCCTCTGCCCCTTTGTTTCAAATCCCCTCCCCACTTTGCTAAAAGGGGGTGAGGGGGGATTAATCGGCAGACTTTCAAATCCCAGTATTTGATAAAACTCAAGAATATTTTTTATATTTTCAACTAGATACGCTTTTTTTGAGATGTCTTCCCTCATAACTTATCCCATCAGTTGCAAAACAGTTTCTGCATTTATGATGCAGATGTACTGGAAAAGCTCTGCCAGCAACACATTATAGACCTATAGCCTGGCCAGCCAGCCTTTATCCAAAAAGCGCTAAAGGTTAAATGTGCAGCATGTATATCATAATCAAATCTCGTTGCTTTGCAGAGGTTTTTCAGTATGTCTGCATCATATTTTATGCAACATTTAGGTTATCAATTCGCTTATCGTTCCCCCCACTTTAATTTTGTCCTCAGTATCTGGAAATAATCCTTCTTGCAGGGGGTAAGAAGCTTCGTCTTGAACGGAGATTTCCTAACCTCAACAATGTCGTTCAACTTCAATGGGAAACCTACCTGGCCGTCGAGTGTAAGAAAAACATCCTCGGTTTGTGATCTGAGGATTATTTCTATTATAACGTCATCAGGCAAGACTATCGGCCTGTTTGTAAGGGTATGAGGACATATTGGTGCGAGTACTATACTGCTAAGCGTAGGATAAAGGATAGGGCCTCCTGCAGAAAGCGCATATGCTGTAGAGCCTGTAGGAGTAGATACTATCAGACCGTCAGCTTTAAAGGTAGTAACATATGCATGGTTTATATATGTCTCAAGGTCTATTATCCTTGCAAGTGCGCCTTTATTAACCACGACATCATTCATGACAATATACTCTGCAATACGTTCATTATTCCTATGAACATATGTTGTTAACATAATCCGTTCCTCTATGGGACACTCCCCTGCCAGTACATTTTCGAAAAATTCATAAAGCTCATCCTTCTGAACCTCTGTCAGAAATCCAAGTCCACCTATATTCACGCCAAGAATTGGTATCCCTTTATCTCCCACAAGCCTGCATACGCTCAGCATCGTCCCGTCTCCACCGAGCACAACAATGATATCTACTAATGAAGGTATCTCTGAACGTGAAAAACCTTTTATATTCAATATAGAGGCAGTTTCTATATCCACATAGGCTTCGCAGTTTTTTTGCCGGAGCCAGGGCAATAGTCCTTTCAAGATTTCAGATGGTTCAGCTATTCCAGTTTTACAGATTATCCCAATTTTCTTCATCTCTTCCCTCTACTGTTATTTCTCGTATATTTTCATCAATAAATTTCAACCTAACCTTTATTGTAGCTTCCGGCAGCCCCCCCTCAGCCTTCTCAGCCCATTCAATAACTGATATGTTATCGGCTCCTATGTGGTCCCACAAACCCAGCTTATCAAGTTCATCCTCCTTCTCAACCCTGTACAAATCTATATGGGTAAAAAGAGGGCTTGTATTATACTCGGCGAGTATTGTGAAGCTGGCGCTTACAATCTCTCTCTCATCAATACCAAACGCACTTGCAATACCTTTTACCATCGTTGTCTTTCCAGCACCTAACTCTCCATAAAGGCCCACAACATCTCCTGACCTTAAAAGCTTTCCTAACCTGAAACCAACAGCCTTTGTATCATTGGGCCCATTGCTTATGTGTTTCACCTAAAATTATCTCTACCTAAAGGATGTTTTCAATAATCTTATCAATTTAAATAAATTTTTGAACAATGTCTGCATTATTCGTGTTAAGGTTAAGAGAGTAGAAAGCAGATGGTATCTTATCTATGATATCTGCTGCGATCATCGGGTGCTGGCCTTTTTCAGAAGCTGCGATGTCACCTGCGAGACCATGTATATAGACTCCAAGGATAGAAGCCTGGAGTGGGTTCACGCCCTGGCTTAAAAATCCTGAAATCATTCCGGTAAGCACATCTCCTGTTCCTCCAGTAGCCATTCCAGGGTTCCCTGTTGAATTAATAAAAGCTCTTCCATCAGGCGTCGCAACAATGGTCGGAACACCTTTAAGCACAATATATGTCCCTGTTTCCTTTGCAAAGAATACCGCAGTATTAATCCTGTCTTTTTCTATATCCTGTATTGTCAAAGTAATCCCCCCTTTTTCAAATCCCCCCCTCCCCCCTTTTCTAAAGGGGGGCAAGGGGGGATTTCCAAGAGGCGTGAGGGGACTCAATAGCCTTGCCATCTCGCCTGGATGAGGTGTAAGAATTATTGGGGCTTTAGCCTTTAAAAAAATATCTCTTTCTCCTTTGATCGAATTTATTCCATCTGCGTCTATAATCAGTGGAGTCGATAAATTCTTTATTAAGATCTTCATAAGCTTATTGGTCTCGGCGCTTATACCGATGCCGGGTCCGATAGCAAGCAGGTCAGCCGATTCATTCAGAAAATCGAGTATCAAATTTGATGCCCTTCCTGATAGTGTACCGTCGCCTTTATCAGGTAGAATCAATGTCATCTCCTCGGTAACGCGAGATTGGAATATACCTGATAGGGATTCAGGAACGCCTATTGTAACAAGACCCGCACCACTCCTTAAACATGCCCTCGCTGCCATAAGCGCAGCGCCTGTCTTTCCTCTCGATCCTGCCACAATCAGCACATGGCCATAATCACCCTTATGAGAATACCTGCGCCTTTCAGGGATTAAAGTAGTTACATCATTTTTTCGAAGTAGTTCAACATAAAATTTTTCTGACCTGAGCAATTTTTCAGGAAATCCGATATCTTCGATAAAAAGTTTTCCAGAGTATTCAGCGCCAGGGTATAAAAGATGCCCCCTCTTAGGAAGACCAAAGGTAACTGTATAATCTGCTTTTACAGCTTCTCCCATTACCTGTCCATTATCTGACGATATACCAGATGGAATATCCACCGAAATAATGGGTTTCTTTGATTTATTAAGCAAGCTAATGATTTCTGATAGTGTACCGGTAACATTTTTGCTCAATCCTGTCCCTAAAATTGCATCAACTATAATTGAGTGATGGGTAATAATTGATGGATTAGTAAGAAGTCCTTTTATTGGTTGTATATCCACTCCAAATTTAACCGCAGCCTTGTATTGTGATAAGGCATCACCCTTTAAATCCTCTGGCCTTGATGTAAGAAAAACCCTAACATCCCACCCTTCGTTATGAAGATTCCTTGCCACAACTAGACCGTCGCCACCATTATTCCCACTTCCTGACACAATAATAATCTTTTTTCGACCATACAACTCCTTTATCTTAGAGGCAACTGCAAGCCCTGCCCTTTCCATAAGCACAACCCCGGGAATGCCGCATCCTTCAATGGTCTCCCTGTCTATCTGTCTCATCTCTTCAGCAGTAATGACTTTCATCTTCATTGCTCCAATATGACGCACGCAACACCATACTCATGCTCATGGCTCAGACTCAGGTGTGCCCTTTTGATTGATTTCTCTTTAAAAAAATCCTTAAGCTTTCCGTTAATTTTTATAAAAGGTTTTCCTGTGTCCCTGTTTACAACTTCTATGTCAGTTAAAGAAATAGGATCTGCAGAGCCTATTGCCTTTACCAGGGCCTCCTTCGCTGCAAAGCGGGCTGCAAGCGATAGATATGGATCTTTCTTATCATAACAATAGGAGATCTCTTCTTTTGTAAACACCTTATCAAGAAACCTTTGCCCCCATTTCTCCACAACTCCTTTCATTCGTTCGATCTTGACAAGATCTATGCCAACTCCGTAAATCATTAACACCTTTAAAGTGATCCCTTTCTATTCCTCACAATCATAACCCCTATACCTATACCAAAGCAAGAGCTTGTATTATCCTTATTAATATTAAATTAGCTCATATTTAACGTAAACCGTTCCTTGACATAAAAGCAATCATTCTTTAAGATTGTTTTGTAAGTATAAAGAGGACAATTGCAGCTTCAATAAATTTTTTAAAGAATTTAAAGAATTATAAAAAAGTTAATGATTCAGATCAGTGGCAGGACAAAAATTACAGGGATCTTTGGATATCCGGTCGAACATACATTATCCCCTGCAATGCATAATACTGTATTCAAGGAACTCGGCCTTGATTTTTGTTATGTACCCTTTCTTGTACATCCAGATTACTTAAAAGATGCTGTTAAGGCAATAAGGGCTCTGAATCTATGCGGCGTAAATGTTACGGTTCCACATAAAGAAAAAGTAATGCCATTACTTGATGAAATCAATGAAGAAGCGTCATTTATCGGCGCAGTAAATACCATACTAAATTCAGAAGGTAGACTTATAGGTTATAACACCGATGGGAGAGGATTTATGCAATCCCTCTTAGAAAGTGGCATCTCCGTTGAAGGCAAGAATGTTTTAATAATCGGTGCGGGTGGTGCATCAAAGGCAATAAGTTATTATTTGATTCAAAAGACAAAAACATTATATTTATACAACAGAAGTAAAAACAGGGCAGAAAAACTTGTACAGGATATCAAAAAGATACGCAATAATGTATCACTTATTGAAGATATTTCCAGTATCGAGAGATACCATATAATAATTAATGCTACTCCATTAGGGTTAAAAAAAGAAGATCCTTTACCTTTTGATACATCCCTTCTCAGGGCAGAACAAACTGTTTGCGATCTTATCTATAAAAAGACAAGGCTTCTTGAAGAAGCCTCAAAAAAGGGGTGTGTTACACTGGATGGGCGGGGCATGCTTTTATGGCAGGGCCTGTTCGCATTTGAACTGTGGACAGGCAAAAAACCACAGGTTGAAGTAATGCGTAATGCCTTAATGAAGTCTAATAAATAGCCCTTCTCTCCTTTGAATTGTTAAACTATCTTCCTCCCAGTATTGATAAACCTGGTTCGACAATAACAACCTCAGCGACTATCTCTTTACCAGTATTGATGGATTTTGTTACCCTTTTGATGACATAATCCTTTCCGCAAAGGGTATTTCCTATATCTTCTGCCTTCGCATGAGCAAATTCCAGTACACTGCTTGTCCATGTAAAAGGGCCTATGATTACAGGTTCACCCACACGATATCCTACTAACATGGCAGTTACAGTTCCATTTTGGTTATCAAATATAGCCGATAACGTGCCTACTATAGTTGAGCCAGATGAATTAGCAGATGCATGTAATGTCATTCCTATTATCAATGGAACACATAATAGAATGATAAATAACAATATCTTAAATCCGAAATTTTTAGACATCTCACTACTCCTTTTAGCAATATTTACACACTTGCCTTTTACAAAAGGTACCTTATTTTATTAAAGACCTCGTTCCCTCAGCTGAAATACCTTTATCATCACCCCCTTCTCTCGACTTGTTAAAATTCAGAATCTTATTTTATAGAACCAGGGCTTACAAATATTCTAATCCAACGATAGTAAATCGATTCTTAATTGTCAAGAACAATTTAGCGTGTTGACAAGCCTAATTTTTTTTGATAGCTTTTTTCTAACATAGAAATAAAAAACCACTACGAAGATTTTTATAGAAAAAAGCTATGAAAGCACGGTGAAAAAGAAAATTAGGGTGTCGAAGAAATATCTATTTACCTATACCCTTTCATCGTATCGAGAAAGCATTACCGAGGAGACGATTGTGGGAAATCTGCACGTTCGGTTCTGTGAAGGGCATTAAATTACGTAAGGAGGCTAAGGAAAATGTCTACTCGACAAAAAGAGAATTTTGTAGATAAGAAATTCCTTGAGGCAGTAAAATCCCGAGGAATAAACAGAAGGGATTTCCTGAAATATTGTGCTGTAACTGCAACGGTGCTGGGCCTCTCTGAATTGGAATTTACAAAGAAAGTTGCCCAAGCAATAGATGCTGCCTCTAAGAAACCCCCAGTGATGTGGATAGAGGGGCAGGCCTGCGCGGGATGCACGGTATCCCTTACCCAAAACCTTAACCCACCAGCTGCTTCTATCATCCTGGATCAGATATCGATAAGGTATCACCACACCGTTATGGCATCCGCAGGTGATATAGCCGAAAGAGTTTATCACGACACGGTTAAACAGGGTGGCTATATGTTACTGGTGGAAGGAGCGGTTCCATCTGCTGACGACCGCTTCTGTATAGAAGGTGGTATACCCTTCAGAAAGAGATTGGAAGAATCCGCAAAAAATGCAGCGGTTATCATCGCTGTGGGCGCCTGCAGTACTTATGGTGGAATCCCGAGAGCCACTCCTTCCAAAGGAATACCAGTTAGTGAAGCTCTTAAACGTGCAGGGATAAATAAAACGGTCGTTAACATTTCTACCTGTCCAGTTCACCCTGATCACCTGATAGGAACAATCCTTTATGTACTCGTTACAGGGAAGGCACCCGAACTCGATGTGAAAGGACGTCCTGCAATGTATTTTGGAGACAAATTGATGCATGATAATTGTAGACGCCGCGCTCATTTTGATGTCGGTGAATTTCTTAAGGATTGGAACGACCCCAAACAGAAAGATTGGTGTCTATTTGAAAAGGGATGCAAAGGACCCGTTTCCTATATAGATTGTGCAATACGTAGATGGAATGATGGGATAAGCTTCTGTCTCGATTGTGGTGGTTTATGTCAGGCCTGTGGTGAGCCTAATTTTTATGACAAAGTTACACCTCTTTATACTGCAGAGAGTGAGACTTCTAAAAAAATATGGGCGATGAGAGAAGCCTGTTTGTTCAAGAAAGACACATAAAAGGGGGTGGAAAAATGGCAAAAAAAATTACAATAGACCCTGTAACGAGGATTGAAGGACACCTTAAAATTGTAGTAGAAGTCGAAAATGGCAAGGTTAAAGATGCATGGAGTAGTGGCACCATGGCTCGAGGGTTCGAGGCCATGCTTATAGGAAAAGACCCGAGGGATGCTTCCTTTGTAACGAGCCGATTCTGCGGAGTCTGTTACAGTGTGCATCAATTAGCCTCGGCCCGCGCCCTTGATGAGGCTTTTGGGGCTAAGGTTCCCTGGGGAGGGAATTTAATCAGGAATCTGGTAATGGGTGCAGAGTATGTCTATGACCACCTAATTCATTTTTATCAGTTGAGCGCTCTTGATTATATTGATGTCATGGCCATTGCCAATTACAGTGGTATGGATAAAGACTTGCTGGCTGTTAAGGATAAGATTGTAGGACTGGTAAAGACGAAAGACACATATCCTTTAACCCCCCGATATGAGCCTGATGAATTTACCGTCAAAGATCCAGATATGGTAATTATGGCTGTCAAACATTATATTGATGCCTTGAAAATTCATGCTGAGGCCAGAAATATGGGGGCTATATGGGGCGGCAGGACGCCACATTACCAGAATATCGTAGTCGGAGGTGTGACCTCATATCCTGATATAAATCAGGTAACCCGGTTTCGCACTATGCTCGATGAACAGGCAAAGTTTGTAAATGAAGTCTATATTCCGGACGTGCTTTCATTCGGAACGGGTCCTCTGTGGCCACTTGCCGAGATGGGTCTGGGTGGTGGCCATTACAACTATCTCTCTTATGGTGACTTCCAGAAAGACCCGGCAGGCAAAGAGCTTATTTTTCCAGCAGGCGTTATTATGGGCTTGAATCCCGCCGGTATAAAAGTTGATCCGGTTGATACGAAAAAGATTACTGAATCAGTAAAATATTCCTGGTACAGGGAAAATAAGCCAGTGCATCCATATAACGGCGAACAGGTATTTAATCTTGACAAAAAGGATGCATATACCTTCGTCAAGGCTCCTCGCTATGACAGAAAAGCCATGGAGGTTGGACCATTAGCCCGAATGCTGGTAGCTAAACACCCTGACGTTCTCGGATTGGTTGGGAAAGGTGCCAGGCCTGGTGCTGTAGTACGCCATGCGGCGAGAGCCATTGAGACCAAACTGATAGTGGACGCCTGCTACGACTGGCTAGACCACCTACTTACTGAAATGACCAAGCCAGGGTTTAAGATTCATGACACCGAACATTGGGATCCCCCGGAAAGTGGCATGGGTGCTGGATTCCATGAGGCACCTCGTGGCGCCCTGGGACATTGGATCAAGATCAAAAACAAAAAGATTGATAATTATCAGGCGGTTGTTCCCTCCACATGGAATGCCTCACCTCGTGACGAAAAAGAGGTTCGGGGACAATATGAGGAGTCTCTCATTGGAGCCCCTGTACCTGATCCGGATAACCCGATCAATGTAGTTCGTGTAATCCGTTCCTTTGACCCCTGCCTTGCATGTGCTATTCACATTATCGACCCACATACCAATGAGATCAAAAAGTTCCTTATTGAATGAGCAAAACTAACGCATCTTCTGCATTAAATTCGAAGGGGGGAGATGATATCTCCCCCCAAAAAATTGTTATTCTGGGTGTTGGGAATCTTCTGCTGTCTGATGAAGGTGTAGGCGTTCATGCAGCCAACGAACTTATGAAGATGGAATTGCCCCCTGAGGTTACCGTTGTTGAAGGTGGAACTGACGGCTTTGGACTCTTGAATATTATAACTGAGGCCGACCGTTTAATAGTGATTGACGCAGTAAAAGGAGGCGGTGCCCCTGGTTCTATTTATCGCTTTTATATCGATGAGGTTCAAAGCTGCCCATCCGGTTTTAAGACGTCAGTTCATCAAATTGGCATATTAGAAGTCATCAGTCTGTCAGGGCTGATTGGGAAGACACCACATACAACAGTTATCGGAATTGAACCTAAATCACTCGAAATGAGCATGGAATTATCGCCTGAGGTTAAGGCTAAGATTCCTCGAATCATTGAGTTAATATTTGATGAACTAAAAATAAAAAATCTTACATGGTCCGTAAGTAAAATCCAGGAGGGCATATGAACATTAAAGAAAGGGTAGCGGAGGTTATAAAGTTATTAAAAAAAGAATATCCGGAGCCAAAAACAGCTCTTAACTTCAGATCCCCCTTCGAACTTCTTGTTGCTACAATACTTTCAGCACAGACTACAGATGCACTTGTTAATAAGGTGACCGAAAATCTTTTTAAAAAATACAGAAACATTAAAGACTATGCGGATATCTCTCTTGAGACACTTCAGAAGGACTTAAGTTCTATAAACTTCTATAAAACCAAGGCTAAAAATATTCAGGGTGCTGCAAGGATGATAGTAGAAAGATTTAGCTCAAAGGTTCCAAAGACAATGGGCGAACTCACAAACCTTCCCGGTGTTGCCCGTAAAACAGCTAACATAATACTTTCCAACACCTATGGTATTAATGAAGGCATTGCTGTAGATACTCATGTCAGGCGGCTTGCGTACAGGCTCGGACTTACAAAGAACGAAGATCCTGTGAAGATAGAGACAGATTTGATGGCAGTGACCCCGAAGGAAGAATGGGGGAACCTTTCGCATCTCTTAATATTTCACGGGAGAAAGATTTGCCAGGCAAAAAAGCCTAAGCACCAAGAATGCACCCTTTACAATATTTGTCCATCGAGGAATGTTTAATTTAATATGATTCTTTTTATCATCACATTATTTTTTTTACTGTATGAACAGGTTTGCTAAACCTTAAAGCTTTTCCCCTTTTCTTTCTCGCTTCTCTCTGTTTCCGTTTTTCCTTTTCAGAGGGTTTTTCATAAGAACCCCTCTTTTTAATTTCTTTAAAAAGGCCTTCCTTCTGGAGTTCACGCTTCAAGACTTTCAGCGCTTTTTCGACATCATTTCCATGAACTTTAATTTCCAAAAAACATATCTCCAGTCTCTTCTCTGACCATTATTTTCATCAGAACTACCCCCTCTTTCCTGAAAATAAACCTAAACCCTCATGCCGACGAGTCAGCACAAAGGAACATGAAAATAGCCGAGGCATCCTGCCTCGGTTGTCAGGCAAGATGCCTGTCCTATTTTTCGGAGCAAACGTTGCAAAAATATTGTCAACCTTTTATTTCCGATTGCTGTCATTCCTGCTTGCCCCGTTAGAAAAGAACGCAGAGTTCTTTCAATTCTTTATTATAACTTAAAATTACTTTAAATAACATAGAAAGTTTAATCTGGGAATTTGCTCTCTTTCTTTATCTCCTATGCGCCTTACAAATTAAAACCTCAGAAATGCGCCGATTCCTCCAGCATCCTGAAGCATCTTATTTTCAGCGACAACCTCAACAAGCGCGCCCTGTTGTATTGCCTTCCCGCCTGCCATATCCACTATATAATCAACAACCTCCATCTCTCCTTTACAGTAAGGACATGGATTAACTTTTTGAATAGTTAAAAAACCGCAAGAAGCGCAACTATATCCGTTTTCCTTATAATCTTTCAAAACAACAAGCTCCATCACTTTCTGCTCCTGCAGGGCATTAATAACATTGTCCAACCCTAACACAGCATTCTCATTCTTCATTGTCTTTGTAATAAGCGTTTTAACCGTTTCATCTTCTTGCTTTCTCTCAAAAGCAGAAAGAATCGGCTCAACCTTATTTAATGCCTCATTTATCCCGGCAAACATCTCTATTTTTACATTTCCTATCACCTTATCAAGGATTGTTTTATGAAGCCTGCCTTTAATCATGAAAACAGCTTCATCAGAGCCGCCGATTATCAGCCTTCTGATACCCTCTTTGCTAAAGAACAAACTCAACTTCTCGACAACCTCTTTAAGATGCAGCCCCATATGAAAATCTATATGCCTTTCATAATGGTCCTGGGACAAGCCAAACCATCCACCCCTCTTGTGTTTCCCAGGGACGTCCGGCGTATGAACCTCGCCGTATTCCACAATCTCGCCGAGATGAACAACAAATATCCTTGCAGATTCTTTATCAACAAGCGAAACAGCATATTTTTCATAATTGTCAAGAACATCCAGCAAGGGTTTTACATAAGAGGTTTTATCAATAATCAGTTCATTCCTGACCGGAACACCAAGGT
>Ga0172375_10009400_pt1 | contig 12910 bp, 32 predicted proteins | sample LakKiv1m_FD_114537 | JGI IMG/M metagenome (GOLD analysis project Ga0172375, IMG submission 114537) | Freshwater microbial communities from Kabuno Bay, South-Kivu, Congo - kab_092012_11.1m | ecosystem: Environmental > Aquatic > Freshwater > Lake | place: Democratic Republic of the Congo... | reverse complement strand
AACCAAGCACGGCTACTAACAGCACCTATACCCCATTTGGCAGGTCGTTCAAGTTTTTTAGGTATTACATATTTTGTCATATTCTACTAATTTTTAAGTTATTACTATTAAATGCCAAACGTGTGCGTACCGTTAGCCACCATATTAAGAAGGCTGTGTAATTTTCTCACGACATATCATATAAAATACATTTCGAGCCAACGCTCCTAAATCATAGAAATCTTTAGAAGGTATTTGATTTAATTCCAATAATTCTGGAATAGAAATAAAAACATCTTCCGAAATCAAAGCATTTAATTGTTCGTACTCAAATTCTATTACCGTATCATATGTTTTGAAATACTTTTGTTGTAAATATTGTGAAAATGCTTTTAAAGGTTTGTCAATGTCAATGTTTGCCCTATGTTGGTTACTTGCTAACCAGTAAGCCATTGCTCCAGTAAAATCACTTAACATTAAGTAAAATTTTTCATTTCGATAATTTTCACGTATTTCTCTGTTGTACAAACTAAATTTTGTTGTTTCCATTTTTATATGTTTTAAAATTTTTACCAAAACGTTGTATATTTGCAAAGTAATATTATTTTTGTTTATATTCTTTATATAAAATAATTACTTTTTTGTTTTACATACTTATAACAAAGTGTAAAAAACAATTTTTACACTCAACCGTTATAAATATTATTTTTGTTTTGGGTTTCTTATTTTCCAAAATGCAATAGCATCCTTATATTCCCAAAATTCGTGAAGTTCATAGTATCTCTCACCATTTTCTTCATAAGCGAAATCCCAAACTTCCCACTTTCCAGTTTTTTCGTTTTTCGTTGGTCTTTGACAATCCATAATTATATTTTTTATAACAACAAATATATTGCATTAAAACGACAATATATTTATAAACCGTTATTTTAATTTTGCTTTACCTTACGCACCTTGAAATCAATCGGTTTATACAAATCAACTTTGTATTCCCATTTACACTTAAACAAGCGGAACTCTCTATAAATATTGTTCCATATTTGATAGCCATTTTCTTTACAATACTTTTCTGCTTCATTAATCACCGCTTGTTTATCATATCCCGATACACAAACTGCCAATGCTTTTCCTAAATACATATTTATCATATGTTTGCCACCGCACTAACATGCGGTATAGTTAATAAGCCTGAATTAACTTTTGTTCTTTGATTGGTCGGTAGTGGTCAGCCTTTACTAAACCATACCGCCAGCCGTTATATGAGATAAAAATTAAGAATATGACCTTTTAATTTATTAGCCGCCTCATTATATGAAAACATCTAAATTAACTTCTATTCACCTTGTTAGTTCGTATATCTACATTCCACTTATCATTAACTAAGTATCTTGTTGATGACCATATCCTGATTGTTTTAATGGGTTCATCAACATACTTTTCATACAATTCAATCATAGAAACAACTTTATTTCTACTTTGTAATTCTGTTTTTCTATTTTTTAATCGTTCCATATCCGTTTAATTTTACATTCATATAACATAAACAGCTCCATCAACATAAAATTTTTTTTCAAAAATATCGAAGCTTACTATTTTATCTTTAATTTGTATCATAAATTAAACAATTTTATTGCATTTGCTGTAGTAATTTCTTCGACTTTTTCGATTGGAATATTTTTTATTTCAGCAATTATTTTGTAATTGAATTTTTTAACAATTATTAAAATTTAATTATACGAAATACTTTCGAGCATTCAAAACCCAAAAATAAAGTTTGTGTCGGAATTGCTAAATTCAACCTCCAAATTGAATAGTTTGTAAAATCATTTTTATATTTGCATTTTTTTAATTGTGACAATACAAATATAAGCCACTTATTTGTAACCACCAAATATTTTTACAAGTTTTTTGTTAAAATATGTTAAAATGGTTATTTTTGCAAGGTACAAGCCACGTTTCGCAAAATTCTTTACCTAAATTATCTTTTTCAGGTTTTTTAACCTCCCTCAGCACTAATCAACATTTTAGTTGAAAATTTTAAAAGAAAAATACTTACACAATTTTTAAAAAGAATATGTTAAATAAGGACAAACTTCATTTTTGAAGAATTTCTCTATTTTACCACCTAAATCTTCATCGTATTCAGACAAATCCTCAATTTGGTCGAATGTTTCATCATTTTCTTCATAGGTGTGAAATTCAAACGCTTGATAGTTACCATTTTTATCACAATATATATCCCCAGAAAATTCTAAATCATTAAAATATACAGTACCTTTGTGTAACATTTCTGGATATTGTTCATCATACTCTTCGGTTACATCATATTCAAATTTCAATAATGGTATTGTTCTATCTTTTGAAAGAAAAACATATCCACTATCAACTTGTAATGCTTTTTTTAAATCTGAATTTATTTTATTTTTAGAATATTGTTTCAAATACTTTAATTCACCAGCATTTAATGAAGTTATTCCATTTGAGTTTATTTTATCTAATATTTGGTTGATTATACTTTCATTCTCATTCAAAAACTGTTTCCAATTCTTAACCCTATTTATTTGTTCACGCATTTCTTTGCTCATGGTATTTTCTTTTATATATTAAAATTTAAAATCCCACCCTTAATAACCCACACCTAAAGGTTCGGGATATTATTCGATGTAGTGGGGTAAAACAACAATAGGTACATTAAGAATTATTTAAGGATAGACTACATCCAGCACAAAAGCCAATAGAAGTATTTGAAACACTAATTGCGAAACACGAGCATTAACTTGTTTTATGACCCTTATGGCAGTTGATGAATTAAATAATGCGAAATTGAGATATAGTTAATCTATTCTTGGTATTTCAACTACGATTCTATTTGGATTATTCTGTTCTTCTTTTTTAACAGGAATCCAATAATCTTGATTATTTAAACTTGACTTTTTGTTTGAGAAAAAGTTTAAAACTCGTTTGACTAATTTTTTCATATGTTTATTTTTAATTTATTAATTAACAGAACAGTGGTTATTGTAAGTTCATCACTCGCTGGGACTTGCAAAGGCTGGCTTGTAAGAATATTGGAAATCATAAAACTTTTCTTATACACCGATTTCTGCGGTCAGCCTGCTATGGATGGTAAAACTCATTGTGAGAAATGTTCGGTATTGCGAACTTTCAATTACATGAAACTTTTTTATCCCAAATCAAAGGGCGTACATATTTCACTATCGGAAACATCGCCTTGATTTGATAAACCAAGTATCTTCTTAAACCTTTTATATTTCCTTTTTACTATTTTTTATGAGCAATTTTTGCAGAAGCTGCTGCATAATCAAAAGTAACTGCTTTATGACCTGCAGGGAATGTCGCATGACAAGTTTTACAAGTTGCTGCAGTTGGAATAATTAAACCTTTTGCTTTTGCCTGTGCAGCATCTTTCATAATGGTTGGACTCTTGTAAGCACTACCAGCACCATGACAAGCTTCACAAGTTACGCCTTCTGCTTTAAAATTAGCAACAGGAGCATGACATTTTTCACATTCTGCTTTTCCTGCAACGCCTGTGACTGTATTTGCTTTAGCATGTTTTGATTCTGACCATTTTTTATATTGGTCACCTTTAGCAGCACCCTGATGGCACATTTTACATTTTTCAGCACCAATGTAAGTGTTCTGTGCTAAAAGAACGTTGCCCATAAATACAAGGCAAAGAATAATGATTAAATTTTTACTTTTCATATCTGTTTTCTTTTTTTTTAGTTATTTTCAAATATCATACCAAAAATAATAACTATATTATATATTAAAAGAAAATTACTTTAATTATAATTTATAATATTTTTGTTTTATTTTTTTTACTCGCCCATAATTGAATTTGTGTTGAATAAAACGTAAGACATAATTAACCACTATGCTTAGTTGTAGTCGTTAGGCAACATAAAGCTGATGTGTAGTTCATTACAACATTCATTTCAAAATCCTTTCTAATTTTAATTGTCTTTCTAAGATTTTCTTTTTATTTTCATCGTTTGTGTAATAATATTCTATCATATGACCATATTCCCAACAATTTATTAAGATACTTTTTGCAACACCAAACATAAATCCAGTTATTTCTTCTGTGTCTGCGTCATGTGATACTTGTTCTATTATTTCTTTTGTAATTTTTTGACCAGATTTTATTTTAGATTCTAAAATAAAAGCCCAATTATTAGCATACCTAAAGCAAGCATTTCCATAAGGATCTGGATTTTTGTCATACCAATCTTGGTAGACTTGTTCTTGTCCTTTTTTTATTTTCATTTCTGGCATACTCGTTCTAATTTTTTTATTCTCTTGTAGTTTTTAACACACTTTTCAGTATATAAATATGCTTCGTTGTGAGTTATTGGTTTACCATCAAATATAATTGGAGCACCTAAACTTCCTAAGAGAATTGCATTACTATATTTCAATGCAGTTATGTTATAAATACAACCACCAAAATCAACAGCTACGCCATCATAGAAATTATGTACATACAATGTTGAACCAAAATTTGATATGAAAGGTCTGTCATATGGTATTACACCTACATAAATCATTCGTCATCTTCATCATTTTCTTCCATCGAAATAGGATTCTTCTTCCATAGCATTGAATACTTCACCAAATTCACTATAAACAAAATCTTCTAATTCTTCTTCAATCAATTTCAAATCAGCTTTTGATTTGCTTAATTTTTTAGCAATTACAGCACCACCTGCGAAATCTTCGTTTTCAATACAAAGATTAAACATATCAGTAATAGGTTTACTTTCGTTGTACATATTGTCTACCAACCAATTGTAAATTTCTTCTCTTTCTTTGTTCATAATCTATTAAGTTTTTTTATTTTTATTAAAGTATCAAGACATTTATCACAAATATATTTATTTGATTTTATTTCAAATGGTTTATTTATTATATTATATTCGGTGTGTATTGTTTCAATTAAGTTTACTTTTGCATTTTCATCGTTTTCTAAGATTAAATTCCAATGTGTTTTGCAACAATCACAATGATATTTAGAATAACGACAATTTTCACTCCTTCTTTCATTAATCCAATTACTTACTGAAATTGGAAATATACTTTCTGGTATTGATAAGAAAGTGAATGTTTTTGATTCAACCCAACCATTATCAGTAAATTCCTTAAAATCATTCCTCTCCATAACAAACTCTAAATAACTTTTTTTTCTCTTTCAGACATAGTGTAAAATTTTCAAGCGTAGTTTGCACATTCTTGGTCTTTACATATTGCTAATGTTTGTTTACCTTCTATACAAGTATTAGAATATTCATAATATCTCACAATTAAAATATCATATTCTCTGATATATCTAAAAAAGTGTTCTGGATTCTTTTGTAAATAACATAGCAAAAACTAAATTATTCTCTCTATTTATTTTAGATAGTAATTGCATCTTTTAATTTTTGATAAAATTCAAGTTCATTTGCATTGCTCGCTAAACCAGATACTTGTCCGTCACCACATTCCAATACAATCCACTCACCATCTTTATTTTGTGCAAAATCAATGGTGAAGAAATTGCTTCTATCAATATTTTTTGCAATTTCATTTACAAATCTGATGTCTGGCGAAGGTATATTATCGCCATAAAATGTAGAATTTTGGTCTAATGAAATTAATGTTCCATTAAAGAAGAAAGCTCTCCATTCATTTGTGTTTTTACCTGTGGAATCTTTCTTTAAATTGATCCATTCTTTCAAAACGATTCCTTCATTAAAAAGAGGTCTGCGTGCTTCTATGAAGTCGTAAACGAATTTTTTGAAATCAGGAAATGAAATATTAGAATCAATTTTAAATAAATTAGTTCCTTTTTCCGATTTTACGAAGTCTTTTATAATAACAGCTTTCTTTAAATCTGAATGAATAGCTTGTAATAGTTCATCATTCAAATCTTTTTTATGAGCCACAATTATATTAGGTGTATATTGTTTTACATCATGATAAACATTAGGAAAATGATGACAATATAAATACTGTAAAGGATTATTGATTAATTCAGATTTGTAAAATTCTCTGAAATAATCAAATAATTCAAAATATTGCTTTTTGTCTAACATCCAACCACGAAGAATAATATCTTTTGCATATTTATTGTAAGTGGTTTTTACTTTACCACTTTGAACAAACAAATCATGATCGAATAGAGCTGTGTCTAAACCAATTGTTTGGCAAGCATTAAATTCTTTTTCAAAGTTATTATCAACTTTGTTTAAGTTCTTATATTCACAAGGATAAAGTATTATCATATAATTAAATTTTTGCACCACAAAATTCCCAAAATAATTGCTAAAATTCCAACAATCATTTTAAGTTTCTTATTATTCTTATTAAAGTATCTACTTCTTTTTCGTCTAATTGCTTCATAGTTTAGAGGGTTCTTTTATGAAATTTATTATTATAACAAGAATCACAAATGGTATAAATCCAGCCATCTGTTTTCATACTTGTTTGTTTAGCATTTGGGCTTGAACAGAATTCACAAACTGTATAAGATTCTTTATAAGCTTCTAACATAATTTTAAACGACTCAGCGTCACCACCATAGAAACTAATATCCAAACCACCAAATTTTTCTTTTATATCACTTATTTCAGCAAAATTTCCAGTTCTTTTACCTTGTTCATCAAATTTTTCCAAGTATTTAAATAAAAGACTATACCAACCTTGTCTGATAGAGAAATTGTATATGTACATAGGTACAATTCCTCTATCAATCCAATGTTTAAATATTTCAGGAAAACGCTGTGTAAGGTCGATATTAACCATTCTGATTTTCGTTTCTTTCTTCATATTCTTTTGCTTGTTTATTGCTTGTTTATAACCTTTATAGTTTATTCAAGGCATTAAATAACCAAATAAGACAAAGTTTATGATTTTATCAAGTCATCTCTTGTAATCTTACCGCTGTTTATAACGGCATCAATCATACTGCGTATTTGTTTTGCACTCTTGATAATGTTTTTTGCTTTCATATTAATTATATCTTAAAATAGTTATTAAGATTAATTTTTCTACTGGAGAGTCTAAAACCATTATACAGTTACCTTTAGAGCCAGTTGAATTAGTAGTAGTGTATATTTTATTACCATCAATTACATAGATACAATCTTTCTTTGTACCGCTTGAATTGGATGTATTGTAAACTTTATTACCATCAATTACATAGATACAATCTTTCTTTGTACCGCTTGAATTGGATGTATTGTAAACTTTATTACCATCTCTAACTAAGATGCAGTCTTTTGTTGTGCCACTTGAATTTGAAGTTGTATATATTTTGTTATTTTCACAAACCCATATACAATTTTTCTTTGTGCCGCTTGAATTGGATGTGTTATAAACTTTATTTCCGTCTACAACATAATTACAAGCACCTTTTGAACCAGAAGAATTTATTGTCTCATAAATCTTCTGAGAATAAGTTAATTCTGACATAATTAATAATATAATTATAAATATTGCTTTCATAATTCTACAAATATAGATATTATTTTACAAATTAAAAAATTATTCTTCTTTTACAATTCTATCAAGTTTTCTTCAGGAAATTTTGATATAAGATTGTTATATTTATTGACTGTAGATTGTTTTTTCTGTCGTTCATTCTCAGTATGAATACATTATACAATTCGTTTTCTAAGTAATTGTCAAGTGTGTATTTTTCTCCAAAAAAACCAAATTTATGTTGTTTTATAGACAATTCATAATATGATGTATAATTGTTCATTTTTCCATTACTTTAACAATACCAGTAGGAATACCATCTTTTATTTCTTCATCTTCTATTTTAAATCTGAACTCACCAAAATAGACAGCGGTTTATTAAGGTAGGATGTTGATACGAAGAACTAATAAAAACTTTTTAAAAATGTGTGGTGGAAAATTTAATTTTGACTATTTTATATAAATAAAACTATTTATTAATATGGAAAACGATAAAAAACTAAAGAACTTCATTAAAACTACGATACGAGAGTTTTTGAATGAAAGTTATACTAAATATAAGAATGGTGATAATCTGTATTATAAAAATCAATATATGGATGAACCTAAAAATGTTGTAGTTTCAAATGTTGAAGAATATTCAAGCGGTGAAATCGGTGGTATTACTATTAAATTTGAAAGTGGTAATGAAACAAGATTATTACCTTATGAATTTAAGTATTTATCATGATATAGTTAAAAAGATTGATTATCAAATATTAGATATTGTTGGTTATTCACCAAACCAAACTAGTGGATTGTTTAAATTCTTTAAAGAAAATAAAAATACTGATATAATTATCATAACATTTACAGAAGAAGTAAAAGATGATAGAACTCCAAAATTCAACATTAATTTACCACTTAAACTAAAAAATATAATTTTAGGTTCAGGTGATTTTAAAATTAAGATTAAAGAAATTAAATTCAATGATAAACATAATCAAGAAAGTGATTACAACGAATATATTAATTACATCTATAATGTTGTTATTCAAAGAGTGGGTGGATAAATTTTTAAAAAGTTTTTACACAGAACTTAATTTGAAACACGAATTTAGTATTGTGTATAACGGCTGGTGGTATGGTTAGTTGCCGATGCTCGAATATAATTTTACTTCTTTATATCTACAAAAGGTTCGTTTATAGGAAAATGAACCTTATCCTTATTAACTTCTTCTAATAAGGTCTTATAAGATTTGAATCTTTCTTCTGTATTTCTTATAATCTGTTTTAACATTTTACTTTTTTTCGAATTTATATTTCTTGTAAACTGCGTCAGAAATGTCACCATTTTTTCCACATTTCATCAAGCATTTCTTCTTTAGCTTTGTTTTGAGCCTTAACGATTATACTGAAAAGTCCTACAAGTCCAGATAAAACCATTATACCACATAGAATATACATTGCTACCATAAAAATTTATTTAAAGTTCAACAATATAATAATTATCATACTCAATGTGCATACAATCTAAAAATGTTACAGTTGTATTTTTATTTGCATATTGATTATAATGTTTAATTTCTTTAATACGAGTGTGTCCAACAATCTGATGATAACCATCAAGAGGCTTTTTATATACTTCAATCTTATCTGCCCAAAGAGGTCCACCAACCTTTGCACGACCACCACGATAAAAACCACAATCAAATAATGGCTGATGTTTTGCTTCAAAACAAAAGTTAAGAATATCAGCAACATTACCATCTTTTTCAAGTTCTAACCATTCAAGTTTGTGACCATCACGAATGATATACTTCTGTTGTTCAATGTTAAATTGATACCAACCGCGATGTACACCAGCATGAGTCCATAAATAGTTCTTTACCTGAAAAGCATACTGAAATAGATTTTGATTTGTAGTAAATAACTCATTTAGTTGAAGCCACATGCTTGTGCGATATCCAGTACAACCATAACCTTTTGTACCAAGTAGATATTGAATATCGTGATTACCCCAAAGAAGTATTACTTTCTCAGGATAAAGTTACTTAAGTTCAAGAATTTCAATGAGATTTTTATAAATCTGTGTATCAGGAAGAATGAAATCATCTACATAATCACCAACGAATACAATATGGTCATACTGGTCGACCAGTGTTTTTTCTTCATCTGGACGCCAGTAATTTAATGCTTGTTTCCAAGTGTTATGACCGTGAGTATCACCAAGTGTTAAAATTTTCATTCTTTTAGAATTTATTCTACAAAGATACAAAATATTTTATAAATAAAAAATTACCATTAACCAACCCCTTTCAGTAGGTTCAAATCTGGCAATAGGTCTGGATTAGGTATGAAAGTTTTGTTATTCATAGGAATAGAACCTTTTTGTTCTGAACCTTTTGATTTAGATAACCAATGTGAAAAAGCACTTGCAGACCTTTTCTTTTCACCACTACTACTTGAACCAAATAATCTTAGTCCCATATTATTTATTTTTTCTGTGTTGTTTCTTTTCTCTTGTTATTTTGATTAGTTTCTTTTCTCTTGTTATTCTGATTAATTCTTTTTCGTCTGTGAAAAATTTTATTGGTATGAACATACCTGTTTTGTTACTATCCGTCTTAATACAAATTGTATCAGGAAAATGAAAATCTAAATCAATTATTTTGTATGTTTTACCAACTGTTAAATGTTGTTCATAAAAATCTTCAACACTTGTACAAGTTACTTTCTGACCTTCTTTAAAATCTTTATAGGTTAGTTCTTTCTTGTTGTTTTTATTCATTAAGTATTTTGTTTAATTTTTCACTTCTTAATTTCTGTCCAAATTCAATTAAAACATTGCCTTTAAATGGACATCTTTCACAACTGCCGTTATCTTCGTGTTTCATAGTACCCCACGGTAAACAATTATCGTAGTTCCAACAAACGAAACCAATTTCTTTATTATTTTTAACTTCAGCTCTTAGCCAATAACCTTCAGAAAACATAGTTGTGCTACTAGGTAGCACACCATCAGTATCATATCTTAACTTAAAGTTAAGTAAATCTTTATTATTTCTTATTGCGAAAATCATTACTTTGAACTGAATATATTCATTAACTTGATATATGTTTATTAAATCGTTCTTCATAAGACAAAGATACAATAATTTATTGAAATAAAAAAACTAAATAGAAGCAATCTTACAAGGTATATCAATATCTTCATCAAAGTGGTGACTTTCAATCTTATCGTAGGTTTTTTCTACATGTGAATTTGAAATACCAATATCTAATTTTAGTTTTTTCTTTTGATATTGTAACCATATTAATATTTTTGTAAATATAACATTATTAAAGGAAAGTAAAATATTTGTTTCCATTTTGGAAAGAACTCTTTTAATAGTTTTATAGCATACATATCTGCTGCTCTTTCAGAATCATCTTTTTTATCTTTTAAAGAGAAGTGATGTCCTATTTCATGAGCAAAAGTCATGAGACTTAACAATGATTTTTTTCTCGATTTGAACATATGTTCTCTTGATAATTCAATTCTTGGTAATTTTCCTACAGCCAATTCAATTGGTGTCATATAAGTTTTAGGGTAAATATATACGCCTAATGCATCATCGTGGACATAATTTTTATCGTTTAATTCTTTTAAAGAATCGTGATAAACAAGATAAATCAATTCTTTTTTAGCAATTTTTGTAAGATAATCATTAAATCTTTTATAATCACCATTTAAAGTAAAACCAAGTGATAATTCTGCAAAGACTAAAAATAATCCTGCTATTAATGCGATTAATGCTATAATTAATAGAATAAACATATTAATCTAATTGAGTTGGTAACCAAGTAAAAATCGATAAAAGTGTTTTACTATCTTTGAAATAACCTTCTGAGATTTTGTTAATCATTTCTAATTTTGTCATTTCAATGACTTTAATGTTTTCGTTTTCGTCTTCGAGACCACCGCCTTCACTAATCTTTTCACTTACTTCACAATAGAATAGTGACATTTTTTCATTAGTGTAACCAGGTGACATAAAGTAGTTTTCGACAACTGGTTCTATATAATCGACTTTGAAACCAATTTCTTCTTCAATTTCTCTTTTCATACATTCGATAGGATTTTCTCCGTCTTTTAATGTACCAGCCACAATTTCAACAAGAGTGTCCATCACACCAGGTCTGAATTGTTCTACAAAATAGAATGTGTCTTTTTCTGTATTGTAAACTAACCCTGCGACAGCAGACTGTTTATTTAAGCGTTCTCTTGTGAAGGTCTTACCTTCATGTTCTATTTCTATTTCTTCAAGAGTGTAATACTTCTTGAAAAGTGTTTTTGTTCCTGTAATTTTCATAGTTATTTTTTTAAAAATACTCTTGCAGCATTTATAATTGCTAATGTGATACCACCAGCGAGAAGTCCAACAGACCACCAATTGATAGGATCTTTATCAGCGAGAAAATATCACTTCAAAAACAGTCCAAATAAGACCACCGATATACATCAATCCTGCTAACAGGTGAATTAAAACTATTGATTTCATATTTTTATTTTTTATAAGGTATTAATTTTCCACTAATTATATTTAGATTTTCATCAATCTCAATTTCCATTTTATGGATAAATTCTCCATATTCAAACATCTTAGATACAACTTCAGTGTAAAATTTGTCTGAGAGTTCATTTTCATCAAGATTTGGGTTCTCATTTTTGAATTTATCAAAGTATAATTCATAGGCAACTTCACCAATTGAAGTATCTTTATATGTTTCTATAACAATGGTACTTGTTTTTAACGACATTGTTTTTTTGAATTCGATATAATCTACAACTAGATTATCATATCCTATTTCACTTTCGTCAAAACCATTTGATTTACACCAACTAAGATATTCGTACCAGTTATTAACATCGTCAATATCTTTTTCTTTTGCCCATTTATTTTTAAAGGCTCTGAATAATTTTATTTCATTCATATTACTTAATTTCTTTTAAATCACCAAATACACTATCATCAACATCACAAAGAATAAGGTTTCTTTTACCATCTTTTACAAACTTTGTTTCAGATGTTCTGTCATAATTTTTATCAGGTTGAGCTGGTACAAAAATTTTACTTTCATCAGTTATCAACCCTTTTTCTTTTAATGCAATAAGTTTTGCAATGTGTTCTCCTACTGTCATATATGTTTAATTTAAAAAATATTTAGTTGGCACATTATCGGTGAGCCAAACCCCGTTTTCTGATATATAAAATTTGTAACCATCTTTGTACATTTGTTCTGCATCAATATGAATAACATAAGGCATACCATGTCGTTTACCAACATTGATAGCAGTTTCTTCTGTTGCAGAAAGATGTACATGATTTCTTTGTCTTTTGTCAAGACCACCCTTATAAATAGATGATAAAAATTTTGTTGCAGTTCCGTGATATAGAACCTTAGGTGGTTCGAGTTCTTT
>Ga0172375_10009399_pt1 | contig 12910 bp, 9 predicted proteins | sample LakKiv1m_FD_114537 | JGI IMG/M metagenome (GOLD analysis project Ga0172375, IMG submission 114537) | Freshwater microbial communities from Kabuno Bay, South-Kivu, Congo - kab_092012_11.1m | ecosystem: Environmental > Aquatic > Freshwater > Lake | place: Democratic Republic of the Congo... | reverse complement strand
TGCATCTGCAGTTTCAATGTCTGAATCGGTTACCATGCCAACTGAGGAAGAAACTACGTTCACTTTGTCTTTTATTTCGGCAAAAATTGCCTCAAGAGAACCCTGAACGTCAGCTTTGAGGATAATAGTTGGCTTTTCCGAGTCGATATTGTGACTCGTTTGTTTTGTGCCGTCAGAGATTGATGTTTCTCTTGGGGAATTGGTGATTACGTCACCAACATCCGGGACTTGAGATAAACCAATCACTCTGAAGGGTGTTGATGGTGTAGCTGATGACAAATTTTTTCCGGCATAATCTACCATTGAGCGAATTTTTCCATAAGAAATCTGGCCATCGAATAGATTTTCGTTTTTGCCAAAAGTCCCCTTTCTGACAAGTAGGGTGGCCAAAGGACCTTTTTGAGGATCAAGAGATGATTCAATGACTAAAGCTTCGGCTGGTTTTTCGGAAGAATTATCCTTAAGATCTTCCATCTCAGCCAAGAGAATTATTATTTCCAAAAGTTCATCAACACCGGCACCTGTTTTGGCTGAAATACTGGCGATTGGAACATTACCTCCGTAACCTTCAACATAGACTCCGTTGTTAGCAAGATCTGTTTTTACTTTTTCAGGATTAACACCGGGGAGATCAGTTTTATTTACGGCAACAACAAAGGGTATTCCGGCGGATTTAATATGGTCAATTGATTCTTTTGTTTGGGGCATGACAGAATCATCGGCGGCCACAATTAAAACGGCTACATCGGCGGCATGTCCACCACGACGGCGCATAGCAGAAAATGCGGCGTGTCCGGGGGTATCAATGAAGGTTATTGTTTTGCCTTGGTGTTGTATCTGATAGGCACCAATTGCCTGAGTGATACCACCGATTTCCCCGGCAGCAACCTGTGAGTGGCGGATACGATCAAGAAGTGATGTTTTACCATGGTCGACGTGCCCTAGAATAGTCACCACCGGAGGCCTGGTGGCCGAAATTACTTCTGACATATGAGTTAATTAGTTTTTGTAAGAGGCAAGCTGGATCTTTATCTTTTCTAGGGTTTTTGGGCCTAGACCTTTGACTGAATCGAGCTTGTCGGGAGTTAGATCTTCAATTTGAGTTAGACTGGCTTCAACCAAGAGATTCCTGGTTTTTGTATCCAATCCCAACTGGTCAATTTCAAACTCTTCGCTACCGGTGGTGACGATACCTGTTTCTATATCCTTGGTTTGGTCAGAAACGATACGAAGTCTTGTTGAAGTGAGTTTGGCGGCTAATTTTACATTTTGTCCACCTCGACCGATGGCAAGTGAGAGTTGATCTTCGGGAACTGTAACAATTGTCTCGCCTGAGTTTTGGTCAAATTTTATTGTCAAACCGTCTGCTGGAGCTAAAGCAGATTTTAAATATTTTTCTCTATCATCAGAATATTGGATGATATCGATTTTTTCGTTGTTCAATTCATTGATGACAGCTTGGACACGAACACCTTTTTGACCGACGCAAGAACCAACAGGATCAACTCCTGCCTGGGTGGATTCAACTGCGACCTTCGAGCGAGATCCTGCCTCGCGAGCGATGGCTTTTATTACAACAGCACCTGAACTAACCTCGGGTACTTCTCTATCAAATAATCCCGCTAAAAGTCTGTCGTCCGAACGTGAAACAATTATTTGTTTTCCTTTGATGGTCTCGACTATTTCTTTCATGTAAACACTAATGCGAGAGTTTAAGCGATAGAACTCTGTGTGAACCTGTTCTTCGGTAGGCATTACTGCTTGACCACGACCAAGGTCAATTATGACATTACGGCCATCCATACGTTGAACCATACCGGTCATGACTTCTCCGATGTGATCTTGATATTCAGTGAGCACTGCATTGTGTTCCGCTTCGCGAATAGTTTGCAAGATGACTTGTTTGGCGGCTTGGGCGGCGATGCGGCCGAAACCTGGAGGGGTAATTTCTTTGAGATCTTTCTTTTTGGCACCTTCTTCTCCAACAAAAAGACGGAACTGACCATTATCGGGATCGACATCAGCAGTAATGACCTTCATTTCCTCTTCCTCAAACTTCATAGCTTGCTCAGGATAATCTTTTTTGAAAGAAGCGACTAAAGCACTATTAATAGCTGTTAATACAGTATCCGGTGAAATTCCACGTTCCGAACAGATTTGGTTAATTGCTGCGGCGAATTCGGTACGAGCGTTTAAGGATTGAGTATCCATATTTGTTTGTTATTTGTATTTTTTTTATTAAAAAGGACGGTCAACTGCCGCCCAAACACACTAATCCGTGCTTATTATAACTGAGTTAGGTGGTTTCTTCAAATTTTTTCAATAGCTCCTTTTGCTTGCCTGACAGCCTGGCTGGAAATTTGATTACATAACGGATGTAAAGATCACCGTGTTTGTTTGACTGAAGGTGCTTAATCCCCTTACCCGTCAGACGGATTACGGTTTCCGGCTGAGTAAGAGCACGTACACGAATATCCATGTCGCCATCGAGAGTGGGTATTGTGGTTATTCCTCCTAGCATGGCAAGTGTAAAGGAGATTTCCTTATTGGTAATGATGTCGTAGCCCTCTCGTTTGAATTCTTTGTGAGTGCCAACATCAAAACTTACTTCAAAATCGTTATAACGGATTCTTGTACCATCATCTGTCCCTGCGGGTACCGTGACTTTATGTGATTTCCCCTGGTGTACTAATGTTTTTTCTGTACCTTTGGCAGCCTCCATGAAAGTGAGTTTGATGCTGTAGTGTGGTTTGGCCTGATGTGTTCTACCTCCACCGAATGGAGATGTGCCGCCAAAAAAGGAGGAGAAAACATCAAAAGGGTCGGAAAATCCCCCAGCACCGCCGCCAAAAAGATCCTCGAAGTTTATGGAGCCTCCGGAAGTGTAATACGAAGAGAAGGGATTGCCTGAGTTTTGCTGGCCAAAAGGGTTGTAGCCAGTACCTCCGCCAAAAGCGGCGTGGCCAAATTGATCATATTTTGATTTTTTTGACGGATCGGATAGAACCTCGTAGGCTTCGTTTATTTCTTTGAATTTACTTTCGGCCTCTTTACTTTTATTTCTATCCGGATGCCACTGAAGAGCAAGTTTACGATATGCTGACTTGATCTCTGCCGCAGTAGCGGTTTTCGAAACACCTAAAATATCGTAAAAATCTCTTTCAGTGGCCATTTATCAAAGATCTATTTTACTTGACAACTTCACCTTCTTCAGCAGAATCGGTATCAGTCTTTGGTTCTTCTGCCTTAGACTCTTCGGTTTTATCTTTTTCTCCCGCAGCCTTGTAGAGTGCTTCTGCATGTTTTTGCATCACCTCGGTGGCTTTTTTCAAGGAAGCATCAATTGACTCAAAAGTAGAATCAGATTTTTTAAGTTCTGTTTCGAGTTCTCCAAGCGAGTCTTCAATCTCTTTCTTTGACTCAGCACCAAACTTATCTCCGGCGTCTGATAATACTTTTCTTGTTTGAATTATTAAAGAATCAGCTTCATTTCTCTTATCTACTAATTCTTTTTTCTTTTTATCTTCGGCTTCATATTTTTGAGCTTCCTGTTTCATCTTCTCGACTTCATCATCAGAGAGGTTGGTGGCATTTTTGATGGTGATTTTTTGCTCCTTATTAGTAGCCTTATCTTTTGCCGAGACATTGAGTATTCCGTTGGCATCAATGTCGAAAGTGACTTCGATTTGAGGTACTCCTCGATGAGCAGGCATAATACCGTCAAGGATAAAGCTGCCGAGTGACTTGTTGTCTGCAGCCATTGGGCGTTCTCCCTGGAGAATATGAACTTCAACCTGTGGCTGATTATCGGAAGCCGTAGAGAATATCTGAGACTTACTAGAGGGGACGGTGGTATTTCTTTCGATAAGTGGAGTCATTACACCACCCATGGTTTCGATACCAAGTGTGAGAGGAGTAACATCTAGAAGAAGAATATCTTTTACATCTCCAGAGATAACCCCTCCTTGGATGGCAGCACCAAGAGCTACAGCCTCGTCAGGATTTACTGATTTGTTCGGTTCTTTACCAAAGAATTCTTTAACCACCTGTTGTACTTTTGGCATACGGGTCATACCGCCAACCAAAATAACTTCACCGATGTGTGATTTTTCAATCTTGGCGTCGGCCAAAGCCTTCTTACAAGGTTCGATAGTTCTTTCGATAAGGTCGGCAACCAACTCTTCAAGTTTGGCACGCGTAATTTTTAGTGTAAGGTGAAGAGGCTGACCATCTCTTTGAGTAATGAATGGTTGGTTAATCTCTGTTTCCATAGCACTAGAAAGCTCAATTTTTGCTTTTTCGGCAGCATCTTTAATACGCTGAAGTGCTTGTTTGTCGAGAGAAAGATCAACACCGGATTCTTTTTTAAATTCCGCAACAATGTATTCAATAATGCGGTGATCAAAATCATCTCCGCCTAGAAAAGTATCACCATTGGTTGCTTTAACCTCAAAGACACCATCACCAAGTTCCAAAATTGAAACATCAAAAGTACCACCTCCGAGGTCGTATACGACGACTGTCTCGTTCTTACCTTTATCAAGGCCGTATGCCAAGGCAGCTGCGGTTGGCTCGTTAACAATTCTTTGAACGTTTAGACCGGCGATCTCCCCTGCTTGTTTTGTTGCTTGTCGTTGGGAGTCGTCAAAGTAGGCCGGTACTGTAATAACAGCGTCGGTTACGGTGGTTCCTAAATATGCTTCGGCATCTGCTTTGGCTTTTTGAAGAATCTTAGCGGAGATTTCCTGTGGGGTGTAGGTTTTGTCGGCAATTTTAATAACGGCCATACTACCGGCACCTTCGGCAATTTCATAGGGAGCTATTTCTTTAGTTTTTTGAGATTGTTTTCCGGAGAATTTTTGACCCATCAAACGCTTTACTGAGAAGATTGTATTCTGAGAATTGAGAACCATTTGTCGTTTGGCAACATCACCAACAAGATTTTTAATAGGTTCAACTATAGATGGAAAAGTATTCCTGCCCTCGGCGGTAGGGATAATTTTGGCAGTGCCACCTTCCATAACTGCGACGGCACTATTTGTAGTACCGAGGTCGATTCCGATTATTTTTGACATATTATTTTTTTAATTAAGTAATTAATAAAAAACGAATTAATTTATTTTGAGTTTTCCATACCATCACCTACTTTGACCTTGGCCGGACGGAGAACCTTATCAAAAAGGTAATAACCCTTGGATATGGTTTCAACCACCATATCTTTTTCGCCCGGGGTAATTTCAGTACAGTCCATGGTAACAGGATCAAAAGGTTGATTATCTGTTTTTATTTCGACAAGGCCTTCTTGAGAAAGAGTAGAAAATATTTGTCCAATAACCATTTCAAGACCTTTGTCTTTGAGGTGACTTTGAGCCAAAATTAGCGAGTCGAGATTTAGTAGTAACTTTTCAAGAAGAACAGAGTTAGCCATTTTGACAACTAGAATTTCTTGATCTTTAAAGCGGCGTTCTTGATTTTTGTAATCGGCCAAGACACGACGATAATCACTCTCCAACTCCTCGATGCGGAGGTTTAACTTTTCGATTTCTTCGGTGTTTAGATGTTTTTTTACCATTCTTGAGCAATTTGATTAACTAAATTGGCGACGTAACGAACCAGAGGAATATTACGGTCATATTCTTGACGGCTTGGGGCAATGATACCGAGGTTTCCACGGCGGCCACCGATACGAAGGTCTGCAAAAACGAGACTGGCCGGGTGAAGAATGCTTACACCCATTTCGTCTCCTACTAATATGTGTATTGGGGAGTTGCTGGCAGCACGATTGAATATTTCCAGCAAGCGTTGATGTTGGTCTAGTAAGAAAAATATTTCGCGAGCCATGTCCAAGTCGTGAAACTCTACAGAGTTAAACACATTTGCGTACCCGGAATGATAAGTCTGACCCTCATCGGTAGTGGCAATACAAAGTGTTTTTGTTCTTTCCGCAAGGACTTTAGTGGCTTCACGAAGCAAATCATCTCGATTAAAACGGTGGTCCCAGACACGTGACTTTACGTTGACCTCTTCGGCCACAGACATGTCTTTTTCCTTCATCAATTCATTGACATAAAATTTTATGGCTAGAGAAGTAGGGACACGACCAGCTGATGTGTGGGGTTGGGAAAGAAAACCTTTTTCTTCAAGGACAGCCATTTCGTTTCGTAGGGTTGCGGGAGAAAAACCAAGACGATATTTATTTTCTAATGAGACAGAACCGACAGGTTGAGCGGTCTCGGTAAATTCCTCGACTATTGTCTTGATGATATGAATTTGGCGTTCGGTTAAATCCATGCTTTTATTAGCTTAGTTATAATATTTTCTAAGCTAATATTAGCAGAATAATAGCACGAGTGATAAACAGCAGTCAAGACTTTTACTTGTAAAGTTTAGTTTTTACAAGAGCCGGAGTGCGAGGCACAATATGTCCAAACTATGCCAGTACCTGAGTTGCCTGGGTCTGAGCACTTTGAACAAGTTTTTACACAAGAGGTTAAGACATCGTAACAGCTGCCACAACTACTTGCACTTCCACAATAGCCGCTTACAGAGGCTGGTTTTGGAGTGGGTGTTGGTTCGGTACCGCATTTTCCGTTAGAAAGACAGTCTAGACTTCCGTTGCACCATTGTTCGCCTGATCCACAACAAGGTTCCCCGCTGTTACCACAGTGAGGTTTTGGTGTAGCTGTTGGGGTGGGTGGAACGTAGTTATCCACACAAGTTCCTCCCTCACAATCTAAACTACCGTTGCACCACTCATCAGCACCGTTTTCGCAACAAGACTCTCCTTTGTTACCACAATGAGGTTTTGCGGTAGTTGGAGTAGCGGTAGGTATTGGGGGAACACAGCAGTTTCCTGCAGCAGGGTTGGAATCAGAAATTCTACAAGATGTGAAGTTCCCTTTCCAAACGTTGGCACAATTGTACGCACTTGATGCATTTACACAGGTGCCATTACATGCCGGTGCAAGGGTGGGAGTCGCCGTGGGGGTAGGAGCAGCGGTTGGTGTACCTGTATCACAAGAACTATCTCTATAACAGGCGTATTTTCCTACTCCACCTATCGAAGCATCGGGCTGGCATCTTTTGCCATCCGGACAGCCACCAGGGGTGCCGCAAGTTCCGTTATTCTCTTTGTTACACTGGTTGTTTGACACACATTCACAGCGGTAGTCACCACCTGTTCTCTTACATGTTCCCCATCCATTATCGCAAGTGTCACCCTCAGTGCGGTTTTGGCAGCTGGAATATGCCCCACTACCTGGATCGCATTTAAGATGAATCGTCTCCTGTTTTACACAGTCACATGTCTTGGAGGAACTATTAATTGAGCAGGTAGAATATATTGTTATTCCGTTGCCATCTTTTTCTTGTTTGCAGACAGTGCCGGTAGATTTACTATTGCAAGAAGAATCCGTGTTGCCGCTTGAAGGACAAGTGTTTATGTCTTCAGGTGCTTTTGTGGAAACACAGTCACAAGCAACTTCAGTAGTGCCACTTCTTCGAGAACAGATTGCATCTGTGCCACAGCTCTCGCCGACATTTTGATAATTTTTGCAGCCATCACCTGAAGAATGAGGATAGCATGGGGTACCACCAGCGCCAGCGTTTGAGGTATCAACACATTTACATTCGTTTTCACTCGGGTAATAAAGACAGACTGAGTCATCACCCCAACAATTTGTAGACCCAACAGCCTTGCCATTACACCTTGACTGATTAATTTCTGAACTATTAGGGCAAGTAGTTATGTCTGCCGCCTTGGGTTTACTGGCGGGGGCATTAAGGGCAACTGGGCCAATAAGCATCCGATAGGCCAAGGCACTTGAAGCCGTTCCAATAAGTAAAAATATGATTACTGAAGCAATGAGTCGGGCTTTTTTTGTCGGGTGAGTAAACTGATGAAATTTGGTCTTTAAGATTTCGGGTAGATGATCAACAAACTTAACTAGGTTATCAAAATCACGTTCGGCTGAGTTAAATAATTTCATGGGGGTGTAATTAATACCTGTTTTAGTTATAGCCTTTGGCGAGAAGACAGTCAATAATGTAAAGTAATAGTATGGTAAGAAGACAATCAAACTTGAAAGGACTAACACCTCTTATCATAGGTTTACTGGTGATAATCCTGGTTGTTATAGCAATACCTCAAGCGGTTCAGTTTTCGGGAAAAGCTTCGGGAGAACCGGCAAATTTAATTTTTAACTACGAGGGGGTCTTAGGGAAAATGCCTTTACCTTGGAGAAATTTGGCTCAAGGAGGTGAAGAACCTAAAGAAATGTTGTCGTCTGTTGTCGCAGATATCAAGGTTTTGAAACCTGAATATATCCGTCTTGATCATATATATGATGCATTCAAAGTAGTATCCCGGAGAGAAGGCCAGCTAGTTTATGACTGGAGTGGACTTGATAATGCAGTGAACCAAATTATGGCAACCGGGGCAAAACCATTTTTATCTTTGTCCTATATGCCGGACGCAATTTCCACTGGAGATATGGTGTCTCCCGCAAAAGATTGGAACGAGTGGGGGCAGGTAGTCAAGGCGACAATCGACCACTACAGCGGTCGAACACAAAAAAATATCGATGGCGTCATTTACGAAGTGTGGAATGAGCCTGATTTATTTGGTGGATACAAAACATATGGGGATAAAAATTATTTTGATATGTATGACTCGGCTGCTAGAGCAGCGGCGACCGTTAGAGATGCAAATTTGTTTGAGATAGGTGGACCGGCGACCACGGGTTTGTATCAAAACTGGTTGGAAAACTTAATTAAGCATGTAGATAAAAATAATCTGAGGATGGATTTTATTAGTTGGCACAGATACACACTTGATTTGGAACAATTTGAAAAAGATGCCAAGCAGGCTAGATCTTGGGCTGAAAATATTCCTGCTCTAGTCAATTTAAAATTTTATGTGACGGAGTGGGGTCACAATAGCGAAATAGATGCGGGTTACGATGATAAATTTAGTGCTATTCATAACTTGGCTGCAGTGCGGACAATGATGGGAGCAGTTGATAGGGCATTTGTCTTTGAAATAAAAGATGGACCCGGTCCGACAAAACTTTGGGGGAGATGGGGATTACTGACCCACGAAAAATATGGCACTCCAGAAAAGAAACCAAGATACAACGCTTTTGAGTTTCTGAATACACTTGGACCTTTTAGAACAAGCGTTATAGGTGAAGGTTCTTGGGTAAAAAGTATTGCGTCGACAGATGAAAATGGAATCTGGAAAATATTGGTCGTAAACTACGATCCAAAGAAGTCACACGTGGAATCTGTACCAATGACTTTTGAAAATTTACCCAAAAAACAATTTAAAATCACCAGAAAAGATTTCTTGGGAGGGAGCAGATCACTAAATATTGCGACTGACGAAGCAACCTGGAAGACAAGTGAATATTTCAATGCGAACTCCGCGGCGATGTTTATCCTGGAATTTTAAGCTTTGACTGCTGCCAAAAATGCTTCCTGCGGAAGTTGGACTTTGCCGAATTGTTTCATTCTGGCTTTCCCCTTTTTCTGTTTTTGAAGGAGTTTTAGATTACGGGTAAAGTCTCCACCGTGAAGTTTGGCATCAACGTCTTTACGGAACGCTTTTATCGTTTCACGGGCGACGATTTGTCCTCCTATGGCGACTTGAATTGGAATCTCAAATTGTTGACGAGGAATAGCTTCCTTAAGTTTTGAGGCAAGCTTTCTACCTTTTGCGAATGCTTTTTCTTTAACGGTGATAACACTCATTGGTGAAAACACTTCGTGATTTAGAAGTACATCCAACCTGACTAGTTCTGCCTCTTGCCATCCGGATAGTTCGTAGTCGAGAGAAGCAAAACCTTGTGAAACGCTTTTCAAATTATCGTGAAGTGACGTAATCACTTCTATCAATGGTAGAAAATAGTTTATTTCCACTAATTGGTCGAGATAAGAAACATCCACCAGAGTACCTCTTAGGTCCTGACATAGTTGCATGACGGCACCAACGTAAGGCGACGTCACAACCACTTTTACGGCAGCCATTGGTTCGTATGATTTTGCAATTACTGCCGGATCAGGAAAGTCTGCGGCAGAACTAAAAAGTATTTCCTGACCGGATCTGGTTTCAATCTTGTACTCAACAGATGGGGAGACGGCTATTACAGGAAGATTAAATTCTCGATCAAGTCTTTCACCGACGACTTCAGAGTGTAGTAAACCCAAGAAGCCTACTTTTACACCCTGTCCAAGTATGGGTGAATGAATCCCTTGAGTAGAGAGAGCCGAGTCGTTTAATTTTAATTTTTCCAAAGCATCAACTAGGTCTTGGTATTGAGAACCGTCTGCCGGGTACATATCCAGATATACATTGGGGTGAATTTTCCTAAAACCGGGAATAGGAGTAGTTCTATCGGCGTCAACTGCACGGCAAAGCGTGTCACCTACCAAAACTCTTTTGATGTCTTTTAATCCGGTGACGATATAGCCTACGTTACCGGCTGTCAATTTTGATTGAGGAGTCCTCGCCGGTGAAAAAATTCCAATTTCACTTACACTAATTGGTTGACCTGAATTGAGAAATTCCAATTTATCATTGGCATTGATAATCCCGGAGGTGACCCTTACAAAAGCAATAACACCCAGATGGACATCAAACACGGAGTTAAATACTAATGCTTGAGGTTTTTCGTCAAGTATCTTAGGACCGGGTAAATCAGAAATTACTTTATCCAATAAATCCAGAACCCCTTCTCCTGTTTTGGCGGAAATTTTTAGGGGTTCGTCTTCAAGATTTAACAGTTGCTTTACTTGTCTTACTGCCGCATTTGTATCGGCAAGAGGTGCATCGACTTTGTTGATAACAGGAATAATCTTAAGACCAAGTTTTCTGGCTAATCTAAGGTTGGCAACTGTCTGAGCTTGAACACCTTTGGTAGCGTCAACTAAAAGAACCGCGCCTTCGCAGGCTTCCATGGCTCTTTCTACCTCGTAATTAAAATCGACATGTCCCGGAGTGTCGATCAAATTAAGTGTGTAATTTTTATATTGCATGGCCACAGGGGCGAGTTTTATTGTGATGCCCCTTTCTCTTTCAATTGGGTTGCTATCCAGGAGTTGAGGAACAATTTTGTCTGCAGAAACAGTACCGGTCAACTCCAACATTCTGTCTGCGAGAGTTGATTTACCGGCATCGATATGGGCAATGATAGAAAAATTACGTATGTTTTCGACCATGGATTAACTATTGGTGGTAGTGGATTCAAGCACTTCATCGGTGCTGACGAGTATTTTACGCCAATTACCAAGTTTTTTGGCCATTGATATGACTTCAGAGAGTTCTTCGATTTTAAATAACCAACAGAAGAAGAGGTAAACAGAAAAGCCGATGGTGGTGACTACTAGTGTCAAAACAATCAACGGTATTGTTCTTGTGGTGTCAAAAACAAGTTGGTCTAGAAGACGCATTGGAATCCAAAGTGAAAAACCGGTAATTGTACTAACAGCGATCATTTTATAGATACGCTTTGATATTCCCAAAGGACCAACTTTCCGTCTGACGACCCAGTAAAGCAAGAGAAAATCGATACCATTACTAAGTGCCATGGCTCCGGTAATTCCAACAATACCAAATTTATAGTAGTTGGAAAGCAGATAAGCAGGTACGATGAAAAAAATCATAGTTATCAATCCCGTAATTAGAGGTGTCTTTGTGTCTTTTAGGGCGTGAATCCCTCTGGTAAGAGTTTGGTTTACTGCTTGAGGCGCAATGGAAATTGCCAACAATGCCAGAGCACGACCAGTGAGCAGAGTGGCCTCCCAAGGGAATGCTTTGGCTCCAAATGCTATACGAACCAATGGAATACGTAAAACTAAGATCATGACGCTTGCCGGAAGTGCGAAAAAGAAAATCTGGAGAATCGATTTTGACAATGTAGCTTTAAATTTTGATTTATCTTCATTAATGGCTTCTTGAGCCAGAGCAGGAAAAGAAGCTTGACCGAGGGATACTCCAAATAGAGAAATCGGTAGTATATAAAGTTGGCGGGCGAAGTTAAATATTGAGAGCGAACCCGCAGCAAGAAGTGATGTTAAATTGACGGCGACGGCTCTTTCTATTTGGCCAAGACCAAGGGCAAGCGTACGTGGTGGCATAAGTTTCAACATGGTTAGGACACCTTTGTTTTTGGGATCTATAACAAGACGTGGCCTAAACCCGATAGCAAACGCGGTGGGAAGCTGAATCAACATATGAAGGAAAGCTCCAAAAAGCACACCCCAAGCGGCAGAATAGATACCCAATTGGTTTGAGAAGAAAAATATTCCTAAAATAGTACCTATATTGTAAAAAAGCGGGGCGATTGCCGGCACTAAAAAGCGGCGTTGAGATTGAAGAACTCCGGTAAGAAAAGCAGAAATGGAAAAGAGTATTTGTGCTCCGGACATGATCCTTATGAGGTTAGCCATTAGGTCAAGCTTTTCTGGGCTGTATTGAGCAAGCAAGCCCGCAAGCGGTCGGGCAAATATAAAGATAAATACCGTAAAGATAGACAGAAGAAAGCCAACAGCCGTAAGTGCTGCGTTAGCCATGTGATTGGCGTTTTCTTCCGATTTTTCAAAGAGTTCTTGGTAAACCGGAATAAAAGCAGCGGAGACGGCTCCGACAACCAGCAGTTGGAAAACAGTATCCGGAATGACAAAGGCAGCAAAGTAGACATCCAAATCAGCCTCAAGACCACCAAAGAAACGGGCTGCTAGAAGGTGGTTTCTAATCAATCCCAGAAGCGCCGAGGCCAAGTATGAGACCCCAATTATGCCGGCAGCCGATAGAATACTAGTATTCTTCCTGTTAAAAAATTCTTGAGACTTAGAAATTATCTTGTTGACCACCGCTTTATTTTAATTCACTATTACAACTTGCGCCAGAAGG
>Ga0172375_10009397_pt1 | contig 12912 bp, 7 predicted proteins | sample LakKiv1m_FD_114537 | JGI IMG/M metagenome (GOLD analysis project Ga0172375, IMG submission 114537) | Freshwater microbial communities from Kabuno Bay, South-Kivu, Congo - kab_092012_11.1m | ecosystem: Environmental > Aquatic > Freshwater > Lake | place: Democratic Republic of the Congo... | reverse complement strand
TATAAAGAAGATAGAAAATTTAGAATCTAGAATTCAAAATTTAGAATTATCTAAGGTTTTCATCTGAACCTCCATCCTCACTACCCCACCCAAAGGAGTGAAATTCGATTTGGTGATTTTCCTCAATGCTGATATGGGATTAAACATCCCGGATTACACCTCCTCAGAGAGGAATTTCTACTTTCTGTATGATGCATTCACCAAGTACGATTGCGACAATTTTATTGTCCAGTCATTCAATCCCAGCCAATATAGCATCCGCTCCGCATGCAAACTAGACAAACCGTGATTCGAGACTCAGGATAATGTGTTTAGGAAAGAGAGCCACTATCCGCCATTTGCTGATCTTTGTGTCATCCTCTACAAGAACGAAATCGAGGAAAGGATGTTTTCCAAGGTCGATGCGCTCTACAAAGAGCTCCTCTATCTCAAAGAAAAGTACCAAATGCTAGGCCTGGAAATCTATTCTACGCCGCCGCTCATCTACAAAATGTTCGGGAAATACAGATACAACATCATCCTCAAGGGCAAGGACTTGAAAAATTTTATGGACATCGCCTACACCAAGCTCAAAATGGCCTCCAAAGGCTTCAAAATCGACCGGGACGCTGAAAGTATCGTATAAAACATACCTCGCAACATGTTTATAAATTTTGTCAACCCAAACGCCCCGAAACAGGGGTGTTTTTTTGATAATTCAGCTTATTTTGCATATAATTGTAGAGAAAAGCGAATACTGCTCTTTTAATCAGTTAATCATAGCAATGATTCAAGGGATCAACAACATCGTCTACGACACCGATTACGCCGCCTATGTCACAGGAGGATGAATTCCGGTCGTAGAGATCGTTCCTGAAGCTAAGGACAACAGCTCAGCACAGCCAGGAGCCAAGAAATGAGGCCTTCAAGGATTCATCGACGGGATTTTCGGCAATCTTTTCCCATGAGCAAAACCGAAAAAGGAAGTACAGACGACCCATGGGACGTCTCAAGCACCAGAAGAGAACGCGCTCATCAAGGATAAAGACCTCAAAGAACAGGTTAGATTCTTGTTGGAATTGCCTGATGAAGAGTACAGCGATAAAAAACTGACCAGTAAACTCAGACAATACATCTCCGAAGTGGAGAAGCATTACAATACACTGATTACGGACTACAAATCGCACATCGCACCGTCGTATCGGGAATTCAAGCCTACACACTACAACGTATCAGGTATTTTCGGGAAAAGCTACTATGCACAGAGCTATCCCTCATACATCGACGCACTCCGGACCAGAGATATCCTTGCATTCCACAACAAGCGGGATCTGAGTTTTTTCGTCTATCCGGAAGATGATAGTGCAATCCAGTCTATGCTCAAGAACAGAGCAACACAATTGAAAGCTGAAATCAATGAGGCGTTACAAAAAGGGATCACGCTCGATACGGAAGTAGAACAGCAGTACAAAGACGTAAGCATGATCAGAGAAAAACTGACGACTCGTGAAGAAAGATATTTCGAGACAGGATTTTATATCAATCTCTACCAGGAGACGGAAGATAAGCTCAAGGAAGAAGGCAAAAAACTCGAACAGAAGATTTCAGGATACGGTATCAGGATGAAAAATGCTATCCAGAGAATGGACGAAGGATTCGCCTCTACATTGCCGATATGTACCGATGAACTCGGTGTCGTAAGAAGCGCGATCACGTCATCGCTTGCGGGCAGCTTCCCTTTCATCTCCAACGATATGGTCCAAGACACAGGAATCCTTTACGGGCTCAATCTCCATACCGGCGGACTCGTGATCTTCGATAGATTCAATTCCAAATTACCAAATATGAACAGTTGCATATTGGCGACATCCGGAGCCGGTAAATCCTTCACTGTCAAACTCGAGATCATCAGATATCTGTTGAACAATATCGATGTCATCGTCATCGATCCGGAAAACGAATACAAGACACTCTGCGAAAAAGTAGGTGGAACCTACATCAACATCGCTACCAACTCACAGCAATTCATCAATCCATTTGACATCCCTCCGAAGATCGAAGACGTAGAATACGGCAAGGGAGACCTTTTGAGAAGCCAGATTATGAACCTCATCGGTCTAATCAAATTGCTCATCGGAGAAACGACGTCCGAAGAAGAAGCATTGTTGGATAAAGCATTGCAGAGCACCTACTCGCTCAAAGGATTTGACATGAAAGCAGATAGCTATGAAGGCAAACAACCACCAATCATGGAAGACCTCATGCACGTACTCGAAGGTATGGAAGGAGGCGACAAATTAGCATTGAGATTGAGTAAATTCGTGACAGGAACGTTCGGGAAACTCTTCAATAACTACACAAACATAGACATCAACAACAAGATCACCGTCTTCAGTATCAGAGATCTTGAAGAAGTCTTGAAGACACCGGCGATGTTTAATGCATTGAATTTCATTCGGACCAAAGTCAGATCGCACAAGAGACCGAGACTCCTCGTCTGTGATGAAGCATGGATCATGCTCCAGCATGAGACCTCAGCAGAATTCTTGTTCGGACTCATAAAGAGAGCGAGAAAGTATGGATTGGGAATCACGACCATCTCTCAGGACATCGAAGATTTCGTCAGAAGTAAATACGGTAAACCAATCATATCCAACTCTGCTTTACAGATTTTGCTCAAACAATCGACCACATCTATCAAATCGCTCAACTCCCTGCTCGGACTTTCCGATGCGGAGAAGAACAGACTGGTATCATGCGGTATATGAGAAGGACTTATCTTCGCAGGGACACAGCACATCGCATGTAAGATATTAGCATCACCGACCGAAAGAGAATTCATCACGACAGATATTAAATAGCCATAGCAACAAATTTAGAATTTAGAATTTAAAATTTAGAATCTTTACATTCATGGACAAAGAAAGACAACAGCAGGATAGTCAAACAAAGATCCAGTTATCGCTTGCAGCGCTGATGTTCTTTTCTCCGTTGGTGCAGAATGTGCTCAAAAAACCGAATATGGAATTGGGAGAAAACGACAAGACATTCATCAAAGGCTACATAAGACTCTGATATCTCTCGATGATCATACTCGCTATCACGCTGGTCACAGGACTCACAAACTACCGCTTGAATTCAGGCATCCTAGAACGGATCTACACGATAAGCATCATCACATTGACCATCATACTGATGATCGGAACGATAGGAATTCTGACAAATACGAATATCCTGACAGGAAAGAAAGAACTGATGACACTCTACAGCGAACAGATCAGCATAGACAAAAAAGAGATTGTGTTAGCGTATGTACCGATATATAATATCTACAGGCGATATCAGGAACACAATTTTGAGAAGCCGAATCTTTTGATCAAAGAATCCATCATAGCATGGCTCATATTCATCACGCTAGGATTGACGACTACGCCATGGCGAGCAAGCAGCTTCCTCATCCTCATCATCATCAGAATCGCGTCACTCATGGGCGGAATGGACCTCATCAGTCCACAGATAAAGTCATTTATCAACAGGCTTTTTGTGAAGAATCCCGAAGAGCTACGATGATATATCCGCTGAAGTATTGTTCACCTATACAACAAAACAAGTGCGTCCCTTGACAAAGGGAAAGGGGCCCAACAAAGTTGGGATAGGGATTTGGAATCGGCCAAGCAAGATTTCTCATTACTCTACAATGTCCAGCTAGAAAATAGCGTCATCATCAAGACACAATACGCGATAGGAATCATAGCATCGATACTACTCATCAGATGGATGAATCGAAACATCCTAGAGCGGACAAAATGCATACCACTCATTATCTTACTCTGAAGATATATAGTGATGCTCTTCAAACGGCATCACCTGCCTCCTCTGCCCATCTTCAAGGAATTGACAGATCTAGGCGTATATCTGTATGAGAAGATAAGGAAACACACAAACGCATAATCATTTATCACGATAATAGTACACAATGAAAAAAAATCGGATCAAGAAAATCGTTTTCGTCAAAATGCTAGGCCTGATAGGACTTGGAATGTTTTTCCTCAATTCGGCACAAGCAGCAGATTGTGTAATCACAGGATTGAACGGAAATACGACGACGATAACGAGCGGACAATCAGCGCCGTATTATTCCGATATCCTCCGGACAGTGACCGGACAGGACTATCCGGTAGATTGTAATCCATATAGCTGAACGCTGATCTGCAACAACGGAGTCCTACAATGATGAGCAGGGACATACAAATATACGCGGAGTGAATGTATGAACACCATCACGCAAAAAAACTGCATCGGTCAGCGGGCAGGATGAACGATAACCCATAACGTACCGGTCACCTGATATTCAGTACAGACAGCAGCATATCCTCACAAGTGTGAAGATTATGCAGCCACACTCACGTGTGTAAACAGATTGCTCAACGGCAACTACACCACGTACAAATATACTCAGGCACAATGTACGACCACAGGGCGACCTACAGAACCGGTAGATCTGGAATTGAAGGTAAATGCCGTAGCGGGAATACAGACGGTGACTTTCTCATGATTTATGGGACACACGATAACGGGTACGATAGCCGACTATCAAGTCGCTCAATATTCTGCTCCGCAAATAGATGTCGCCATTACCAACAAAGGACAATTCGCCCTGACAGGGAGCTTTGCGGCATGATTTCTCCAGTGTGAACGAGATAGCCCCAATGGTAGCATCAACATCTATAGATCTAATCCTATAACTGAATTCGTAGCCAACCCTATGGTTCCGCAAAACATACCGATTACGCTCAAAGACGTCTTCACACAATCATTGGCGACTAAGCACATCATCTGTAGGCTTAATAGCGGCGCCCAATGGTTCACGGCAGAGAACAACATGGCCAACAATGTATGGAGTTGATATATGCAAGTCGTGACCGCGGACAGATTTGATATCGCCATGGAAAGAGCCGTTGCGCCAATCAAAGAAAATCTTGATGCGCCAGAGATAACTTCAGCGCTCGGATGAGCAGAGACCGTCAAAGAATTCATCTACAAAAAAGTGATGGACGTCCTCGTGCCACTCATCGTCGTGATAGGAATCCTGATCTCCATCTTATGATTTTACAAGATGTTCTTCTCGACAGACGACACAGCGACACAAGAAGGAATCAAATACATCTCTTATGGTCTCATCGGTATAGTCATCATCATGAGCGCAAAATTCATAGGAAACACCATGTTTACGATGCTCAATCCGACATCATGAGAGCTTAGTTGATCGCTCATAGCACAATGAATCTATAACGACCTAGTATATCCATTCATCAAATTGGCGATGTATCTCGTACTCGGCGTGATGTTTATCGTCTTGGTAGGACGCGTAATCACCTTCCTCTTTGGAAGCAGCGACGACGCAAAAAAGAAAGCCTGAACGATCATTGGACGGAACATCATAGCAATGCTGGTCATCATAGGCGCGAAACAGATCGTGGAAGCCATCTACGGAAAGGCAGACCAAGTGACAAGAGAGATAAGTAATTTAGGTGAGATAGGAAGCGGCATCTTGGCAGACAAAAATATCCCAATCCTCTACCACATCATCAATCGGGTCATGGGACTAACCTCACTGGCGGTTCTTATCATCATCATCTTCCAGACAATCTCATTACTCATGAAACCTGATAGCCCAGACCAGATGAAAAGCCTCAAAAATAGCCTATTATATGTTTTCATAGGACTTATGATCATAGGAGCCGGCTACCTTATAACCAACTTCTTGATCGTCAACTAAAAAACTTGAAAAACAACAAACCCCCTCGATCCCCCTTCTCAGGTGGACCTAAAGGAAAAATATTTTTTCTAAAAAAAATTAAAGTAAAATTTACAATCCGAACGTGTCGTCTTGGTTTCACATCAAATGAAGGATACCAGACCTAGAAGCAACCTGCACATGAATACAGTCAATGATTTTGGTTCTTTGCATATTGTTTGAGCTGGATTACATTCTCAAAAAACAAACTGAACTATATAGCGAGGCATGCAAAGAACTAGACCTTTTGCCTACTTTTGCGGATATGGCAAAAGTAGGTTAATTGAGCGTCGCAGACAGGAAAATAAAGCATAACCATAAACATGGTTTTTAGTTGAATTCCACAAGCAAATGTGTAGCATATCTGACACAACACATTTTTTTATTTTTTACGAAAAACTATGCGCACACTATTGATTATTTTAATGATAGCATCAGGCGTCATTCTCGCGATAAGCGTACTTTTGATGTCACCCAAATGAGGACTCGGACTAGGAATCTGATGAGCAGGGAACGCAGGCAGCGAATACGGAAGCAAGAAATCTCTTGAAGGAAAACTCAAGAACATAGCGATACTTGCAGGTATAGTTTTTGTGATAAGCTCGCTTATTTTACCCTATACCGTTAGCAAGTAGACCATGCTTATAAGCCAACAGAAAATCATCAGAAGAGTCTTGAGATATGTTTTTGCCGTATCATTGACCTTATGGATACTCATCGGCATATATATCGGGTACCAATATGTGCGATTCTCTTCACAGACCGTAGTCACCAAATGAGGGACTTTCGTGGAAGGCATCTTCCAGACGACTTCATTTTTGCCGTACCTGCAAAATGACTTCTCGAGCAACTTCTATCAATGATTGTTATTCAACAGCTGTACAAAATATGCCGGCACAGGTAATACCCAGACTTTGCAGGACGATCTCTGCAGGATCCGATCGACGGACAACCAGAATTACGAAGTGGCAATGGCCAAAGGTATGATCCGATCAGATGGAACACCGGTTTCCATCGAGGATGTCTATTTCACCTATGATAGCATCATCCGCCAGAACAAGCGAGCCATAAAAAACTTGGAAGCATACAAAAATATCAAAATAGAGAAGAACGGAGCGAAGCTCAAGGTCATTTTCCCTTCTCCTTCGACAGACAACAAAGTCTTTTTCACCAATTATATCCTACCGAAACATGTATTGGGAGAGGCGACCCTGCAAGACTACATCAACAAATTCTCTATGGAACCTATCTATACCAATTGCGCGAATATCGTCTCGCAGACCACAGATCAATATAGTCTCATCTTCAATCTCATCAATTGCAAAGACACCAATCTCAACTTCTATCAGATAAAGAATATCCAGTCTTTCGAAGAATTCGAAACAAGCATACAAGATGGCAAATGATCGATAGTAGACGTTTATACCAATCAGAAGACCTTGCCAGGATATGTAGAAAAACAGCTACTGACCAACAAACTCGTGACCATGTTCTTCAACGTAAACTCACCAAAACTACGCATCAGGACGAGAAGAGCCTTGGCATGATTTATCAGATCAAATTTTTATACAGGTGGATACGAAAACTACCTGACAAAATATAATGATCCTCTCTTCAATCAGTTTGTGACCGATGGGGCAAATGTAGAGGGCTTTTTGAAACGCTGATATAGCGGAAATTCTATCGTCAAAGAAGACCTTACGGATATAGGAGTGAAAAATCTAGAATCCACCGTCACCTTCAACAATCAAGAACCGAAATTCGTCTTCTACGTGGAAGACCTTACAGGTACGAAGAATATAGAGATCGTCTTGCCGCAGACCTACAGCAAAGCTTATGTAGAATACAAAGGCAAGAACTATTATGAAGCAGCGACAAGCGGAGTGATCAAAAAAATAAATTATTCAATAGGAGCTAAGCTCAACAATTTCGGGACCTGACTCAACAAATACAAGATATACGGGATAGATAAAGCAGGAAAGAACGACTTCATAGGTTCGATAGATGTCTACGACGTACAGAACAATGCCAATATAGGCGAAGATGTGCCTATCGAAAAAATGAAGATCATCTACTATCAGGATCCCATCAACGAGTTCGTAGTCTACAATCTCCAGAACATCTTCTCATGAGCCAATCTCCTCAAGTATTTCGATTTCCAAGGAGTGGCTTCAGCCGAAGAATTGGAAGGGAAGATCACGATGGGAGCATACGATATCGTGATAAATACCATCGATATGGGCGTGAAGAGAGATCTCACCAATCTCTTCATCACGGATAATGCAAAAGCCAATCCTTCCCAATATCAGAATCAGAACATAGCGAACTATCTCAAACAATATATAAATTCGACAAGTGAAGGCACCAAATCAAGGCTAGCTACCCAGATCAATACGACCTACGCGACCGATATGCCCTTGATGTTCTTATGAAAAGTCTTCATCCCGATCAACTTCAAAGTCAATCTCCGAGAAAAGATATTCTGATCAGGAGTACAAGATGTCCAGCTCTACGAATACAATCGGAGAGGCCTGATCTACGACAAGATACATCTCGTGAACAATCTCAATATCGATCAGGACAAGATCCGAAATTACAGCAATTTCTCGGATTTCATAAATAAGACATTCTACCAAAATACCCAGACGAACAGGTACGAACAGACAATCGAAGAGACACAGACCTGAGCGATGGAAGAAAGCACAGGTACTCAGACAGAATAGATTTTTAATTATAGAGGTCATATGTGAATAGCGGAAATCATCCAATTGGCAATCATCCTGGCGGTTTCCATAGGGCTCCATGAATATGCGCATGCATATGCTTCGCATAAGCTAGGAGATCCTACACCCAAACTCCAGAATAGATTGACGCCGAATCCATTGCGCCACATAGATCCGATAGGATTCTTGATGATTTTTCTCGTACATTTCTGACGAGGAAAACCGGTCCAGATCAACCCTATGTATTATAAACATCCGCTCAAGGGCGAATTGCTCGTTGCGCTCGCAGGACCTGCAACCAATCTAGCGCTCGCAATCGCAGGAATCCTCATCATGCTCATCTATGCCAAGATCACAGGAGCGACAGCTATGGAGGTCATCACGATGCCAAATCTCGTCATCATGTTCCGGGCATTATTTGCACAAATAAACATTGCGCTCGCGATCTTCAATCTCTTCCCTATCTATCCGCTGGATGGGTATAGACTCATCAAAATCATCAAACCTCAACGAGGATTTTGGATGGAAAAAAACGGAATGGTAATCACGATAGCATTCCTCTTCCTTCTTGTAGGACCATTATCAGGAGCCTTCAGCTCTGCAATTTCACATACCACAGATTTCATCTTCAGGATTTTCTTCACCATCTTCGGACAGACTTTTTACTAACTAACAACTAATAGTGAGCAACTAACAGTAAGCTATTTTATTGACTGTTAGTTATTAGTTTTTAGTTGTTAACTATATAGTAATGCTAGATAAATTATTGCCATTGGAAAAAAAATATCTCGATCTCCGTGAACAATCCATGAACCCGGAGATAATTTCCGATACACGAAAGATGATAAGTCTCAGTAAAGAGATCTCCTCTATGCAAGAGATTTTTGATCTAACACAGGAATATAGGAAGGCTCTACAGAAACGCGACGAATCCAAAGAGATGATGAACACCGAAACAGACCCCGAACTCATCGAGATGGCGAAAGAAGATTTCAAGGCAGCAGAAGCGGAGATTCCAGAATTAGAACAGAAGATAAAGATAGCTTTATTGCCCAAAGACCCGAACGATGACAAAAACATCTTCTTGGAAATCAGGCCTGCAGCCTGAGGAGATGAAGCCGGATTATTCGCGACAGAACTTCTCAAGATGTACCTGGCATATGCAGCCAAGAAATGATGGAAACCGGAAATCGTCGAAGAACAGATGTCCGACATCGGATGAGTGAAAAATGTCGTAGTAAAGATATCAGGAGATCGCGTATATTCACTGATGAAATTCGAAAGCGGTGTGCATAGAGTACAAAGGATCCCAGATACGGAAACGAATGGAAGAGTGCACACGTCCACGGTCACCGTAGCTATCATGCCTGAAGCTGAAGATATAGATTTCAAGATCGATCCCAAAGATGTAGAGATGGATACGTATGCTGCTTCCTCTTCCGGAGGGCAGAATGCCAACAAAAATCAGACTTGAGTAAGATTACGTCATCTACCAAGCGGACTGATTGTAAATATCGGAGATAGTAAATCACAGCTTCAAAACAAGGAAAAAGCACGATCTGTACTCAAATCAAGATTGTATCAAATCGAATTGGACAAAAAAATGGAGACAGAGAAGAGCCTAAGAGGAAACCAGATAGGGAACGGCGACAGGTCAGAAAAAATCAGGACATACAACTTTCCGCAAGATAGGATCACCGATCACCGCATCCACGAATCACGGTCCAATCTACCTAGTATCATGACAGGTAATCTGGATGATATTATGGAGAAGATGGCCATCGAGAACCAGACCAAACTCTTGGAAGCATCCACTCAAGTAAACTAACAGTTTACAACTAATAGTGAACAGTCAAAAAAGATAAACCATGGAACTATTAGTTGTTAGTTATTAGTTGTTAACTGAAGGAAGTGACTTGACTTTTCATGTTTTTTCCGTATATACAAAAACAAAGAAAAAAATTATGAACAGAAAAAAAAGAAACAGAGTGGTAGATATCCTATCATGGATATTGCTACCGGTGCTAATTATGGCACAAGGATACGTTTTTTTCAAGAGATTCACGAATGCACACCCCATCGATGATGGATCAGACATTCTGAGGTTTTCTATCCCGACATTCATCTTATGTACTATCAGTATCATCGTGACCATGGTGATAATAGATACAGAAATCAAGATATCCAAATCGAGACACATGAGCATATATGGATATTATAGAGACAGAGATGAAAACGATTTTAGAAGACGCAAAAGAAACGTATTGAAAATGTTATTCGCAACACAAGCGATTATTCTGATTATCGTAGCTGTTCTCAAGATTTGAGGACAGCTATTTTTTGATAGCGAGAAGTATCAAAAAAACCCCGACGAATCGGGGTTTTTTACTCGTTATAACATCCCTATTATATGAGTATATGAAGGTCAGTGACCATCACAGCGACACTATAAAAATTTTTGATACCTTTTCAAGAGATTTTTATTCAGCATCCATCGCTTTGATCTTTCCAGCACTTACTCTTTCATCGATGATCTTCTTAGCAACGTTTTCTGGGACTCTTTCATAGCTTGCGAAGTGCATACTGTATGCAGCTCTTCCTTGCGTATTTGATCTCAGATCGGTAGCATAACCGAACATCTCTGATAATGGCACCTTACATCTGATGACTGCGGCGTTTCCTCTCTTATCTTGTCATTGGATCATTCCTCTTCTAGAGCTTAGATCACCCATCACATCTCCTACATAATCTTCTGGAGTGACTACTTCCACATCCATAATAGGTTCAAGGATGACTGGACTAGCTTTCATAAAGGCATCTTTGAAGGCCTTGTAGGTTGCAATCTTAAACGCGATTTCTGATGAATCCACATCATGATAAGAACCATCATAAGGACTGACTTTTATATTGATGATTGGAAATCATGCCAATACTCCTTGAGCTATAGTTTCCTTCGCTCCTTTATCAATCGCAGGGATAAATTCTTTAGGGATTTTACCTCCTGTCACTTCATCGACAAATTCATAAGGCTTATCTTCGACTCTATCAAGTTTGAGTAATACATGTCCGTATTGACCTCTACCTCCTGTCTGTCTCTTAAACACTCCTTCTCCATTTGAAGATGTCGTGATAGTCTCTCTATAAGCGACTTGTGGTTTACCGGTATTCACTTCTACTTTATGTTCTCTCTTGAGTCTATCGATGATGATTTCTAGATGCAATTCTCCCATTCCTGCGATGATTGTCTGATTGCTTTCTTGATCAGTATAATATTTGAATGATGGATCTTCATAAGCGAGCTTTGAAAGCGCGATTCCCATTCTTTCCTGATCACCTTTTGATTTTGGTTCGATAGCGATATCGATCACTGGTTCAGGAAATGTCATTTTCTCGAGCAAAATAGGATCTTTGATGTCACAGAGTGTGTGACCAGTTCTCGTATCTTTCAATCCAAGGAATGCACAGATATGACCAGCATGTATTTCTTGTATCTCTTCTCTCTTGTTAGCATGCATAAGCAACAACCTACCTACCCTTTCTTTCTGTCTCGTAATAGGGTTGAGTAAGGCGTCTCCTGATTTGATGACTCCTGAATATACTCTTACGAAGGTAAGCGTACCTACGAATGGATCAGTTGCTATCTTGAAAGCGATGGCAGCTACAGGATCAGAATCACTAGGTTTTCTTTCGAGGACCTTAGTTTCATCATCCGGATCTACTCCTTTCATTACTCCTCTATCCAAAGGACAAGGGAGATAATCGACTACAGCATCCAGCATCAATTGTACTCACTTATTTCCCAATGCTGAACCGCAAAGGATAGGATACAACATATTTGTGGTAGTTCCTTTTCTGATAGCTTTCTTGATAAGCTCAATAGAAATCTCTTCGCCTCCGAGGAATTTTTCTGCCAATTCATCATCAAACATAGAGATCTTATCGATCATTGCCTCTCTATATGTCTTTGCTTTTTCTAGCATATCAGCTGGGATTTCTTCTTCATGGACATCTATACCCTTGTCTCATGAAAATGTGTACATCTTCATCGTAAGCAAATCTACGATTGCCTTAAATTCATCAGCCTGGCCTACAGGAAGCTGAGTGACGACGCCTTTATCAGTAATCCTGGATTGCACAGATTCCACAGACATATAAAAATCAGCTCCGAGTTTATCCATTTTATTCGCAAAAATGATTCTTGGAACGCCGTATTTATCAGCTTGTCTCCGAACAGTTTCCGTCTGGGGTTCTACTCCTTGAGAACTATCTAACAGCGCCACAGCACCGTCAAGAACCCTAAGCGATCTTTCAACTTCGATTGTGAAGTCTACATGCCCTGGAGTATCAATAATATTGATGTGATGACCATTCCAAAAACAGGTCGTAGCAGCAGAAGTGATGGTAATACCTCTT
>Ga0172375_10009395_pt1 | contig 12914 bp, 13 predicted proteins | sample LakKiv1m_FD_114537 | JGI IMG/M metagenome (GOLD analysis project Ga0172375, IMG submission 114537) | Freshwater microbial communities from Kabuno Bay, South-Kivu, Congo - kab_092012_11.1m | ecosystem: Environmental > Aquatic > Freshwater > Lake | place: Democratic Republic of the Congo... | reverse complement strand
GTTGCAGACGAAGCGTGCGGTGTATGAGCCGTTCCGAACCGGAAGCGCGTCGGGCCCGGATCCCGAGAGGTACTTGAAACGCGATCCCGGCGCGCCCGTCCCAGTCAGGTAGAGCGGAACCTGGAACGTCCCTTCGATGCGGCGATACACGTACGCGACGTCTACCGCATCGTTCTGCACCGATGTGACCGTGAACTCCGGTGCTGCGCCGCCGAGCGACGCGAACGCGTCGTCGCGGATGTGGAGCATCCTCTCGCTCAAGTTCCTCTCGCTCGCAACCGTGAAGTCCCAGGCGATGTACAGTTTCTCGCGAGTGATTCCGGCGGCGGCGAGACGCGTGAAGATGTCCTCCATGTGGGCTCGGCGCGACTCGACGGCCGGAATGAACGTCGGATACGAGTCGCGGTACACGCGAAACGCGCGCCCGGCCTTCATCGTCGCACCCGAAGCGTTCTTCAGATCGCGCAGGGCGAAGATGTACCGGTGTCCTTCTCGGAAGTTGACCCCGGGGCGGATGTAGAGAGCCCGCGTGGCGTCACTCGTCGCCGTGCTGTCGAGCTCGGCCCACACCGGATGACGTTCGAGGGTATCTGCGTCGATCACGACGATCGGCGAGTCGGCATCGAGCGATCTCTGGATATCGGTGATCGGTGCAGCACCGGTCATGGCGAGATCGATACCGGAGACGTGCAGCACGCCGGCAGACCCCGGGCTGAAGCCGTCGTTCCTGTTCCACTCGGCGGGATTCACGTGCACGCCATCGACATTTGCCGGCATCGCACCCGCGGTGAAGTGGACGCGTCGCCCTGTGTCCGAAGACGGGTCGGCGACGGTGAAGTAGTCGTTCGGGAATGGCAGCAGGCACTTCAACCTCGCCAGGAAGTCACACCCACGCGCGCTGTCGGTGCGGATGTTCGGCTCCCATGACCACACAACCGACGCAACGCGACGCCTCGAGGTCCCCTTGATCCTGGCGCTCACGTCGAGGCGGGTGATCCCCATCGCGAGGTCGGCGGCCCCGAACACAGCCTTCGCTCCCGCCTTGCCCACCACGAACCGATCGGTCACACGTACCGGCTCGGCCGGCAGTCCCGTGCGCAGCGCGGCCCTGAAGCTCCCTGGGGCGATCCGGGTGGAGAAGTCGACTTCGACCGCGACGCGTCCGCTGTGTGTAGCTCGGCTGCGGTTGGCCGGCGCAACGATTGCGAGGTCGTCGCCGGGCGATCCGGGATCTGTGATCAGCAACCGTGCCCACTGGCAACCCGACGCGAGGAGCGCCACCAATACGGCGAGAACAAGGACCCTGCCGTGCCGTCTGCGGTTCATGTCAGCCCCCTCGGCGACCCGACCGACGTGCCGTGAACCGGCCGCCATCGCGCCGACATCGCTATCGCGCGCGCTCGTGGATGTTGTGACGCTACGCAGAGCGAGCTTCTCTCGTCAACAGCGCGCTCGCAGCTCGTCGCGGCAGACGACCGCTGCACGACTGGCCAGGCCGGAGGTGCGCCGCGATTCGCGGATCTGGTGCTGATCCACGCCGTTCGTCAGATAGCAGAACGACAGGCCCGTCTCCGGGTCGGCCCAAGCGATCTGGCCGGCAGCGCCGTTGTGGCCGAATGCGCGCGCCGATACGGTGTGCCCCATTCCACGCAGGTGCGAGCGTCCGTCATCACCTGCGATGACCAGACCGAGGCTGCGGTTGGCGGGCACTCCGAGGTAGTCGGGCATGTGGCAGCGCACGTTCGCCGTCACGTCGGCCAGCACCGCCGAGTGCCACAGTCCACCCGGGTTGTGCAGCAGCGCCTGGTAGAAGAGAGCGAGGTCGGCGGCCGTCGAGAGAGCGCCACCTCCGGGCACCCCGACCGCACGGACCTCCGGGATGTTGAACCCCAGGAGCGCCTCCGGTGTCACCTCGGTAGCCGGAAGCTCGTCGATGCCGAGCACCGCCCTGATCTCCTCCGGCGTGGCCGGCTCGCCCGTTAGCACCAGATCGTTGATGGCGAGGTGCTTCTGCTCGTCGACCGGTACACCCAGACGCAGCCCGTCGAGGCCGAGCGGTCGGGTGATGCGGTCCTCGATGAACTTCCGGTAGTCGAGCCCCGACACGCGCTCGATCAGCTCGGCGAGGACCCAGTGAGCGGAGGTCGGGTGATACTCGAACTTGGAACCCGGCTCCCAGTTCAGCCGCCACCGTGCGAATCGTTCCAGGCGTGCTGCTCGATCCGTCCACTCGGGAGGTCCCATCGGCGCTGCGGGAAAGCCCGCGGTGTGGAGCATCACCTGCTCGATCGTCACGACGTCCTTGCCGTTGGTACCGAACTCCGGTATGACGTCGGAGACCCGCGCGGAGACGTCGAGGCCTCCCTCACCGATGAGCATCCACACCGCTCCGGCGACGAGCACCTTCGTCGCGGAGAAGATCACGTAGAGCGACTCGGGTGCGGCGTCGCCGAACGACACCCACGCCGCGACCCTGCCCTCACGCGCGATGGCGAGCTGGCACGACGGTAGAAGACCGCTGTCGACCTCGCGGCGGGCCCGGTCGATCAGATCCTTCAAGGGCGCGGGCGATACGCCGACTGACGCCGGGTCGTCGACGGGCGTTCTGTCAAACGGGATCGTGATCATCAGACCTCCTGGTGAGACCCGGAGGGTACCGAACCCGCCGGTCCGGCACGAGGGCGCGAAGCCGCCGGCAGCTGCGTGCATCGTTGCCATTCGGCGTCCGGTTCCCTAACCTGCGCAGAGGACGGGCGAATGGGAGGCGACGATGCGTCGGTTGGTCCGGGTGATCCTTGCGGCGGGCGTCACGTGCTGGGTGCTCGCGCTCGGCGCCGCGCCGGCCGGCGCCAACATGACGGGACCCTGCGAGGCGAGCGGGACGCTCACTGCGGCCGGGTTCACGGTCGACGCGAAGAAATCCGACAAGGTGACGGTACCCAGCAAGGACGACGTGGCCTGGAAGGCGAGTGTTCCCGGCCGGGGCCGCCGCTCTATCTCAGGTTCTATAGACGTCAGCTTCCCGCCACCGATCGGCAAGATAACCGTGGGCGAGTGGTCGAGTGAGAGCAAGACCTACTCCAATGCCGACACGTACTCCTACGACCTTCCGAGCGTGGTCGCAGGATTCGACATCCCTGTGACCGGCACTCATCACGACAAGGGCTTCACCTGCTCGGGTTCGGTGATCGTGCGGGTCGAAGGTGGCGGGCTGAAGAATCCGGCTGCGCTCGCCTCGCTCGGGTTCACAGTGATCAGCGCTGCGGGGGTATCGATCGCCCTGCTGGTGAAGCCGTGACGTTCGGGCGCGTCACACACACGACGCGACTCCGAGGAGGCAGGCGATGAAGCGGCGCGGTCGGCCGGTGCTAGGAGCCATCTCGGGTTTCTTCCTCGGCCTCTTTCTCGGGCTCGACCTCATGTTCTTCGGAGTAGTGCCCCTCGACAGCGTCGTGATCACTGTGGCGCCCGTGCTCGGGCTGGTGCTCGGCATCGTGCTCGCGTTCATCGCACCGTTCGGCCGGGCCAAGGCCGCAGCGTCGGCCGGCGCGGGGCCACCGTCTGGTCCGCCCGCGACCTGACGATCCGAGGCTCGACCTTCGCGGGGCCTGTCAGGCATCCTCTGGCAGCACGCGTTTCGCACACCGAGTCGGCGCGTAGGGCAACATCACCGCATGGAACCGCCCGGCGTCTTTGCGGCGGAGGTGCGCGCTCTCACCATCGGCCTCGTATTCACGATCACGCTCGTCGGGTTCGAGGCGCTCGCGATCTCGACGGTGATGCCGGTGGTGAGCAGAGACCTAGGCGGTCTCGGCCTGTACGGCTGGGTCTTCAGCGGGTTCTTCCTGGGGAACCTCATCGGGATAGTGATCGCCGGCGACCGTGCCGATCGCTCCGGGCTCGCGGCGCCGTTCGCCTTCGGGCTCGCCCTCTTCGCCGGCGGCTTACTCGCGGGCGGACTTGCACCGGGCATGGGCGTGCTGGTCAGTGCGCGCGTTGCGCAAGGCCTCGGAGCGGGCGCGATCCCGGCGATCGCATACGTCGCAGTCGGTCGCGGCTATCCGCCGCGCCTGCGGCCCCGCGTGTTCGCGATCTTCTCGAGCGCGTGGGTCGTGCCCGGCCTCGTAGGACCGGCCGCCAGCGGGGCGATCGCGGACCACGCGAGCTGGCGCTACGTCTTCCTCGGCCTGCTGCCCCTAGTCGCGCTCGCCGGGATCATGACCCTGCCCTCGTTGCGCCGGTTCCCCGCTACGGCCGCCATGGAACGCACCGAAGGTAGGAACCTGCTGGCACTGCAGATCGCGACCGGGGCGGGGCTCGTCCTGGCGGGCGCGTCTACCGGCGGAGTCCTCGTACGAGCCCCACTGGCGGTCGCCGGCGTGATCATCGGGTTCCGTGCGTTCGCACGCCTCGTACCCGACGGCACCCTGAAGCTCTCGCCCGGGCTCCCCGCCGCCGTCCTCGTTCGCGGGATCCTCACGTTCTCGTTCTTCGGGGCCGATGCGTACGTGTCGCTCGCTCTGACGTCGACGCGCGGCACGAGCACTGCCGTGGCCGGGCTCGCTCTGACCGCAGCGACGCTCGCCTGGGCTGCGGGAACCTGGACGCAGGAACGTCTCGTATACCGCACGGGTCCGCGGCGCCTCGTGCGGCTCGGGTTCGGCCTGGTGGTCTGCGGCATCGCAGGCCTCGGCGCGACCATGTTCTCAACCGTGCCGCTGACGGCGGGCATCGCGGCCTGGGCGGTCGCCGGATTCGGCATGGGACTCGCGTACTCACCGATCTCGCTCACCGTGCTCGCCCTCGTTCAGGCCGGCAGGGAAGGCGCGTCGGCTGCATCGCTCCAGCTCTGTGACGTTCTCGGCATCGCGCTCGGCACCGGAGCTTCCGGGGCGGCCGTGGCTACCGGTGACGCGGCCGGCATGGCGCCGCGCTCGATGCTGCTGGTCGCGTTCGGCGTCTGTGCTGTAGTAGCTGTCGCCGGTGGGGGCGCCGCCCGTCGTCTGCCGAGCGCTCTGGTGGTTCAGCCGACGCGCCCCGGGTGAGCCGTGCGCGGGGATCACACGCCCGACGGGCGCGCTCGGCAACTGGAGGTTTGTACGGCTCAGCTGGTAAGCGGGTGGGCGAGGAAGAACTCCCACATGATCTCGTCGGCAACGATGTCGAAGGTGGTCTTGCCGACCATGTCCTCGATCTTTGCGCTGAACTGGCTGCCCGGCCAGGTGTGACCCCCGCCTTCTACCCGATATAGCTCCACTTCCGCCCCGCCATCGCACTCTCCGTAGCGGATCAGGGTCACGGACTCCGTGACCGTCCTCGCCCCCGGTGCGCCGGCGCACCCGTCCGCGCGCGCCCATCCTTCGAGTGCATCGGGGACCGTCTGCAACACGAACCCCTTGAACGCACTCATCGTCTCGTCGTTGAACGCGAGGCTCGCCGCGCCACTGCCCGCGTGAGCGTCGTATGTGACGTACTCGTCGGCGGTGCCGTGAAACGCGACTACGGGCATCGGGCGCGAGGGCGCGCAGTCCGTGGGGAAGCGCAAGCCCGCGACAGGCGCGATCGCAGCGACGCGATCGGCCAGCTCGCACCCGACCAGAGAGGTCATGAACGCTCCCATCGAGAGCCCGGCTACGTAGACACGCCGCTGGTCGATGCACAACCCGGTCGCGTTGGTATCGATGAGGTCACGCAGGAACTGGATGTCGTCGGTGAGATCCTCGTTGGCGAAGGCGTTCCAGTAGGGGATCTCACCGAGACCCTGAGGCGTGAGCACCACGAAGGTGCGCTCCTCGGCCAACGTCTCGAGCCCCGACATCGCGCGGTGAATAGCTGCGCCCTCCATGTAGCCGTGCAGATCGATCACGAGAGGTAGCGGGGTCGTAGCGTCGTAGTTGCCCGGCACGTAGCTGAAGTAGCTGCGCTCGACTCCTGACGACACGAGGGTCTGCTCGACCGCCTCGCCGCCGACGGCGGGCGTCGGCCCGCGCCCGGCGCTCCGGCAACCATCGGACGCGCGCGCCGGAACGTCGGCCGGGTCGGCCGCAGTGGTCGTTCCCGGCGCGCCAGTGGTGCTCGCCGCCGCCGTCGTGGCAGACGCCGACCCTCCCGCCGCGCCGTCTTCTGCCGCTCCCCCACCGTTCGAGCACGCCGCCGCGAACAGGGCGAGTGAGAGGGCCACGGCGAGACCGCCGGCCGCCGGCACGGCACGCCAGGTCGCCGTGGGTCGCCTGAAAGGGCTCGACCGGTCGGCACCGGGACGAGAGAATCGCGTCGCCATCGGCGCACCGTAGTCCGCCGTCGGCCCCGGCGCCTCCGGGCGGCGAGCGGCAGCGCTGCACGTCACCACCCACGCCCTAGCCTGGCCTTCCGACCTCCGACCGGAGCGACAGCGTGGAACCGCATCACCACAGGGCGATCGAGCGTTGGGCCCGGCACGCACGCTCCCAGCCCGGCCATCGTGCGCTCATCGTGGCCGGCTCGCTCACCAAGGGGTACAGCCGACCCGACAGCGACGTCGACCGTCCAGTTCTGGTCGCGTTCAGCCGGCGAAACGCCGGCCAGCTGCTACCGGAACGCCTGAAGCTGCCCGTGCCGGGTCGAGAGCAGATCGAGGACTCGAATTCGCTGGGTCAGGCACACATCCACGAACAACGGTCCAGGGTCGGCGGCGGACTCGCCGGCGTAGACCGCAGCCAGCGGGTGGTCGAGGCCCGAGAGCAGAAGGAAGTGCGCCGCGGCCAGGAGCACGCTCGGAAGCCGCCCCTCGGGTGGCGCATCGCCGACCAGGCGGAGCACGTCGTCGTCGCTCGCCACCGCTCGACAGATCCGGTCGTAGAGCGGCGAGTACTCCCCGCAGGAGGTGTCTGCGAACTGGGTCCAGAGCCTCGCCGGCCCGGCGCTCATCTGCAGTCCCCTCGGTCGCCTGCGTTGCGCGTGTGGTATGTGAGATGATACCATCTTCCACATGGAGGCCGCATCGATCCTGCGCCGTGCCCGTCAGCGAGCGGGCCTGAGCCTGCGGGCGCTCGCAGCGCGGGCCGAGACCTCGCACTCCGCGCTCGCCGCCTACGAGGCGGGACGGGTCACGCCGAAGGTCGACACGTTCGAGCGCATCCTCGCCGCGTCCGGGTTCAACGTCGCGGTCTCGGTTACACCTCGGGTGGCGACCGACGCGGACCGTGCCCGCGAGCTGGTCGACGTCCTCGAGCTCGCCGAGCAGTTCCCCGCTCGGCACCATCTCGCCGTCGAGCACCGGGTGTTCGGCCGTCGTGCCCCCTGAGGTCGGCATCGTCCAGAAGATCGTGGCCTTGCACACCGCGTTCGACACTGCTCGCCTTCCACACGCCTTCGGCGGGGCGCTGGCTCTTGCGTGGTGCACCCGGCGCGCCCGCGGCACGATCGACATCGACGTGAACGTCTTCGTCGAGGCAGACCGCGCTGCCGACGTCTTCGACGCCCTGCCTGCCGAAGTGCGTCGTTCGACCGACGATCTCGCGCAGTGTCTCCGAGACGGCCAGGTGCGCTTGTGGTGGGACGCGACGCCGATCGACCTGTTCACCAACACGACCGACTTCCATCGCGCTGCGGCCGACCGCGCAGTGCTCCACGAGTTCGCTTCGCAGGTCGTGCCGTTCCTGTGTTGCAGCGACGTAGCCGTCTTCAAGGCCTTCTTCAACCGCTCGAGGGACTGGGTCGACCTCGAGGAGATGTTCGCGGCGGGAACGCTCGACCACGATCTCGTTCTCGGCGCCCTCGTCAACTACCTCGGCCCGAACGACGAGCGGGTCGCTCGTCTGCGTGCGCTGGTCCGCCCCGACCACTAGTCCTGACCCGTCCGGCGTCCGCCGCGGCCGCCACGCCGTTGGTTGCGGCAGAATCTGCTGATGGACAGCGACCAGCTACGGCGGTTCCAGGTGCACGGCCAGGACATCCCCTGGCTACTGGCCCACTGGGCCGAGATGAGACCGGACCACCCGGTGCTCGTATGGGAACCGAAAGAGGGTGAGCGCCGCCAGTGGACGTACCGAGAGCTGCTGGACGACGTCCACGCGCTCGCGGCAGGCCTCGCGGCACGAGGCATCAGGAAGGGCGACAAGCTGCTGCTGCACGCCGACAACTGCCCCGAGCTTGTGATCGCGTGGTTGGCGTGCGCGACCCTCGGCGCGGTCGGAGTCACGACCAACACGCGTTCGGTCGCGTCGGAGATCAACTACTTCTCGACGAAGGCGCAGTGCGTCGCTGCTATCACACAGCCACAGTACGCGGCGATGGTCGCCGAGGCGGGCGGCGCGCTGCGCTGGATCGCGGTCACCGATGACAACAGCGGCGAGCCGGCGACGACAGACGAGCTACATCACGATCGCGAGTCGTTCGCGTCACTCTTCGCGAAGAGCTCCGATTGGCCAGGACGCGACATCGATCCGATGCTGCCCTTCGGGATCATGTTCACCTCGGGTACCACGAGCAAGCCGAAGGCGGTGGTCCACACGCACGCCAATGCCGTCTGGGCCAGCCGTACCGGCCCGCGCAACATCGACCTAGGTCCCGACGATCGGTACCTGATCTACCTCCCGTTCTTCCACGTGAACGCGCAGAGCTGGTCGTTCTTCTCGGTTCTCGGAGCGGGCGCAACCGCGGTGCTGATGCCGAAGTGGTCGACCACCCGGTTCTGGGAGGTCGTCACGCGCAACGAGATCACGCACATCTCCCTGATGCCGTTCTGCATCGGGACGCTCGCGTCACCTGATCGGCCTCGGAACACGCTGCGTGTCGGGGTCTTCGGCCTGGTCATGCCCGAGCTCGATCAGATGATGGGGATCGACGTCTACGGCGCGTTCGGGATGACCGAGACCGTCACCCACGCGATAACCGGAAGGCCGATCGAGCGGCTTCCGGCACGGTCGATGGGGCATGTAGCGCCGGGTTACGAGATCGCCGTAGTCGACAAGGACACCGGCGAGCTCTGCGCGCAAGACCAGACCGGCGAGCTATGGCTGCGCGGAACGCGCGGGATCCAGCTGTTCCTCGAGTACTTCGACAATCCGGAGGCGAACGCCGACTCGTTCGTCGACGGTTGGTTCAGAACCGGCGACATGGTCAAGATGGGACCCGGAGGCAACGTCTTCTACCAGGAGCGCGACAAGGATCTCCTCAAGGTCGGCGGCGAGAACGTGTCGGCGAGAGAGGTCGAGGAGGTCATCGCCGCGGTACCCGGCATCGCCCAGGTCGCCGTCGTCGGCAAGCACCACGAGTGGCTCGACCAGGTCGTCGTCGCGTTCGTGATCACAGCGCCGGGCGCACCCGGCGAAGCCGAGCTCGAGCGGCACGTCATCGAGACATGCAGGAACCAGCTCGCGGCCTTCAAGGTGCCGCACGCGGTCTACGTGGTCGACGCGTTCCCACTCGGGACGCTCGACAAGCTCCTCAAGAACAAGCTCCGAGAGATGGCCGACGACCGCCCGCCCGTCTGACTACCCCTCGAGCTCGGCGAGTACTGGTCGCATCAGCCCACCATTTCGCCGGTTATCTGCGACCAGAACAACTGGAACCGCGTGGCGGACCAAATTGTGGAGGTGATGGGATTTGAACCCACGGCTTCTACGTTGCGAACGTAGCGCTCTGCCGGGCTGAGCTACACCCCCCTGGGGATGTCGAGGCTACCAAACGGCCGCCGCGACCCCTGAGCGGATCGCGTCAGCGCGCCTGCTCGTCGACCTGCCGGCCTGCCAGAGTGATCGCGTTCTGCAGGCGGGTAGCGACCATCGTCGTCGTGAGATCGCCCCGGGTGCGCTCGAGCACGGCCCGCAGTGCGTCGGTGGTCCTGCGCAGCCCTCCTGTCACTGCGTCGGGGTAGTCGACGGTGACGAGCACCGAGTAGACGTCGTCCATCGCCCCCATCAGCGACTCCGCGCGGTCGAGTCTCCCGGCACGCAGGCAGTCGAGGACCTCCCGGCGAAGCTCGCTCGCGGCCTCGGCCATGCCGTTGAGGTACGACGACGAGTCGACGTGCAGCCGCTCGGGCTGCGGCAGCTCGTCGCCGCGAACCAGTGCGAGCGTCAGCCACGCCTCGGCCAGCTCCTTCTTCGCGTCGTGCAGAGGCCCGTGCCCGATGAGCTCGGGATGCCCCGCGATTGCGCCGTCGGCCGCATCGAGCCGCTCGAGGGCCTCGACGGCGAGACGGTACGCAGCATCGAACTCTCCTCGGTGCGTGGCACGAATCGACGCTGCCGACGACTGGATGGCGAGGCGCGACGCCGCGATCATCACCTCGCGTGCCCGGTGCTTCTCGTCAAGATAAGCGCGCGCTCCATCTCCCAGCGCAACGATCTCGTCGGCGCGCTCCACCCGCCGCGCCGCTACGAGGAAGCCGTGCGGCGCAGCGCGAGCTCCCCGGGCGCCGAAACAGCCCTCGGCAGGTAGCGCACCTCGGCGAGTCGTTCTGCGGCCATACGCCGGTACCAGACGTAGAGCGCACCGTACGCGCCGAGGAGCAAGTCGGCGAAGATCTGGAGCTCCCACACGGCGCTGCTGCCCGACACGACGGCGAGCACGAACGTGATGCCGGCCGCTCCCCCGAGCACCGTGAAGACGTCACGCCGGCGCTTCGCGGAGAGCTGGGCGGCGTCGAGGTAGGGGCTGCTGCCGAAGTTCGGCAGTGCCGGGGCGCTCAGCGCGGGGAGGGGTCCGGTCGTACGCCGCTGAGGGCCGTCGCCGGTGCCGTTCGCCCTGCCCAGCACTCCGAGGCGGTAGTTGAAGTCGCCGATCGAGTCGCTGGGGCGTGGAGTGCCTAGCGACTTCAGCGGGTTGCCCCGGGTCCTCAGAAGAGGTGGGGCGAGCACCGCTACCCACGCCGCTACCAGGAGTGCGAGTACCACGACCGCCAAAGCTTCTCGACCACCTTCATTGTTGGGGACGGTAACAATGGTCACACGCTTAGTGGTGGACCCCCACCAGTGTGGTCCGATACAGGGGGGCGAAGTCAAACCCCACGGCCCTGATCAGGGGCTTTGTGCTCGTAGCCTTGCCCGAGACCGGCCCCGCGGGACCATCGTGCCTGAAGCGCCCCGCGGCAGCAGCACGCTACGGGCTCTTCCCGCCCGCCTGCCCCTAGAGGCTGAAGTCGTCGCCGTCTGCGGCCTGCCTACGGAAGACCCCCGAGCGACCGCCCGTCTTCTCCCAGAGCGCGAGGTCACCGATGGTCATCGAGCGATCTATCGACTTGCACATGTCGTAGATGGTGAGGGCGGCGATGGCGCAGGCCGTCAGGGCCTCCATCTCGACCCCGGTGCGATCCACGGTGTCCACCTGCGCCTCGATGTCCACGTGGGCGTCCTCGATGCGGAAGTTCACGAACACCGACCCGACCAGCAGCGGGTGGCAGAGCGGCAGGAGGTTCGAGGTCTGCTTGGCCGCCTGGATGCCCGCGACCCGCGCGACGGCTAGAACGTCACCCTTGCTGATCGCCCCCGCGGCTATCGCCGAAGACGTCTCGGGCTCCATCATCACCCTGCAACGAGCAACGGCCCGACGGTGAGTGGACTCCTTGGCCGTTACGTCGACCATCCGGGCCCGGCCGAGCGGATCGAGGTGAGTGAACTCCGATGCCATAGGCCATGAGTCTAGGGGCGCGGTGGCGGGTCGGGGGCAGGCGCCGGATGTGCGGGCGTCAGCCCCCGATCTGGCTCATCGAACGGTCGGGGCGCACGAAGTCGTCCTGCCCGATGCGGTGTCCGGCCCACTTCGTACCGACACCGCGTTCGATCTCGGCAGCGAGACGGTCGTCGAGGTCGGGCGAGTCGAGTCCGCCGTCGGCGCGCAGCACGGCACGGAGATCCAGCTCGTCGACGGCGAAGAGGCACACACGGAACTTCCCCTCCGCGGTCACCCGTACCCTGTCGCAGTTCGCACAGAAGGGCTCCGAGACCGACGCGATAACGCCGATGTCGCCTCTTCCGTCGGCATACTCGAATCGCTCTGCAGGCTCGACGTGCGCACCATGAGCACCAGAGCCGGTGCCCTCTACCGGCGCCGATCGCAGCGGGAACGCGTCGTCGATCACGGAGAGGATCTCGCGTGCCGTGACGACCTTCTCCATGTTCCAGCCGCCGTCCGCATCGAGTGGCATGAACTCGATGAACCGAACGCCGACACCTCTCTCCCGGCCGTACGCCGCGAGGTCGACGATCTCGTCGTCGTTGACTCCACGCATCACTACGCAGTTGATCTTGACGGGGTCGAGCCCCGCGTCGAGCGCGGCGTCGATCCCCTCGAGGACCTTGCCGAGTGCGTCGCGGCGGGTGAGCTCCTCGAACGTCTCTGCACGCAACGAGTCGAGCGAGACGTTGATGCGGCGGAGTCCCGCTGCGGCCAGATCGTGCGCCAGCTCGGGCAGCTTCACCCCATTGGTGGTCATCGAGATGTCGACGCCGAGCGGGGCGAGATATTCGACAAGGCGCGTCACGTGGGTGCGCACGAGTGGCTCGCCACCGGTAACGCGTACCGATTCGAAGCCGAACCTGTCGACGCAGATGCGCGCTATGCGGGCCAGCTCCTCATATGTGAGCAGCTCGTCGCGCGCTATCCATTGCAGACCCTCGGCGGGCATGCAGTATGCGCAGCGGAAGTTGCAGCGGTCGGTGATGGAGACGCGCAGGTCATTCACCCTGCGACCGTGCGGGTCGATCAGGGGGGCGGGCGTCGCATCAGGGGTCACGGTGCGAAGCGTAGGCGAGGTCCCCCCGGTTCCGGACAGCAGGCTCCCGTGTTCGCGACCCTTGCACGCCGCGTCTTCCCACAGCACGTCACGAGTGCAACACCGTGGCTCCGGGGCCGGGTTCGCTCTGGCTCCCCGCAGGCGCAGCGACCAACTTCTGCCTGCGGCTCATAGCTCTCCCCGGTGCTGCGAGATGCCC
>Ga0172375_10009393_pt1 | contig 12916 bp, 11 predicted proteins | sample LakKiv1m_FD_114537 | JGI IMG/M metagenome (GOLD analysis project Ga0172375, IMG submission 114537) | Freshwater microbial communities from Kabuno Bay, South-Kivu, Congo - kab_092012_11.1m | ecosystem: Environmental > Aquatic > Freshwater > Lake | place: Democratic Republic of the Congo... | reverse complement strand
GAAAAAGGTTTTGTCATATATCCCGGAAAACTGAGCAAGGCAGATTGTTTCAGGATTGGAAACATCGGAAGGATTTATAAAAAAGATGTGGAAGCGCTATTACAGGCAATTGAAAATACATTAAATTAATCCCGGAAATGTTATTTATAAGGTTTTTCGGGCAGTTGAACGATTATTAACAATGCCGTTTGCATAATTTAACATAATTGTCAAACAATTGGGCAGAATTATTGTTAATGTTGTAACATCAATTGAAAAACGAAAATTAGAAATTATGACGAAGCCGAAGAAAAAAATAGGGAAAGCGCCTAAAAACAGGATTAAAGTGCAGTTAGACTATAAAACTATCATCACTATAAACAGGATGGAATCCCTGAAAGCATGGATTGACCGTTACCCTGACGCCAAAGTATTGGCAGCCTGAAAAACATTATTTACTGACAGGAAAGCAGTTCTGTCAGTCTTGTCAGTATCTATAAAACTCCGTTTACTGAAATTCCTTTCTATAAATATTCCACCTTATTACAGTGACGGAGTCTATTCCATATCCTATCCCTTCTAATATTTTTCATACTCTTTCAGCACTTCCTGCATATACCCAACCCCTGTTTTTTGTTCTTCAGCAACAGGTTTTTTGGTCCAGCTAAACACCTCAGCGTTGTGGAGGTTAACCCCGATTTTTTGATTTTCAGTTATCCAGCCCATGGTATTGTCAGTACTCCAGTAGGCGAACGGAACAACTGAAGGGGAAGAAACATCTTTGCTGAAACGATAAACCTGGTGCGGTATTCCGAGTTGTGAAAGTAATATTGCAGGCAGGTCGTGATGGTTGGCTATGGTTGAATCTTGGTTTCCTATTAAAACAGTGTCAAGCACATTGCCGTAAAGCAGCATGGGAATATGAAAACGCTCGTGGTCATTATAATCGCGGTGGAGAGGAAGCATGTTGCCATGGTCCGAAACAAAAACGAATAAGGTGTTCTTATACCATTTTTGGTTGCTGCATTTTTTCATGAACACGGATATAGCCTTATCCATATAGCGGGCGCTGGCTTTATATTTCTCTGCATTATCAGGGTTTTGGGACGAAGAACGGAAAGGACTGTCATAAGGCTGATGACTGCTTTGCGTAAGGATAACAGATAGGAAGGGTTCGCGCTGGTTGTGAAGTTCTTCGCTTGCTCTTTCAAACAGGATATGGTCAGGAACACCCCATGTAATGGTTTGTTCAGATTTTCTGAAACTGTGTTTGTCAATTAATTTGTCGGTTCCCTGCGCAACAAAATATGTTTTGAAATTGCAGAACTCCGGTTCCCCACCATAGATGAAAGAAGTAAAGTATCCTGCATTTTTTAGGTCTTTGATCAGCGAAGGAAGTTTCACAGATTTATCTATATCCTGGACAATGGAAAGATCAGGAAGAGCAGGGAAACCGCTCAGCAGGGAAACAACACCCTGGTCGGTGCGCGTTCCGCTTGCATACATATTGGTGAACAATAAGCCGCTTTTTGCAAGGGTATCAAAGCAGGGAGTAACCCCTTTTATCCCGCCCATTGATTCAATAATATCAACATTCCAGCCTTCGAGGATAACAACGACAACATTTGGTTTACTGTGATGAAGCCAATTAGTGTGTCCGCCTTCAGGATAAAGCTTTTCGATCAGCCCTGCCTGCTCAAACTGCGGGAAATGATAAAAAGTTTTTTTCTGCTGAACATTGTTCAATACATTTCTTAAGAAATACCAGGTTTTGTTTAAAGCCGCCTGGTTCAGGAAATTATTTTCAGAAAAATATGCGTTGCTTTCTGAGAGTGATATTTGCCTGAATCCTCCGCGCATTCCCATAAACAGGAGCGGAAGAATGATCAAAGCAAACACGGAAGTCCATTTTTTTTCAGGAACGTTTGGGTGGAGTACAATTGTTTTTCTGAATAAAAAGTTCCATGCAGAAATAGTGATGGCAGAAATAATCACAGCCATAATTATTGTTTTCCATTCAATGGATGCGCTGGCTTCTGAGGGATAAAGCAGGTAGCGGATGGCACGGTAATTCAAAGTATTTCCCCATTCACGGAAAAGGAAAATGCTTGTTGTCTCAACCATAACAACGATGCTGATGGCGATAATGAAATACCACCGCATAATTTTTTCTTTAACCACTGATGGGTTGAACACATTCCACAAAAAAATTAAAACAGGCAACAGGATTAGGTAACAAGCTGCGCTTACATCGAGGAGAATTCCTTTGTAAAAAGCAGGAACAACCCGGATAACATTTGTGCCATCATTGTTAAGCAGGATAAACAAAACCCTGCCGGCAGAGAATACAAGCAACCAAAGGATGATTGCTTTTAAAGTGAAGGATAACAGTTTAAACTTTTGGCGCTGCTGCATCTTTAAGGTCGGGTAATGTTAAAAAGCCCTGGCAGACAGATAAAAATCCTCTTTTTTTCTCATCAGGATTTTTTCACCAGGCTTTTTGTCTTTGTAGCCCAGCAGGTGCAGCAGCCCGTGAACCATTATGCGGTGAAGTTCCTCATCAAACGTGGTGTTATATTTCTCTGCATTTTCTTTTATGCGCTCTATGCTGATGAAAATATCACCTGAAATCCGGTGTTCGGTGTTCGGTGTTTGGTAGTCGGTATTGAGTTTTTTCGGATTCCCTTTTTCCGATAACTGATTTTCTGAATAATCAAACGTAATAATATCAGTAAGTGTATTGTGGTTTAAATATTTTTTGTTCAATTCCAGCAGGTAATCATCATTGCAAAAGATATAATTGAGTTCGTCCACAGAATAACCTTCGCTAACGGCAACAGAATACAACCATTTAATAACAACGCTTTTGCCCTTAGGCTTAAATTTTATTTTCTCGCTGAAAAAAAAGATGGACATCAATAACGCACAGGCTTGTTAATAATAAAGTCAAATAAGTCTGCAAATATGAAAACATAATATGAAAGTACAATAGTAATACCGAGAGAATTTCCGGCTAAATATGAGGCGCTATATTTGAAATATTAGATGCCGAACAACAGGTATTGTATGCGAAAGAACAGGAGAGGTTGAAAGAAAAACCGAAAGCGCAGAATCCTTAGAAATAAGGGGAGCTTAATCCAACTTCAGCACTGCCATAAAAGCACTCTTGGGAATCATTCCCTGACTTCCAGTTTCGCTACAATGCGTTCCCAATACCTGGGGGCATAAACAAAAATATCGTCAGCAGTGTAGGCAATATTGTCCGCCCCGGCATAAACCTGTATCAGGTTTTCGGTATCAAAGCCAACGGTGGTGTGAAGTGTTAATGTTTCACCATTTTCGGGAATAGTAATGGTGGGGCTTTCATATTTATTACTTCGTATAGAGCAGCTATGTGAGCCGCCCGGGAAAGGGTGGTCCACCGAATTTTGAGTCAGGTTTCCTTCTGCATTATAAATAAACGTTGAATCGCAATTGCCGAAAACAATTGCCTGAGGATAGCCGGCAGGGTAGGGATGCAGACGGGTAATAAAGGGAATGTATTTTATTTTCAGCGTGGTTCCTGTTTTCACCGAATCGCAGTAATACTGCTCTTGTCCTATTCCGAAATAGTTGATATTATAAGTTTCATTAAACTGGTTAATGCTTATGTTTTCATACTCAGCCGGCAATGTTAATTCCTGGTAAATATAATAGGGAACAAAATAAAAATACAGAAAGTTTATTTCTTGTCCGGCAGTGTATTGATGCTGTATCTCGGGGCTAAACTCCACTTCCTGATTATTAGAAAAATCGGCTTGCGGTTCGGGCATAATCATGCTTTGCCCGTTGTCCATAATAAAGCTAAGCAAGGTGGTAGTGTTGTCCTGCGGGTTAGTGTCGTTTTGCATTCCCATCATGTTTATGGATGCGGCAAAATGGTGGGGTGTTATACTGGTAATGTAATCACCAAATCCGCTGTGCAAGCTGTCGGCTTGTTTTGTTTTAAACACACTTGCATCGTTGGTATATTGCACTTTGTAGAGCACCGTGCCCGGACCATTGTTTTTTTTGCAGGCAATCAGTGCCCCTGCAATTACAAAAAATAAAAATGCTTTCTTCATAGATAAATTTTAGAAAGCACAAAGATGCGCTGCGCTGTTTTTTTCGCGAATGATAAATATCATAATTACCGATTACTGATTACCGACTACGGCTGTTCCACCGAATACGGGCTGTTCAATCCAACTTCAGCACCGCCATAAAAGCGCTCTGCGGAATTTCTACCGATCCTACCTGGCGCATTCGTTTTTTACCTTCTTTTTGTTTTTCCAGCAGCTTACGTTTGCGTGTGATATCACCGCCATAACATTTTGCTGTTACATCTTTGCGTAAAGCGGAAATGGTTTCGCGTGAAACAATTTTAGCGCCTATGGCAGCCTGTATCGCTATCTGGAATTGCTGGCGCGGAATAAGTTCTTTTAATTTCTCGCATATTTTCCGCCCGAAATCGTGCGCCTTGCTGCGGTGGATTAATGCTGAGAGGGCGTCCACCTGTTCTCCGTTCAGAAGAATATCTAATTTCACCAAATCCGATTCGCGATAGTCTAAAGGGTTGTAATCAAACGAAGCATAGCCGCGAGAAATGCTTTTCAGTTTATCGTAAAAATCAAAAACTATTTCAGCTAAGGGCAACTCAAAAATAAGTTCAACCCTGTCAGTAGTCAGGTAAGTCTGGTTTTTAAGGATACCTCGTTTTTCCATACATAAACCGAGGATAGCTCCTATATATTCGCTCTTGGTAATGATGGTGGCAAGAATATAAGGCTCTTCCACATGGTCGAGTTTGCTGGGGTCGGGAAACTCAGAAGGATTACGCAGCACGGTTTTCACCATTTTTGTATCAAAGGAATGATACGATACGTTGGGAACGGTAGTAATTACGGTCATATTAAACTCCCGCTCCAAACGCTCCTGGATAATTTCCATGTGCAGCATACCGAGGAAACCGCAGCGGAAACCAAAGCCCAGCGCGGCACTGCTCTCAGGCTCCCAGGTGATGGAAGCGTCATTAAGTTTCAGTTTTTCCATGCTGTCGCGCAACTCTTCATAGTCATCAGTGTCCACAGGATAAATTCCGGCAAACACCATGGGTTTTACATCTTCAAAACCCTGTATGGTTTTTTCGCATGGACGACCAACATGGGTGATGGTGTCCCCCACCTTTACTTCACTTGCTTGTTTTATTCCCGAAATTATATAACCCACTTCTCCTGCCGCAAGTTCGTTTTTAGGGTCAAGGCTAAGTTTTAAAACACCTACTTCATCAGCAAGATATTCGTGGTCTGTGGCAGCAAATTTTACCAAATCGCCTTTTCTTATGGTTCCGTTAAAAACTCGGAAATAGGCAATAATTCCACGAAACGAATTAAACACTGAATCAAAGATCAAAGCCTGTAGCGGAGCTTTCGTATCTCCTTTTGGCGCAGGGATTCTTTCAATAATAGAATCTAAGATTTCAAAAACACCTTCCCCTGTTTTACCTGAAGCCGACATGATTTCTTCGCGCCTGCAACCCAGCAAATCCACTATCTGGTCTTTCACTTCTTCTGGGCTGGCGCTGGGTAAATCTATTTTGTTGAGCACAGGAATTATTTCCAGGTCATTGTGCAGTGCGAGGTACATGTTGCTGATGGTTTGCGCCTGTATTCCCTGTGCGGCATCTACCAATAACAGTGCGCCCTCGCAGGCAGCCAGCGACCTGGATACTTCGTAAGAAAAATCAACGTGTCCGGGTGTGTCAATCAGGTTGAAAATATAATTTCCTGCAAGCTCCGGTTTATTTCCGCGATAAGTGTATTCCATCTGGATGGCGTGGCTCTTGATGGTGATGCCACGCTCGCGTTCCAGGTCCATGTCGTCAAGCACCTGCGCCTGCATATCACGTTTGTTGATGGTGTGCGTATATTCGAGCAGTCGGTCTGCCAGCGTGCTTTTGCCGTGGTCAATATGGGCGATGATACAAAAATTGCGTATGTTTTTCATTTTTTCCGGGGCGCAAAGATATTCAATTAGCTGATTGAATGATGAGGTAATTAGCTAATTGCGGAATTAGCTGATGAAACAAATGGAGAAATTCTTAAAACTTCAAATACGGCATCAACCCGTGCAGTCCACCCTCGCGACCAAAGCCGCTTTCCTTATATCCACCGAATGGTGATGTTGGGTCAAACTTGTTGTAAGTGTTTGCCCATATCACGCCTGCGCGAAGTTTTGAGGTGAGATTGAAAATCTTGGAACCCTTATCTGTCCATACTCCTGCCGACAAGCCGTACGGAATGTTGTTTGCTTTTTCAATCACTTCTTCTACCGTGCGGAAAGTCTGAACCGTTAAAACCGGTCCGAAAATTTCTTCCTGCACCACGCGATGGCTTTGTGATGCATTGAGGAATAATGTAGGTCTGCAAAAAAATCCTTTTGCGGGAATGTTGCATGAACTCTGGTAAAAATCAGCGCCTTCGTTTTTCCCGATTTCAATGTATTTGTTAATCGTGGCGAGTTGCTGTTTTGAATTTATCGCTCCTATATCGGTGTTCTTGTCCAGCGGGTCGCCTACAATCAGGGTCTCCATGCGGTCTTTCAGTTTACGGATAACGGTATCTGCAACACCTTCCTGAACAAACAGGCGCGAACCGGCACAGCAAACGTGTCCCTGGTTAAAAAATATTCCGTTTATAATTCCTTCCACAGCCTGGTCAATCGGAGCGTCTTCAAAAATAATGTTGGCTGCTTTTCCGCCTAATTCCAGCGTAGCTTTTTTCTTTGTACCTGCAATGGCTTTCTGAATGATTTTCCCAACATCGGTTGAACCTGTGAAAGCAATTTTATCAATATCGGGATGATTGACGATGGCTGCGCCTGTGACACCGGCACCGGTAACAATATTTACCACGCCATCAGGTATTCCGCTGTCGGCAATCAGTTCAGCAAGTTTCAGGGCTGTGAGTGAAGTGGTTTCGGCAGGTTTTAAAACCACAGTGTTACCTGTTGCCAGCGCAGGAGCAATTTTCCATGCCGCCATCAGCAGCGGAAAATTCCAGGGAATAATTTGTCCTGCAACACCCAGCGATTGCGGCTTGCGATTTGGAAAAGCATATTCCAATTTATCAGCCCAGCCCGCGTAATAAAAGAAATGATTTGCAGCTAATGGAATATCAATGTCACGTGATTCGCGAATAGGTTTTCCTCCATCTAATGTTTCAATAACAGCGAACTCACGGGCGCGTTCCTGTAACATGCGTGCAATGCGATAAATATATTTTCCTCTTTCTTTTGCAGGCAGTTTGCTCCAAACATTTGTATATGCTTTACGTGCAGTTTTCACTGCTTTGTCCACATCCTTTTCATCAGCCTCCGCAATGGAAGAAATCTTTTCTTCCGTGGCGGGGTTGATGGTATCAAAGTATTTTCCGGATGAGGGTTTTACAAATTTCCCGTCAATAAAAAGATCGTATTGCTTTTTCAGGCTGATATGTGAAGTGCTTTCGGGAGAAGGCGCGTAAGACCATTTAGCCTCACCCCGTCCCTCTCCAAGGGAGAGGGAGACAGATTTTTTTTCTTTTGTTTTTTCCATTTCTTTTTTCTTTTTCTCCTCCCCTTTGGGGAAGTCGGGTGGGGCTGTTAGTCTTTTGAAAAATAATCTCCGCTTTGATATACTCCCTCTTGTTCCTTTTGCAATTGCATCAGCACATCATTTGCTAAGCTGCTTGCGCCAAAACGATACCATTCGTTGGTAAGCCATTTGTCGCCCAGTGTTTCTTTCAGCATCACCAGGTATTGCAATGCAATTTTTGCAGTTGAAATTCCGCCTGCAGGTTTCATACCTACCATTTTCCCGGTCTTGTAATAATAATCCCGTATGGTTTCCAGCATCACTAATGTAACAGGTTGTGTAGCGGCAGGAGATATTTTTCCGGTGGAAGTTTTTATAAAATCCGCGCCTGCATAAATTGCTATTTCGCTTGCCCTGCGCACATTGTCGAGCGTTGAAAGTTCTCCCGTTTCCAAAATCACTTTCAGTCGCGCAGCGCCACAGGCTTCTTTTACCGCAGTAATTTCATCAAATACATACGCGTAATTCCCTTCTAAGAATTCACCGCGCGAAATTACCATGTCCACTTCATCAGCGCCATTATCAACTGCAAAATGTGTGTCGGTAATTTTCACTTCCCTTGTTGATTGTCCGCTGGGGAAAGCCGTGGCAACCGAAGCCACTTTTATTCCTGTTCCGTCTAAGCATTTTTTCGCAAGTTTTACAAATGTAGGATAAACGCAAACTGCTGCAACGCTTGGAATACCTGGAATAACATCATGCAGATGAGCTGCCTTATAGCAAAGCTGTTTTACTTTTCCTTCCGTATCTTTTCCTTCCAGCGTGGTAAGGTCTATCATGCTCAGGGCAAGTTTAAGTCCCTGCACTTTGCTTTCTTTTTTTATGCTGCGTGTTTGAAATCGCGCCACGCGCTCTTCCACCCCAACCTGGTCTATAGTTGGTGTTTTACTGAAATCAGGAAGCGTGAATAAAGTTGTTGATTGTATCTGCATTTAAAAGCCAAAGATATAAAGTCGGAAAGAATTTCCTGATGTCTTTTCCAAAAACCTAAATTTGCGCCCTCTTAAAAAACGTATGATTCAGATTTTCTCCTTTGCCTTTAATCCTTTCCGGGAAAACACCTATTTGTTGTATGATGAAACCAATGAATGTATCATCATTGACCCCGGATGCTATACCCCGATTGAGCAGGCAGAGTTTTCAACTTTTATCGAAAACCGGAACCTGAAACCCGTTAAGGTTATAAATACACATTGCCATATTGATCATATTCTTGGCAATAAATATATTTTTGAACGTTATAACTTATTACCTCAAATGCATAAAATTGAAAAAGAAGTAATGCTTGCGGCTGAGAAATTTGCCCCGGCTTTCGGAATAAGACTGGAAAAACCGCCTGAACCAAAAGATTTTATTGATGAAAATGATTTGATAACGTTTGGAAAAAGTTCTTTGCAGATTTTATTCACCCCGGGACATTCGCCCGGAAGTTTGTGTTTTTATAACAGCGGACAAAAATTTGTAATTGGAGGTGATGTACTTTTTTACGGAAGTATAGGCAGAACAGACCTTCCGGGAGGAGATTTCGATACATTAATAAGCAGCATCCGCGAAAAACTTTTCCCGCTTGGAGACGATGTTACAGTATATCCCGGACACGGACCGGAAACAACAATTGGTTTTGAAAAGGCAAATAATCCTTTCCTTTAATGTTAAAAACTTGCTTGTTTGTTCATAATATGTTTATATTTGCCTTACTAAAAATTAAAACTACCCGATAATCTCATGATAAAAAGATACGTTTTTCTGTTTATCATCCTGTTGCCACTCGTTTCTGAAGCTCAACGCTGGAAACGCATGCGCTATGAAATAGTAGCTGCTGTGGGAACAACCAATTTCCTCGGTGAACTTGGAGGAGCCAATCAAATAGGCACCAATTATTATAAAGATTTGGAAATGGCTGCCACCCGTTACGCTTTAAACGTTGGTATGCGTTATAAACTTTCTCAATCCACTGCGGTGAAAGTAGGTTTCTCTTACGGCAGGTTAAGAGGCGATGACAAATGGACTCAGGAACCTTACAGGAACAACCGTAACCTGATGTTTAAATCTCCGATTATTGAACTTGCTGCCCAATATGAATTTTCATGGATGAAAGAAACCATCGGAAGCCGTTATAAAGTAAGGCGTGTGCGTGGTCGCGGCAGAAAAGGCAGTGATATTTATGTATATGGTTTTCTCGGTGTGGCAGGATATTATTTCAATCCTAAAGCACAGTATAATGGAGATTGGGTGGCATTGCAGCCCCTGCATACCGAAGGACAGGGATTGATCCCAACCCGTAAACCTTATTCCCGTTTTCAGTTTGCAATTCCTGTTGGAGTTGGCTTGAAATACAGCCTGAACAAAACCTCCAGCATTGGAGTAGAGTATGGGATACGCAAAGTTTTCACCGATTATATTGATGATGTAAGTACGGTTTATTATGATAAGAGTGAACTGGCTCAAAACTTTGGTGATGCATCCGCCCAATTATCCGATCCGTCACTTACAGGAGGTCCGGGTCCTTTCGGTGGCTGCCAAACCTGTGCCGGTCAGCAACGTGGCGACCCGAGAGATTTGGACCATTACATGTTTTTCCTCATCACCTATAACTACAAACTGAAAACCACCAGAAAAGGATTACCCAAATTCTAATGCTACGGCTCCATTATTGCCGCAATTTTCAGGAAATGAAAAATTATCTTTTAGCCTCGGTTTTAGCGTTTATTCTGTATGTGCCGTCTTTTGCGCAGAAATCTGAGATTGGTGTTATGGTGGGCACTTCATTCTATAACGGTGAACTCAATCGTAAAAAACTTTTCTTCCTTCCCAAATTCGCTTTCGGTGCTTTTTACAGGTATAACTTCAACAATCATTTTTCCTCCAAGTTATGTTTTCTTTATGGCAATGTGGAAGGGAATGATGCCCTGTCAGCAACCCCTGAACAGATACAACGCAACCTGAGTTTTAAATCAGTGATTGCAGAATTTTCCCTGCAATTGGAAATAAATTTCCTTCCTTTTGTGGCAGGCGATTCAAAAACACCTTTCACCCCCTACGTTTTTGGCGGGTTCGGAGTTTTTAAATTCAATCCAAAAGCTTATGTGGATGCCGGATCCTATATAATTTACAGCGATGATGGTAACCCGCATACCTATACAGTAACTGAGGGAGGCTGGTATGCTCTGATGCCGCTCGGAACAGAAGGACAGGGAACCACGGCTTATCCCGACAGAAAAAAATATTCGCTTACCAGTTTCTCCATTCCCTTTGGTGTTGGTTTTAAATTCAACATCGCCAGCGGAATTGGATTAGGGCTGGAATGGGGAATGAGACCAACTTTTACTGATTACCTTGATGATGTGAGCACAACGTATGCAAACCCTTTGGTCTTGCGTGCAGAATACACCGATGTTTCCGCTGTTTTATCTGACCGCAGGGTTGATGCATCAGAAAGCAATGTTGACCGCCAGCGCGGAAACTCTACCAATAAAGACTGGTATTCCTTTGCCGTGGCAACTATTTCATACAGGATTAAGAACAAGCAGGCTAAGTGTGCGGCTTACCAGTAGTGTGAAAAGAACCCTATCTACTTTATAATTCCGTTTAAAATATAACTATTGTTCCCACTCTAATGGGCAATTTACACTCATTTTCAGGTCATGCAATTTCAAAGTTGCAGTCATGTAATTTCAAAGTTGTAGTCGTGCAATTTCAAAATTAGAGTTATATTTGCAGTACATAAACGAACAAATGAATACTGTAAAACGTACCATTCAGAAAAGCATCAATCAGCATAGAAGCAAGTATCCTGTGCTTGCTGTAACAGGTCCAAGGCAGTCGGGTAAAACAACCCTACTGCGGACCATGTTCCCAGATTATACCTACCTGAGCATGGAAAACCCAGATACGTTTGATTTTGCAAACAACGATGCCAATGGCTTCTTCAAGCAATATGACGGCAACCTCATTTTAGATGAAGTGCAAAGGGTGCCGAAACTGTTTTCATACCTGCAAATGAAAGCAGACGAAACAAAAAGCATGGGGAAATATATTTTATCGGGTTCACAGAATTTTCACCTTATGCAAAATATTACTCAAAGTCTGGCTGGCAGGGTGGCACTTTTCAAACTGTTTCCTTTTGATTTTTCTGAAATGAAAACAGCAAAACTTCTTAGCAAAAATTACACGGATGCCATGATTAAAGGATTTTATCCTGCTGTTTATGACCGGGAAATTGCACCCGAAAACTTTTATAAAAACTACATTCAAACGTATCTTGAGAAGGACATTAGTCAATTAGTGAAGGTGAAAAACATGCGTCAGTTCAGGAATTTTCTTGCGCTTTGTGCAGCCCGCACAGGGCAGTTACTGAATCTGAATTCCGTTGCAAACGAATGTGGAATTTCGCAGCCAACCGCCAAAGCATGGCTGTCGGTGCTCGAAAGCAGTTATGTTGTTTTTTTGCTACAGCCGTATCATGAAAATTTCAGTAAGCGGATTGTAAAAACTCCCAAACTTTATTTTTACGATACCGGTTTAGTTTGCCACTTGCTGAAACTTGATTCAGGCAGCCTGCTGACCAATCATGATTTCAAGGGCGCATTATTCGAAAACATGATGATTGCGGAAATGATAAAACAAAACGAACACAATTACCTGAACTACGATTTTTGGTTCTGGCGCGATTCGGCAGGACACGAAACCGATGTGATTATGCGTAAGAAAAATCAGGTGTTGCATACACTTGAAATAAAAGCCACGCAAACCGTTACGAGCAAATTTTTCAGCGGGCTCAATTATTTTGAAAATACTGCAAAAGGAAAAAAAATTACGAAAACGCTTATCTATGCTGGCAATGAAACACAAAAAAGAACAAAACTGAAAGTGCTTGCCTGGGATAACCCCGAAGGGTTACTTGGATAGAACAATCAATTTTTATGTGAGGACTTAACCCCGGTTGAGCGTAGGTCCCGCTACAACCAACCGCTTAACGCACAGACTGCTCAACGGGGATTTTTTTTGAATAAAAACAGGCTGAACAGTCACAAAATAGTAACATAATAGTTACCTGATGTTCTTAAATAGTAGAGTTGTTGAATACAATAGTAATGTAGATGAATACAATAGTAACTTAATATAATCAAATAGTAACTTAGTTACATATTACAGTAACCCGAAGTTATAAAATAGTAACCTGGTATAATTAAATAGTAACAAAACAGTCACTTTAGTCATAATGTAAGCATGAAAATATTAAATGAAGACGAAGCCGGACAATTATCACCGCTTCACTTCTCAAAG
>Ga0172375_10009391_pt1 | contig 12917 bp, 12 predicted proteins | sample LakKiv1m_FD_114537 | JGI IMG/M metagenome (GOLD analysis project Ga0172375, IMG submission 114537) | Freshwater microbial communities from Kabuno Bay, South-Kivu, Congo - kab_092012_11.1m | ecosystem: Environmental > Aquatic > Freshwater > Lake | place: Democratic Republic of the Congo... | reverse complement strand
CGCTCCGGGTCGCGATAAGACAGGCGGAAGGCCAGGGAACGCTTGCCCGCGGGAACGGGCTCGCCGGTGTAGACATCAAAAAGGCGGGCTTCCACCAGCCAGGGACCGCCATGCTGGCTCAGCGCCTCAGCCACCTGGGCCGCGGGGACGGCTTCCAGCAACACCAGGGCGATGTCCCGATAGACGGCCGGGTAGCGGGGCAAAGGGGTAAAGAGCGGCGGCGCCGAGGCCTGGCACAAGGCGGCGAAATCGATATTGAAGGCGTAGATTTCTCCCTCCAGGTCCAGTTTGTCGCCGATCTCGCCTTTAAGTTCCCCCAGGACGCCCAATTCTCTTTTGCCGGAGGCGACCCGGGCGCCGTAGCGCAGGTATCCCGGCAGGCCTCCGGAGTTAAAGTTGACGTCCGGAATTCCCAGCCCCTCCAACAGGGTTTCCACCGCTCCCTTCAGGTCAAAGAAATTGACCGGGTCCCGGCTGCTATTCCAGGCCGCCTCTTCCCGGACGCCGTACATCAGGCCGGTGAGCCAGTGCTCCTCCTGGGGCAATTCTGCTCCGGGACGGGTTTTAAAGACCTTGGAGAGTTCGAACAGGCGCACATCCAGGGTCTGCTGCAAGGTGTTGCGGCGCAGGGTGTCCAGCAACCCCGGCAAAAGCGAGGCCCGCATCATGGCCTGCTCTTCGCTCAAGGGGTTGGCCAGGCGCAAAACCGGCGCGTCCGGGTCCGATTCCACCAGGCTCCCCAAGCGGTCCGGCTGGAAGGCATAGGTAATGATCTCAAAAAATCCCAGGCCCAGGAGCAGGTCCTTGGCCGCTCCAGCCAGGCGCACCTCGGGGCCGGGCCGCCGGGTGGCCACCACGCCGTGGGGCAGAGTCACCGGAATGTTCTCAAAGCCTCCCAGGCGGGCGATTTCCTCAATAAGGTCCACCTCACGCTCAAGATCGCCCCGGAAGGGAGGCACCTGCAGCGCCAGGTTTTCGGCGTCCACCGCCAGGGCCGGAAGATGCAAACGCCGCAGGAGATGCAGCATCTGCTCCGCAGTGTAGTCAGTGCCCAAGACCTGGTTGGCCCGGGACACCCTGAGGTTCAGCCGCGGGTGCTGCAAGGGGCTGGGATATTCATCCAGACGCGGTGCCGCCACCACACCATTGCCCACCTCGCACATGAGTTGGGTGGCCCGTTCCAGGGCATGGATCAGCCCGTCGGGGTCCACCCCTCGCTCGAAGCGGTAAGACGCTTCGGTGCTGAGCCCCAGGCGCTTGGAGGTCCGGCGGATGGTGCGGGGGTTGAAGTAGGCGCTTTCGATCAGCACCTGGGTAGTGGAAGCGGTTACTTCCGAATCCAGCCCGCCCATGACCCCGGCCAGGGCCACAGGCCCCTCGGCGTCGCAGATGAGCAGGGTTTCGGCATCCAATTCCCGTTCGGCCCCGTCCAGGGTGGTAAACCGGCTCTCGCCCGCTTTGGGCAGGCGCACTATGATCTCGCCGCCGCGCAGCCGCTGGAAATCGAAGGCATGGAGGGGCTGGCCGAACTCCAGCAGGACATAGTTGGTGACATCCACCAAATTGTTGATGGCCCTTAAGCCCGCCACCTGGAGGCGGCGGCGCAGCCAGAAAGGAGAAGGCTTCACGGTCAGGCCGGTGAGCAGGCGGGCGGCATAACGGGGGCAGTGCACCTGGTCCAGGATGGTCACCCGAGCCTGGAGGCGAGGTTCAGCCACCGGGGTCACACTGATTTCGGGATGGCGCAGGGGCTGGTCCAACAGCGCCGCCACTTCCCGGGCCAGACCCAGGACGCTCAAACAGTCGGCGCGGTTGGCCGTGATGGCGATTTCCAGGACGGTATCCGCCAGCCCCATAGTTTCGGCAAAATCCCGGCCCAGCGGCAAATCCTGGGGAATCTCCATCAGGCCCACATGATCCGTGGACAAGCCCAGTTCATCTTCCGCCAGGAGCATGCCTTCGGAGAGCACGCCCCGGAGCTTGGCGGCCTTGATTTTGTGGCCGCCGGCCACGACCGCCCCGGGGGGCGCAAAGGCGTACAGCAATCCCGCCTGGACGTTGGGCGCGCCGCACACTACCCGGTAAGTTTGAGAACCGGTGGTCACCTCGGTGATCTGGAGCCGGTCCGCCTGGGGATGGGGTGCAACACTCAGAACCTTGCCCGCGACCACTCCGGAAAACCCCGGGTCCACCGCTTCCACGCCCTCAACTTCCAGCCCGGCCATGGTCAATCGATCCGCCAGGGCCTGGGCCGTGATGGTGAGGTCCACAAAATCCGCCAGCCAGTTCAGACTTAATCGCATAATCGTTAAATTTAACCCCCCCGGCCGGAAAACTCAAGGAGCTTAATCCCAAATAAAAAAGGGACCGCTCCCGGTCCCCACGGCACACGCCAGCCTTCCTGGTTGACGGACTGCTGAAAGCTTTTGGCGCTAAGTCTTTACGCCTTTGCTTTCTTCCGGAAACCCCGTTCCCCCAGACCTTTTTCTTTGGCCAGCTTCCGCCGCTGCTCGGAGTATTCTTTACAAACCAGGGGATATTTTTTCGGATCCAGGCTATATCTGCGGAAATACTCCGCCGGGACCAGTTGATGGGCTTTGCGCAAATGCGCCTTGAGGGTCCGCATCTTCTTGCCGCATTCCAGGCAGACGACATACTTTTCTTTGACGATTTCATCGAGCGGAATTGGCGGTTTCTTTACAATTTCCACTTCCGGCCCTTTTTCCGCAACTCCAGCCGCGGCCTCTGCCAATGCCTCGCCACTTTCCAGTGTGGCCAACACATTGTAGATTTCTTTGATTTCATCCACTAATTCTTTGGGCGTGAGTTCGCTCATTGACGAGTGGGAAATGACAATCTGGGCCGTTAATTTTAGCACCTCTGTCGCCATAATGATCATTCCTTTCTGAATTATTTTTAATTACTGTGCGGGGATTAATTCCACTGCAACCTTTTAAGGAGTTTATATGTAACTATCATTTGCCTTGTCAAGTTTTTTTTCACCATATTTAACTTTTTTTTAATAACTTTTGAACTGCGTCATGGAATAAGACCATTCAAAATTTTGTTCCCCTGACCATCTTTTCTAAAGCAACAGGGTCAATGATGGTTATCTTGCCCTTATCAACTTCTATAAGACCCAAACTCTTAAATCGGGCCAAAGTCCGAGACAACGTTTCGCTGATAGTGCCCAGATAAGCGGCGAGCTGCGTTTTGGTGGTGGTTAATTCACAATGTAGTCCCGGTGCTATCTTGCCATGGGTATTTTGGCAGCGTTCCAAGATGTAGCGTGCCAGGCGAGCCGATACTTCTTTCAGGGACAAATCCTCCAGTTGCTGGGTCAGATGAAACATCAAGCGACTCAATGTAGCCAGCATGTTGCGGGCCAGGGCCGGGGTTGCAGCCAGATGATTGAGAAACGGCGCTTTGGGAAAGAATAATGTTTGACACTCCTCCAGCGTAATGGCGGTAACCGGATAAGGGATTTCTCCGAAAACCGCAGCCTCCGCGAAGGTCTCCCCTGCCCCCACCAAACGGATAATATATTCTTTACCGTCGGGGGAACTCTTCACCAGTTTTATCTGTCCGGCAATAAGGATATAAAAGCCTTGAGCTTCCTTGCCCTCCCAAAAGATCGTAGCCCCCCGGGAGAAGTTTTTCCGCACCGACATACGGGCCAGGGGCTCCAGAGCCGTTTCCGGAAGACCGGAGAACAAATAAATGCGGCGTAAGATTTGTTGTTTGATCCGCGTGTCGTCTGTGGCGGTGTGATTCATGTAGCCCCCATCATCTGGATTGAAATGGTTTTTCTGATAACTTTAGGATTCAAGCACGGTAGACCGCAATACCTCCTGCCTCCCTCAATCCAGCCATTTTAGGCCGAAATAGTCTTTCTATCAATGAGATTCCTCCGGAATGCAGGGGAAATGCCCGGGACGCCCCCGGTTCTTTGCTGTTGACGTAGCAATAGTGCCTTTGGTAGATTGCTAACCCATAACCCCCCAGGCAGACTAACCTGCTCTGGGTAAATCCCGGCACCATGAGGAGAGACCCATGACCCGGTACACCTGGTCCGCGGCCATCCTGTTGCTGAGCCTCGGCTTAATCTGGGGCTGCGGCTCCAAAGAGTCCAAAGAAATTCGCGTCGGCGTCGACGCCGAACTTACCGGCAGCAAACCCACCGTAGGCGATTCCTGCAAAAAAGCGGCGGAACTCCTGGCGGCCCAGGTGAATCAGGCAGGGGGTATCAAGGTGGGCGATAAACAGTTTCCCCTGGTGCTGTTCATCGAAGATAACGAAGACAAGGCCGAATCCGCGGCCGCTGCGGCCCAGAAACTTATCAGCCAGAACAACGTCCTGGCCATTCTCGGCCCCAACGCCTCGGGCAACGCCATCCCGGCGGCTCGCATCTGCGAAGATGCCAAGGTGATCATGATCAGCCCCTGGTCCACCAATCCCAAGACCACGGAAGGCAAGAAATTCGTCTTCCGGGCCTGCTTCATCGATGACTTCCAGGGCCAGGTCATGGCCAAGTTCGCCCGGGACAACCTCAAGGCCCAAACCGCGGCGGTGCTCTACGATGTGGCTTCGGAGTACAATAAAGGCATTGCCGAGTTCTTCAAAAAATTCTTTGAAGAGGCCGGCGGCAAGGTGGTGGCCTTCCAATCCTATACCAAGGACGACAAAGATTTCTCTTCCCAGCTTACCATCATCAAGGCGGCCAACCCCGACGTGCTCTTCCTGCCCAACTATTACAACGAAGTTCCCCTACAGGTTCAGCAGGCCCGGCGTCTGGGCCTCACCTGTCCCATCATCGGTTCCGACTCCTGGGGCAGCGCCGAACTCATCAACCTGGGCGGGGCCGACCTGGAAGGCTGCTATTTCAGCACCCATTATGCACCGGATATCGCCACCCCCACGGCTCAGAAATTCATCAAAGACTATGAAGCCAAGTACGGCAAAAAGCCGGACGATGTCGCGGCTCTGACCTTTGATGCCGGCGGTCTTTTGTGCCAGGCTATCACCCAGGCTAATTCCCTGGACCGGCAGAAGGTGCGGGACGCCCTATCCGCTATTAAAGAATATAAGGGCGTAACCGGGGAGATGAAATTCCAGGGGACCGGCGACCCCGTCAAGAGCGCGGTCATTCTCCAGATTAAGAATGGCAAATTCAACTACTTTGCGGCCGTGCAGCCTTAAAGGATAGGTTTCGGGTTTTAGGTTCTGGGTTCTGGGGAGGGTTTTGTTTCTAACCGAAAACCGAAAACTGAAAACCGAAACCTGAAGTTATGTTTCAACTCCTGGCCCAAAATGCCCTGAACGCCTTGCAGTTGGGGAGCGTCTACGCCCTCATCGCCCTGGGCTATACCATGGTTTACGGCATCCTCACCATGATCAACTTCGCCCACGGCGACATCTTCATGGTGGGGACCTATCTTGCCCTGGCCGGAGCCGCCTTCCTGTTGGGCCTGCCGTTTAACCTGCCCCTGGTGCTGGTTTTTCTAGGAGCATTGATCTTCAGTATGCTTCTGACTGCGCTTTTAGGGGTGACCATCGAACGCCTGGCCTACCGCCCCTTGCGCCAGGCCCCCCGTGTCTCCGCGGTCATTACCGCCCTGGGGGTGGGAATCTTCCTGGAATATTTTACCCTGGGCATTCTGGGGCCGGAGCCCCGCCAGTTTCCGGCCCTCATTCCCATGACCACCTGGCAGGTGGCCGGCCTCACTATTACTCCCTTGCAAGTCCTTATCATTGTGCTGGCTGCGGTCCTCATGGTCCTGTTGGACCTTCTGGTGCGCCGCACCCTTTTGGGCATGGCCATGCGGGCCATTTCCTACAACCGCCCCATTGTGCCGCTTATGGGGGTGTCCGTGGACCGGGTCATTTCCCTCACCTTTGCCATCGGCTCCGCCATCGCCGCCGCGGGGGGCCTCCTATACGGCCTGGCCTACCCGGTGCTGGACCCCCTCATGGGGGTGCGCATCGGCTGGTGGGCCTTTATCGCCGCAGTGGTGGGGGGCATCGGCAATATCCGGGGGGCTATGCTGGGAGGCTTTATCCTGGGCGCGGTGGAGGTCTTCACCCCGGTGCTGCTGCCGTCCTCCACTTACCGGGACTTTGTGGCCTTCTCCATGCTCCTGATTCTGCTGGTCTTTAAACCCACGGGCCTCCTGGGCCGGCCGGTGTTTGAGCGGGTGTAAGCGTCATGCAATTCCAGGGTGCAAATATATCGATTAAGATTTTATGTAAATTATGGCATAGTGCAACCAGTGAATTTCATCTCAATTTAACGGGTTAAAGGAGGATAGATCTCATGGTTGCCAGAGCTGTTCATCCCCCAAGTTGGGCCGGGCCGGCGCGCCTGGACGCCGTCGTTAGTGTGCTGCTCATCTTCGTGCTCGTCACGGGTTGCGCACCCACCATCGCCCCGCACCGGCCGCTGGCCTATGATAAGGCTATCTCGTTAAAGGTGGAATCCCTCAACCTGATGGACAAAGCCACCGAACCATACGCCCGGCATCAGGCCGCGGCAGAGACCTTGCGCCTCAACCTGGAGAAAGCTTACGAGGACGCCAAAGGGATCCCGAACAACGAAATTTCTACGCAGATGTGGGATATACTCAAAGATCCCAACCGCAATCTGCTGGGCGGTTTTCTCAAATCATGGCAAAAGGAGTCGGTTCTCAAAAAGGCCTTTATTGGAGAAAAGAAGCTGCAAGTGGGCGATGCCTTTGACAAAATCATTGCCTTGGAAAGCGGCAAGGGCAAATCATAGTCTCGGTTGCCAAAATAAAGGGGAAGCCCATGCTTGAATTTGATAAATTTCTCCAGGCCCTCAAAGCTGAGATGGCTCAACTTGCCAAGGATAATTTCGCCAAAAAAAACTGGCAGGCCGCGCTGCAAGATGAACAGGAGTTCCTGGATAAGTCCAAGGCTGACCTGCAGCGGTGGCTGAAGATGTTGAATAATAAAGAATTATCGCCGGAGGATTTCAAGTCTCTGGTGGAGGGTCTTAAGGATCTGGCCCCTATGGAAGCCCTGAAACAAGCCGGTTTGAAGGCGGCGAAGCTTGACCACTTTCGTACTCAATCCATCAACTTGCTGATTGATCTGACCTTTAAATTTATTCTGTAAGAAAAGCCGCATGATTAGGTATTTTGCCCCATTGAGCCTGACCAGAGAGATTGCCCCTTTCACCTATGCCCGGTAGAGTCGCCGGGTGGGGGCAAAGCCGCCTAGCCATCGTGGCAGGAGCAGCCCTGCTCCTGGCCCTGGCCTGGGGTTTGCCCGCCTCCGGAGTCCTCAACCCCTACGTGGTCCAGATCCTCATGTACGTGGGGATCAACATGATCCTCACCTTAAGCCTCAATCTGGTCAACGGCTACATGGGCGAATTTTCCGTGGGCCACGCCGGGTTCATGGGCATCGGAGCCTACGCCGCCTCGGTGCTCACCGTGGCGGTGCTGCCCGGCGCCTGGGCTCCCCTGGCCTTCCCTGCGGTGCTGATCTGCGGGGGCGCCGCCGCGGCAGTGACCGGACTGGTAGTGGCCTATCCTTCCTTTCGCACCCGGGGAGATTACCTGGCCATCGTCACCCTGGCCTTCAACATGATCGTCAAAAGCGTGCTGGAAAACATCCCGGCCCTGGGCGGCCCCCGGGGCTATCTGGGCATGCCCCGGCTCACCACCCTGTTTTGGGTGGTGGCCTGGGTGCTGTTGACCCTGTGGATTTTGCGCAACCTGGTCTACTCCAATTTCGGCCGGGGGATCACCGCCATCCGGGAAGACGAACTGGCCGCCAACCTCACCTCCGTGGACACCCGGCGGCTCAAGCTTTACGCCTTCCTCATTTCCGCCTTCTTCGCCGGGGTGGCCGGGGGCTTGTACGCCCATCTGCTCCAATTCATCAATCCCCGGAGCTTTTCTATCCTGAAATCCACCGACATGCTGGTCATGGTCTATTTGGGCGGGGTGGGCAGCCTGACCGGGTCGCTCCTGGGAGCCACCATCTTTACCGTGCTCATGGAACTGCTGCGGCCTTTGGGCATCTGGCGCTGGGTGGTGGGGCCGTTGATGCTGGTGCTGCTGATGATCTTCCGGCCCCAGGGGCTCATGGGCTTTAAAGAGGCGCGCCTGTTCAAGCCGGAGTTGCCCCAGCCCGGCGATGCGATCCCGGGAACAGTGAGCAGTAAGCAGTGAGCAGGCAAAACCTGAGATGATCATTGGGTTTTCGTCCTCGTTCACAAGTTGTACTTGGGAACGAATTTGAAGCCCAAGCTGAGCTTGGGCACGAAATAATAACTAAAACCATGCCACCCATTCTTGAAGTCAGCGAACTTTCCCACAATTTCGGCGGCCTCCGGGCCCTGAATGAATTTTCGCTTGCGCTCTTCCCCGGCGAGTTAGTGGGTCTCATCGGCCCCAACGGCGCGGGCAAGACCACCGTGTTCAACCTTATCACCGGGGTTTTCCGCATCAGCGCCGGGTACATCAAGTTCCGGGGGGAAGACATCAGCGCCTGGCCGTCCCACCGCATCACCGCCGCGGGGATTGCCCGGACCTTTCAGAATATCCGCCTGTTCAAGGATTTGAGCGTCCTGGATAACGTCCGTCTGGGGGCTTTTGCCGAACATCGCTACGGCTTATGGGACGCCCTGCGGCGCAGCCGCCGCTTTACCGCGGCCGAATTGCAGCAGAGCCGCCAGGCCTTCGAGTTGCTGGAGCGCTTCAATCTGGTCCACTATGCCCACACTCCGGCCCGGCACCTGCCCTACGGCGAGCAGCGGCGGATTGAAATGGCCCGGGCTTTGATCAGCCGGCCCCAATTATTGTTGCTGGATGAGCCCGCCGCAGGCATGAATTCCTCCGAGATCGAGGACTTGATTCGGCTGATCCGCCAAGTCCAGGAGGACTTTGCCCTGACGATCTTACTTATTGAACATCAGATGCGGGTCGTGGTGAATCTCTGCCAGCGGCTTACGGTCCTGGATTTCGGCGAGACCATCGCCACCGGCTCCCCCCAGGAAATCCAGCACCACCCCGCGGTGTTGGAGGCCTATCTGGGCAAGGACGGCGAGGCTATGGACCAAGAACCGCAGCAAGACCGATGCAACCCATGAACCCTGATCTGGCGCAACCACCCGTGACCCCGCTTCTCGCGGTGGAAGATTTGTGGGTGTCATACGACCGCATCCAGGCTGTCCGGGGAGTCTCTTTTCAGGTGGCGGCAGGGGAGATCGTTACCCTCATCGGGGCCAACGGCGCGGGGAAGTCATCAATTTTGCAGGCCATATCAGGGCTGCTGCGGGTGGCCCAAGGCCGCGTGTTTCTATCCGGCGCAGACCTCCTGGCGGTGCCGGCCCACCTCAGGGTTGATCGGGGCATCGCCCATGTCCCGGAGGGGCGGGGCATCTTCGGCAACCTGACGGTTCTGGAAAATTTGCGCCTGGCGGCCTACCGGCGCCGGGACCCTGGTATTGCCCAGGACCTGGAGGAAATCTTCCAGCTTTTCCCTCGCTTAGGAGAACGACGGCGCCAGTGGGGCAACACCCTCTCTGGCGGTGAGCAGCAGATGCTGGCGGTGGGCCGGGCCTTGATGAGCCGGGCCCGGCTCTTGCTGCTGGATGAGCCTTCCATGGGCCTGGCCCCCTTGTTGGTCCGGGAAATCTTCCGGGTGATTGAGCGCATCAATCAGCAGGGCACTGCCATTCTTTTAGTGGAGCAAAACGCCCGCATGGCCCTGGAGGTGGCGCACCGGGCCTATATCCTGGAAACCGGGGAAATCGCCTTGACGGGCAAGGCGCAGGAATTGCGGCGCCACCCCAAGGTCCTGGAGGCCTACCTGGGGGGGAGCTAATGCCAAGTTGCGGTCAAAAAAGTAACATTGTCATTCTGAGCGAAGCGAAGAATCTCAAAATACGAGATTCTTCACTCCGCTTCGCTCCGTTCAGAATGACAGACCAATATTACTTCTATGACGGCAACTCGGTATAAGAATTCGGGAGTGGGCGGGCAGAAGTCTCGCCCCTCTTGGGGCCTCGTTCCCAAGTTGTCCTTGGGAACGAGATAAGCATCTCGCCCTTATTTATTTTTGGTTTCCGAGATGTCCTGAATAAAGCCTTCATAATAACTGACGGCGCCATCTTCCTGCCGCACGGCCCGGGCATCCACCCAGACCCAGAAGGTGCTGCCGTCCTTGCGGTACATCCGATATTCCCGGCCGCGGATCTCTCCGGACTCTGCCAACTCGCGCTTCATTTCCTCCCGGTCCCGCGGGTCCACAAAGACCTGATGACTCAGGTCCTCGACGACGGTAATCATATCTTCCGGAGAATCGTAACCGTACATCCGGGCCATTGCCGGGTTGACGCTGAGCAGGCGTCCCTCGGGGGTGCTCTGAAAGATGCCGATCACCGCGTTTTCGAAGATGCCCCGGTATCGGGCTTCCGATTCCTGGAGCGCCTTTTCCATGCGCTTTTGGATGGTAATATCCTGGATCATGGCCATCTTGGACAGGCTGCCGTCGGGATGCCGAATGGGGGTATTGACCACGAAGTACCAGCGCCGGTCTTTGGGGCTTTGCACCTCCCAACGCACCGTCTCTCCCCGGAAGACCCGGTCATTGACGCACCAGGGACAAATCTGGTCCAGTCCATGGAGGGCCTGGTAACATTTCTGTCCCAACGGATAGTTGCCCTGGCGCTCGATGAAATGCTGGTTCATGAATTCTATTTCGTAGTTTTGGGAGCAGATGTAGACGAGACCATCGAAGGCTTCGATGATGGCTTCATACTGGGCCGATAAATCCCGCCAGGCGTCGGTCAACCGGTGGTACCGGGATTCTTCGGCTTGCAGGGCGGCCACCTTCTGGCGCAATGCCGCCAACTCGGCGATGAGTTCGCCCTTATCCCGATCTTCGTTGTGCATCCGCGCCCTCACAAGGGATAGAATTAAATGAAACTTTTTAACTTAGTTGTAATTATATCAAAAATACACAGGAGGATGATAGGCTTATCCGTGAGTGGCCGGGGCTGACCATCACCGACGGACAGTACAGGCTGGCTTCAATCTCCCGTAATTTTCTCGATATGGAACACCTGGAAAAACAAGCCCATACCCAATTGGGAGAGTTCGCCATAGAGCATGACCGGGTCCAGGCGCTGCACCTGATATTTTTCGGCCAGCTCCGGTGTTATGGCCGCCAGATCATAGTAGCCGGTCAAATCATCCGTCCGATAGAGAGCGAACCAGCGGAGCTGGTACCACCGGATGGGGTAGCGCAACAGGGTTAAATAATTCCGGACCATGGCCGGGTCATAATCCAGATATTGCCAGAAATAAGCCTGCACCCGGATTTTCTCTCCGGCCTGGAGTCCGGCCGCTTTGGGCGCCAGGAGGTCCTGATATTCAATGGGCTTATAGGCCTGCGGATCAAAAGTGTCGGGCCGCGGCCGCAGTTGGCCGCAGGCAGAGACGATAAGGAGGCTGCACAGGACCAGGACCCCCACCCAGCCGCGCCAGCCGGGGCGCGGGGAGCCGCCGGCAGGCCGCGACGGAAAGTGCCAGCACAAGTTTTTTTTCACAGGAGTTGCCTTATCTGGATTCTTTTCCATAATATATGAAAAAATTGGCTTGAGGAGACATGGTCATGGCCTGTCCCATAGTTGTCCGCTGTCATGAAGGGGTCCAGTCCTACCTGGTGCTGGACGAAAACCCCCGGGAGTTGCTGCAGCACGTGGGTTTTGATGAACCCTATTCCGTGCGTCCCTGGCTGGGGTCCATCGACTCACACGATGCCCGGGAAGAATGGGCCGAAATGTTGGCGGAAAACCCGGACAATTACTTTATCACCGATTCCGACAATCGGGATTATTCTCTGGAATGCACTTTTTGGAAAGACTGCAAAATGTGGCCCGAGCGCCCGGTTGACTATCCCTGATTTATTAAAGGAGGCGCCTCCTTCTCACTTGCCACCAGACTCACATGCGCCAAGACTTTCGCATCCCCTAAGATATGGCTCAAGTAACAAAATTCATTGGGCTGGTGGGCGCAGTCATTAGCAGACATCCAGACCGCCGCAGGTAGGCCCGCCTTCCGGAAGAACGCCGCCACCGTACCTCCCCCAATCCCCTGGGGAGTGGCCTCCCTGCCATAAACCTGCCGCACCGCCTCCTGCAAGGCCTTGACCACCGGGGCCTCAGGTTGGGTGGGTGGCGCGCTGGGAAGGGTCTGCACCGGCTCCACCTCCACAGTGACCCCGAATTTTCCGGCCGCCTCCGCGGCCATAGCCCGAACCCGCGCGGTGACCTGGCCCAGGTCGTAGTCCGGCAATACCCGGCAATCCAAATAAAAGACGCCCCGGCCCGGAATGGTGTTGATATTGGGCACGTTGGCCTCTTTTTTGGTGGGCTCAAAGGTGCTCATGGGTGGCCGGAACAGCGGGTTTTGCAAAGGAAATTCCCGGTGCAGCTCATCCAAGGCCACGATCGCGTGGGCTGCGGCTTTAAGGGTATTTTTGGCTTTGTGCGGCCGGGAGGCGTGGCTCTGCTGCCCCAACAGCGTCACCTTCAGCCAGAGGATGCTCTTTTCCGCCACCTCGATCATGGTGCCGTCCTGGCTGCCGGCATCGGGAACGATAATCAGATCCCTTTCGGAAAAAAGCTGACGTTGCGTACGGAGCAGATGGGCCAGCCCTTTTTCATTGCCGGTTTCTTCATCCGCCACCAGGGCCAGGGCAATGGTGCGCTCCGGGGTTATCTTCAGATCCAGAAAGGCCTTTACCGCCATGAGCGACATGACGATGCCGTGATGGTCGTCCTCCGTGCCCCGGCCGTACAGGCGGTCGCCGTCAACTTTAAGGGCAAAAGGATCGGAGTCCCAGAGGCTTAAGTCCCCAGGGGGCACCACGTCCGTATGGCT
>Ga0172375_10009390_pt1 | contig 12917 bp, 10 predicted proteins | sample LakKiv1m_FD_114537 | JGI IMG/M metagenome (GOLD analysis project Ga0172375, IMG submission 114537) | Freshwater microbial communities from Kabuno Bay, South-Kivu, Congo - kab_092012_11.1m | ecosystem: Environmental > Aquatic > Freshwater > Lake | place: Democratic Republic of the Congo... | reverse complement strand
CACCGAGGGTAAGCGCCTGCAGACTGACGCCTATCAGGAGGCCCTGGCCGAACAGATTAGCCAAGGGGTGGCCAAATACTCCTCGTCATTGAGCATGGCCCAGGTGACCAGCCGGTGACGACTTTAATGGACTCGGCAATCACTAACCTACCGTCTACACCAAATTGTGCGAAAATCAAAAAAATGAAGATCATGACTTCTCCTGGTCAGAACCAGTTAGATTTTACTGCGCTCGATAACGGCGCAAGGCAGAAATATCCTCTATCTTTTGCAATTATTACAAAAAATGAAGAGGAGAACTTGCCTGGGTGTCTAGCCAGTGTCGATTTTGCCTCCGAGGTCATTGTGGTTGATTCCGGCAGTGTGGACGCGACAGTGGAGATAGCCAGAAAGTTTGGCGCCAAGGTCTATAGTGAGCTATGGCAGGGGTATGGTCGACAGAAGCAGTTCGCCATCGAGCGCTGCAGCCAACCCTGGATCTTCGTGCTCGATGCCGATGAGCGGGTGACGCCTGAATTGATGCAGGAAATTCACCAGGCTGTCACTGGTGCGCACTCTTTTTTTGCCTTCAGCGTACCGCGGAAAAACATCTTTTGCGGCCGTTGGCTCAAACATGCCGGCTGGTGGCCAGACCGGGTAGTTCGTCTCTTTAAACGCGGATCGGCCCGCATGAGCGACCGTCTGGTACACGAGGCATTGCTCGTGGATGGTGCGGTATCTTGCTTGCGTTTTCCTCTGTTGCACCTGACAAACCGCAATCTGGCCCAAACATTGGACAAGATAAACACCTACTCCTCCGCTGGGGCTGATGAGCTCCGCAAGCGAGGCGCAACGGCCTCGGTGGGCACAGCTTTCCTGCATATGGTCTGGGCCTTTTTCCATAATTACCTGTTTCGTCTGGGACTGCTCGATGGTGGACCTGGGCTAATCCAGTCTATGACCGATGCGGTAAACACCCTGTTCAAGTATCTTAAACTCTGGGAGATGCGGCAGGAATCCAGTGAGTATTGTTCGCCTGAATCTGGCAAGGATGCGATTTGAAGATCCTCATTGTCAAGACCAGCGCTATCGGCGACGTCATTCACTCCCTGCCAGCCCTTACCTGTCTCCGCAAGAAATTTCCCGAAGCCCACATCGACTGGTTGGTCGAAGAGGAGGCCTCCGAGGCGGTGATCGGCCATCGGGCCGTCAACACAGTTCTGGTTTCTCAGCGCAAAAAATGGATCAGGCTACTCAAGCAGGGAAGATTATTGGAGGCAGGCCGAGGATTGTTATCTTTTGTCAGGAAACTACGAACAACAGAGTATGATCTACTGATTGATTTTCAGGGCTTATTAAAAAGTGGCATCTTCGTCTTTTTGGCCAGGGCTAAGCGAAAGGCTGGATTTGACAAGGGGATGGAACATGCAGAGGGCAGCTGGATTTTTTTAAATGAGCGCATTCTACCAATTAATATGGATCAGCATGCCATACACCGTGAACGGCTGCTGCTGGCCGCCCTTGACATTAGCTGTCAGGAGGTCTTCTTTGACTTTCCTATCAACGAGTTGCACCGGCAGGAGGCTGAGTCCTTGCTGAAGGAAAACGGGGTTGACCTCGAGCGACCCATGGTGGCGATCAACCCCCTGACCACCTGGCCGACCAAACATTGGTATGCCGACCGCTTTGCCCAGGTTGCCGATCAACTGTGTGCCATGGGCCAGACAATCGTTTTTACTGGAGGCCCTCAGGATGCAGTCGGCGTCGAGACGATTATCGCGGCCATGACCGGAACGGCTATCAACCTGGCAGGCAAGACCAGCCTCAAGTCCCTGGCCGCGATCTATCAGCGAGCGGCGATGCTGATTACGACCGATACCGGCCCCATGCACCTGGCGGCGGCAGTTGGCACCCCGGTGGTGGCTCTGTTTGGCCCTACCGCCCCCTGGCGCACCGGGCCATTTGGGATAGGCCATCAGGTGCTGCGAGCTGATCTGAGTTGTAGCCCTTGTTTCAAAAAAAAATGTGATCTCGGCCAAGAGTGCATGACACGAATCGAGGTTGCTCAAGTGTTGACGGCGGCCCACGCTGTGTTAGGACGCTAATCCGTGGACATCTCCATCGTCATTGTCAACTGGAATACACGGCAACTGCTTCTTGATTGCCTAGCCTCGGTTTACGCCACCATCCACAAAATCGACTTCGAGGTCTTTGTGGTGGATAATGCCTCTAGCGACGGCAGTGGAGCGGCGGTGCGTGACAACTACCCGGCCGTCCATCTTATTGAAAATAAAGAGAATCAAGGATTTGCCAAGGCCAACAACCAGGCACTGCGGGAGATGCACGGTAGATACGCCCTGCTCTTGAACACGGATGCAGTGCTGACCAACGGTGCGGTGGCGACTTTATTTTGTTTCATGGAAAAAAATAGGCTGGCAAGCCTGGCTTGCGGCCAGCTGCTCAATGCGGACGGATCGAAGCAGAACTCCATCGCCAACTTCCCTCGTCTTGCCCCGTTGCTGTGTAACGAGACACTGTTGAGGCTTCTCTTCCACAAACACTATCCCAGCAAGCGCCGTGACTATACAGCGCCAATATTGGTTGAGTCCTGCATTGGTGCCTGCCTTATGGTGCGGAAAAAGGCTATGGATCAGGTCGGGATGCTGGATGAGCGCTATTTTTTTTTCATGGAGGAGACTGACTGGGCCATGACCATGCGCCAAGTCGGCTGGCAAGCCTATTTTGTGCCGGGGGCTCGGATCTATCACATGCAAGGTCAAAGCGCCGGCCACAACCTCCGCTCGCGGATTATGTTCTACCGCTCCCGCTATCAGTACATCAGGAAATGGCATCCTAACTCTTTGCCGGTTTGGATGGCGGTCATTGTCATGCGGCTTCTGGCTAACACTCTGTTTAACCTAGCAGGGACGGCCATTACCTTCGGCGTGGTCAAAGAGTATCGGGGCAGGATGGGGCTCTATCTCGGTCTGCTCGTTTGGCATCTGCGGTGGTGCCAATGATGGCGAAAGCAAGGTTCGTCAAAGGTAACGGGGCACCGCTCGCCAGGCCGCGCAGCATCCTGCTGATCCAGTTGGGGGATATCGGCGATGTGGTGTTGTCAACCCCTTGTATCCACGCCCTGCGTGATCATTTCCCCGAGGCCAGGCTGGCAGTGGCTGTACGGGACAAGGCGGCGGAACTCCTTACGGAGTGCTGCCCCTGGCTCGACGAGGTGATAGCGGTGCGAAAGGCGTCAAGGGGTGTTCTGGGCGAGGCCGTAGGCCAGCTCGACTTGCTGCGTACTCTTCGTCGTCTTTCGTGTGATTTGGCCATCGATCTGCGGACTGGCACCCGGGGAGCGATTTTGGCCAGGCTTTCCGGTGCCAGCCGCCGCATTGGATTTTTTGCAGACAACGAGGCCTGGTGGCGAAACGCTCTGTTTACTGACCTACTCATCTGTGACTACACTACGGATCCTCATATGGTGGACTATCTGTTGCATCTGCTGGAATCGTTTGGGGTGCCTGCCTGTAGCCGCTTGCCGGAGCTGGCTTCCCCACCGGCGCGTCTGGCCGAGGCCGATCGTCTGCTCGCGACCACTGGCCAGGAGTGCGTGGTGTTGCAACCCTTTTCCTTATGGTGCTACAAGGAATGGGGGGAGGAAAATGTCGTGAAGCTGATCCGTCAGCTGATCAAGGAACGTAAGGTAACGGTGTTGATCACCGGCACTGCCGCAGAAGCTGCGCGTGCAGCGAAGATTCAACAGGCCTGCGGGCAAGACTCTCTTAACCTAGCTGGCAAGACCTCCCTTGCTCTCTATGCCGCAGTGCTGAAACGAAGCCGTCTTTTCATCGGTATGGACAGTGCCGGCTTGCATATCGCCGCAGCCGTTGGCATACCGACGGTGAGCCTGTTTGGCCCGTCATCGCCGCAATCCTGGGCCCCGCGACAAGGGGCCGGTCATGTTGTGGTCCAGAAGGCGTGGCCCTGTGTGCCCTGCCGGGAGAAGGGGTGTCAAGGTACCGGTATCAGCCGCTGCCTGGATGAGTTGAGCTTGGCCAAGGTAATGGCAGCTGTTGACCAGCAGCTCAATATTACGTAACCAATTACATACAGGACAGGGAAGGTGCAGGGGCTCATGCTTTCAAAATGAGTGTGTGTTGGCAAAAACCAGTAGAACCCGTAAAGGGCGAAGAACCAGGCCATCGTGTCGAGGACAATATCGACGCTGGTGCAGACCCAGGTGGGAAAGAAAGGCCAGGGCTGCGTCGGTGGTAAAAAATTGACGTAGCAGGCCGTGAAGCGGCACCAGGGCCAGGGTGCCGAAGGTAAGCGAAACGGCCCCCGGGCAGCCGTGAGCTAGTCCGGGATGGCGAGGTGGAAGAGGCTGATCAGCAGCGAGTAGTTGACAAAAAAGGGAAGCGACTTGAGCCCGGCTCGCCAGTTGCCCATGGCCACGACTTGGGCTTGCTGGATATAGAAGGTGCCGTCCCGGTTGATTCCCTGGGTGCGGAAGGGCGTAGAGGCGGTAGCGGCCAGCAATATCGAGTCTAGCAGGATGTGGTGTTTTTACCCCCCTACCCGCCAGGCCTATTGACCGGCGAGAATGGTGTCATATAGTTGGCTAACTTTCTGAGTTACCTTGTCCCAGGAGTGAGACTCAGCCACCGCGCGGGTGGCCTGGGCCATGGTTTGGTGTTGTTGCTCATTTAATTGCAATAGGGCGACAATTCGGTCAGCAACCTCCTCACTTTGTTTTCCATCCACAATATACCCGTGTACACCGTCGATCACAAGGTCTTTAGCGCCAACATTTTGAGAAATAATTACCGGCAAGCCAGAGGCCATGGCCTCCAGCACGGTCATGCCGAAAGTATCGAAGCCGGAGAGTAGGGCATGGACGTCGGCGGCGGCATAGAAATCTTCTATCCCTTGGCCCTGCTCTCCGGCGAAGATCACGGCCTGCTGTATGCCATAGTGGGCGGCCAGCCGGCCAAAGCGTCGCCGGTCGCCCTTGCCGGCCACCAAGAGGGTAATAGGTCGCCCCCCTGGGCTATTTTTTCGCGCCTGGGCAACAGCGGCGATCAGGGTCGCCAGCCCTTTGAGTTCGAAGTTCATGCCCACGAACAGGACAACGAAATCCGGCGCCCCTATCCGGTAACGGGCACGAATATCCTGCCGAATCATGATCCGAGAGTTGGGGCTGAAGCGTTCGAGGTCGATACCAGGATGCACTACCTGTAAGCGGTTGTCGGCCTCGGGGAACTGCTGGCGGTAGTGTGAAAGCGCCAGGCTGGAAACCGGTAGCAGGTAACGGCATCCTGGGTCGCGTACGAGTCTGTCCTCAAGCCAGGCCGTCATCCGGTCCGTCAGGCCCATGGGCTTGCGGCGGATCTCACGCCGCCAGAAACGATGCGGCACGCCGTGCATGCTAAAGAGGTCGGCGTGAAAGATGCGATCGTGGGTGTGGATGATGTCGTATTGGCCTCGGCGCAACAAACGCCATGCACACCAGGCGAAGCTTAGACTCGTCAAAAATCTGGGAAAGGAGATGATGGGTACATGGTGCAAGCTGATGGTCTTAGACAATGAGTTCCACCGGTTCGCAAAGACATGAATATCATAGGCCGGATTATGCGCTAGACGTTCAGTCAGGTTAGCGGCAAAGCGTTCAGCCCCGCCGGTCAATCCGTATTTGGGGATGACCACAGCTATCCTCTTTTGGGGTTCATCTTGGGTCGGCATGAGTGGTGTTAACTTTGGCGTCGATCAGCGTTCAATCGTTGGAAAAAGGACAGGCTCAGCTTGGTATCGCCCAAGTTTGCTGTGTATGGCTAGCCTCTTCTTGGTCAGCCGTGCTCCAAGCCTGGTGAATATCCGCCAAAGGGCCTGACAGATATTGACCAGGCAAATGTTCTCGATTGTTTTCGGCGTGTAATGCCCCAGGTAGTGCTTCCGCTGTAAGTTTTTAAGGTAATCAGCAGTGTTGTAATTGACGATGACCTGACGGACAAGTCAGGTATGGTTGAGTCATTTTTTCAGGTGCAAGGGGACTTCTTCATGGACGCTTGCGTTACGGTGACCATAAAGCTTTTGGTAGTCAATCCGATATCCATGGCGCCATTTTTCCAACAGCGTATCCTGGTGCAGAGAATCGCCAGAGATATTATCGAGTTCCGACTGTACCCGGTTGCAGGGTATATTGACTATTTTTGATTGAGAGTAGGCTATGCCATAGCGCGCCAGAAACAGACTACGAAATTTCTGCAGTTGATCTTCAAATGAGTTGGGCGCCCGGAAGGAGATGAGCGCCGCCATGGCCGCTATTTCCTTCCGTGAAAAAAGATGTCCGTCAACCGAGAGCGGATAGGCCCAGTCGTAGGAGCCTTTGTCCCATTGCCAGACGATTTTATCTTTACCGTTAACAACGTTGTCCAGAAACGGCGGCAGGGGTTGGCTGGATCGCTGCATATAACAATAGGACAGGTTTTTTCCCATACGCAGGCTTGGCACAAAGGTATCCGTATCAAACGCCAGAAAACTGTTCATGTCAACGAGCTCTGTGAACAGAATGTCATCCACCAGAAAAAAGACGGCATCCGCGGTTGACGAGACGAGAATCTTCAAGAGGTCTTTTTTGAAAGAACCGGCATCCTGTTGTTTGATGAATTCTATCTTCCTTCCAGAAAACATCACGGCTACGTCCTCATATGCCTTCTGATGAGCAGGGGTCGAGGACTGGTACAACACATAAACAGGAACAGGTGATAACACATTATCATAGTAGGACGATACTAACGCATGAAGCTGGGGTGCCCGGTCTTTTGAAAAGATGATGCATTCGCCGCTTGCTGGGCCTTTGCTTTTCCTCCACCGGGATTTGCACGTGTTAAGTGCGCTAAACGCATCTTCTTTCCACTTGCGATCCGATTTCCTGTGGGGAAAAATGCTGTCTATTTTCGTATAGATGGCATGTCTTAGCCGCCCCAGAAGTTGTGGGCCTTTGGCATAGAAATCTCCCTCCTGGCGGCATATCCTCGCGTTTCGCTCATGCTCTGGGTAGGCAAGGGGACTAGGCATGTCACCTGCGCCACTCAGTGCCGAATCGTAAATTTTGAATCGTGTCCGGTAGGTCTGACGCCGTCTATCGATAGAGCGCTGCGGTGGCACAGAAGGGACTGTTTTTTCACGATAGATGATCAGGGGAGATTCCGTTAGCCATATTTCTCCAAGCACGCCAATCCTGAGCCACAAATCATGGTCTTCGCCTATTGCCGGCAGCAGCGTTTCATTCTGGAGCCCGGAGAAGGTCAAGACGGATCGTTGAATCAATACCGAGGAGTTTATCATATAGTCGTCTTGGACAAGACGCCGGTATGGGACCAACCCAAAGGGTGCTTTGGTAAAATAGACGGGAAGCGAACGGATATCGTAATCTGCCGTATGTCCTGAGAGCCGGAAGGCATTGCTCCCTAAGAGGACACAGGCAGGATGATTTTCCATAAAAGAGACCTGCCGTTCCAGTTTTTCTGGCAGCCATAGGTCATCATCATCGAGAAAGGCGATATATGGGGCGTTTCTGGCTTTGATAGCCCGGTTGCGGGGGGACGCCGGTGTACCGGAATGCATGCCCGGCAGATAGTGAAACCGTTTGTCCAGCAAGAAAGGGGCAACAGTTGATTTGGTTTTTTCAGACTCACCGTCTTCAGCAATCCAGCAGTTCCAGTCGGGATACGTCTGGCACTGAACACTCCCGAGAGTTTCTGCAAGCAGCTCACAGCGGTTATAGGTGGGAACGATGATGTCAACCGTCATACGAGGGTGTGTCAAAGTACGGCATCTTTCAGCCTGATGACGCTTTGCCAGGCTGAGATTTTCACTGGGGTTTCTTGGCGCCGGGACAACTGGTTCTTAATTTCACGAAGAAAGTTTTGGGCCCTGTTTTTCCAGTCATGGTCCGCTAACGCCCGTTTGCGTGCTGCCATCCGAAAGGGTTGCGTCTCATTTGGATTGTCAAGATAGTGCCGGACCGCAGCTACCCATTCTGGTGGCGAATCGATGGCAACTACTTCAGATGCATTAAAATAGTGCCTGACAAGCTGTGGCGCGTTGCTTATTTGAAAACATCCGGCCATGGCCAGGTCGAATAGTCTGTTGTTGGCATCTATTCTTGGCACAGCGGCGGCATCCTTCTGTTCATCGTTTGCTATGTTCAGGCAAACAGAAGATACGTTATAGATAATATTAAGAAGTTCTCCCCAGGCAATCGTTTGGAATTGATAGCCGTATCTTTCCCATCCCGAGCCTAAGAATAAAACTTTTCTGTCACGAAGCTTGGCAAGGAGCAGTTTAGTGTATGGATGACGCCCGACGCCACTGTCCGCATTGCCGACAAACACTACATCATATGCCTTAGGCAGATCAAGCGGCCGCATGATTTCCGGGTTAGAGCCAAACGGCATATTATGGTAGGTCAATCCGACAGCTTCCGCCATCGTGAAGGAATACTCGGACCTGTCCGTACCGTACAAAAAGAGAATTCGATCCCGCCAGCGATTCAGCAACCCTTCTCTGAACCAGTATGCCGCCGCCCCAATATTTAAGATCACCGGGCCATCATACCCCATCATAGCCCTTATACTGGACTTATCCTGGCCTCCACCAACAGGTAACACCAGGACATCGTTGCCTTTATCTGGCTCATCATCGGTATAGGAAACACAGCACCCCAGGTCTTCAAGGGCCTTGAAAAAACTCCTGTACATCCCGCCAAACCAGGAATTGATCGTAGGTTTATTGAGACCAAATTGATGAAATCCGATTTTGAGCATTCACTCTCCTTAGTCAGCGGCGACAGTCCCGACAAGGTAATTATTTCCTGGAATATCTTCAATCCGCCAACTTTGCCAGGAAACCTTTCTGATGCTTTCTTTCCACCTATCAAAAAAATCCATATTATTCACTTCGCCAAATTTGTCCTGATAGGCAATGAGAAATGATTGGAATTTAGAGACTAGAGGTAAGACAGAGTTTCTGATGCTGATTGGTGACTCGCTTATTGACCATGTGCCGATAAACATGCCATTTTTTGTGTTGATATGATCTGAAAACAGGGCTTGTAATTGTTGCATCTCTGACAGACAAACTACTCCGGTTTCTGACGTCACAAACTCGCTTACTGGTTTGACTGGGAAGCCAAGAGTTCCGAGAAAGTATCTTTGCAATGCAGAAAACGAGGGCAGATCGAAGATTATGTATTTGCCGTGAAATCCCAAATTATAAAACAGTCGACACATGCTGCCATAGCCACCACCAAACTCGAAAACATAGTCCATATCATGGATTTGAACTTTTGTCTTTTCTTCAAACTGGGCCACATGATAAGCATGGTGTATTAAGTTACCACTAGAAGGATAGTAGATGTCAGGGATCGGATGGCCTACCGAAGACTCTTTGATTGCTTGGCGCCAGCGTGTATTCCAGTCTGGACGGTACTTGAGAAACTTTAGCTCCGTGGAGAGATAAGGGGCAAAAGAAACAAACATTGTGTGAGAAATAACGTCCCATCGCAGGAACTCTCTAGGATCTTGATTCAAAACAAGTTCTCTTAAGCGATTCATATTGATCAACCACATTGCTTCCGATGGCGGGACATTTGTGATATCAAAGACTGGCAAGTCACGAAAGGCGATTTGAAGTTCAGAAAGAAAATCCTTCTCTGCGCTGGATGGGAACGGCAATGGTCTATCAAGGACAATGCCTAATAATTTCTTTGCTATACTTCTAACCATTTGGGTATCCAATGCTTGTAATTTAAAGTAGTGCTGACATCTTTTAAATTTTTCGAGATCCCCGTGCCTCTTGCAAAATGACAAAAACAACACGATACAACAAGGAATTTATCGCCATATAATGCCAGTTAAGTTTGATTTTACAAGAGACTCCCCCATAATTAAGGCTAAGTAATCACGGGGGGAAGTTGAGGAGTAACCTTCTACCCCACACTGCAAGCGTTTACCTTCAATGGTTATTGGAAAATTGCATTTTGTATAGCGTGTTGTAAACACCATGTCTGTCGAGAAGATCGCGATGTTTCCCTTCTTCAACAATTCTCCCATCCCGAATTACGATAATTCGGTCAGCATTATCGATTGTCGACAATCGATGAGCAATCACAAAGGTGGTACGGTCCTTCATCAGATTTTCCAAGGCCTTCTGCACCTCGCGCTCCGACTCAGTGTCGAGCGCCGAAGTGGCCTCGTCCAGGATTAGGATCGGGGCATTTTTCAATAAAGCCCGGGCAATGGATATCCGCTGCTGCTGGCCGCCTGAGAGGCGTGAGCCAGATTCCCCTATAAGGGTCTCAAACCGATCCGGCAACTGCATGATAAAGTCATAGGCATGAGCGGCCTTGGCTGCTGCTACGATCTCCTTTTCTGGCCTTTCCGGGTCGCCATAGGCGATATTATTCCGCACCGTGTCGTTGAATAAAATTGTCTGTTGCGAGACGATGGCAATCTGAGAGCGTAGAGATTTGACGCTCACCTCGCGCGCATCGTTGCCATCAATCAATAGCCTTCCTTGGGAGACATCAAAAAAACGTGGCAGAAGGTTAACTAGGCTGGTTTTGCCTCCGCCACTCGGCCCAACCAAGGCCAGCACCTCACCTGCCTTTACCGTCAGGTTGATCCCCTGCAAGACCATCTCTTTGTGATCATACCCGAACGACACCTGGTCAAAAGTGATCGCTTGATGAAATGGCGGCAGAACTTTCGCTCCAGAGCAATCGGTGATCGCCGGTTTGATCTCCAGCAACCCAAAAACCCGCGCCGCTGCCGCCAACCCCTGTTGCACCGAGCTATTGATATTGCTCACTCCCTTAATCGGCTCATAGATCATCATAATTGAGGCCAAAAAGGCTAAGAAGGCCCCTGGCGTCGATTGGCCGCTGATCACCTGATGCCCCCCGTACCATATCACCGCCCCGATCCCTAAACCGCCTAGAAATTCCATAATCGGATGTTGGAGGCTGTTGATGCGGATATCTTTGACGATAATGGCAAACAAACGGTCGATCATCGCCGAGAAACGATTGGTCTCATACTCCTCCATGCCAAAGGCCTTGACGATGCGATGTCCCATGATGGTCTCGTGCAGGATATTGGAAACCTGGGCCACGGTCATCTGATTGTTGGTGCTGAGTTGTCTGAATTTTTTACCGAATTTCACCACCGATAGCACAGCCATGGGTAGGAAGATCATGGAAACAGCTGCCAACCGCCAGTTGAGATAAAAAACCACAGCCAGCAGGCCGATGATTTGGCAGAGATCCTTCAAAACACCGATCAAGGCACGGGAGACAGCGGTCTGGATAAGGGTGGCATCGTTGATGATTCTCGAAATCAACTCGCCGGTGGGGGTATTGTGAAAAAAGGATATTGGCAAGTCGTGGATATGGGCAAAGAGCCTCTTGCGCAGATCGCTGATGATGTGTTGCCCGGCAGTGTCCATCAGCGAGGTGTAGGTGTAGTAGAAGACACCCTTGATCAGAAATACCCCAATCAGGGCAAAAGGCAGCAAGTTGAGCATCACCTGGTCTTTGGTAATGAAGATCTTGTCGATCAGAGGTTTGATGAGATAGGCTTGGGCTGAGCCCATGGCGGAGACGATCACCATGCTGACCATGGCAATCATCAAGGTCTTGCGGTAGTGCTTAACGAGCACGAATATACGTTTGAGCAGTTCTTTGTTCGACATTGGTGTGAAGGAAAGCTGATCTGCCAATGAGGTAGGCCGGTACAAGTACCGACGGCGCGAGTATGATGATTACGGCCTGCTGTAGTGATGATTGAACTTGAATCGATACCGACATCGACCGCCGTTCATACCCGGTATGGCATCATAAATCAACATGTAAGCGGGGCGAAAAGTGTTGCCTTACGCCGGGATGGGGGTTTGTCTTTTGTGGGCCTACCGTTTCCGCTCGCCTGGTTCCTTGAGTTCACGGTAATCGATCTGCCTTAGTGCCTTGAGATCAACCGCTATCAGGAGGAGGGCAAGTGCCGTCGCGGCAAAACACGCCACCTTAACGAAAACGACGGTGACAGCTCTTTTTGATGGCTTGGATCGCCGCTATCCTCTCTTGGAAGACAGCAGCATCGGCGTGCTCGACGGCGTCGGCCATCTCCCGGCAGGCTTGGCTGTAGTCCGCGTAGTAGAAATCGCCGAAACCTTGGAAACCGACCAATTGTTGGGATTGGGCCATGAAGCGGGCCAGAAGTTCTGGGGAGGGGAGCTGGCCCTGGTTGGCACAGGAGGTCAACTCGGCGAAGGTGGCCTTGAGCCCCTGTTTGAAGGGGCGGTAGTCACTGACGACGATATCGGTAAACTCAGGCATCGGCCTGAGTGCTGAGGGGCCAGCGGCACTTTTGACCTTGAGCCGGAGGGAGAACTCCCCCCCCTCCTGTTTAATCAGGCAGAGCTTAAGCTTATTGAAGTCGTGCAGTTGACGGCCATATTCGTCTGGCTCAGGGGACGACTTGCCTTCCAACTCATCGGCCAGCAGGCGCAAAAAGGCGGCGGTCTGGGCGACATCCGCAGTTTTATCAATCACAATTTTTTTCTCTCCCATTGGCTTCCTCCCTCGATTATGTTAGGGGGAGAGGGTCTAGCTTGACGGCAGGCCCTCTCCCCCCTCTCATGGTACCACAAGCAAACGTCAGTTGTCACGCCCAATGCCCATCCTCTCCCTGCAAGACCGGCTGCTGCTCAAACCCTGGTTCTCCGACAAGGCCTTTACCGAGGCCAAGGCCCTGCTCGATAAGGGCATCCGCCCCTGGCTCCTCGCCTATCGTCAGGGAGGCGCGGCGCTGTGGCCCACCATGCATGGCGCAAGTAGACTCACCTTTGCCGCAACCAACAAGACCGACCAGGGCTTT